>Ga0222633_1000024_pt1 | contig 151486 bp, 130 predicted proteins | sample AntAcemetageno48_FD_179816 | JGI IMG/M metagenome (GOLD analysis project Ga0222633, IMG submission 179816) | Saline water microbial communities from Ace Lake, Antarctica - #48 | ecosystem: Environmental > Aquatic > Non-marine Saline and Alkaline > Saline | place: Antarctica: Ace Lake...
TCCGACTAGATCGGTTGGTTGGTTTCCTTCGTCGTGCCAAAAACGGAGCGTCGAGGGATGACGACCGTGTCCACGCGCAGAGCGTAACCGCGGGGAACTCGTTTGCCCCGAGCACGTCCCGCGTGGTCATTGTGTGTGGAATCGTGTGACTGGCAGACATGCACACGACTCCGCGAACGCAATCGCTGGCGGATCCCGCGTCCCGCGATCGCACCCCCTCGAGGTGGTCAAAAAAACACAATTAGGCAACGCCAACGTTGGTAAATTTGCCAACGCCGAACGCTTTGGGTCGCTTCGGGGCACGCACCTGGGTGGCGCAGTCCACGGCATCCTGCTGCAGGTCCTGTTGGTCGTTGAGCAATGGTGGGGTGGGATACGCGCGGTGAGTTTTACGCTGAATGCGTGGTCGACACACCGAACCGGGACGGTAGACGGGACGGTCTTCGCCAGAACTTCTCGGGGGGAAGAGACGGCAGAGTGATTCCATTTTCGCGCATCGATGAAACACGGAAAACGCACGCGACGATGTACGCGACGAGGACGTACCTCGGACATGTCCGCATTCTTGATCACGGCCTTACGCTCAGACATCTTAAATGACTTGAGGGGAAGGGGGGTGGGGGTGGTCGTACACGTGCACGTGCGAGTGCGGCAGCGACGACCATCCGGGCAGTTTCGCGCATTTTTTTCCAAATGCGGGATTTCAGCATGCCGATGAAAGCGTGTTTTTGAAAGGTTTCCTTGTCGGTGGATTATTTCTACGTCTGGGTTGAAAGGTGAGTTTGAAACACTTGACAGGAAGGCGAATATCGAAAAAGGTTGTTTTTAACCTCGGATTGTAAAACGCGTCTCACTTCGATGGCGGCCGTGTGCGCCGCATCGAGTCCCCCCCGGGTGGGGACGCGCAGTTGCTACGGGCGGCATCACCTGGTTCCCGCGCGATCGGCGCGCGCGGTGACAAAAGCGTGGCATTCGGGAAGAGATTGCCCAACTGTGACCACCCGAGTCCGTTCCCTTGCGCACGCGTCGAAATCTCTAGCTAGGCACCCAAGCCTCCGGATAGGCACCCCCTGCGTGCCTCGGCGAAGTCCGGGGGGTAACACCCCCAATGGTGGTTTCGGGGGCAGGTCTTCTAGGCACACCACCAACGCGGTCACCACGAACGCGGTGGATGTACCCACGCCACGGCAGGAGAAACAGGTAGTTGCCGTGCTTTGTCAATGGGCGCTGCAAATCTGTGTCGGTATTTTCGCGCTCGATTTGATCCTTCGAGCGGTCAGCGCCGGGATGCGGTCAGCGGGGCTAACCACCGCACCCCTAGTCACCGCGCTTATTCTGCTTACCATGGTGCTTTTGGTGGTACCCGAGAAAAGCACGCCGGGGCGTTTGATTAAGGAAACGCTACAACCGGCGGTTAAGTTCGTGGATGCGCAAATCGCGTGCATTTTTATTCCCTGTAAGTATTGGGCCTTTCCTAAATCCAAAGACTGTTTGCCCATACACGACTGACACTTTCTTTTACGAAACAAGATATCACCGCCGTGCCGGTTTCCAACCTGCCGCCTGCAAATCACTTAAGCACCGCATGTCTGGTGTGCGTCCTCGGCACCCTCGCCACAATGTTCGTCGCCGGGAAAATAGCGCAGCTCGTGGGGAAGGAGAGTGTTCTTTGGGAGGGACAGGAGATGGGGGACGGGGACGGAGTCGGCGGTGTGATTGATACGCCCGAGGAATTTACAAAACCAATACAGATGACCGCGGCGGTCGCCGCGGCGAGGGTTTGCGGAGACACCCCCCTGGAGATTTTATGGGCCGCCGCGACTGCTTTGCTGATACCCCTTTGCTTGATTCCCTGGATGACGCTTTCGTTTTCGGTCACCGCGGCGCCCGCGTACATCGCGGCGACCGCTGGCGTTTACGTGTTGATGCGGAAGATTCCGCAACGGGTTCAAAAACTGGGTTTTTTTCCAACCGTCACCGGCGGCGTCGCGATGGCCGCAATCGCCGCCGCCGTGGGTACCGCAACAGGCGTCGGCCCATCCACCGGCATCACGCAGTACGTACAAGGCGCGGGTGCTTTTTACTTGTACTTCGTCCCACCGGCGGTGCTTGGATTGGCGTTTCGAGTGAAACACGAGTGGGTGACGTTGAAAAAAAACGGCGTCGCAATTGTGCTTTCGGTGTTAATCGCGGTGCCGGGGTGCATGCTTTTGTCCGCGTACCTGGGAAGCGGATTGAACCTCCCAGTAGACATTACCCTGGCGTCCCTGCCGAAGTGCACCACCACCGGACTCGCGGTGCACATGGCACACAACTTGGGCGTTGACCAGTCACTCGCCGCGGCGGGTTGCGCGCTGAGCGCGACGATAGGCCTCAGCGCGGGGCGGGCGATTCTGGACGGGTTCCGAATCACCGGGCAGGTCGCCAGGGGGTGCGCGACTGGGGCGTCATCGCACGCCGCAGGAACAGCAGCGCTGGCAGCCGCAGGTGAGGAAAAAGCAGCCGCGGTGTCCGGAGTCGTTTTCGCGCTGAGCGGCGTTTTAGGGGTTTTGCTTTTGGAAAGTGGAAAGTTTCGCGCGCTGCTGTTCGCCGCGGCGGGGGGAGCGGTTTGACGGTATAAAGGACGTTTTAATAAGCGATTAGCGGTAAGTTAAGAATTGTTTCATGCAGTCTACTACATACAACTGCTCCCGCTACTCGTAACGCGGCGGTTCTTTGTATGCTCGAGCTACTCTTGTGCACCTGCGACGAACGGTTTGTGCGCCGTTTGGCAAGCCGACGAAATCAGCGTTCCTTTTGAATACTGCAGTCAAAAAATTGTAACGCTTTTCCTCGGAGTCTCCGAAGCCAAACGAACGACGACGCACAACTACAGGCGCACACGACACCCTCCGCGCTTGTGTTTCGACGCGATGTCCGGTAAGAAAGCTCGCGCGCGAAAGCAAAAGCGTGAGCGCCGCGATGCGAACGCGGCCAACACGGCTAACGCTGGCGAGGCCATCCCGGGCCTTTTCAACGACATCGTCGTCACTCACGTTCTCAGATCTGGCCATTTCGACGACCCCGCAGATCTTGCACGGCTCCCAGCGGTGAGCCGCGCGATGCGCGACGCGGTGGCGGCGACGGGGCTTCGTTTTGAAGAGCTTGGTGAAATTCGTGCCGCGAACCACGGATGTTTAAGCGAGGTGCAGCGCCTGCAACGGCAAGGTCGCCTGTCTCGTCAAGAACGCCTTTGTTACGCAGCGGCGATGAGAGGACAGCTCGAAGAGTTGAAGGTGTTCCGCGCGGACAACACACCATGGGACAGGTCGACGTGTCGGGCGGCGGCGAGGAGCGGGCACCTCAAGGTGCTGCAGTGGGCGCGCGCGAATGGGTGCCCGTGGGACGAGAGGACGTGCGCGGAGGCAGCGAGGGGCGGGCACCTCGAGGTGCTGCAGTGGTTGCGCGCGAACGGCTGCCCGTGGGACAAGGACACGTGCACGTATGCAGCGGGGGGCGGGCAGCTCAAGGTGCTGCAGTGGGCGGGCGCAAACGGCTGCCCGTGTAACGAGAAAACATGTTTTTCTGCGGCGCGGGAAGGGCATCTCGAGGTACTGAGGTGGGTGTGCGCGAACGGCTGCCCGCGTGACAAGAACGAGCTGCACCACGCCGCTCAAATGGGCCACGAGGCAGTAGTGCGGGCGCTGATCGAGTTGGGCGCGGATGCCAACAAGGCGGAGGATAGAAGCGTGACGGCGGTGTACATCGCCGCTCAAAACGGCCACGAGACGGTGCTACGGGCGCTTATCAAGTTGGGCGCGGACGTCAACAAGGCGAGGGATAACGGCACGACGCCACTGTTTGTCGCCGCTCTAAACGGCCACGAGGCAGTGGCGCGGGCGCTGCTCGAAGCGGGCGCGGACATGAACAAAATGGATGATGATTACGGCGCGACACTGCTGAGCATCGCCGCTCAACAGGGCCACAAGGCGGTCGTTAAGATTCTCGGGGATGCCGGCGCGGTATGACGACGGAAACGAAAGGGTTTAGGTAAATAGCATGGGGCGAAACCGGAGTTGCCCTCTGGTTTACCCGGCCAGTCTCTTCCATTCATTTTTACTACAACTACTCTAGCTAGCGACGCTACGTTCTTTGATCTATTTAGCGCGTCTCTCGTTCGAGCTACTCATCTTCCCAGCCTTTACGTCGTCACTGTTCACATCCGTCAGTTCCACCTCCGCGATCGAGGGAAGCAACGTCTCGCCGCGGGGTATACCCCCGTCGTTCTCGCCCTTTACCCAACCTAAATTCGACTTCTTTTCGTGCTCTAATCGTGTTTCTCCCGAAACCTTTTGTTCCTTTCGTTCACTATTCTCCAAATCGCCCGGCCCCCCGACCCGTTCCGCGGCTCTACGCGCCTCCAGACCCCAGTCCGTGCGCCACACCACGGCTATTATTAAAACCGAGTGCAACATCGTGCCCACCGTCGCGCCGATGGCTAAGCCCATCGCGCCTTTCCCCAAACTAAACGCCAACCAGTACGCCAGCGGGATCCCCACGACGTAGTACGAAAACAAAACCACCGGCCCGGCGACCCATTGCTTGCCGCACGCTTTTATTGTACCCGTCGCCACGCAAAGCGCGCCGTCGAACGCGGTGTATATGGCGAGCGGCGTCAACAATTTCGATACCAACTTTATTACCTTCGTATCGGACGTGTATAGCTCCGCCCACACGTCTTTTACGCTCAGTATGACCAGAGATATGATAACCTCCACCACGAGAATCATCTTGAACGCGACATCAGATGCGAACTTTGCGGACATCGGGGCACGCGCCCCTAGGAAATTGCTCACCCTGGTAAGCGCGGCGACGGAGAACCCGATTGGGAACATAAACGCCAGCGCGTTCGTGATTTGAAATATCGAAACCGCCGCGACGTTGCGTTCGGGATCCGGAAGCCACCCGGCGAGGATGATGTTCAGTTCCGAGGCCCACCACTCGGCCATCATGAGTATGCCTGGTAGTGCGAGTCGAAGAAACGGGCGCCACTCCGAGGTTGCGGCGCTTACGCTCCACCCGGTCCAAGTGGTTGTATTTTCGCGGGGAGTACGGAGGGATGTTTTATCGTCATCGTCGACCCCATCTTTCTTCCAGAACCTTAAATACCCAACGTTCATCGCAAGCACCACGCCGTTGCTCGTGGACGTCGCAATCGCCGCGCCTTTGTACCCCCAGCCGAACTGAAAAATGAACAGGTAGTTCAGCGGGACGTGAAATACCGCGGCCACCACGCCGGCGACCGCGCTCGGTTTCGTGATGCGCTGCGATTGCATGTACGTCTGCACCGAGATGTTCCACGCGTAGAAAAGCAGCCCCGGTGTCAAGCATCGCATGTACACACCTGATAGGTTGGCTATTTCGGTTGACTGCCCCAGTTTCAGCAACACCTCGGTGGCGTTTGCCCATACGAAAGCGATCGGCACGCACGCCAATGTTAAAATAAGCAAACATCTTTGTAAAACATCGCCCAGTTTCGAGTAATGTCGAGCGCCGAACGCCTGGCCTCCAATCGTGCTACTAGCGCTGGCCATCCCCACCATCACCGAGTTCCCAGACACGTTCCCTAACGTCGTCGCAAGCGCAGCCGCGGCGAGGGGCAGCGCGCCGAGGTGCCCCACGAACGCCACGCTGGTTAAGCTCAAAACGCGGTTGCACACCATGGACAACGAAACCGGGAGCGCCATGTTAATCTGCCCGCGTGCTTCGTCCCAGAACGGAACAGGCGCGTCATCCGTGTCATCTGCGTGTACGCCACTGGACTCATCGTCCCCCTCACCACCCACCCCATCCTCGCGCAGCACCGCGTACCGCGTGGTACCGGTGGACGGCGCCATCACCAGTGAGGCAATGACGTGGCCAAAAAGCAAAAAAACAGTTGAAAAAAAGTGCCCTTTTCACGAAATTGCGATTCTTCAGACATCCACACAGACAACCCGCGCGCTGTGATGCTCGCGAGCCGCCACGCCGTGGCCGCGGCAGTTGCCCCCGCTTCTCTCGCCGCGCGCGCCGGTCGTGTCTCCGCGCGCGGCGTTGCCATGTCATCCTCGACCTCAACGCCGCGGACGATCAAGCTTTCGTCTGGCACCGAGATTCCCGTCGTGGGTTTGGGGACGTGGCAAGCGGCTCGGGGTGTGGTTGGGGCCGCGGTAGCGGATGCGCTTCGGCTGGGGTACACGCACATCGACTGCGCGGCTGCGTACGCGAACGAGACGGAGGTTGGTGTGGCCCTCGCCGAGGCGTTTCAAACTGGGACCATCACCAGGAAGGGGGTGTTCGTAACGTCCAAGCTGTGGAACGACCGACGACGTCCGGAGGACGTGCGCGCGGCGTGTTTGCAATCCTTGTCGGATTTGAAGCTAGACAAGTTGGACCTGTACCTGATCCACTGGCCCGTGGTTTGGAAAAGGGGGACCCTGATGCAGGGCGACGACCGGGCTTCGCTTCGGGAGTGCTGGCGGGCGATGGAGGAATTGGTCACGGACGGCTTGGTCTCCGCGATCGGGTAAGTATTTCCCATTTACCACGTTCCGCCGACGTTTGCCCATACTTGTACGAGACTGACACTTTCTTTTTTATCTCTCAGGGTGTCTAACTTTTCGCAAGCCGAGTTGAAACAGTTGCTCGAAACGGCAATCATACCACCCGCGGTGAACCAAATCGAGGTCCATCCCCGGTTACCTCAAACGACGTTGGTGAACTTTTGCCAAGCAAACGGTATAGTAGTCACCGCGTATTCCCCTCTGGCGCGGGGTACGGGGGTGTTGGACCACCCGGGTGTTACGGTGTTGGCGGCAAGTAAGGGGAAAACACCCGCGCAAATCGCGCTGCGGTGGAACGTGGAGCGCGGCGTCGTGGTGATTCCAAAATCGGTCACCCCGACGCGGATTCAATCTAATTTAGATTTATTCGGGTTCGAGCTGGACGAATCCGATATTGAAAAGATCCGCAGTCTAAACGACGGGCACTCCACGAGCACGTCGCCGTGGTCGCTGTCAGGGCGGACTGGTAATCGAAACAAATGGTTAGCGCCGTTGATTTCGGCGGCGCTGTGGCCAGTTTTCCAAGTCGTCAAAATCGACGTGCAGAAGATGGGACGGCGGGGGTTTCTGAAATGGGCGTGGATGAAATAAGGGTTTAGGGTTTATAGTTTAGGGTTTATTAGTGTTGGTATGACTGTCCGTATTCAGGATGGTAGTGTATTTGTGATTAAAATGTGAAACCTGACGCGAATGACGCCTCAATCAATCACGAACTTGTTCGAGCCGTCGTCGTTCGTGGACACCGTACCGTGGTCATATCGAGGCGGAGCTCGACGCGTGCCACGAAACTGTGTTCGGATTTCAGCACAAGCGCGGTCAGTTCCGCCAAATCAGGGCGGTGCACTCCCTGCGCCTCGCTGAGCTTGCGGACGTTGTCGATGACCATCAGGAGCACAAGCAGGTTTTGAACCGCCCTCAAGAACTTGCCGTCTTGGCAAACTTCGTGAAGCTCCCAAAACAGCGGGCGCCTGGAAGTCAGGATGTCGCGCAGCGCGGCGTTGACGCCGGGAGAGGCCAACGCCTTGTGGCCGTCGATTCCGGTGCAAAACGTGTTGAAGTCGGTGGAGGTCCTGAGGGTCATAGTTCCCACTATCCCTAGCAAGCTCGCGAGTGGCACACTGACGCGCGCGTCGTTCCACGTCCGTGAGATGTGCGGGGGCGTTGTTTCGTAGTCCAGACCTCCTTTGTTTAATCGCGCCAAGCAAGATCCCACCAATGTCGAAACGTCGAAACTGTCTACTTTGCTGCCAGGGACGCCGCACTTCATCTCGGCGCAGCGCTTGGAAAACACCGCCGCGGAGAGCCCTGTTTGCGTGTCGAGCTTGTGCATGAAGAGGATGGTCGAGTCGAGACCTCCACACCCGAGCAGCCTTTGCATGAAGTGCTGGTTTTTGTGGTTGAAGTCGTTGGCGCTCAACGAAGTCAACAGGGCGTGCATAGCACAGCTGGTGGACAGGTCAGTCTCCGGCGCGGTTTCGGTTTGAACGAGGCTCACGACCAGCTGCGCCGATTGCCGGACGAGTTCAGGCGCGGACTGGCTGAAGACGCCAAAGTTCAGCGTGAATCGAAGCCTCGCGGTCCTTTGGTGGTGGCAAAGCGCAGTGTCGTTCAGGGTAGCGGCGACCCAAGCCGTGAAATCTGGCACCTCCTCTTCGTTAAGCATTAAACGGAAGTGTTCGCGGCTCAACGCGAGGCACGCCTGGGTATCGGCAGCGTTGCGTTCGTCGAAAACCTCAACTTTCCACGGGCTGTCATCTTTATCCGAGAGGCTTTGGTTGAACTTGGAAGCCATGCATAGATCAGCCGTGGCGGCCCTCGCTGCGTAAGACCCTCCCGCGTTCGCGCTCGATAACACCGTTTCGTACGCCTTGGGGTTAACCACGGCGAGCGCTCCGTTGAAGCGCGCAAACGGGCCGACCAGGTTTTGCAGGAAAGCAAGTTTGAAGTCGACGCGGCTTGAGTCGAAGCCGTCGGCGGCTCGAGGGTCACGCCAGGGAAGCACCTGCATGGGGTGCTTTGCCCCACAAACCTTCTTGTGCCCTGATTTCCAGTCCAGAGTTTGGCACGCTTTACCGCAGTACCACGTCGCCACGCCGTTTTTCTTGCATTCCACGCACCGCTGCTTTGCGTCGGAACCGCACTTCGTGCATAAGTGACTCTTGGAGAGTTTCGACGGCGAGGGGTTGTCGGGCTGTACTTCACCGGTGGTTTCCTCGGTTTTGCTCGACGAAGCATTGTCATCAATGACGCGAAGGCGGGCCATACCCGCCAAGCTCTCCTCCACGTCCAAGAGATCATCCGCAGCGGACTCGCCGTGGACGGGAGTAGAGTTTGGCGACATCGAGGCGCGTAACTTGCAACGTGCGCGTATCAGTGTCACCTGGACCTCACTGGACCTCGCTTCAGATCTCGTCATAACGACGATTCTTTGCGAAGACGAATGGTCGTTCCGAGGCAAAGAAATTCTAGGGCGGGTCGAAGAAAAGATGAAGCAAGGCTGAAGGGTACCTTTATTTATTGTCTATTCCATGTGATAACGCTTCATATTTATTTACTGATGTCACGTCTCATTCCACACACCACATCACCAAAGTCACCCCACGAAAGTCAACGTCCCGAACTTGTTCAGCGCGAACGCGGCGGGCCCGACGATTTCCATGGCGGTGGCCTCGGCGTTTTCGTTTTCTTTTTTTTCGTCCCCAAAATCGAAATCGGGTGCGCCGAATTTTTGACCCCCGCCGAACCCGATTGAGGACGGCCGTTTCGCATCGGGGGGGCACCGGTCACCCAGTTGTCTTTTCTTCGGAGACCTGTTTGGGGACCTGCTTTGTGGTTTCGGGTGAGCACTTGTGACTACTTGGAAACGCGAATTTTCATCCCTGGAATCAACTCGCCCATAGAAGCTTCCCCGGATCGCCGCCGCTGCCAAAGACGCTTGCGCGTCGAAACCGGCGCCCGACTCGGCTTTGCGCAAAACCGTTTCCAAAATGAAATCGTCCCCGTTTGCGTCGCCGTCGTGATCCATGCAATCCTCCGCCCTGTCCCGACAAACTTTAAGTTGCTCGAGAACAGTGTCGAACTCGCCCACGCTACTCCGAACCTCGTCCTCCAATGCTTCCGCCGTGGACGCAAGCATCGCTTCCGCTTTGGTCAAACGTGCTTCGTCCGCGCGCGCGGCGGCGTCCACGCCAGCCGCCGCGCGCTCCGCCAGCTTAAGCGCGCTCGCCATCTCGGACAGCGCGGCCGCGATGACAAGTGGTGATGCTCCCGCAGAGGAAGCATCCGCCGCGGCGGCGGCGTGGACCGCGGCAGTCGCCACGGCGTCAAGCGCCGTTGTTTTCAGGGGTGACTTTGCCAAGCAATCGCTGCCCGCGAAGGAAACCCGCAGCATGCGCTCGCCGGTCACCCGCGCGATCTCCGCGAGGTGCGCCATCGCGGAGGCGGTTGATGACACCCCCTCACGCTTGCGTTGCGCGGTGTCGTCGAACAATCGCTCGCGCCTTGCAGCGCGGTCGCGCGCGTTGGACTCCTCTAACGCGGCAGAGGCGGCGACGGGTAGGCCTTGTCCAAAACCGTTTGCCTTTTTTCGTTCCGCCGCAAACGCAAACGCGCCGGCGTCGGCGGCGCGCGAAATCGACCCCGCCCTGTTCCCCAGCGCCGACGGTACCCCAGCAGCTTTCGCCAGCCTGCTCGCGATTTGGGCGAGTTGCGTGCGTTGCATTTCGAGCTCGCACGCCGCCGCCTCCGCCGCCGCCCCCGCGGCTTCCCGTTCCACCGCGTTTCGGCGTTGCATCTCAAGAAGCGCGGTTTGGTACCCGCGCCTGAGTCGCTCGGTTCTCGAGACGTCGTTTTCGTTTCCATCCGGCGCCGTTTCACAAGTGTCAACCCCCCCCCCGTACGCATCGAAGTCAGGCCAAAGCGCGGACGTGAAGTCATCGCCGTTAGTTCCAGGGTTTGGTGGGCGAAACACCGTGCGCGGATGCACGTCGCCTTGGTACCAGGGCAATTTCCCGGCGAGCACGGTGGCTTTGGCGCGCGCTTCGGCGGCGAGTTGAACCGCGCGCTGGGCCCGCGTTTCCAACGCCTCAGCCGTAAACGCCGCGTCGTCCACGGGGTTGTAAGTCCGCGCGTGCTCTGATGCGCCTTGTGTCAAATTCGCCGCATTCGCCGCATACGCCTCACCAAAAGCATGTGCGTGTTGCTTCGTGTCATAAACATCGCCTGCGTCCTTTGACCGGCCCCTCGAGTTGGACCGCGAGCGCGACGGCGAGCGCGAGCGTTCCGTTCGCGCCGCGTCGTCCCGCGAAGTGTCCACCGCGATCCGCGCGTCCCAAGGCGGGTTCCGTAACGTGTGCGGTTCCGGGTGTGTGTCTGATGACAAACTGCGTCGTCTCGTCTCTGGGGACGATGACCGAGCCTTGGGCGGTTTCCCAGGGCGACCCCGCGCGGGTTGTCTTTTCTGTTTTGGTTTTTCAAACAGAAAGGCGTCTTTCTCGTTTGTGTACGCCGACTTTGCGCGTTCGTTTTCGCCAAACGCAAACGCGTCCCTCGCGACGTCGTCTCGACAACGCCTGAGACGTACCGCTTCATTTTTAATCAGTTGGGCTGCTTTGTCGTCCGTGTCAAAGTCTGTACCTACCGTTCCTTCCAGAATCTGTTCGATGTGTTCCACCAGTCGCTCTACGGTGTCTCGCCTTCGCCGCAGCGGCGCCGCGGCGCGTCGCGCGCGCTCGTCAAGCGCCCGCGTCTCGCGTGCGTGCGTCTCGACGGTACCCTCGGCCAGAGCGACGAGCTCCAAATCCAACGCCTCGGCGACTTCCGCGAGGTCCGCGGCCACGGCGTGCAGCGAGGCGACCGCGGCGTGCGCGGCCGCTCGGCGTTTTTTCGTCGCCGTGCTGACACCGCCTGGGTCTGCCGTCCGCCGAGACTCGCGATCTAACAACACGCCTCCTCGGGCTCCAGAATGTGGTGCCGACGTGCCCGTCGCAGTCGGTGGTCCGTCGTATCCCCCGTCGTCCCCCGCGATTGGGTGCAGCAACGCGTCCAGAGCGGCGGCTGCCGCGCCGGGGCGACGTCGTTCCATCACGGCACTGGTGCCAGCCTCGTTTGATTCTGCCAAGCGAAGTGCGCGCTCTCGCCAGAAAATTACGTCATCCTCGTGATTCGCACCAACACCCTCGGGGTCTGAGCCTCCCTCAGATTTCCTGTGCGACGCCCCGGGCGACCCAGGGTCGGTCTCGTCGCTCGCCACCATGGCCCACCGCCACCGCGCACGCACCGGACCGTCCGGTCGCACGCACTACAACCCCTTGTGCCCTCGGCTCTGGGATGACTCGACTAATTGTTTTTTTGAAAAACAGCGCAGAATCAGGAGACGAGGTCTTTGCAACAACGAGATTCCGACCCCTAGGCGTCACTCCGATATCGCACCGGAAGCACACCATGTTCGCCCTCGCCACTCAAAACGTCGCCACGCAGAAGGTCGCCCTCGGCGGCCGGTCCGTCCGCACTCGCCGCGTCGCCCCCGCGCGTAGAGCCGTTTCCGTCACCCCCAAGGCGCGCATGTACGACAACATCCTCGAAACGATCGGCGACACCCCCGTCATCAAGATCAACCGCCTCGCACCCGAGGGCGTCACGATCTACGCCAAGGCGGAGTTCTTCAACCCGTGCAGCAGCGTGAAGGACCGGTACGTGGGGGCGTGACTCGTAGTCGTGATTGATTGCGAACCCTTTTGGGCCCGAATTCCCCATGCCCGCGTGTCCCTCGCCGTGCCGCACGAAGGCAATCGGAAAGGGGCTTTCTTTTCAACCCCGAACGCGCTTTTTGGCCCGATATTTTTTTAGTGAAATCCCAATAACGTATTTCTTGTACCAAACCCAACGCAACCGGCCAAAGTATCTGACCAAGTACATTCGCAATCCCACCCATTGTACACGTCTCGCAATCCCACCGGTCCCTTCCTCTCCCCAAAAAAACAGCCTCGCCCTCGCGGTGATCACGGACGCCGAGCGCCGGGGCGTCCTGAAGAAGGGCGACACCGTGGTTGAGGCTACGAGCGGGAACACCGGCATCGCGGTGGCGATGGTGTGCGCGCAAAGAGGGTACGACTGCGTGATCTGCATGGCTGAGCCCTTCAGCGTTGAGCGACGGAAGATCATGCGCATGCTCGGCGCGAAGGTCATCGTGACCCCCAAAGCGGGCAAAGGTACCGGGATGGTCGCCAAGGCGGAGGAGCTGTGCGCGAAGCACGGCTGGTTCCTGTGTTCGCAGTTTGAAAACGACGCCAACCCCGCGTACCACGCCAGCACCACCGGCCCGGAGATCCTCCAGGATTTCGCAGGCAAACAGCTAGACTACTTCGTCACCGGGTACGGCACGGGAGGGACGTTCCAGGGCGTTGGTAAGGTGCTACGAGTCGCGCGGCCGGATTGCAAGATCATCCTTTTAGAACCCGAAGCCGCCGGCCTCATCGCGTCCGGTATCAAATCCGAGCGCAAAGCGAGTGGCGCGCCCGCCGGGTCGCACCCCGCGTTCGCCCCGCACCCGATTCAAGGCTGGACCCCCGATTTCATTCCCAAGGTGTTGGAAGACGCGCAGGCGATGAACCTGTACGACGAGCTCGTGCCCATCACCGGAGCGGAAGCCATCGAAACCGCGCAGAAACTGGCGCGCATGGAAGGCATCTTCACCGGCATCAGCGGCGGCGCGAACATGGCTGGCGCGTTGAAAGTCGCGGAGAAAGCGCCCAAGGGATCCGTGATCCTCACCATACTCGCCGACACGAGCGAGCGCTACATGTCCACCCCGCTGTACGAATCCATCGCCGCGGACATGAACGAAGAGGAGCTGGAAATCGCGAAATCCACCCCCTCGTTCCAGCTCCTCCCCGACGCCGAACCCGTTCTCCAAATGTAAGTAATGTTGGAGTCGAAGTCGCGACGAATACGACGCGAGCGGGAACACTCGCCTTTACCAAAGGAAGGTCTTCCCGGAAAGGTCTCGAGTGGTTATACGATCCGTATTTGCAATGAAATTTTTGAAACTTTGAGACTCACTAGACTAGACTACTAAACCCAAACTACTACTTGGGTGGCCCTAAACCCTCACTACTTGAGTGACCCAAAAAAATCCAACTACTACTTGCGCTACACAATCCTCCCCCATTAGCCGCACTCGTCGCCCTTCCCTCCCCCTATCCGCGCCCGTCGCATCCCGTCCGCCGCGCGCTTCCCCCACGGCCACGCCTTTTCCAGCGCAATCGCCGCGTTGGTTCTTTGTTTGGCGCCCGAATTTCCAGTGAACCCGGGTACGCGAAATCGCCTCGCAAGTTCCAGGACCCACAACGCGTGCGCGGTGGCGAACCGGACTTGTTCGCCCGCGGGGTGTTCCGCCCAGGACGGGTGCAGAGGTTCGAATGAAGTGGATTCGGATTCGTTTTCGCCGGCGATACGTGTCGACGGCGATAAATAGCTCGCCGCGTACTCGAGTTCGTGTTTGCAAATTTCTTCTTTTTCGGTCCCACCACCTTTCTTTTCTTTCAAGGAAACCCCCCCAGGTTTCTTTTCACCCGCAAAAAACTGTAACCTCGCGAAGCACAGAAACCGCGCGTGACACCACAGCGCTTCCCGTCCCGGGTACCGGCTGATCAGGGTTCGAATCAAGGATACCTCGTCGTTCCACTCAATTTTGGTGTCATCTTGTTTTTTGAAAGCGTTCCCACTCATCATTCGCAACAGCAAGGACTGTCGATAGTGCAAACCGCAGTAGTCCGACACGTTTCGTTGCACGAAAGCCGCCGCGCGTGTCAGTTCGTCTTGTAAAGAGTTAGAGTTTTCGTTGGAAAACCGCAAAGCGCACCACCGCCGGTGCCGCCACGCCGCGTAGTTTAGGCGTTTGCGTAGGCACGCGGCGTTCGCGACCGCGACTTCGGAGTCGAACGTTTCAAGGTTTTCCCGGTTCCGGGTTTGTGAACTTTTGTGGACCGCCGGAAACTCACTCAAAACCCACCGCCGGTGCCCCCACGCGTGCTGCGCTTTCGGGAACCTCGAAAGCACGCACTCCACGAAGAAAAGTTCGCTTTGCATTTTCGTTTTTAAATCAATCGAGCTCTTGTTGGATTTGCGGTCGTCGACGGCGGTTTCGTCGTCCGGGCGACTCGGAGTATCGTCGACGGTATCGCTAGTGTCTCTGCTTTCCATGTTACCATTTCCAGCATCCCCAACCTGCAACAGCAACCTTGTTTTCCTTCGGTTCCACGCCGTGGCGTGGTCGCCGTTGACCAGCAGAAGCAAGCGCGCCGCGTCGACGCCCGAAACCGGATCGACGCCGATTTCGTGTGTGTTTTTGCGTTTCGGTGCGGACGGCTTTCCCGAACCGTAAAAGGTGTTTGCTGTGTTCTCGGCTTCAACTCGGGTCGCTTCGTCCGCGCGCTTCAAGGCACAGGACGCGAAGTTGTACAGTGGCACCAGTGCGGCGACGGAGACCGCGAGCTTGTGTTCCACCAACACGAACGCGCCATGGGTGACTCGCGAAGTCACCGCGCCTGGTGGGTGCGTGTGTTCATTCGGCCCGAAAAGATCTGTCAGCGTCGCGCTTTGCACGAACGCGAGCTCATCCAAAAACGGGTCATTCGTAAGCGCGGCGTCGAGCTCCAGGGCGAGGGCCTGGCCGGGGAACATGGACAGCCACTATACCCGGTACCCGGTACCCGAAAAAACTCGTCGACCCTGCCCACCGAACCGCGCCGTGGCGCGCCGGAGCACAGTGCTGTCCTTCGTTGCTCGGACGCGACCGAAACTCGTTCCCGAAAACGAAACCGAAAAAAAACCGCGCAAGTTTCTCACTCGCGAGATGCGCGCGCTTCTCCTGGTCCTCGGCTCGCTCGCCACCGCGAGTGGCAACTTCGCGTTCCCCGATTTCACCTCCCTGGACGGGCTTTCTGTGCAAGGCGTGGCGAACCGCACGCAGTCGCGGTTACGCCTGACCCCCGCCGTGCCGAACCTCGTCGCATCCGTTTGGCACGACGTGAAGCAAAGCGTGGTTGGTGGGTTCCGTACCGATTTTTCAATGCGCGTCGTTCCCGACGAAGGCCAGGAGACGCCCGGGCCGTGCAAGTGGGTGGACCACCTTCCCAAGAGTTGCGCGCGCAGGGGCGGGGACGGCTTAGCGTTCGTGATTCAGAACTTCGACGCCAAGGCCTTGGGGATGGGCGGGGGCGGGTTGGGGTACGCGGGGATTCCAAACGCGGTCGCGATAGGTACGTGGCGTGTTTCCCAAATCCAGGCACCCTGTTGACCGCCCGTGCTCGAGTACGCTAAGGCCGTAACATGTACCCGTACTAGCAACTACTACACACAGCACGAGCGCGCGGTTTGCGCGTACCGACCACTCGTACACTTCAGACTGACGCTTTTCTGCTACACTCATCAAGAGCTCGATACGTGGTACGACGCGGAGTTGCGGGATCCGTACGAAAATCACGTCGCCGTGTTCACGCGGGGCACCAGCGCTTTGAGAAGCGAGCACGGCTCGCACTTGGGGGTGGGCCTTGATATCCCCGACCTCGCGGACGGGGAACGACACGACGTACGAATAGAGTACGAACCGGTGTTTACCCCCGAAGCAGCGGCGCATCACTCGTTTCAAGCCGGGCCGCACTTGATTGATTTAGTCTACCCGCCCGCCGCGGGGTACCAGCACGGGCTCGGTGTTTTGAAAGTCTGGGTGGACGACACGGCCGGTCCTTCGTTAACCGTCCCCATGAACTTCGGCGCGTTCCTCGATTTGGAGTCAGGCACGGCCTGGGTGGGTTTCACCTCTGCCACGGGGGCGTCGTTCCAGAATCACGAAATCCTGAGCTGGGTGTTTTACGAACGCCAAAGCGAACAACTGGCCGTCTCTGCGGCGCTCTCGGGAACGCGCACCCACGAACAACGCGCGACGATCGATTTGGAAACCAGGTGGCGCGACGAAACCTTCGCGCGGGTCATGGAAAAAGGGGAGCTGTAGGGGTAAAGGGTCGGTTTATGTAAAGACGCACGTAGTGTAGGGTATTGAAAACTGTACCTCGCGTACGAGTAGTACTACTCGTAGCGCCGCTCGATTGCGAAATTCGCAAACGATGGACAAAAGAGCAACAATCAGCAGCAAACTCAACAACGTCAAAAAACTCGATTTGGATTCGTGTCCAACACACTCCATCGGCCATTGGGTAAGGCGCAAAGACCGTGGGTGGCCGTGAGACCGCGCCGCGCGTGTGGTGCGAAACCGGTTGGTGCGTCCGCGTTTTGAGCATATCAGGTTGGCGGTAACGCGTGTGTGACCCGTACGGCGCGGCAGGGCGCTTAGCCTAATTCGATTTGGGGAACGCGAGCCCGCGGCGATGATGCGCGGTACCACGGAAACATCCACGGCTCGGACGTTACGGTACGACGAGGCACGAGATTTTGACCGCACCGCCGCATCTATTCGCGGGCACCACCCGATTGCGGCGGCGAACGGCGCGAGTCACGAAACCCACTCCACCGCACACACGACGTATCAACCCGTGCTGCGCATGGGCAACGACTGGGCGTGTGTGTTGGACGAAAGTACACGCGATTTTTACTTCTGCAACTTGAAAACGGGCGACGCGTCATGGGCGGCGCCGGCGAAAACGCCTCCGCCGACACAGAAGGAAATGCAGTCGTTACTGAGTAGCTCCCGGACAATGCCCGCGCATTTGCGAGTGCACGAGCCGTTACAGCAGCCGTTACAGCAGCCGTTACGACGTGATGTATATCACGATGTATGGACAAACAGTCAGAGAAAAGAAAAGACGGAACCGCCGCCGGTTCCGTTTGCGCGCGCTTCTTCGTTCGCCGCGAGTTCCTCTTCTTCGATGAAACACGCGTCGCGCGCTTTTGCGAAATCCAACACTCCGTGTCTAGACGTGTCAACGCACCCGTTTAACTTGGGTAACCTGGCAAAGAAAGACCTTCCCTTCGTTACGAAACCATGGGAACGGTTCGGAAGGAACAAATCCACTTCTTCGCAAAGAGTCGCGACGGCGCTTTCCACGAAACATTCCAAAGAAACAGAAACTGTTCCCGAAAACGAAAACGAAAACGAAACGCGAAGAAAACCCGAGGAGCGCCTCGGGGTGGACGTCGACGTTTGCGATGTTGCGATTTTTGCGAATCACGGGAAGGACACGGAGAGTGGTGACTTTGCTGTGACGCACCCGACGACGCACGCGACGGTTTCGCCGCCGTTCGTCGAAAACAACCCCGCGAACGCGCGTGGAAAGGACAAAGAAAAATACTTGAAAAAAAAAACCGAAAAAACACAAGCGGTTCCTCCGGAACGACCAAGTCCCTCGCTGAGCCAACCAGAAGTTGCGCCTTGGAACTCGGCGCCGCCGAAAGACGACGAAAAAACGAAAGCGAGGGGCGCGGCGCTCAGCGCTGCACGAGCTGCTTCTCCCAGGGTCTCGTCCTCAAAACCTCTTGTATGGGCAAACAGTCTCACGAAAACCACGACATCGCCGAAAAACACCACGTACACCGCGGAGTCACCTTTTACAAAGTCAAACGGAAGTTCTTCGAAACTCTCGGCTTCGCCGGAAACGTCGCCTTCGCCGCGCCCCGCGCTGACGCTCGTTTCGTCTTCGCGACACCTGCGATCCGTGTCATCCCGGGAGCGCGCGTTGGAGTACGGAGAGCAGGTACGCGCGCGGCAATTCAACGAAACGTCCGTAGCGGCGGCGCCAAAACTGAAACCGGTCACGACGGTGGCTTCGCAGCGTGGAACGTCGGTGTTTTCGGCGCGCGCGTCGCCGTCGCCGTCGCCGTCGCCGTCGCCGCGTTTCTCGAGCGTTTTCAAAAGCCCGTCCGTTTCCGGAACTTCGTTTGGAAAAAGCCCGTCTGATAACGGGCGAATTCGTTCCGTCGCGCGAAGCGACACTGGAAATAAAAAACAAGAATCGCACAACCCGTTTGCCGGTATAGACCGGACCGAGGAATCCGCCGCGGTCACGATGCAGGCTGGCTTGCGCAGTTTCTTGGCGCGCAAGCGCGCGCGTGAGATCAAGGCGTGGGCGGCGACGAAAGCGGGCGTTGACAAGGTTCTTGCGGATGAACGTTTACGGAAAGAAGCGCAAGTTGCACAAAAGGCAAAGGTCGCGGCGGAACGGGCGCGGAAAACGGCAACGGCGCCTCCGGAACTCCTCGGGTCGTTTCGCTCTCCTGAAACTGGCGGAAAAGTGGACTCTCCTAAAACTGGACTCATCAACCGCGAACCTTCGGCGACATCTTCGCCGAAAACAGAAACGGTCCCGACCGCCGCGTCAGAGCCGGTCCCGCCCGAGCCCGAGCCTGTTGTGCCCACGCCCGAGCCGGTGACGCCCGTGCCGGTGACGCCCGAGCCCGCGAGGGAAAGGGAACCCGTTGTGGAACCAACGCGGGTTGTGGTTGCGGGAAAAATACAAGTACCTTTGTCTTTCGAGGAGTACGCCTCCGCGAAGTTTTTCGTGGGAACCGTGACGCAAAAAAAACCCGGATGCTTCGGGTGCTTACGCGCCAAGCCTTCGTCGGGGTTGTCGCCGACAACGCGCTCGCGGTGGTCGTCCAAGCCCCTCGTTGGCGCGCTCACCGCCGCTGCGATTTCCGCCGGGGTTTCGCGCGAGTCCACGGAGTTGTTCACATCCCTGCTCGCCGCCGCGCGAGGCAATCGCGCTTTGTTTCAGACAACGCACGTGTTGCTTTTGCGACGCGTCACGGATGGTCCCGACTTGGTCAAAAACTGGGAGTTGCGAAACGAGTGGTACTGCCAAGCCCTGAAGCAACTCAACGGGAATCCGTCGAAAACGAGGTCGGCGCGAGTATGGAGGTTGCTGTACCTCGCGGCGTGCGCGTTCGTACCGAGCCAAGACCTGGCGCCGTACGTCCTGGCGAGATGCATGAGGGAAGGAAGTGTCGTGGCGAGCCTTGTGCGGTTGCGATTAGTAGCACAACTGACACAAGGCGGGTCCTTTGACAACCTCACGCACCCTCGCAACGCGAGCGCCGCGGATCGCGACGACTTCGCATCAGTTCCCGCGTTTGGCGCGACAGTTGAGGAAATTGTCTGGCTGGAGGCGATGGAAAGTAGGCGCAAGGTAAACAAGGAAAACGATTTGCATGGGCACGTTACAGGTACCGATCCCGATCTAATTCAACCCTCGCCCGAGACGCCACTTCCAGCCGCGCTCGTCGCGCTGCTTCGTCGCGTCGCGCTCGCCGGCGCGGCGGGGTCGTCGGGAGTGACTAACTCTGCTGCAAACCAACCCGCGGGTGGGCCTCAGACGGAAACGGAAACGAAAGGTGGAACCGGTTTGTTCCGCGCCGCGAAAGAGCACGTGGCGGCGGCGGCCGCGATAGCAGGCGCGGCGGGCTCGTCGTTTCAGCTTGAGCAGGCGGCGAATACGGTGTCGCCGAAAGTCGCGGCGGAGCTGGTGAAGCTCTGGCTCACGGGGCTACCGCTTCCCGTGATTCCGATGAAAATGCACGCCGATTGTGTTTTGTCGCCGGCGTCGCCGCGCGGCGTCACAAACGCCCTGGCGCCGCTGCCGCCGACGCACAGGGCGAGTTTAACCGCGATTCTTCGCGCCGCCGCGAGCGCCGCCAAACAGGACGCCAACGGCGACGCGGGCTCGCCAGCAGCTGCACGCGCGGCGGAGGCCATCGCCGCGGCGCTGGCGCCGAGCTTGATGCCGCGAGGGATTGGAAACGGGGAACGCGATGTTGGCGACGCGCCGCGCGACACCGCGGGCGCGGCCGTTTTCGTCACCCGGTTGATACGCATGATGCTGATGCGAATGTGAGACGCTACACAGTCTGTGGTTTGTAGTTTGTAGTTTGTAGTTTGATGCGAAAAGGCGTACGTATCTAGCCGCACTGGTTAGCTCGATGTTCGTAAGAAAAAAAGAATGTGCGTTTCGACTTGAAATGATACTTGTTGCACCAAAGGTGGTTAGGTTTGTGAAAATTCAAGGTATTACAAGGATGGCCAATCGTGTCCATTCACAAGTGAGCTAAACACCCCTTCGTTTGGAAAAAATATTTCGATCACGCCACGTCCAAACCGCCATCCTCGCCGGTCCCCCCGGTTTCCCCGTTTCCCTCGCCTGCCACGCGCTCGCCGTTCTTCATGTGCACCAGCCGTTGGGACGATGCCTCCTCCAATCTCACCTCAGCCGCGGCCTTAGCGGTTGACTGGTCCGCCATTGAAACCGCGGCTTGCCCCAAGGACTCCAACACCGTGCGGGTTTCGGAAACCGCGCTGAGCGCTTTTTCCAGCATAACCTCGTCAACCTCCAAACCTGCCGCCTTCCTCTTCTCAAGCGCCCGCACCGCCACCGAGGCTTTGGTGTACATCTCCTTCATCTCGCCAACCAGCTTGTGCCTTTTCTTGTCGGATTCCGTGAGCGGCGCTCGTTGAGAGGCGGCGGCGTAGGGTGACACGCTCGGCCCGCCCCGGTTTCGCGCCGCCGTGGAAATACGACGCTTCATGCTTTTCTGTTGGTTCCGCACGTACAAAGGGTCGTTCCACTTCGCCTTGAGCGCGGCGGATATCGCGAGTTTGTGTTCCTTGGATTTCGGCACGCCTCGCGACGACCGCGGGGGTTTGCCTGATGAATCCCTTAGTTCCGCTCGCTCCACATTGAGAATCCGCCTGCGCTCTTCCCGGTCGATTTTTTTGAAAAGTCGCAACTCCTCTTTCCGCACTGATTCGCGCGTGTCAACCGCGTGCTTGCTCCACACCCCGAAGCTGACTCGCTGCACCGAGGAGACTCGCCGGGCGTACGTGCCGATGGAGACGATCCCAACCTTGCCTCTTCGCGGACCGAGCTCCTGCGCTCTTGCAAAGTTACGGACCTCCATCTTCGCGTGCGCCGTGTCCCGAACGGTCCGCCTGATTTTCAGCTTCGTGGTGGCGCTGTGAAACGTGTTCGCCGCGGCTTCCCTCATCCTCCGCTTCACCTCCGGATCACGCATCGCGGCCGCGGTGTTGGTTCGGATTTTCGCGATGGTTTCGGGGGAGTGGGGCTTGCCTTTGTTCCACGCGCTTTTCCCTTTGTTCGCGGCGCCGATTTTCAACCGCCGGTCGATCTCGGTTTGCGCGCTTAGTACTTTCTGGAAGCAGTCGCTTTCGCCCACTAAATCAAACAACAAGGTCTTGTCGACGGCGACAACTTTGGAAATGCCGTGCTCCGCGCGAAACCGCAGGCAGTTGCAGTTCGGGCACAGGCACCCCACGACGTGGTGTTTCTGTTGCTGTTTACCAACCACGAACCCGCCGTCGAAACCCACGAACACAGGATCTCTGCGCGCCCGGGGCCGAGACACGGAATCCGCGTACGGGTATTTGTACGACGGTTTCAGGACTTTTGTAAAAGAAAAGTGTCAGTATTGTATGGTCAAACAGTCGGCGGGATTTGGGAAAGACAATTACTTACCCGGGGTTGGCGCGTCGTGGAGTAGGGTCCGGAGGGAAACACAGACGGGGCAGTCGCAGGTTGGTTCGTGCCTCTCCTTGCGCACGAAAAAGCCACTCGGAAGCGGTGGCGGTGGCGCGGCAGCAGAGGGCGCGTCGTCGGTATCGTCGACGTTTGTCGCGACTGTTGCCGCAAAACCTGCCGCGAATGCTCCATCCGCCGCGTCCTCCGAAGACGGCGGGTTCCCCTTTTCGTCGGAAGGGACACCGCCCGGGTCGTTCACCTCAGTCGATAGCAGGTCGACCCATGAAACATCGTGCACACGCCCGGCCCCCCGCGTGGCGTTGGCGTCGGAAATAGCACCCAAAGAGGGGTTTCTTGATTCTTTGCCGTCGCGGTCCCAATTCGCCGCCGCCCTGACGACACGGGCGCGGTAGGTACGCGCGCCCGTGCGTTTCGTGCGTTTCGCGCGCGACACGACGGGGGGGGGGGCATTGCCCGCGGTCGCGCGTGCTTTGGAACGAGCGGAAACCCGGCCGTGGGGGGCCAACGTCGACACCGCGACCGCCGAGACGCTCATCCTAACCGTCCGGTCCTGCGACGCGTCGGCGGAGCAGGTGCTTTTCAAAGGACCGTGCGCGTCTGCGTTGCGCAACTCAAAGCCCTTGCAATCAAAGAAGCGCGCGATGTCTCGAACCAGGTCAAACCACAGGTCAACGCCGATGAGAACCCGGAGAGACGCCGGTCCGGCCCGCGCGTCTGCGCGTCCGAGTGCTGATGCCACGTCGACCCGCCCCGCCGTAAAAGTAGCGGCGCCGAAAAATCGTCAGATCAGGCTGCAAGGAAGCGCACACGGCCTTCTCCAAAAATGCACTTTTGGGCGTTAATTTTCTCCGCGACACGTCAGAGCAAACAAAGCGAGGGAGCGGCCGCCGGCGCCGAGTCATTAGCCGCGGCGTGGGTCGTGGGTTGCGACGACGACCCATTGAGTTGTGTTCGGCATGGCGTGCGTTTCCGCGGTCGCGTGGCGACCCGGGTGGTGCGTGGTCGCCAGCGTCGACTCGCAGTCGGTGCGCGTGCCACGACACGCCGGCATTGCCGGCATTGGAAACCGGCGTTCCTGTGCCGTGCGACGCGGTGCGCTTCGTTGGCAGTCGTCCGTGGCTTTGCAACACGAGTTCCAAGGCGGACGAGGGTTACCCAGAACCAACGTTGTTCACGACAACGCCGCACCTGAAGTGGAGAGGGGCGACACACAAAGTGAGGTCGCGGCGTTTGGCGAGAGGGAACTCCGGCGCGTCAAGCCCACGGCGGCGGATGACAAGTCGGGGAACACACAACAAAGCCGAAACACGCTCTCGGCGGCGAGCGAATCGCTTTCCAACACGAACCTCGCAAGCGGCACGAAGAGTCTCCACAAGGGTACGACCGCGAAGAGTGTACACAAGGGTAGCAACAAGGTAGCAGCGGGCGTGAGTTCAACAAAAGCAAAAGTCGCAGTGAAGTCCTTGACGGTGGATTCCGAATCAGCAGCAGCGGTGTTCGGCGCTTCGGCGGGCGCGGGTAGGAAAAAAAAACTCGTCGTCTCCGTGAGCGACCCACCAAAAAAACCCACCAAAAAACTGCACGTCCCCGCCCCCACCGGCTCCGGGGCGCACAAGCACCAGTGGGACTCGTTCGTGGACTGGAAGATGATGGAGCACCAGCATTACGAAACCATTCCGGACGCCGAGTTTGAAACGCTGAGCGAGAAGCTGCACATCAAAGAAAAGTGGCGCCCCGTGGTTTCGTATTTAGTCAGCCTGGGGTTAACGGTCACCGAGTTAGAGAAGTGCCTTGTGAACTGCGAGGAGATCTTCAAACGCCCGGTGGCGAAAATCATGACAAGGGTGGAGTACCTGCAAAACGAACTCGGGTTCGAAGGCGACGAGCTGAAGCGGCTGATTCACAAGGAACCGAAGATTTTGCTGCAAAGGAACCGGCACTCCATTCCGCGGTGCCGGTACCTCACCGATTTGGGCATACCGCAGGGCAAGCTACCCGCTATGTTGCGGAAACAGCCCGCGATTCTGCACCTTTCCGTCGCCAAAGGCCTAGCCCCCCGGGTGAGTTACTTCAAAAACGAACTCCTCATTCCGGAGTGCGACATCCCGAAAATGCTCGAACGCAACCCGGCGGTTTTGACGTTTTCAATCGAAAACCAAATCAAACCTCGGGTTGAGTTTTTAAAAAACCTCGGCATATCGCACGACGGCGTGATGAAGATGATCGTCCGGCACCCGCATTTGCTGCAGTACTCGTTCGAGGGTTTGGAGGAGCACATCAATTTTCTGGGGTCAATCGGGATGAACGAAGAAGACGTGGTGCACACCGTGACGCGCCTTTCCCAGCTGTTTTCCCTCTCCGTGGACAACTCCCTGCGACCAAAGTTCAAGTACATGTGCGACGAGCTCGGCGGCGGCGTCAAGACTTGCGTGAAGTTCCCCGCGTACTTCTCGCTTTCCCTCGACCAAAGAATCAAGCCGCGGCACCATTATTTGCGTCAGTACAACTGCGCGCCTGATCCGTTTCCTATGAAGTACCTCAGCGAAGGGGACGTGGCGTTTGTCAAGAGGTCGCTCGACGCGGGTGGGTCGCTCGCGGATTTCGAAGAGTACAAAGAAGTGTACATCCCGAAGTTCAAAGCGGAAACCGAAAAGGCGAAGGAGCGCGCGATTGAGAGTCTGCACAATGAGCAGCGCCGGGCGTACATGAAGGAAGCGAGGACGGCGCAGCAACGAAGGCTGCAGGTCCAGAACCAAGGGTACTCGCAGAGAATCGTGGACGCGCGGAACTCGATGAACCGCGTGAAAATGCTGGGCGTCAGTCGCCAGCGGTGATTTTGTTACCAAACTTATCAATGTATTACCAACAAGGTATGTATGTATTGTACGACAACGCGCGAGATATTATGTAACAAGCGTATACTATTTCTTTTCGTGTTTAGATGTCTATCGATACGTCCGGTCTCGGTTCCTTCGACACGGTATGACTTGCATTGTACTCACTTGAAGAGCGCCTGTACTTTTTTCTGCAACTCCGTGATTTCCTTGTGCTTCACTTCCTGTTTGTGTTCCATGCTCTTCACCATTTTGTCAAGCCTCTCGGTTTCGTTGCTGATGAACTCCAACCGCTTACCAACGTTGCTCTTCGCCTCCACTAAGTCCTGTTTAATCAAAACAGGACCGATGAGCTTAAACACGTTCGCGTCGTCCTCCAGCTTTTCGAGTTCCTGTGAGGGAAAAAAGAATTGCAAATCAAAAGAGATCGATGAGATGAGAGTCAGCGTTCGTTCGTGGTGCGGATTCCTTGACTCCGGACGCCATCACCCGGGTCCATTTCGTTTCCACCATCACCGACGTACCTTGAGGACCATGTCGTTTTCGCTGTACTGCTGCACGAACTGCTGGCGGTTGTTCATGTTCCGGCTCAGATCTGGAAAAAGAAGAAGAAGAAGCTTGCGGTCAGCGCCGAGACCATTGGAGGGAAAGAGAAAGATCGGGAGACAAGCGATCGTCGCGCTGGGTGCTTCGTACCTTTCTGCAGCGCCTGGAATTCATTCGCCTCGATCGCGAGCTTGTCTTGCACGGCCTTCAGGGAACTCATCGTCGCGGAGCGTCTCCTTCCACGCGTGCGACGCAGGAGTGACGCGTGCCATGGATTTGCGGGCAAAACGCAGACTGGAGGTGGCTCGTCGCTACTCACAGTTTTTCAAATTTGCGTGCCTTGCTGCAAGTTCCTTCGTTCGCACCAGCGTGCGCGGCTTGTCTTCCGCCGCGCGCACGCACCAGCCACCATGTTCTACTCCGTGGATCTTCTATCGCCCAAGGGCGCGTTGGGTCAGATATGGGTACGCGCGATTCCGTGACGCACCGCGCGCTCGCCCGCCTCGCGAAGACGTGTTCCTCTCCCCTCTCCCGTTTTCCTTCCTTCTCGTTGCTTCTGTCAACCGAACGCGTCTGACGAGCCCCTCACCCCGCGCGCGCACAGATCCTGGCCCACCAGCCGAACCGCGCGTCTCGTCTGAACCGCCACAAATCCGCCTCATTGTCGGTGTCGGATGCGTGCAGCATCATCATGAAGCCTCCCTCGCCGCTGGTGCGTGGTCGCCCGCACCCGAACCCGCGCAATAGTTCCCGCCCACGGGCTTCGTTCGTCCCCCTCCGCGCGACACAAGCCGACGACGCGCGCTGACCGAAAGTATCCACCGCGGCACTTGCGTTATCCCCCCCCGAACAGGCTCTGCGACTCGCCGCGCTGCTAATGCGCGGCGTCGTGACGCTGTACTCAAGACAGGTAAGCCCAGGCTCGCGCGACGCCCCGACCACTTTCCGACGCCTTTCGTCACGCCGCAACGAACGTTTCGAAATCGATATTTTTTTAGGAAAGGTCTTCCAGCATCCAGCAAACCACCTTGGTAAGTAGAGGTACATCGTAAGTAGAGGTACATCGTTTTCTGACGTACCGCCCCACCCCCCCCAATAAATACACAGCTCCACTTCTTTTTCGAGGACTGCTCCGTTTTCTGCACGCGCCTCGCGAGGTACACGGCGCACGCGTCGAAGGACCGGCACACGCTGCACGACGGGTCGTCGCCGTTGGGGTCGAAGAAAAACCCGGCGCCCCCGGGAGGCGGCGGGCGAGGCAACGGCAACAGCCGCCGGCAAGCCGTGACCAGGGAGTTCGACCAGGACGACGCCCTCTGTTTCGACGACGAAAGAACCGCGTTCGACTCCAGGTTCGCCGAGATCGCGCTCGACTTTGACGCCGGCGCGGAACTCTTTTTCGCCACCGCGGAGGACGGGGACTTGGAAACCGGTTTGGCGCGGGTACGTCTTGCATTTCCCAAATCATAGACTCCACGTTTGCCCATACAAGACGTTAACCACTTTGTTTTATGTATCGTAAGCGCGAGGACGAGTTGGAGTTTGGTGGCGGCGGACGAGCCACGAACGCAAACGGGCGGAAGAACGTGGCGAGGCTGGCCGGCCCTCACACTCGGGATGACTTGACTCTTCCTGACCAGGGAATGGACGATCTGATGGGCCGGGCCGCTGGGGGTGATCTTTACAACCGACGCGTCGGGGGCGTCGGGGGCAACGAAAACGAGTTCAACCCGTTTGACATAAACGACTCGCAGCGCCTCCCCGAGTACGACCCACACGAGTACGACAGCGACGACGCAGGGCTTCCGCCGTTGCCCCTGGACGACGACGACGAGACGTACCAGCCTTCCAAGCCAACTGCTGCTGCGCAAGGCACGGGGACCGGGACCGGGACCGGGACGGGGCTCAACGTCACGCACTCGTCTGTGGCGCCTTCGCCCGCGGCGCTCGAGCTGGAAGCCGCGGCGAGGAACCGCGGAATGAACCAAGTGCAGCCCGTGCGCAAGCAACGCGCGGCTCGCCCTGGTACCGCGCGGCACCGCATGCAGGTACGTGTTGTACTTCCCAAATCCAGGCACACTGTTTGCCGATTGCCCATACACCGCCCAACACGAGACTGAAACTTTTCTTTTCCAAAAACAGACCATCGACGCGGAGACGCACTTGGGCGGCGACGCGTACCGCATGTGGCTGCACGACAACAGCGACACGATTTTGGATTTTGGGCGGCCGTTCCCCGCTGACCTACACGTTGACATCACGCGCGACGCGCGGTTTTTCACCGCGAGCGACGAAAAGATCGTACGGGAAGGGTTCTTTGACGCGTGTTTTCTGCAAGGCGATCGGGGGGGCATTCTGTTCAAGGCGGACGCGGCGGACGGCGTTTGTTACCAATTAAGAGATCACTTCGCGTCGTTTTTCGAGGCGAGAAGACAACCGTGGCCGGTCGCGGTGCCGTTGAGACAGCGAAACGCGCGCGACGAACCCGGAAGGCCGCGTCACCCCGAAGAGGACCTCGCCGCCGAGGCGGAGGCGTTGGCGGAGGAGGCGGAGCGCGAGATGGCCATGGAGCGCCAGCGCGAGCGCCGGGGACGGGCCAAGCACCTGAAGCGAAGCGAGGCGCTTGGAGATTTGTCTTCGGATGACGAGGGAGGGTACAAGCCCGGGCCGATTGCGATGGGCGGGGAGGATGACGAGCACTACCTTCCCCCGATGGACGACGACGACGAGCACGAGCTGCCGCCGATGGACGACGACGACGACGGCGCGGAGGCGGCGCAAAACCACGACGCGTTCCGCAACACGCGCGCGCCGAACCGAAACGGGTTGTCCCTCGCCGACCTCCTGGAGGGCTGTTCGGTGGACGAAACGCACTCGTTCTCGGTGGGAGTTAGCCAGAACAAATCAGGAAGCCAGGGCGAAATACGGAGCGGTGACTTTTTCGGCAGCGAAAATGCAGGCGACGCGCCGTCGTCAATCGGCGCCGCCGCAGCGAGCGCCTCGAGGTCGAAAACGAAAAGCCTGACGCAGTACGTTTTGAAGAAATCGTGTACGCCTGGTGATTCCATTGACGCCACGGGGGCGGCGATGAACGCCGCTGCGAACAGCGCCTCCGTGGGGAACGTGGGTAGCGCGGCGTACAACCTCATGCAGTTCCTGGCGCGGGCCGTTTTTGTTGAGCCACCTGGGGTGGACGAGGACGGGGCGGATGGCGACGGAAACAAAAACGACGCCAAGAAACACCAGCCGCTTCGCGCCGCTTCGCTTCAAACCCTGTGCGTGGCAAACGCTTTGTCCAAAAGCAAAGCCGCGCGGTGCTTTTACCAGACCCTGGTGTTAGTGGGGGGCGGGTTCCTTGACGTGAAACAGGACCTCTCCGTGCCGTACGGCGAGATTTTGATCCGGCCGGGGAAGCGGTTCGAAGCCGCGTCGGGAGGCAAGCGCGCGCGCGCGGAGGAGGAGACGGAGGATGACGAAGAAAGCGGCAATTCGGAGACGGATGCTGATGAGGGAGAAGTACCCGAGGTATCACATGAAATGACCGAGGTTTCGGAAGACGTATCTGAAGTACCCGAGTCTCCGCCCGGACGGGTACCCGCGCGACGCTCCAAGCGCGCGCGACGCGGGTGAGGAGAGCGTCGCGCGCGATTTGTGACGGCGCAGGCGAGACGATTGACGAGTGAGACGACACGATTTCGATAAAAAGTAGGTAAGATAAACCGGACGCACTTCTGTGTGGCGCGGAACCGACTAAATTAATCCTCAAACGGTACAGGTACAGGTACACGTCTCGTAACGCGTCTCGTCACGGGTACGTGTTACACGTCTCGTAACGTGTCTCATCACGGGCACGCGTCTCGTAACCCACGACGCATCACAGGTACACGTCGTACCTTTTCCGGTGAAGCGCGGTTTCTTCTGAGCGAGGCAACGGCGAATATCTGTCGTTTCTTTTTCGCGACACCGCGACGACTCCGAGCGCCACCGCGGACGCGACAGCGCCGACTCCCAGGAAATAAACCCCGCCCCGCCCTGTCGGCGCCGCGGCGCCAAGGTTTGCAAACTTCCCAACAAGTGACACTCGTGCTGACTGTTTGCTCACAGCAGGCCCGCCGTTTCCGCTTCCGCGCGTTTCTTCCGGCAGTTGCGGCAACGCCCCTTCCCGCGCCGCGATCGCGCGCGTTGCCGCTTTCATCGCCGCGACTTCGTCCGACCGGTGAAGCAAATCGAGTTGTTCTTTTGAAAACCCCGCCAAGTCCCTGGCTTCGAAGTGGTGGTCACTGGGTTGCATCTTGTGGTGAAACGCGTGCGAGGGCGCGACGACGCTCTTCGCGCCTAAACTCGCGGCGTTTGAGTTCAGGGAAAGCACCACTTGCGGCGTGACCGGAATGGACGCCACGGGATCGGCGTCTTCAATCTCGGTGGATGACACGGAAAACGGCATGAAGACGTCGATACCGACGCCGCTGGCGCACTGGCACATCTTCGCGTGATTGGGAAACGGATCCAGGCCCCCGAACGTTTCAGAGTCGCACGTGATCGCGCCATCTGTTTGCTTGTTCACCCACTTGAACACATCCGGGTTCTCCCGGAAGAACTTACTGTTGTCCTGGTACATCTCGAACTCCCCCGAGTGCCCGTACCGCGCCACACCGAGGCAGTTACACGCGTCGCCCTCGCTGCCGCACCAAGTCCACTTGACTTCCCACGGTCGAGGCGCTTCGTCAGGGACGGCGAGCCCGTCAGCGCCGATGATTGGCTTGGGCGCGAACGCGGTATCAGTGTTGGCATTCGCCTTCGCGCCGTTCGTCTTCGCTGCGGCTTTCAGCGCGTCGAACGTGGATTTCGGCGTGGGCGACGCTTCGCACCACTCTTCCGACTTGTCAGGAAGAGGCGCGCATTGGCAAATCATCACGGCGTCTTTCTCGCGAAGGCCTTCAGGCCACGGATGCTCGCCGGGGAACGACGCGTTGGCGCATACGTAACTCTCCCCGGCGTGCAGCGGGGTTTCGTGGTACTTGAACTTGGTGACTTTTGGGTGGTCCGCGAAGAAGGTTGGTTGGCTTCCGCCGAAATAAACGTCTTTCGACCCCGTGCTTCCGAAACGAACCACGCTGTTTGCGCCGCACTCGCACGTTTTCCCCTCGATGCCGCAGAACTTCCACTTAAGCGCGTTTGGGGATGGCGTAGGGGTGGGGAGTGGGGCGGTGCACTGGCAGATCTTCGGGTCACCGGGGAACGGATCGGTGTTTCCGAAATCCTTGGACGCGCAGTCCACGTTCCCGCAAGACCTCCGGTACGCCCACTTCGCCACGTCGGGAGAGGCGGCGCGCGATTCATCCGTGCCGTAGCTGCCGTAGCGCATCGCGCCGTTGCAGAAGCACGAAGGGTTGCCTTCGCCTTCGTTGGCGCACCAGGCAAACGTGCGGTCGGTTTTCACCGGGCCTCCCCCGGGTTGAAGATCCAGCAGGTCCATGAAGCTGTCGTCGAACGCGTCCGCCGCGGGGGTGGGAATCGGGTCGGGGGAAACCGGGTCCACCGCGTTGCCGAGCCACGCGTGGAGATCGTCGTATTTAGGATGCAAAGGGGCCGCAGATTCTGAAACGTGATGCTTCGCGCGCTCCAGCGTCGGCACAGGCACCGCCTGCGCCACGGAAACGAGGCAGGTCAAGGCGCACACGGCGACGACGGTGAACCGCATGATGTGTTCCGCGGGGAACCCTGCGTCCTTGGAACTGGAGTGCGGTATAACGACATGCGACATGCGAAATCATCTTTTTCCTCGGAAGGGTGTTACGCTGGGCATGCAACCAATGAAAACGCTCAGTTTTCGAGGGGGGGTGCCGCGTGCCGACATGCATGAGGCCTCGTCCGCATGACCGGCGGCGCCCAAAAACGCAGGCATGGACGACACACTCGTGGGCTAGGATCTCCAAGTTTTCGCGGCGCAAACAGACGCGTGTGCGCTCCGGAGCGGCGGACGAGACGCAACTGAAAGTCGCGAGGTCAGCCTTTCCGAGGTTTTACCTCTTCAGTAAAAGTTCGTCGCGGAAATAAGCACGTCAGTACTCACGACCGGCGCCGAGGTGATGGTGCTCTCGCGCCGCGCGCTGCGCGTGGCGAGCGTGTGCGTCCTGTTGGTACAGGCGCAGTGCTTCGGAGGGGACACTCTTGACGTGGACACCGCGACGCACTGGCTCGATACCGCGCACTCCACTGACCAAGGGCCGAATCCCAACTCCGTGTCTTGGACCCGGTGTGCATCTGAGGGCGAGCTGTGCGACTGCACGTACCAGCACAGCGCGGTGCGTTTGATTCGGTACGGCAGTCCAGCCCGGTCTTCTGATGACCCCGATGGACACTGGCAGTGGGACTACGCCCACGCCGAGGCCATGGACGACGTGGTGCTGTGCCATCCTGTTTCGTTCATGCACCGCGACCCCGCGCCAGGGCTGGTGAAGCACTGCGAGTGTGCGCATGATTTCGGTGAGTCCGTACCTGCGGCACCGCCGGTTACGCGCGGGGCGAACGATGTGTTCATTCCTGCCGATCGCACACGGATAGCAGCACATCCGCCCCCGCCGAGCCCCGACCTACCCCAAAAACCGCCACCCAAGTTGGCGGAAAAGATGCCGAATGCCTCGCCGGCGACGACGACGGCGACGACGGCGATTGCGCCTGAGGTGCCCCCCGGATGGATGACCCTGGAGGCGATGGCGCCTGATGCGGCGGTGACTTTGGAGACGGTTGCGGAGAGCATGGCGGATGAGATTGTGCCAATGGGTCCGGAGATGCAAGCGATGGCGACTGAGGCGGCAACGACGCCGGCGGTGACCGCCGCGCAGACTACGGAGGAAAATATTGCAGCACCCGAGATGGAGCTGCAGGCGATGTCGGCTGATGCGGCGACGATCGCGGTGACTGCGGAGCATATGGTGGACGAGATTTCCGCGATGGCACCGGAAATGCAAGTCATGGCGGATGAGATGCAGGCCATGGCGCCCGAGGCGCCGGAGATTCAGGTGATGGCGAGCGAGATGCAGATCATGGCGAGCGAGGCTGAGGTTACGGCGTACGCGGCGGAGGTGATGACGCATACTATGGAGGCGATGGCGCCTGAGATGGGCACGATGGCGGGTAACATGGACACGATGGACCCGGACGCGATGGCCCCCGAGATGGACGCCGTGGCGTTCTCCGCGGCGTGGACCGCGTCCGAGGCGACTCGGGTCGAGTCGGATATCGCGGAGATGGCGCCCGAAATTCTTTCCGCGGCGTCGGAGGTGACGGCGATCGCGTCGTCGCCTGCGATGCACGCGGTGGCGCCTGCGATGGCGGACATGGCGCATGCCTTGGTGGCAATGGCGACGCACGTTCAGTCGGTGGAGGTCGAGGCGACACGGGTGGCGGTTGAGGCGAACGCGACGGCGGCGACGGCGACGGCGCGACCGGCGGCGGAGACGAACGTCACGGAAACCATGACGGAGGCTGATAACGTGACTGTTACGTTGACGGAACCTCATCAAACCACGGTCTCGACGTCCACGACGCCAGAGACTCATCAGATACCCCACAAGTTGAACCCCAACGAGTACAAGTGGAAGTTCTGCGCGCGCGACGGCGACGCCGCGCCGTGCGTGTGCGACGCGCCCGGCGTTCTGGTTCGGTTCGGAAGCACGGGCGAGCCGTCCATGTACGCCAACCACAGCGCGTGGTTCCAACAACACCCTTTGGTGCGCCGGTTCGACTACGCGTCGCTTCCGGGTGGGATGAACGGCGTGCATTGTGGTGTCAGCACGTTCAACCAAAGCGATCCGTTTCCCAGCGAGAACAAGGTGCGGGGCTTTCCCAATCACCACGTTCCGCCTCTGCGATTGCCCATACTCGTACCAGAAGGGCGCATTACCTCTGCCCATACAAGACTCCCTGACTGACGTTTTCTTGTTAATCGTACAAGGTGTGTCACTGCGCGGCGACCGCCGCGAAACCGCAAGACGCGTCGATCGTGCCGGTCGCGGTGGACGCGGTGTCCGTGACTGTGGAGGGTGACGAAGCAGACGCGCGCCTAGGGTCGACACGTCACAGTCCTCCTTTCACACAAGACACAGGGAGTGACAGTTTTGCGCTTCAAAATTTGTACAAAAAGAACCGACGCGCGAAACTGGGAAGCGCGAAGCTTGCGGTTTTCAAGAGCGCGACGCGCGTTTTGGACGTCGTTTCGTTCCCGGCCGCGGTACTCGCGGCGACCGCTGCGGCGTCGGTCGTCGTGGTGCGACGCGCGCGACGACGAAAGGAGGAGACACAAGGGGAACGCGCGATGCTCGTGGGGCGGGGAAGACACGAATTCACATTCTACGGCGACGAGCAAAGAGTGTAACGGTAGAGTTTAGCAAGAACCATGAACGGCCAAAATCGTGCGTCTTACAAAGACAGATGCATCATCGGGACCAATTCGGCATCCCTGAGAATCTGAACAATCGCCGTGTAGCCGTTTTGAGCGGCGATGGACAGCGGCGACACGCCGTCATCCGTCGCCTTGTTGACGTCCGCGCCCGCCTCGATCAGCGCCCGCACCACCGCCTCGTGGCCCTGTTGAGCGGCGACGCACAGCGGCGTCACGCCTTCATCCCTTGCCTTGTTAACGTCCGCGCCCAACTCCATCAGCGCCCGCACCACCGCCTCGTGGCCCTTTTGCGCGGCGATGTACAGCGGCGTCACGCCTTCATCCCTTGCCTTGTTAACGTCCGCGCCCAACTCAATCAGCGCCCGCGCTATCGCCTCGTGGCTCTTTTGAGCGGCGACGCACAGCGGTGTCACACCGTTATGCCACGGCTTGTTAACGTCTACACCCGCCTCGATCAGCACCAGCACTATCGCCTCGTTGCCGTTTAGAGCGGCGCACAGCAGCGGCGTCACGCCGTCATCCCTTGCCTTGTTGACGTCCGCGCCCGCCTCGATCAGCGCCAGCACCATCGCCTTGTGGCCCCTTTCAGCGGCGATGTACAGCGGCGTCGCGCCGTTATCCTTTGCCTTGTTGACGTCCGCGCCCAACTCAATCAGCGCCCGCACCATCTCTTCGTGGCCCTTTTCAGCAACATAGTGCAGCTCCATCTTGTCACACGGGCAGCCGTTTGCGCGCGCCCACTGCCGCACCTCGAGGTGCCCACCCTGCGCCGCGCAACCGCACGTCCTCTCGTCCCACGGGCGACCGTTCGCGCGCGCCCACTGCAGCACATTGAGATGCCCGCCGTATGCCGCCGCCCAACACGTCGACCTTTTCCACGGTGTGTCGTCCGTGCGCAACACCTTCAACTCTTCGAGCTGTCCGCTCCTCGCCGCTGCGAAACAAAGGTATTCTCGACGCGACAGACGACCTCCCCGTTGCAGGCGCTGCAGCGCGCTTAAACATCCGAGCTCCACCGCGTCATCATCAGTAAGCTCCTCAAATGCAAGCCCCGTCGCCGCCACCGCGTCGCGCATCGCGCGGCTCACCGCTGGGAGCCGTGCGAGGTCCGCGGGATCGTCGAAATGCTCAGATCTGAGAACGTGAGTGACGACGGTGTCGTTGAGAATGCCCGGGATAGCCTCGCCCGCGTTGGCCGTGTTGGCCGCGTTCGCATCGCGGCGCTCCCTCTTTTTCTTTCGCGCGCGAGCTTTCTTACCGGACATTGCATTGGAAGAGTGGATGGTTTCGTGTCCGCGTCCTGCGCGTCGTTGTGCGGCGTCGAGGCTTCCGAGAAGTGCGAAGAAAGGTAAACTTGGGACGAAGGTCACAATGGAAATCTATCCAAAACGCCGACGCGACGAACGTCCGGCGGCGGAGCGTCATTGCCACGAGCACCGCGCGGTTCAACTGCGACGGAGTTCGTTTGACCGCTTTCGAAGTCACCCACATGACTTCCGCTTCGGACATGGAGCGCGCCCGCACCGCGATGATGGTCGCCGCGGGTGTGGTGACGTCCACCGGGCTTCTTGTGCTGACGCAACGTTCGATTCGCAGCTCAATCGCGGGGATGCTGAAGGTGCGGCGGATCTTCGAGAAGATGCGAGAATGAACGAAGGACCTGCGACGCACAAACGGTGTTTACACCGTGTTTCCCGGGCACTCACCAGCGCATCCACCTCAATCGCATATCCACCTCAATCACTCACCCATCCCTTCCCTCACCCCGAACCAACAGAGCGTCGCCGCCGGCCTGGAGCCCGCCGCGCCGGTGAAAACTGCAGCCGCCGCCTCGGACGTGGAGACCGTTCTCCGCGCCCAGATGCAGGCGCAGCAGGCGCAGATGCAGGCGCAGCAGGCGCAGGCGCAGGCGGCGGCCAACGCGGCTGCGGGCCCTGCTCCCGCGGGCGAGCAGCCTGAAGAGGAGCTCTCCGCGCTTGAAAGGTTCTGCACTGACGTGACTGATGAGGCCCGGCAAGGCATGCTCGATCCTCTCGTCGGGCGGGACGACGAGATGCGCCGGTTGATTCACATCTTAAGCCGGCGCACGAAGAACAACCCCGTGCTTCTCGGACAGTCGGGTGTGGGGAAGACCGCGATCGTGGAGGGCTTGGCGCAGCGGATCGTAGCCGGGGACGTCCCGGCGCCATTGCGGGGCGCGCGGCTGTTGGAACTCGATCTCGGCGCGGTGGGCGCTGGGTGCCAGATGCCTGGTGAGTTCGAAGAGCGCCTTTCAATCGTGGTTTCCGAAATCGTAAAAGCCACGCAAAAAGGCCCGGTTATCATGTTCATCGATGACATCCACAACCTGTGCCCCCCCCCCCCAAGGTACGTAATTGCATTTCCCAAATCCAAAGACTGTTTGCCCATACATGACTGACACTTTTCTTTTCTGGCAAAACTCCAAGCGGGAACAACGGCGCCGCGATTCTGAAACCCGCGCTCGGCCGCGGGTTGCTGAAATGCATCGGCGCGTCCACCGCGGAGAAGTTCAAGAAAACAATCGAACAAGGTGCGGGGCTTTCCCATTGAACACACACCGCCTGCCTGTTTGCCCATACTCGTCCTGCGTCCTGGCGCATTACGACCAGAAGGGCGCATTCCCGGAGGACTGCTACTCTTCCCTGTTTACGTAATACTATGGAGTACAGGGCCTACCCTTTCCAATCCCGGATATACCCATCACGACCGACTGACACTTTTTTTTTTCTCTCAAGACGCCGCCCTGGAACGCCGGTTCCAGCAAGTCCCGGTTCCCGAGCCCAACGAAGAGCAAACCGTGTCTGTGCTGCGAGGCTTAAGGCACAAGTACGAGCAGCACCACTCCATCAAAATCAACGAATCCGCCGTGATCGCCGCCGCGAAGCTCTCGGCGCGGTACGTCTCGGGGCGCTGCTTGCCGGACAAAGCGATTGACCTTCTGGACGAAGCCGCCGCGGCGGTGCGCATGCAAAAGACGATGAAACCGGAAGACCTGGATGAAGTAGACCGCAGAGTCGCGCAGCTCACCAAGGAGAGGGACCAAATCAGGGCCAAGCTCGCGGAGGAGAAGTACAAGCCGGGAAGCGCCAGCAAGGTCGCGGCGGGGTGTTTGCAAGGTCTCAACGAACAGCTCTCCGTGGAACGGAAGAAGCAGAAGAAGATCGGGGTGGAGCTGGAGAAGGAACAGAAAGCGAGCCGTGACCACAAGCGAGCCGCCGCGGACCTGAGCTTCGGCGAAAGAAGGCTGGCGAACGCCAAGGCGAAGCAAGCCGCCGCCGCGATCAACATTCGCAGGGTGGAGGAAGCGAGGGCCAAAGCCGCCGCGGTGGGCGACGCCGACGCCGCGGCGAAGGTTGAGGCGGCGGGCAAGCAAGCCGAGAACGACGCGTCAAGGGCGGACAAGGAAGCCACCGAGCTCGCGGAGCTCGTGGCGAAGGCCAAGATCGAGTACGTCAGGACGGAACAGGAGATCATGGCCATCGCCAAGGACAGCGGGCTGATGAGCAAGGAAGAGGTCACGGACGCGGACATCGCCAGCGTGGTGTCGCGCTGGACCGGGGTTCCCGTCGCGAAACTGGTGGCTTCCGAGAAAGCCAAGCTTCTGCAGCTTGAAGCCGAGCTTCACCAAAGGGTTATTGGCCAGGAAGCCGCGGTGACCTCCGTCGCAGAGGCGGTGCAGCGCTCGCGCGCCGATCTCTCCGACCCCAACGGCCCGGTCGCGTCCTTCATGTTCCTCGGACCCACCGGCGTGGGGAAAACCGAGCTCGCCAAGGCGCTCGCGAACTACCTGTTCAACAGCGACCAGGCTTTGATTCGCCTTGACATGTCCGAGTACATGGAGAAGCACTCCGTGGCGAGGCTCATCGGGGCCCCGCCCGGGTACATCGGGTACGACGAAGGCGGCATGCTGACCGACGCGGTGCGGCAAAAGCCGTACAGCATCGTTCTTTTCGACGAAATCGAAAAAGCGCACGTCGACGTTTTCAACGTTTTGTTACAGATTCTTGACGAAGGACACTGCACGGACACGCAAGGCCGGACGGTTTCGTTCAGGAACTGCTTGATCATCATGACATCTAACCTCGGGTCGGACGAGATCGCGTTCGGGGACAAACCCAAGCGTGGCCGCCGCGGCGGCGACATCAAGGAAAAAGTCATGCAGCACGTCCGATCGCACTTCCGCCCCGAGTTCATCAACCGGCTGGACGAGTTCATCGTGTTCGACCCGCTGTCGCACTCGCAGATCATGGAGATCGTGCAGTTGCAGTGCAAAAAGCTCGCGGAGAGGGTGGCGGGGCAGCGCATGAGACTGGAAATCGAACCCAGCGCGATCGATTACCTCGCCCGGAAAGGGTTCGACCCGACCTACGGCGCCCGCCCGGTGAAGCGCGCCATTCAAAGCGAGCTGATTCAAACCATGGCGAACCAGCTGTTGCGCGGTATTTTTGAGGAGGACGACACCATCGTGGTTTCCGCGGACAAGGACGGGCTCGCGCTGACGAGCGGGCCCAAAATCGTGCGCAAAGCGGTCAGGGAAGATGGCGAGTCGAGCGACGATGAGGACGAGATGCCCGCCTCGGTCAAGAAACCGGCGTTCATGGACGTGGTGGGCGGCGCGGGCATGGGAGGCGGAGGCTCAGGCCTGAGCGGCGGGTTCCTATAATCGACGCGATTAAGAAAAGAAATCGGCCGCGGATGAAGACGAGGCCCGACACCAAAAGCATAAAAGCATATACCAAAACTATCAACCTGTCGCAGTTTAGCGCAACCTGTGACATTTGAAGGCGCAAGTGGGGAAGAGTACAACAGAGCAACGCGGAACACCCCTCCGCACACGTAGACGGCCTAGCCGCACTTTTAACGACGATATCAGTCGACTTCATCTATCGGGTACGCCGTTCGCCACCGCCCACTCCAGTATGTCCCCTCTCGCAACACGGCGCGTGCGCTCGTCCCAAGGGCAGCCGTTCGCGCGCGCCCACTGCAGCACCTCGAGGTTCCCGCCCTTCGCCGCGTGCGCAACCACTTCAGTACCTCGAGGTGCCCGCCCTGCGCCGCCATCGCGCACGTCCACCTGTCCCATGGGCAGTCGTTCACGCGCGCCCACTGCAGCACCTCGAAATGCCCGCCCCTCGCCGCCCTAAAGCACGTGAATGCGTCCCACGGGCAGCCGTTCCCGCGCAACGCCTTCAACTCTTCGAGATTTCCACTCCCCGCCGCAGCCTCACAAAGGTATTCTTGACGCGACAGACGACCTCCCCGTTGCCGGCGCTGCAGCGAGCTTAAACATCCGATTTGAGCTCGGCGGAATTCACCAAGCTCCGCAAACTGAAGCCCCGTCGCTGCCACCGCGTCGCGCATCGCACGGCTCACCGCTGGGAGCCGTGCGAGGTCCGCGGGATCGTCGAAATGCTCAGATCTGAGAACGTGAGTGACGACGATGTCGTTGAGAAGGCCGGGGATGGCATCGCCCGCGTTGGCCGTGTTGGCTGCGTTAGCATCGCGGCGCTCCCTCTTTTGCTTTCGCGCGCGAGCTCTTTTATCGGACATTGCGTTTGTCACACAAACGTGGATGGGTTCGTTTGCGCGGCTTGTGCGCGTCGTCGTCGTTGTGGTCGAGGCTTCCGAGAAAAGCGTTTTTTAACGAAGGAAAAGAAGGAATTTTTTTGTTCACGAGAAGTAGTGCAACACGAAAAGCCAGTCACACGTCAATCTACCACTCTCTTCACGGCGACATTTCCATGTCATCGTCCTCGTCGATCTCCTCTCGTGTTTCTTGCTGTTGCGTCGCCACCGGGTTTACAAAAGGCGCCACAAGGTTTCCGTCCCCGCCCCCGTCCGTCGAAGCGTCAGCGTAGGACACGAAGTTGTACGGCGGCATTGTGACGGCGCACTGATCGATCAGCGCCAGGGTTAGCATCTCCTGCGCGAAAGTGTCGTCCGGCCTTAGCGACAGGGCTTTGTGGTAGCACTCAATCGCCTCACCCATGTTGGTTTGAAAGTTCCCTTTCAGTTGATACGTGAACCCCAACGCGGTGTGCGTGCTCGCGCACTTCGGCGCTAAACTCAACGCGCGTTCGTACCACTCGATGCTGTTATCGAAGTCGTTCATCTTGCGGTACGCGTGCGCCACGTTCACCACGGTGGCTTCCCACTCGTGTGTCAGGGGGTGGGGTACTAGGTGGATGGCGTCTAGTAAGTGGCCAATCGAGGCACCGTACGCCTTGTTCCGGTACGCCAAAACCCCCAACTCGTTGTGCACGAGCGGATCCGCGGGGCAAATGGAAAGCGCCTTTTGAAAAAACTGTTCCGCCAAGCTGTTTTTGTAAAAAGAAAGTGTCAGTCTTGAGGGGCACCAAGTAGAATGTATATCGCGATGTTTGGACAAACAGTCACCAGCTTCGGTAAAACAGTGCACTTGTGGTGTATGTAGTAAACAGTAATTACGGGCGGACAATGGGCAAACAGTGTGTGTCGGATTTGGGAAACGCGCGCCCGGCCGTACCTCAGGTTGTTCGCCCGGCGGTACTCCATCCCGATACACACCACGGGGAGGTGGCACCCGGGGAACAGCCGCGTGGCGGTCCGGTACGCGGCCATGGCCTGGTCGGATTCGTCCTGGCACGCGAACGCGTGTCCGAACCCGATCCTGATTGAACAAGAAAAAGTGTCAGTCTCGTATGGGCAATCAGTCGGCGGAATGTGGTGATTGGAAAATACTTACCAGGCTTGCACGAACCCGGGGTCAAGCGCGGTGGCTTTTGAAAAGAACCGCCGCGCCGCGTCGAATTTCCTGACGCAGTAGTAGTAACACCCAACCGCGAACCAGGCGATTGGCTTTTCCGGGTACTCCTCCACGAGCTTGTGCGCGCAAATGAACAGCTCGTTTTTTTTGCGTAGCTCGACGGTAACGGCTAAGTAAACGGGAAGCGCTTTCAGTTGAAACGGGTCTTTGTCCAAAATTGCGAGGCACAAATCGTGCGCCTTTGAAAAGTCCCCGCGGTGGTAGTACCACTCCGCTCGCGAAAGAAGCACCTCGCCGTTGTCCGCCAGCGCGATTAGCTCGGGCGGTAGGGTTGACACTAAACTCCGCATTTCTGGCGACGCCGGTTCAAATCCCGGAGAGTTCCCCCCCAAATCGTCCCCCCCCCCGTTGTTTTTGGAAGAAAAACCCGACCCAAAACCCACCTTGCCGATCTCCTCCAACATCTCCAACGAACTTTGCACGTCCGGTTCGTCGTACTTCTTCCCCATCGTGGTGTAAAGAAAACGCAGCCACTCGTCCTCTTCCGAGAAATTCAACCCCAAAAGTAACTCCCGCTCCTCGTCCGCGCTTAACATGTGGTTCACAATTAGCTGTTCGAAGGCCTGGTAACAGAACGGGTCCGCGGTTAACGCCTTAGTGAACCAAACACGCGCCGCCGGTTTGTTTTCAAGCGCCGCGTGCGCCTCGCCTCTGAGCAAACGCAGCGCGCTGGTGAGCGAGATACTTTTTGTGGTTGACTCTGCATCCCGCGTTTCAATCGTCCCAGGTTCGATTCCGTGCGTTGTTTCCAATTGTTGCAAACGCAATGACCTCATCTCACTTGTTTCCGTCTCCTCGTCGGCCTCGCCGTCGCCCAACACCGCTAAGCACTCGTCCCACTCGCGCGTCGCCGCGAAGCACCGCGCGGCGAGAAGCTTGAAACGTAAGGTTCCTCCGGCTGGCGCGGCGTTGTCATGTCCACCTACTCCATGCCCTGCATGCACCGTATCACTCCCTCCCGATAGCAGCTCGTTCCTCCGCATCACGGTCAGCGCCCGCCGGAAGTGTTTCCCGGCGAACAGGGCTTGGCAGTACAGAAAAATGTCCCCAGCTTCGGTTTCCGCGGTCATGGAAACCAGCTTGTCCGCGAAGAAAACCGCGGAGTCGCTGAGGTGCTTATCAAGGCAGTCATGGACCACTTCCCTTAGCTTCAAAAGCGTGCGCCGGGGGGGGGCGGGGGGGGCGTCCATGACCGCGGAGACGAGAATGGAGGGTATCGCACCACGGAGACGAACGAACGTGTCTTTCGATCGACCCGATGTTTTTCGCGTCGGCACTTTCTTTTACCTTTACCGGACCTGTCGCGTTCAAATCGTCCGATCCACCACGGTGCCTGCTTCGGGTACGCCGGGGCCGACGGGTTCAGGGTTTTGAGGTTTACCCCAAACACCGCCGCGACCGACGCGCGGTGCTTGTTTCACCGAACCCGCGGCGTCCAGGTTGTGGGGGCCAGGGCTTTGAAGGGTGTGATGAGATCGTTTTGAAACTCGGCCCGTCTCCCTTGGCACCTCTTGAGTGTGCCAACTTTCGATCTCAACTTTCGTCGCTCAAAAACGCGTTTAGAAAAAGCGTCCCGACGGTACACGTCACTTACTTTTCCAATCGCATGACCGCTTCCGTCGCCGCCGCGCCCTCGCTCGTCCCCGCGCCCCGCGGGCTTTCCGGTGCCTCGTCGCGCAGCAGTCGGTTCGCCAAGACAAGGACCATGTATCGGTCGGTCGTTACGCGCGCCGCGGACGGCGTGCCCACCATCTTCGGCAGCCCTGGATCGCGCACGCAAATCGTGGAGGTACGTATCGCATTTCCAAATCCCAAGATTGTTTCACCAGACAATACTGACACATTTCTTTGAAACTCCAAAGTGGGCGTGTAAGGAGTTGGGCGTGGAGTTCTCTTCCGTCACCCTGAACCGCGCTTCCATGAAATCGGGGGAGTACCTCGCCGTGCACCCGTTCGGGAAGATCCCCGGCATGAAAGCCGCTGATGGCGAGACGGGGATTTTCGAATCAGGCGCGCTGATGCTATACGTCGCGGATCTTTCCGGGTCGTTACCGACCCCCGAGCAACGAGGCGCGGCGGCGTCGTGGGTGATCTGGGCCAACGCCACGATGTGGCCTGCTTTGGAGAGCAGCAGGGGCAAGGGTGACATGCAGGCTTTGTTCGGGCCGGTGGATGCGATTCTGGGAAAGCAGAAGTGGATTCTCGGGGATACCTTCTCAATCGCGGATATGGCAATCGGCGCCTATATCCGATACGGCGAGATGTTCTTCGGCATGGCACTTCCCAAAACCATGCCCAACCTCGTCGCGTTCATGGACGCGATCAAAAACAGAGAGCACTTCAAAGCGACCGTGGGGGGAGGGTAAGCGAGGGATACGGGAAGGGGAAATAAATTTAAAATATGAAAATTACAGTAGTACACGTCAGTCACCCTTGTCGAACGTACGGGTCAGCCGGGGGAATAGTTTCGAATGGGTTCGTCACGCCCTGCGTTCGTCCAACAAGCTCTACCTCTCCAGCGGCGACGACAGGTGCGAGCGCCGGGAGGGACGTGGGAGGCGCGGCCGGGGGCAACGTCGGCGCCGCGAACGCGTCCACCATTTCGGTCCCTCCAGACGCTGGAGGAATGGGGTCGCTTCCGCGCCGCGCGGGCGACGGAACCTCCGATGGTTGCGGAAAAGAGTAAAGCGCGTAACGCTCGTTACCAGCATGCCCCCCATCAATTTCTTCCTCGAACTCCGCATACGGGTTCGTTCTCGTCGGCGTAACGCGACTCGCCGCCCCCGCGCCCGCCGCTGTGCCTCGCGCCGCGCTCGGCGCGTTCGGCGACCCTCCGAACGATCGCATTCCCCGAAGGGCGTCTGTGAGCCACGCGGGCAACACACGCGTACCGCTTTGCGACGACCGGCGCCACGCCGCCACCCCGGCGCCGACCGCGAGCAGCGCGCCGAGTAACACGAAAAACCCGATAATCTCACCGGCGCCGATTTGGTTCTTTTTGTCGTCGCCCTCGCCTTCGCCGCCCGGGTAGTTCCCTCCGTGGTTCTTGCCAAGCCGCAGCGTCCCTTCGGCGATTGCTTGGCCGATTGACCCGGACACGGCTTCGCCGTTCGCGAGCCTCGGAAGAAGCACGGAGATTTCCTCGCCCGATTTTAAGACTTGCTCGAACTGCCGCGCGTCGTCGTTGCCAATCGTGAACGTGGGTATCGTGACTGTGAACGGCACGGACGTCGCGGCCAGGGTTTCGATTGTGTTGGAACTCAAGCCGATAATGACCCCCAGCGCCTGGTGGTCCTGGAAGTCAAACACGAAGTTCGTGAACGGGTGCGCGCACCGCAGGGAGTCCTCCTTGTTGTAGAAAAATAAATGTCAGTCTTGTATGGGCAATCAGGGAGGCGGAATGTGGTGATTGGGAAATACTTACCATGGCAAAAACGACTCGGCCGGCGACGTCCACTTTCCGCAACGGCTCGCCGTTCCACGCGACGTACCGCAAATAGGTAGCACCGGACGCGCCGTCCGCCTCCAGCCGGTCGCAAACCAAGCACGTCCACCAGCTCTGGCAGTCGCTCACCGCGTCTAGAAAAATCAACTCAGCCTGCACGGCCGGGTAGGTTTCAGGGTTGAAGTTGGCTTGGCCGGCGAGACACTCGGCGCCGCCGCCGCACACGGTCGTCGGCGCGTGCTCCAGCTTGAACGAAGTGTCTCCCATTTCCTCGGTGTTAGGTACGTTGTACCCCGCCGCGTACGCGTGCGGGCCGATAACCGCGTTGCCGTCGCTGCCGATGGCGGGCAAATCGACAAACACGTTCGTCCCGCCGTTCAAAGCCCGCGTCGCGCACGTGTGCGTGATGGAAAACGTCGGCGTCGCCCGCCGCGCGCCGTCCCCCGCGACGTCTACCGCGAATAAAAGAAAGTGTCAGTCTCGTATGGGCAAACAGGGAGGCCGGGATTCGGGTTGGGAAAGGCCCGTACCTGCGACGCCGTACATGTGCGGCGCGAGGTAGGGCGACGCGCGCATGGCGATGAGCAGCGCGGAGGCGCCCATGGCTTCCGCGCTCGCGGCGAACTCGCCGTACGCGGCGAAGCAGTCAAAGTCTTCCGAGAACATGACGGCGACAAAGTTTTCGCCAAACGCCGCGCGCGCCGCGCACGCCGCGTCGGCGGCGTACGCGACTTGCGCGCCGTCAATCGGCGAGGAAACGTTCACGGTAACGCTCGCGCCGTGGATCCTGGCCCAGAGCTGCGCGATTTGTGCTTTGGGGCCGGGGGCTAAACACGAACCGCACGTGCCGCCGCCGGTGTTCGCGGCGACGCACGCGTCGCTCGGCACCAGAAGCACCGCCCGGTTGGTGTTCAGCTCGCCGGCGTCGGCGGCGGCGGCGGCGGGCAAGGGCAACCCCGGCCACGGCGCGGGGTTGAAATGCGCCTGCCCTGCGTCGCAGTAAAAGTGGTCACCAAAGTCCCGCCACATCAAAACAGGCGCGGGGCCGAAATCGGTGTCGCTCGGGGCGAAATACCCGGCGCCCGCGCCGCGAGCGATGAGAGGCGTTTTTATGGTAACCTCGTGTCCCGCGCGCGTCGCGCTTTCCGCGGTGACGTGTTCCAACGTATCCGTGTGTATCTTGAGCAAACTGAAAAAAGGAATCGTGAGGTTGAAAGGCGTTGTGTACGGCCCAGCGAACGACCACCCACCCACGTCCTGTTCCGTGCCGTACACAACCGCCGCCGCGCCGGCGTCCATGGCGAGCTTCGCCCAGTGCGAGAACATGGAGTAACAGCCGTAGTGTAACTCCTCTTTCGACGTGAAAAACGCGATCTTGCCGGTTAAATTCTTAGTGAAGATTTCCGTCGCAGTTTTCGTCCAGCAGTTCGAAGCACACTGTTCGTAGTTGTCGTCGTCGCACGCGGAAATGAACCGGGCGGCGACGAGCTCGGCTTCCACAGAGGACGCGGTTTCCGGGCCTAGGATAGATAAAACAAAGTGTCAGTCTTGTAAGGCCGTGTGTATATCCGGGATTGGAAACAGGTCCGACGGAGTGGGGTCCGTACTTTCCGACTGTACTCCATACAGAGCAGGAAACAGTGGTCTATGATTCGGGTTTGGAAAGGCCCGTACCGAACGTCGCGACTTTGGCGGGGATGGGAAACTCCAACCCGTTCGGACCGCCCGCCGCCCACGGTTCTTCCAGCGATAAGTACGTAAACGTCGGGTTTGGGTATTGCTCATCTTCGGTGCGGTACATCGGGGCGGTCGTGGTGTCCACGCTACTCAAATTTGAAACCTTGTTGAAAGTGTCAAAATCCGACTTGCTCATCGTACACACCGGCACTAGTTGATTAACGTTTGTTTTGTGACCCGTCATCTGTTCGGGAATCTTGCCGGGCTTGCCTTCGCCCCAAATAACACCAACCGCCCCAGCAGCAATCACCTTGTCCACCCGTCTTTGGAAATCATTCAGGTAATAGAACCACGGGTCTTTGTCCTCCTCGCCGTCGTGCGTGCCGAACGCGCAGGGTGAACCCGGCACGACCGCGATCTTTCCATTGACTGCCGTGAGATTAGAAATCGTAAAGTTGCTCGCGGTGACGTCGCCGGCCGCGTTCTCTGGCTCGCATGATTCAGTAAACGTCACAAGAACCGCCTCCGCGTTTGTTTTGTGAAACGCGGCGGTCGTGTTTTCCGTGTTGTGCTGTGGCGCGCACGGGTGCTTGGTCACCACACCGCTGGCTGTCGTGCTGACATAAACGAAATCAGCCCGGGTCACCACGGGCAAGATCGCAAGCACCGCGAGTGCTAACGTTGCGCCTCGCGCGACCGACCGACCGGAACGTCGCACCGACATCACAGGCGGTGACGACGTGAACCCACCCGCACACGCGCAAATCACCGTAGCGCGGTCCGCACTGCGACGCTTCAAGTGAGGTGACGTCGGTCGGCAACCTTTCGGAGGTGACGTTCAACTTTTTATTCTTTCTCGAAAAAGTGCACCGAAAATAGCCAACCGTCGTTTAACGTGAGATCCTGTGTTGCTGCATTGCGACCGGCGCGGCGCGGAGCGCGGTTCGCGCTTCCCCGATGTTCAAGAAATACGTCCCTTCCGGAAGCCACACCTCGCTTTTGAAATCCGACGTGAAGAAGTTGAAAAAGAGCGCGTGCGAGGTGCTTGGCGTTGCCGATGTCGACCTCGGTTGCTTGGTCCCCGCGAAAACAGTACAAGTCGTGGTGACCGCCGCTCGCGAACAAAGCGTTGGTGTACTCTGTGGGAGGCCAGCCTTGTTCTTTGTTTTTCGACGCGAACGGCGTGGGGGGGCGGGTGGTTCCCACGGTGTACACGCTGTGGCGGCTACCGCGCGCGTTGCGGTGCGGGGTGGTGACGTTTTCCGAGGTATACCCGAAAGTTTTACGTGCTTGGGGGTGCGGCTTTGATGCTGCCGGGGTTCGTCGACGACGACGAGACGGACGGCGGATGGAACGACCCGCGGTTCAACCCAGGAGACGTACGTACGCGTTGAGACTCAACGGCAACCCACACCCCTTCGCGGTTGGCGAGGCCGTGGTCCCGCAAGTCCGACGCGATTGCGAGTGAAATGAAAGGCGGACGGGTTCCGAGTTCGTTCACCGCTTTGGCGACGCGCTTTGGACCGCCGGCGACGCGACGACACCCGACGCCGAGTTTCGCGCGGGGCGGGTTTTTCCGCTAAACGCGGCGGCGTGTGGAGAAACGGCTGAAGAAACGGCCACGCCGCTGACTCCAACAGAAGCGACCACGGCGTTGATTTCCACGACACGGGAAGATTCGGAAACGGACAAAGCACAAAGAATCGGACTCGCCGCGATGTCACTCGAAACGAAAGAAACTGCCCACGAAAGCGTCTAGGCACGAAAAAGTACTGCCCTTTCTGACGCAGACGCGTCAGCGCCACACGAAACAAACGTCAGCGCTCTGGCCACGATGGATGAAATGTTCGAACAGAGTTTTCTCGCCGGCCTGCGGTCCGTAAGCGACGGCGAGTTGCCCATGCGTTGCGACATGTGTTACACCAACTGCGTTTTACCGCGACGACCGCGTGGGGTTACGCTCGACTTGAAGCGGTCGGGGTTTAGGAAACAGCAGAACCTGTTTTCGCTCTTCGAAAAGAAAAAAGTCATTACGACGAAGCTGATTCACAAACAAGAAAATGTAGTCGCGGTGGACCGAACGCACGCGCTTTGTGTCGCGCATTGCGCCGTGGAGGATGAAACCGCGCGAGAGGACGGTCGTTTTGAAGCGAACCATGCGCAACGTCAAAGTAAAGCTCGAGCGCCGGGGCGGGAAAAAGCACGTTCGTGACTTATGTTTGCGGGCTCGAGGATTTCGCGATCGAACCCGAAACGTTCGCGCAAACCGCGCAACGCAAGTTCAGCGCCAGCACGTTGGTTTCCAAGCTTCCAGGGAAAAACGAGGTTAGCGTGGAGATAGGGATTCAGGGCAACGTGTTGCGAGAGTTACTCACGGTGCTGAAACGGGACTGGGGGATACCGGGGAAGTTTCTCGAGGTTGAGGACAAGACTTGATTTTTTTTTCGTCCAGTTCCCTGAATTCTTTGCTTGCTACAAGTCGTTGCTTTTGGTTTTCCCGCCTTCGCGGGGTCTCACTTTTCGCCGCACGCGAACCATGACCTCCCCCAACCGCGCTTCTCTCCTCATCAACGGCGTTGGCGGTGGTATACTGTCCTGTGTTCTGTTCAACAACGCGCTCGAGTCCGTCAAGAGCTCGCGCCGCGCGACTCGCGGACGAGCCAAGCGCCCCAACGCCGTGGTACGTTTCTCGTCCCCTCCAACGCTTTTTGAAGGTTGCCGTCGCGCAGAAGCTGACCTCCCCCTCCCGCGCGACCGCGTACTCCACCCAAAACAGCTTCCCTCGTGGTTCAAAATCGACATGGACAACGCGGACGTGATCGGCTTCGGCAACGTGGGCGATCCCGCGAAGAGGAACGGCAAAAGCCGGCCCAAAACGTTCACCGCCAAAAGCGTCGCGAAAACCGCGGTGGTGGTGTGGGCCTTGCCCCTGTACGGCCTCGTTTTGCTGGGCCGTCTCGTGAAGCGCAAAGCCTGCAAAGCCGCGCACCGCGTCGCGAATCACGCCACTGACCACGTCGCGGAGCGCGCCGCGCAGATTCTCAGGGAGGAATTCAACCAGGAAACACTCCTGGAACACGCGCGCGCGAGCGTAGCGAAGTGCGAGGGTGATATCATCAAGCGCGAGGCGCGAGTGCGGGTGCAAGAAACTGACGACGACAACGTCGCGGCCTCCCCTTGCGTCGTCCCAACCACGGACAAGTCTCTGCAGTGCGAGATTAGTGACGACGACCCGAAAAGCACGGCTTTTGTCACCAAAAACGCCGGGTACGGGTACGAAATCGCAACCGGTGACCAGACCGGGGTCGCCGCGCGCGGTCCCGGCGCCGGAGGCCCCGCCGAAGGCGTCTTCGTCCCCGCCGAAATCTTAGGTCCCGCCGAGTGCGTTTCGACGCCGACGCCCGAAACGCCGGCCGCGCCCGCCGCCTCGAAAAAAAACGCAAACCCGGTTCCCTCGCCGCCCGAACTTGTCGGGTGGGACCTCGTGGACGACGGCAGCGGCATGGAGTGCGCATGAGCCCCGACGAGAGTGGTTGGTGAGAGGGAACACGATCAACCCCTCCCTGTTTGTGTAGTTTCAAGTTTCTTGTTTTTCACTCTGTCTCGTTGTGAGCCTATTTCTCCGTCACTCCGACGGTTGGCGGCTATGCACCGGGGCGCTTTTAAGTGACTCCTGATTTCGCGTGCCAAACACTCGCCGCCGCCCGCCGCTCGCGACTCGCGACTCGGACGGGACACCATGGAGATGGAATTCTGGGGCGCGATCATCCCGCCTGGCAAGACCCTGAAGGTGGAGGTTGACGAGGAGGATGAGTTCGTGCACGTCACGCAGGTGGCGCTGCCCGCGGATGCGAAGGCCGGCCGATGCGCGCTCGTGATCAAAGTCGGCGACGGCGGTTCGTTTGTGCTTTGCACGCTCGACAAAACCGCCTGCGACCAGGCTGGTTTAGACATCGTGGTGGACGAGACATTTTCCCTAACCAACCACGGCGTGAACAATCTGCACCTCACCGGGCTCAGGCAAACCACCGACGGCATCGACGAAGCCGAGGAGGAAGCCGAGATCGAACGGCTGGCCGCCATGCGCGCGATGGAAGACACGGACGACGAGGACGCGGATACCGAGTCCGAGGATGAGGAAGACGGCGATGCGATGGCCGTGGACGGCAAGGATGCGGAGGAAGAGGATGCTGAGGGCTCGGAATCAGATGAGGAGGAGGAGGGCGCAGAGTCAGAATCTGACTCGGAAGAAGTCGATGACGTTCTCGGGGAACTCGTGCAAATGTTCAAAACCGAAAACAACCGGGACCCGACGGAGACGGAGATGTCGCAATGGGCGGACACGTTACGGGACGCCGCGGCTGCGGATGGCGAGTTGGGCGAAAATGCAGACGACGTGCTGGAACAACTTGTCGAGATGTTCAAGGCGAAGAACGGACGGGACCCATCGGAAGCGGAACTCGCGCGGTGGGCGCAAACGCTGAAAGACGCGAGCGGCGACAACGAGAACGACGACGACGACGACGACAAGGAGGACGCCGACGCCGAGTCCGAATCCGACTTGGTCTTCGGCGCCGACGACGTCCCGAAAGACCCAGAGGAGGACTACGGGGACTCGGATGAAGAGGACTCTGACCTTGAAAACCTGGAGGACGAGGGCGTGACCTTCTCCAAGGTGGAGAAGAGGAAAACACCCGGGGGCGGAAAGGGAGCGAAGAAAGCGCCCGAGCCCGAGTCGTCCGAGGAGGAGGAGGAGGGTGATGACGATGAGGATGACGACGATGACGAATCCTCCGAATCAGAGGAAGAAAAACCCGCCGCTAAGACTCCTGTGAAGAGTAAGACTCCTGCTAAGAAAGCGCCCGAGCCTGAGTCCGAGGAGGACGAGTCCGAAGATGACGACGACGACGACTCCTCAGAAGAAGAGGAAAAACCCGCTGCTGCCCCGACTCCTGTGAAGAGCAAAACCCCCGCCCAGAAAGCGCCCGAGCCTGAGTCCGAGTCCGAGGATGACGACGAGGATGACAAGGACGATAACGACGATGACGACACGGACGACGACGACGACGACGACTCTGATTCCGGCTCTGAATCCGCCTCCGACCCGGAACCTCCCGCGAAGAAACCCACGACACCTGCGTCTGCGTCTAATAAACGACCCGCGTCCGCGGCTCCCACACAGGCTACCCCCACGCCTGCTAAAAAACCCAAGTCCGACCCGGTGACGCCCACCACGAACACGAAGAAATCCTTTGACGAGTACGCCGACGAGATTTCCGCGTTTTTGAAGCAACACCCGAAAACGCAAATGGCGGCGCTCGGCGGGCGCGTGCGGAAACCCAAAAACATGATGATGAAGGTCAAGGAGTTTTTAGTGACGCACAAAGACCGGTTCCTAATCGAAGGGGATCTGGTGAGCAACAGGTAGGTATGGTACGTGTCGAGAGAGTTTGGAACTCGGTCCATAGTCCAAGTTGAAGTGAACGTGAACTTATTTAAAACGTATTTCGTCAGTCCTACGTTTCTTCAGACTCGTTTCTTCTCCAAGTTTTTACCTGTTTGTCTTCGTGAAAGCCTTTTACCTTCAATCGTCTCGCGTGCTCGCCAGAACGGGCGGGTTCTCCGCCGGAACAGCGAGATGTCGCACCCTCGCCGCGACTCGTTTCACGCCGCGCCCGCGACCGCCGAGCCGGCGGTGCTGAACAAGCGCGCGTTCCGGGAGAAGCACCGAACCGAAACGAAACGAAGTCGGCGTTCGCGGGGGGGGGCGCGGTACGTGGATGGGTTCGGCGCCCCGGGGTTTAGCGATTTGGATACCGCGGAAGACACGGACGGCGCTTTCCACGGCCCGAGTGCGTGTGGAATTGTTGCGCTGGTGCTCCTGCCGCTTGTCGTGGCCGCGGCGATCACCGCGTGCAGAGCAAGACAGGAGACGACGTGAGACGGGACGAGAGATGGATGCCAGTCTTTGTGAATTAAATATGTAGACTAGTCTACTCGTCGTGAACGCTCATCGCTGTGATGAGACGGGGGTGGATGGATGCCAGTCTTTTTGTGGCGCGGTATGTATGGACAATTTAAATGTAGGACTAGTAGTTTCGTGAGTGACGCTCATCGCTTGCCTTTCTTCTGTTTCTGCTTCTTCGCCGAGCTTTCTGCACCCTCCATCGTCTCAATCATCTTCTGCACTTGACTCAACGTGTTGCTCTGTCCCGGTGATGCTTCCCCAGGAGACCCTTCCCCGCCCTCCCCGCCTTTCCCAACGGACCCGTCCGGAGACGCCCCCGAGACTGGCGAATCGTCGCCGGCCTCGATTGGTTCCGACTCCAGGGTCTCGACGCGCGATTCAACTTCTTCGCTTTCATCCACACCTGGAGAGATGGCCCCGGGCTCGAGGACGGTTTTCGGAACAGCCGGTTCGCGTTCCAGAAAACCCACAATGCCAACCTTGAGCTGTTCTATTTTAGTGAGCTGTTCCCGTTCTCTTGATGCGTAAGCCGCTTCTCTTGTTTCCGCCGCCGCGCGGAACGCCGCGGCTTCTTCTCGCAAATTGCTCATCTCGCTTCGCGCGACGTTCTTCCGCCACTGCGAGTCCATCTCCGCGAGCTGCTTTTCGCGTTCCAAAACAAGCGCGCCCATGACCTCTGCAATTGCGAAAGAAAAAGGTCAGTCGCGAGTCGGCGAGTGTGGGTTCGTAACAGTTACCATAGTAACAGTTACCATGGTAACAGTATCACTAGTACTGTGTCACTTCACCACAGTACTGGTAAATGTTACTAATAGGAAGTACTTCCTTTGAATGAAACTAGTGTAGTCACGTAGGGGCATCAAACCGTGTGCCTGGATTTGGGAAATGCCCAGTACGTACCGTCGTGTCGCGCCCTCGCCTCGCCTTCCTGATCCAGGGCTTTGTGCTGCAGCTGTTCCTGTAAGGCTCGGTATTTTCCCCTTTCTTCTTCGACAGAGAGTTTCTCCGCGGTCGCGAGTCGTTCCGCGTGCGCGATTCTCTGCGCCAGCTCCTTGGCCCGCGACTGCATCTCAAGCTCAAGCTCGGCGTCCCGCCGGCGCTGCGCCTCCACGAGCTGCGTCGCTTTGCGCACCGCGGCTTCCTCTTCGTGAGAAGCCGCGGCTAAGACTCGGTGGCGCTCCGCGGCGGCGGCTTCGAGCGCGGCTCGGCGGCCCGCGCGTTCGGTTTCGCGCATGCGCGCCGCCCTTTGCTCCGCGTCCCTCCCGGCGGACGCCCATTCGCCGTCCACGGTCTCCTTGCGCGCCCTGGACGCTTCCGCGAAGGCTTTCTTCTCCGCCGCCGCTAACTGTTCTAACTCGTTCATCTCCGCTAGTGCCAAGGTTTGGTCGCGAATTCGCGCCGCTTCAACCATCTCGCTCGACAAAGCCGCTTCCGTCTCCGCGGTCACCCGCAATCGCCGTTCCTTCTCCACCAGCGCCGTCTGCGCTTCCGTCTCCCAGCTCTTGCGAAGCAGCATTTCCTTCGCGCTGGCGATCGTGTCCGCCTCCTGTTGCGCCGCCACCAGACGCACCCGCCTCGCCTGTTCGTGCGCCCGTCGCGTCGCGGCTTCGTCGTCCTGCGTCTGCCACTCCGCGGCTCGGCGTTTTTCGTCAGCGCTCTCGATGCCCTCCGCGGACGCGACCTCCCGCTTCACCCGGTCCAGCGCGGCGACGTGCGCGCGCTCCTCGTCAAGCGCCCACAAACGCTGCTGCGCCTGGAACTCCAGCGTTCGCAGCTGCTCATCCTCGCCCGCGCGTTTCATGAGCTTGGCGTGCGACTCGCGCTTGTCATCCACTTCTTTTTTCAGTTTCAAAAGCTCCGCGTTCCACTCGCTTTTTTTTCGCTCCAGCGCCGAGGCGTACGCCGATTCAATCGCCTCGACTTGTTTCAAGCGTTCCAAACGTTCGCATTCTTCCCACTTTTTCTGTTGGAACCGCATGTCGCTTTCCAGGCCTTCCACTTCATTTCGTCGCGCGAGCTCAATCTCGGCCATGCGCTGCGCCTCCGCTTCCCAGGCCATCTCCATGGCTTGCAGCTCCCCGGTTCGTTTTTGAAGGCTCTTGACGGTTTTCTGCCGCGCAAGCAACGCGTCCTCCTCCCCCCTCAGCTTGTCCCGTTCGCCCGACGCCCAGTCAACCGCTTTCTTGGGGAAACCCTCAAACACGGGGTAGGTCATGGCTTTGGGGAGCTGCCACATGGCGCCACCGCGTATTGGTTGATGGCCAGGCCTGCCATCGCCAGGCTCGCCCCCCCCGAGATCCACAACCCCAGTGGGCTGAAGCGTGGTCATCCCCTCCGGCGACGCGTTTTTCAGGACGTACGCTTTCTCCAGCAAACGCGTTAGCGACGTCCCCTGATTGAAATAAAATAAATGTCAGTCGTGTATGGGCAATCAGTCGGCGGAATGTGGTGATTGGGAAATACTTACCGCGTCCCTGGCGAAGAGCTGCTTGATCGCGTTTGACCCTTCCGGGGCGTTCAGAATGGAGTCCCTCCAAATCAACACGTACGCCGCGGCGAGGTGCGTCAGCATGTCGCGGCCCATCACCACGACGTGGTCGAACAAACGCAACCACTCGTCCGCGGTGGTCACGTCGGTGAACAGCGTGCTCAGCAGTTGCCAAGCCGCGCCTTGTGTTTCGTAAAAAGAAAAGTGTCAGTCTTGTATGGGCAAACAGTCACCTGGATTTGGGAAAGGTCCAATACTTACCTTGCAACCCGCCGGGCACGCTCTCCATCCGTTTCGCCACCGCCGGGTCGTGGTACTTCACCACCGCTTCCACCTCCGCGAGGTGTCCGTACGGCGGGTCAGGGAACAGCTCGAACCACCCTCGGGCGTGGTTGTTTATTAAAACCAGGAACGACTCAAACGCGAAAACCTCGTTTGTTTTGAACGCCTTGACGAAGGGGAACGCCATGCCGGGCACTACGGGCGATTCCGCGAAAACGGGGGAGTAGTGCGCCAAGCACGAACACACGCGTTGCAAACGCAACAGCAACGACCGGTCGGAAATCGGGAACCGATCGGGCAAGTCAACCATGGAAGGGTGAATGTCCTTGCCCGCCAACGCTTCGTACGCTTTTTCGTTGTCGGGAATTTTCAAAACCTTCCGCCACGTCAACAGCCGATACTTATCCGGGAACTCGCCGTACACTTTCAGGAGGTCTTTCAGTTTAGTGAGCTCGTCACTGGACGCAGCGTTGCGCACATCAAGGAACTCGGCTGACAGCGGCTTGGGGAGGTCGAATTTCGCGCCCACGAACGCGGACGCGGGCGGCGCGCTCGCGGTGCCCGGGAAAGGACCGCGTCGGCCTTTACCCAAACGCGGTTTAGTTCCGGGCGCCGGGCCAAAGCCAGGCCGGTTGGGAGTGACATTTTCATCGCACCCATGTTCCAAGGGAACAGCGGGCGGATTGGCGCCTTTTTTGAACCCAGGTACGTCCGTCAAGATCGTAAGCTTCAGTGGGTGGCCGCTGGCTCTCTGCGCGCGCGCCACGTGCACGTCGTACAGGCGCATTTGGCCCTTCCCCAACGTAACGGCTGCGTATCGCCCGCTGGGTTCCACCGCCAAACCTTCCGCCATCGTTTGTTTGTCCTGATTGTTCTCCGGAAGCACCATGGTGTGCGACACGAAGCCGTTCATCACGTCAACCACGCGCACGGCGCCGTCGTCGCACGCCACGGCGACGAATAGCGATGCCGAGTCGTTCTCGCCCGACGAGTCGCTCCCTGCCATCAGCTCAACGTCGCACGCCGTTTTGACGCTCCCCGGAAGCTCCACCGCGTGAAGAATCACCCCCTCCTTTGTATCCCACACGAACAGCAAAGGCGACCCGCCCGCGGTGACCACGTACCGGCCGTTTGAGGATATCGCGATGGATTGGCAAAGAGGCGCTTGGCCTTTCGCGGGCGAGCGCGCGCCAAAATCGGGCGCTTGCAACTTTTGCGTCAGCGATCCCGATTTCACGGAAAACTGCCACACGCTTTCGTCGTGGAACGCCACCACCGCGCTGTCCGTGTTTTTCCCCGAGAATCGCGCCTGCACGCACCCGTACGCACCCCCGGACAGGTTCTTCTTGGTGTACGTGCCGCTGGTTAAATCCCAAAGCAACGCGGCGTCGTTTGAGGTGGAGAGCAGAAAGTCGTTCCCAGGCGAAAGCTCCATGTGAGTCACCCGTGACCTGTGGCCTTTCAACGTCGCGACCACGGTGTCCCCGCTTTTGTCCATGTCCAACACCTTAATCACCCCGGTGACGAACCCGGCGAACACCTGGGTGTCGTTGACGCACACGCTCGTGCCTTCGTCCCCCTCGCGCGCCAGAAGTTGGTACCGGTTCTTCCTGATGTGAAAAACGTACACATTACCCCTCGTGTCAACGGTGGCGACGGAATCCGCGTTCCGTGTCCACGCCGCGCTCGCGATTGCGGTGCGGGTCACCCCGGACCGGACCACGGAGATTAAGCCGTCCTTCTGAACGTCTGGGCGCTTGGACCAGATTTGACCTGGGGATTTGGGAGGGGGGGACGGAGGTCAACATCGCTACGCAAATCGAAACAACATCTGCCTCGTTCCGCGAACGGGAAATTGGGAAATCTCGGCACGCGGATGGACGTCGGGTGCGCACCAGCATCGCCGGTCGGCGTCAGCGTGTACGGTTCCTTCGACATCGTCGATGGCACGCGCGCACGGTCGTGGCGTGCGGCACACAGTGTTCACGGGTAAGGACCACCCGACAGCCTGGGCTCTCACGGTCTCGGAAGCTCATCAAAGCAACAACGACTTCGTTTCCCGACCAACGGATAATATCTCGAACAGAAACGCTCGCGCATCTTCCGTTTCCGAGAAGATTTCCTCAGATGCGATGGCGCCGCCGCCTCGTCTCGCGGCGGTGTCCGCGGCAAGCCTGGACGAGGACGAGGCGTGCGCTTTGCTTCTGGAGCATGGGTGTTTTGTGGTGACTGGTGTTGTTCCAAAAGCTGTGTGTGAGTGCGCGCTTGCGTACGTCAACCAGAGGCTGCTTCACGCACTGACGCAGTGCGGGCAAACCTCCACTGCGGATTTTCCAAAAGGCGCGGGTCAACACGATGACCCAGCGCACGTGGATGCGTCTTCGTATCACTTCGGGGACGTCCTAGCCCCCCCTCACAGAAGGGACTTGAAGCTCCCGCTAGACTCTCCGGTACGTCATTGTGTGGGGGCCGCGTTGCGTGTGTTAAAGCCCATCTTAGCGAACACCCTGACCCCCGATGCGCAGCTCTGCGAGCTTTCGTGCTTGGTTTCCGACCCAAACGCAGCGGCGCAGCGGCTGCACCCGGACACCCCGATTGCGGAATCCGGGTTCAACAGCCACTGCGCGTTGCTCACCGTGTTCGTGGCGCTGCAGGACATTACGTGCGGCATGGGCGCGACGGAGGTTGTGCCGGGCACGCACTGCGCCGCGGCGCATGTTTTGTTGAATTCAGAATCAAACCGCGAAGAAAATAAAAAGTTACAAGCGTTACGCGCGGGCGGGTTCGGCACGCAAACAGAGGTCACGCTTTCGACGGGCGACGTGTTCGTGATGGACTCACGGTTGGTACACCGTGGAGGGGCCAACTCAAGTGAAAACCGAAGAGCGTTGTTGTACTCGAGCTTCGCCGTGCCGAACAACGCGCCGGGAGGGAGCACGTACAGTTTGCTTGACGAGTTAGCGGGGGGTCGAAAGTTTCGGGTTTCGAATTTGGAAACGTGGTGTGGTTGTTAGGAACCGTCTTCCACAGATACTGTAGTCCCTGCTCAATTGAGAATAGGCATAGTCAACGCTAGATATGGTGTAGTTAGGAATAGTCTCTGCTAGATTGAGAATAGGCATAGTCAACGCGCCCGATATTTTCCGCATCACATGAGTACCTGCTTACCCGTAAGAACTACCCTATAAAGTTCCCCGGTGCTCTTCCCCCCGCCACGCGAAGGTTCGCCCCCGTGGTGTAGGCGCTGTTTTCTCCAATCAGAAACGCGACCGCGCTGGCGATTTCGTGCGGCTCCGCCATCCTCCCCAGCGGTATTTTTGCAAAGTCGAACGTGGCCGCCACGTCCTTCACCAAGTCCGTGTTTGTCATTCCAGGCGAAACGGCGTTGATCCGTATGCCGTGCTGCGCGAGCTCCTCCACGGCTCCGGCTTGGAATGAGTTCAAGGCACCTTTTGACGCCGCGTAGAGCAACGGGCGGCCGATCACGGCGCTGCCGCTTGAGACGTTGACGATGGCGCCGCCCGCGTTTCCCTTTTTGTCGCTCATCACGCGCACGGCTTCGCGGCAGCACAAAACAGGCCCCACCAGGTTCACCCTCATGATTTCCTCCAGGTCATCCACACTAGCGTCCTCCACTGTTTTACTCTCGTTCGCGCCTAGCAAGATACCCGCGTTGTTCACCAAGCCTTTAACGTTTTGTCCCCACGCCCGCGCGGCGTCGAACAACTCAATGACTTCTTTCTCGCACCCGACATCCGCGCAAACCGAAATCGCGTGCCCTCCGTTTCCGCGAATCCGCAACACCAACGCCTCCGCCGCCTCAGCACTGCTCACACGGTGGTTCACCACAACCGCCCATCCCTGCTCCGCCAGCACCTCGCAACACGCCGCGCCGATGCCCTTGGCGCCTCCGGTGACGATTGCTACGTCACGATCAGTTTTCTCGGGCGAAACACCGGCCGCCGCGAAGGCCACAACGCGCGAGCGCGAAAAGACGTTTTCGCGGCGAGCGGATACCCGTCGCGTGGAGTACGCGCGCCCGGGGGAGGGAACCGGGACGAAGGCACACGTGGCGGACATTGCGAAACTCCACGTGCGGGAAGACTGGTTGTGGAAACGCAAGATCTGAAGGGGACGTGTTTCGGTGGTGTCGGTGTTTTTTTTCGGAAGGGATTTCACCAAATCCCAAGCCTGTTTGCTTATACAATACTTTTTTTTCAAGGTGCCTACTCAAAAACGCTACACAACCTCGTCCCCCGCTAGTTTCCGCAACGCCCGCGGTGTCCTTAGCTTGGCCATGACTTTCGGTGGTAGGTTTAGAAACATCTCCACGCCGTTTTCCCCCGCGGCTAGGCCATTCGACGGCCGACTGCACTGGATCTGCACGATATCGTTCAGCTCGGGCGGAAGCGCCAGCGTGGGCGCGCCTGATTGTAAAAGCCGAAAGTGTCAGTCTTGTCTGGGCAATCAGGGAGGCGGAATGTGGTGATTGGGAAAGGCCCTTACCTGTTCCGAAATCTAGCGCGTACAGTTTCAAGTAAATATCAGTCAAGTTGTTGCACCACACCGTGTTGCCTTGCATGAAGTTGTTGATGTCAAAATCGAACGCGCTGACGCCTGCTTGAAAGGTGCACTCGGTGAGCATCAGGAACTTCGACCGGCGCATCAAGGCCCGCATCAGTCCCGGTCGAATCGCGTCGCGTACGCTTTTGATGGAACACAAGTCAGGATCGCCAACTTTCAATCTCCCAGTACAAACGCCGATACTGGCGTTGCCAAAGTACATGTCCGGCAAACCTTTCTTTCCGCCGCGACATGTGACTACGGTGACGTGCTCCAGCACCGAACCGGCGGGCAAAAAGTCACCTTCCAGCAGCTCAGCAAGCGTGAGCCAGACGTGCGCGGAGAGGGCTTCGTTTCGGGAAACGCCGTCGCCCGCGGCTTTTATAATTTTTTGTAAATTCTGGGAAGAAACCGGAACCATCGCGCGGTTCCCGGGCGGGAACCTTAAGAAATCGGGAACCAGCGTGCGCCCCGCAGCCACGGCTTTGGCGAGCATCAGCACCGGGTCCTTGCTCGCGAAGCCTTCGGATTGCAGCATTTGAATCATTTCGTTTTTTTCCAATTTTGGTGTCGCAGGTAACAGCGCCCGGTCGAAAACCGGGTCGCCCAGCGGGTGGTCTTTCCCCTGCGCTCGCAAACTCCACGCCACTAGAAACTCGATGAACCCCTGGCCGTCGCTCACCGCGTGCGACATGCACACCCCCAGGGCGCTGCCGCCGCCACTAAGCTGCGTTATTTTCGCCGTGAAAACAGGACTCCCGCCGAGCATGATGTCTATCCATGGTTCGTAATCAAGGAACTTCCGGGTCTTCTCCGCGTAGTCCTGTGGCAGGTTTTGGAATTTTAGTGATGACGCCACCACCCGCAACGGGCACCCGTCGTTCGTGAGCCGCACGCCTTTCTTTCGCGCGTCCGGGTTGGACAAGTCCAATCTTCCCGCCAGAAGTGGGTATTTGCTTAACACTTGTTTTAAGGATTTCTCAAGCGTTTCCACATCTAAGGTTGTTGGGTAGTAACATACCGCCTGCATCACGAAAGGCACTTCGCCGACGTCGTACCCGCTTAAGCCTAGTAACGGCGCCTCGTCAGACGCAACAACGACCCCGGCCCCCACACGCACCGTGGTGGTATACACAACCTCCTCGTTCGCGGAAGCGCCGTCCATGAACCGCCGCGCCGGGACCATCACCGCCTGCGCGATGCCCCGGGTGAACGGGATCTCGATGAGCTTCGTGAACGCGCCCGCGGCGAACACGCGGAGGGTGCCATCGCGTCCGTGCCGACCGCGGTGACGATGCGCACCGAAACGAGCACAACCACCGGGGCGTTTGGCACTCGCCCGGACCCCGAAGGACGCGCCGGGGCAGGCCACGAACGACGAGCACGCCGCCCCGAGCGCGAGCGCGGGCGACATCGCACCGGAGACCCGCAAAGCGCGCCGCGCGAAGACGAAGTGAGGAGAGAAGGACCGAGGGAAGGCCTTTGGAGGCGAAGACAACTGGATTTCCACCGGAGAGAAACCACTTCCCAATTCTTTTTTCGCCGCTATTTTTTCCACGCCGCCGACGATCCCGGTGTCACTCCTCTCCGCCCCCGGAAACGCGATGGAGGCGCCGTCGCCGGACGAGGACCTGGAGGGAACCCCCGAGGAGGGTTTCATTTTCGTGTTGGAAAAAGCCAGCCTCGAGACCGCGAAGGTTGGCAAGGGGTACCAGATCCTGAACTGCGACGACCACCCGAATTTCCTTCGCCGCCACGGGAAGGATCCGGCTGACTACCGCCCCGACATCGTGCACCAGGAGCTCCTGGCGATTCTGGATAGCCCGCTAAACAAAGCAGGTTTGGTGAAAGCGGTGTTCGTGCACACTTCGAAGAACGTGCTGTTTCGGATATCCCCGCACACCAGGATTCCGCGGACGTTCAAGAGGTTTTGCGGCTTGATGGTGCAGCTGTTACAGAAACTGTCAATCCGCGCGTCAAACGGCCCGGAGAAGCTGTTCAAGGTGGTGAAAGGCCCGGTGACTAAATACTTCCCCGCGGGTGCCCGGCGGGTGGGGTTCTCGTTCAGCGCGCCCGAAATCAAGGACATGAAAACCTACGTAAACGACCTGCCAGAAGAGGTATCAGTGGTGTTCACGATTGGCGCCATGAGCCACGGGAAAATAGAATCAACCTACACGGACGACTTCATCAGCGTTTCGCAGTACCCGCTGTCAGGAGCCTGCTGCATAGGAAGAATCACGAACTGCTTGGAAAACAAACACAACATAGTGTAGGGTTGTGTTATTTAAATGACTGTAGACTAATCAAGCAACAACCTTAAGAGATGACGTTTCAACTCAAGGCGTCTCTTACCTCATCACGTCCTTTTCCCGTTTTTTGTGATATTCTGTCCCTTCAGTTTCGTCCGTTCCGAAACACATCGTTGACTCACTCTCGGGGCCCGCCGAGACACGCCCGGTCTGTGTCTGGGCTGGCGGGAGTGCGTTTCCTGGCGGACCGTGGGCGCCGATGGGTGGCTGTAATTCCGTCCCCAAGTACGTGCCGTCTTACCCTTCAACTGCCATCCCGTGGGGGTGACATCGTCCATCCCGTGAATCCTCGCACCTTACTAATTCTCACTCTCTGCCGTCCCCATCTCGTCTCCACCCACAGGTCCCCCGATGCGCGCTCTGCGGTCAACGACCAGGCCAGGGCGTTGCAACGGGTGTTGCAACCGTCATCGTTGGTACCGGTCGGCACCGGTCCGTCCCCCGACTCAATACGCGCGCTGGCCAGCGTGTTCGGAGGCGCCAAAGGTTTCGTGTCGCACGACGTTATCGTCCAACTCGTCAGGGTCGAGGCCTCCGTGTTGACGCGGAGGCTGTACCGCTTGTTCCCGCGACACACGCTAGAGGAGTTCCTCTCCGCGCTTGCGAACGTGAAACACCTCCGCCGGCTTCGAACCCCACGAAGCGCGTTCGCAACCGCGGCAGTGTTGACGGAAAAAGAAGCGCGCCTGGAGTTCGCGTTTGAGCTGTACGACCTGGACGGCGACGGTTTCGTCACGGAGGCGGAGCTACTGGAAGTCGTGGATAAAACCATGCTTGGGAACGCGGCGAAAATAGCAAGCACGTTGCGAGTCGCGATGAAAGTAGTTGGGGATGGAAGCGATGCGAGTGAGAATGCATTCAGTAACCCGGTGGGGGTGGGTACTTCAACCGTCTCCGACCATCCGCGCTTGGACTTCCAGTTGTTCAAAAAACTCGCGGGACGAATTCCATCGGTGTTGTTCCCGGCGCAAACGCTTTACGAGCTGCTGTTTGAGTTCGGGGGGGGGGCTAAGTTTGTGCTTGATGCATTGCGGGCGCTGGAGGCTGACACGAGGTATTCCCTGTCTCGAGACGGGAGTGGCTGGGCCGGGCCGGATTCAAACGGAACCCCGAGCGTCTCGGGAAACACGTCGCCGAGAAGCGGGTCGCCGGGAAAAGGAAACGGAAACGGAAACCGCTTTGTGAAAACGGCGCGAGACGCGACGTGCGCCGTTCGCGAACGGTGCGCGATGATGAGGAAACCGGAGCTGGTAAAGTTTCTGGAAACCCTAGGCATGGACTTGGGGCTAGAGCTCATGACATTTGACGAGCTCGTGGACTTAGCAGCCGCGGGGGCGTTGAGCACGGGGCGACTCGCGGAACTGCCGCGGCAAGCAAACGGCGAGACACAAAATTCGCCCTTGTCGTCTCCGTCGCGTCGCGCGCAAGTAAGAAAGCCGCCCGGCCGACAACCGCGCCCCGCGCGCGCGCCTCTTAGCAGTACCGGTAACTTAGCGGACGACTTCAAGCAAAGGAGTGACGACATCATCCAAGGTAAGTATTGCGCGTTTCCCAAATCCAGGCACACTGTGGAGGCCCGATTACGGGTGACTGTTTACTTATACACATTACGAAGTACACCCACACTCGCCGACTCAAGACTGACCCTTTTCTTTTCCAACCGAAGGCGCGTTCCGCGCGGCGCGCATGGGTCGGGCGGATGTTTTGGCGGAGATGATCAGGGGCGGCGACGTCGGGGCGGACGCGGTTGATAAGGCAAACGACCATCGATTCAATCTGTTGATGGTCGCCTCGATGTCGGGGATGAAAGTGGTGTGCAAGCGCTTGTTAGGCCTCGGGGCGGACGTCAGCGCGGTGGACAAACACGGACACACGGCGCTTGATTTGGCGCTCAAGTACGGACACGACGCGACGGCGGATTACTTGGGACGAGTGGGCGTGCCGCTTGGAAGAAAGGAACGCGACTTTCCGGAATACACGCCGCACGTGCCGGAAAGAAACGCGCACGAAGCGTCGGCGCCGCCTGTGCCCACGCACTTCACAGGACAGGCACAAGAGCAAAGTATTTTTCCTGAACAAGAACAACAAGGTATTGTTCCGTACGGCGAGACATCCAGTCCGGGGAGTACCGCGAGTTTGCCGCGAGACGAAGGACCTTTGTTAAGTCCGGAATGAAACGAGTGTAACGAGTGTCACAATCGCGCGCTCGTCTCTACTCGCTCTTCTTCACGTTCACGTGCGCAGTTCGCTTCCGCGTCAGCGTCTCCGTCATCACACCGCGCCGGCATCCTTGAGAATCTTAACGATCGCCTCGCAGTTTGAATCGACTCTCAGTTTGCCAAACTGAGCGGCAACAAACAGCGGCGTCACGCCGTTATGTTTTGCCTTCTTGACGTCCGCGCCCGCCTTGATAAGCGCCCGCACTATCGCCACTTGGCCATTTTGAGCGGCGATGGACACCGGCGTCGCGCCGTCATCAACCGCCTTGTTGACGTCCGCGTCCGCCTCGATCAGCGCCCGCACCATCGTCTCGTGGCCGTAACAAGTGGCAATGAGCAGCGGCGTCCAGCCGCCATCCAATGCCTTGTTGACGTCCGCGCCCAACTCGATCAGCGCCCGCACAACCGCCTCGTGGCCGTTTTGAGCGGCGGTGTACAGCGGCGTCACGCCGTTATCCATCGCCTTGTTGACGTCTGCGCCAGCTTCGATCAGCGCCCGTAGCACCGCCTCGTGGCCCTTTTCAGCGGCCATGAACAGCGGCGTCGCGCCTTCATTAGCTGCCTTGTTGACGTCCGCGCCCAACTCGATCAGCACCCGTAGCACCGCCTCGTGGCCCTCATGAGAAGCCATCAACAGTGGCGTCGCGCCGGCATTACTTGTTTTGTTGACGTCCGCGCCCTCCTCGATCAGCACCCGTAGCACCGCCTCGTGGCCCTCTTGAGCGGCGACGCACAGCGGTGTCCTGCCGTTATCCTTCGTCTTGTTGACGTCCGCGCCCGCCTCGAGCAGCGCCCGTAGCACCGCCTCGTGGCCGATACAAGTGGCGGTGTATAGCGGTGTCACGCCGTTATCCATTGCCTTGTTGACGTCCGCGCCCGCCTCGAGCAGCTCTCGCAACACCGCCTCGTGGCCACTTGTAGCGGCCATGAACAGCGGCGTCGCGCCGTCATGCCTCGCCTTGTTGACGTCCGCGCTCAACTCGATCAGCACCTGCACTATCGCATCTTGGCCGAAATGAGCGGCGATGAACAGCGGCGTCGCGCCGTTATCCATTGCCATGTTGACATCCGCACCCAACTCGATCAGCGCCCGCAACACCGCCTCGTGGCCCCTTTCAGCGGCGATGTGCAGCTCTTTCTCGTCCCGCGGGCAGCCGTTCGCGCACGCCCACTTCAGTACCTCGAGATGCCCTTCCTGCGCCGCAAAAAAACAAGTTTTCTGGTCACAAGGGCAGCCGTTCGCGCGCGCCCACTGCAGCACCTTGAGGTACCCGCCCCCCGCCGCATACTTGCACGTGTCCTTGTCCCACGGGCAGCCGTTCGCGCGCAACCACTGCAGCACCTCGAGGTGCCCGCCCTTCGCCGCCCCCGCGCACGTCATCTCGTCCCACGGGCACCCATTCGCGCGCATCCACTGTAGCACTTCGAGGTGCCCGCTCTTCGCCGCCGCGTAACTCGTCGACCTGCCCCACGGTGTGTTGTCCGCGCGCAGCACCTTCAACTCTTCGAGCTGTCCGCTACTCGCCGCTGCCGCACAAAGGGATTCTCGACGCGACAGGTGACCTCCCCGTTGCCGGCGCTGCAACGCGCTCAAACATCCGAGCTCCACGGCATCATCCTCGTCAAGCTCTTTAAACCGAAGCCCTGTTCCTGCCACCGCGTCGCGCATCGCACGGCTCACCGCTGGGAGCCGTGCGAGATCGGCGGGGTCGTCGAAATACTCGGATCTCAGAACGTGAGTGACGACGATGTCGTTGAGAAGGCCGGGGATGACCTCGCCCGCGTTCGCATCGCGGCGCTCACGCTTTTGCTTTCGCGCGCGAGCTTTCTTACCGGACATCGCGTTGAAACACAAACGTGGATGGTTTCGTGTGCGCGTCGCGTGCGCGTCGTTGTGCGTCGAGGCTTCCGAGAGGGCGGACTGAAAGGACCGACGCTTGGTTGTCCAAAATTAACAAAAAAACGAAAGTAACGGCAAAGGTGAGAATGTGTTGTTGAAGCAGTTGTATTTGTTTACCCGTGCTGCAAAGCACCACCCGGTGGTATCTAACAAGGGCCTACACCATCTCTTCTCTCTCCTTAGAACTCCGCCGGGCACCCCTCCACGGTGTGTCTTTTCAGCGCCTTGGCGTCCCACAGCGCGCCGTCGCCCTCGGCGGGTTCGAAATCGTGTTCCCTGCCGTCCAGCTCAGTGGGCGCGCTTCGCGTGGCGCCGTGTCTACTTTTGTGCTTGTGGTAGCACCCTTGGTAGCAAAGGTGCGAGCAGAAGAACGCTCGCTCGAATGTGTCGAACGCGACTTTCTCCGACCTGCGTTTGAATATCTCGAGGCACTGCGCGCACTCCAGCTGATTCGTGGTCACGGTGTCGCACCCGAAGCAATGGATAGATTGCGCACCGGTTCCAGGAACACACGGAACGCCGCGCGATAACGTCCCGCCGTGTCGTCCCTTGGGCAACGCCTTGGCGGACGCCAGGGTCGCCGGGTCCCCCCCCGCTTCCTTCGCGCGCCTCGCGTTGCGAGTCGTGCTGTTGTGCCAGAACTCTTCCCAGGACTCAGGCGCTGGGTCGTCATCGTGAGGCGGTGGTGCGGGTGCGTCATCCGAATGGTGATGAGCGCCCGCGCTGTCGCGTCGTTCCTGTTTCGCCTCGTCCTCGCAATCCGAATCGTCATCGCTGACGTCGTTCAGGGTGGACCGAGACGTGGGGGCGGGGGGGCGGGGACGCGGGGGGGACGCGGCGGACATCCTACCTTTAACAAAGCAACACACGGACGCGCGAGCGCGTGTGCGCGCGAGGCGAGGGTGAAGCGCACCTCACGCGAACGAAACGGCTGCTCGTCTCCTGCTGCTTTTCTGCAAATTTCGGTTTGAGTTTTTTTTTTTTAACCTTCCTCCAACTTTTGCGGCGGGGCCTGTCACATTCCTCGCGCGCGATGTCCGCGATTGACGCCGCGGCTGCGAAAGTTACCGAGCTCGCCATGACCGACCGCATCCGCGTGGACCCGGCTGACCCTTGGTGTGATATCTGGAACCCGCCCCCTTCGGTGTACAAGGAGCGGTGCATACACACCGGGTACCTCATGACCAAGCCGTTCGAGCAGAACAACCCGATGCCTGGTCAGTTCAGTGGCACGAGCGACTACATCGTGGCGATGCTTAAGCCCGTGATCAAGACCAAGGGCGGCGCCCCCAAGCCCTCTGGGGATGCGCAGCCCAAGAAGGAGAAGAAGGAGAAGGCCCCGAAAACCCCGCAGCCTTCGTCGGATGAAGACCCTTTCACAAAGGCCAAACTGGTGATCGGGAAGGTGATTGAAGTCGCGCACGTGGAGAACTCCGACAAGCTGTACTGCTGCAAGGTGCAGGTCAGCACTGAGGAAGGTGAAGGCTCCGTGAAGCAAGTCATCACGGGCTTACGAAAGTTTGTCCCTGAAGACGAACTCAGATCCAAAATGGTGCTGTGCATCTTAAACCTGAAAGTCGCGAAGCTCGCCGGGCAAACCAGCGAGGCGATGATTCTCGCCACGGAGGCGGACGTGGGCGGCGAGACGCAGGTGCGACTCGTGGGCGTGCCCGAGGGTGCGCAAATGGGCGAACTCGTTTCGTGCGAAGGCATCGCCCCAGGCGCCGCGGGGTACCCCAAGGAATGCAAAAGCAAGTTCTGGGATTTAGTAAAGGAAAAACTTAAGGTACGAAACGGGTGCGCCACGTACGACGGGAAAAAAGTCGGGTGTGCCGCCGGGCCGTGCGTCGCCGAGGCGGACGTCCCGGAAGGCGCCAGTATCAAGTGAGCAGTGTTAAGTGAGCAGTATCAGTGTCAGTATCACTTGATACTTGATATCAAGTGAGCAGTGTGACGTCAATGAATGGATCATTACGTAAGTGAGCATCCGTAAACAGAGTGGGCGTGTTGGTAACGGAGGTTCAAGTGAAGAGTCACGGCGTATACCGTACCGTTGTCAATCAAACAGATACTCAATCCTACGGATACTCAAATATTTCAGATACCCAATCCCATCAGACCCTCACGAGACTCCCCGAAGTTGCGTTCATCACGCGTAATCGTCACCATCAATCCCTCCGCGCGCGTTTTGCGCCGCGTCGTTTTCGCGCCCGGGCGACCCGCCAAACGCGAAACTGTTCGTCCACGAAAACGGGTCGTTCCGGTCCAGTTTCGTGGGGTCAATCAACTCCAGGGAAAACCCAAACCCGTCCGCCTCGGTGGGCCATCCTTTTTTGTCGTCGTACTCCACAAAGTCCACCAGGTTTGTCTCCGTGTCGTACAACAAAACCGTCTCGCCTTTCGCGCTCAGGTTGAACTCGAAGGACGCGTTTAGCAGGGAAGGGGAGGTTTGGTTTGTGGTCAAAGGAGTGTTTAGTGAAGGCTTAGAAGGCTTAGAAGGCTTCGTAGGCTTAGAAGGCTTAGCCTCCGACGGCTTAAGCCTAGGCCGGGGCTTAGCCTCCGAAGGCTTCGCGAGCGTTTCCAGGATAGGAAGCATGGGCTCACGCAACGACCACCCCAGGTCTGGGTACCTTTTCATGAATTTCGCCACGTCCCTCGCTACGACCAGAAACGCGCCCGGTTCCAGAATCGTTTCAGGAGTTTTGGGAAATACAAACGCGTCGTCGTCGGCGGCGGCGTCGTCTATTTCGGAACTTTTCGATTTTGACCCGCGAAGGGTCCAGCCGCCTATATCAATGGCCACCTCGCCCGGGTTGTGAAGCTCGATCCAGTCCCCGCCAACCAGAGGCTGGTCGTCCGACAAATCGGAGTCGTCGAAAGAGGGCGCTGGTCCAGGGGAGAAAACAGGTTCCTCGGTATTGCTCGTTGCGTCAGCCAAGTCGGCAAGACCTCCCGCTGCCGCCTCAGCACGCGCGCGCGCGCGTCCCACGTTCGCCGCACGTGTAGAAGCCTTGCTTTCTTTCTTGTCACCCTTGCGCTCGTTGTACATGATCTCGTTGATCACGACTCTGCCGAAGGTTTGGGCGGGGGCGGGGGTCACAAACGACGCGGGGGTCGGGGTGGGCGTAAGCGTGGTAACCGTGGACTCCTCGGTTTGCGCCAACGCGGACGACGCGAGCGCGAGCGCGCAGACGCATGCCAGGCAGGCGCGGGAAATCGCGCGATGCGCGCCGAATCGGTGCAAGGCGGCCATTCCACGGAGTGAAAGAGCGCGCGCGGGTGCGAGTGCGCGTGCGTTTGGAGGCACGAAACGCATCACGGGCGTTTTCCGGAGACGAGGGAAACCGAGGCTCGTGAACTGTCGCAGTTTTTCGTTTTCATCAGTACGTTTTGACCGATTTCTTTCGCTCAAGCACGCCACACTTGAATTCGGCACCTCGCTGATGTTCACCGAGAGACCCTCGTTTCAACGCTCTCGCCCAATCACGCCAAAGCATTCGGCCGGGCAGTTTTTCAGTTTATCGCGCTGCGCTGCTCGACTTATCCGCGCCAAGGGCTTGAAAGCCGTCCCCAATCCGCGGGCTCATACCCGCACCTCACAGACCAGCAACGATGTCTGCTATCTCCTGTGCCCAGTGCCGCTTCCTCGCGGGCGCGAAGGTGCCTGCGAACCGCAGGACCACGCGCGCCCGCGCCGCCGTCGTCGCCCCGGTGGCCAAGTTCGGGTACGTCGCGGTGCAAAGGCCAATCGTTGATTTAGCGGGCGACGGTTTGGCCGCTTTTCCCGTGTAGCGCGCATCGTTGCGGATAGGGCGGCGTGTGTGTTTGGCGACCCGCGGGGGTTTCCGAAACCGACCTGGGCATGTTCTCCACGCGTGGGACCTCACCGAATCCGCGCCGTGTGACCGTGCATTGTACACCGTACGCGCCGTGCCGCGCTCCCAACCTCGCGTGGCAGTGGCTGACGCTCTTTCCCATCTCATCCCTCCGCGTCGCGTATTTTTCCCGTCGAGCAGCAAGGTCGCGCTCCCCAAAGCGGTCAAACCCGCGCTCATGGCCGCGGTCACGAACGCGCTGCTCGTCGCGCCTTCCATGGCTGGCGAGCCCGGTAAGATTTTCGACTTCAACCTCACCCTGCCCATCATCGCCACCGAGTTCCTTCTGCTCATGGTGATCCTGGACAAAACCATCTTCGGCCCCGTTGGAAAAGCGCTGGATGACCGGGACCAGCTGATCCGCGACCAGCTCGCCGCGGTCGGGGACAACTCCTCCGCGGTCGCGGACCTCATCGTAAGTACCTCGTACTTCCCACTAGCCAAATCAACTAGCTCCGGGCGGACGTTAGCGTCGAAGCGCGCGTGGGCGGCCGCTTCCGGCGCGCGGCGGACGCGATCGAAGTCGGGTCGGCGTCCCCACGAGCGCGGTGTAGACCGTGTTTCTGGAGTCCGGTGCTCATTTTTCGGGACGTGCACTCGAGTACTACGCCCGAGAGCATAGTAGGGTATACTTGAGGGCGCTGCATCCTTCAGTATCCGTCGAGTACGCCTCAGCAAGAGTATACTTGAGGGCGCTGCACGCTCCTAAGGGCAGCCTTCCACCAGACCAGACCGCTGACCCCCTCCCCACAATACTCCCCACAAACACAGTCCGAGAAGGAAAAACTCATCTCCAGCGCGCGCGCCGGCGTCGCCGCCGAGGTTGCTGCTACGAAATCGAAAATGGACGCCGACATCGCAGCGGCCAGCGCCAAGGCCAAGGCTGAGGTGGACAAACAGATCGCCGCGGCTATCGCGAAGCTCGACGCCGCCAAAGCCGAATCCGCGGCGCAGGTTGACGCCAAAGCCACCGAGCTTTCCAACGAAATCATCAAGAAGGTTGTCGAGGTTTAAGTTGTGACGAGACACGGAGAAGGCGCACCAGGGTAATGGGCCCGGCGGCGCGCTCGCAGGCTCGCGGGCGCGACTGGGACGCGTGAAGACGGTGTGTCGTGTTGGCTTTAGACTTCGGAGACGGGTGTGACGTGGAACGTGGAAATTAAGTGTTCCCGCGACGACGTCGCGGGAAGCGGCGATTAGCGCCGCGCGGGTTGACGACGGGGGGTCGTCGATCGATTGTTATCAAAACAGATTTTTGAGAAAGCAAAAGGCTCGCCTAAAGCTTTCTACGTGTCTGCGTCGAGCGGGAAGCCGTTTGCGCGCAACCACTTTAGAATCTCGAAGTGCCCTTCCGCGCCGCGTACTCGCACTTGCGTGCGTCCCACGGGCAGCCATTCTCGTGCAACCACTGCAGCATCTCGAGGTGCCCGCCCCTCGCCGCCTCCGCGCACTTCCTCTCGTCCCACGGGCAGCCGTTCGCGTGTGCCCACTGCAGCACCACGAGGTGCCCGCCCTTCGCTGCCCACATGCACGTAAATGTGTCCCACGGGCATCCGTTCGCGCGCGCCTACTGCAGCACCTCGAAGTGACCGCCCCTCGCCGCGAACGTGCACGTCCTCTGGTCCCACGGGCAGCCGTTCGCGTGTGCCCACTGCAGCACCTCGAGGTGCCCGCCCCCTGCCGCCCCACAACACGTCACCTCGTCCCACGGGCAGCCGTTCGCGCGCAACCACTGCAGCACCTCGAGGTGTCCCTCCTTCGCCGCCCACAAGCACGTCTCCTCATCCCACGGGCAGCCGTTCGCGCGTAACCACTGCAGCACCTCGAGATGCCCGCCCTCCGCCGCGCGACAGCACGTCCACTTGTCCCACGGGCACCCATTCGCGCGCGCCCACTGCAGTACCTCGAGGTGCCCGCCCTCCGCCGCGAACGCGCACGTGCCTGCGTTCCACGGCCAACCGTCCGCGCGCAACGCCATCAACTCTTCGAGATTTCCACCCCTCGCCGCTGCCGCACAAAGGAGTTCTTGACGCGACAGGCGACCTCCCCGTTGCAGGCGCCGCAGCACGCTTAAACATCCGAGGGTTAGGGCTTCATCCTCGTCAAGCTCCTTAAATCGAAGCCCCGTTCCTGCCACCGCGTCGCGCATCGCGCGGCTCACCGCTGGGAGCCGTGCGAGGTCCGCGGGGTCGTCGAAATAGTCAGAACGTAGAATGTGAGTGACAACGACGTCGTTGAGAAGCCCCGGGATAGCCTCGCCCGCGTTGGCCGTGTTGGCCGCGTTCGCATCGCGGCGCTAGCTCTTTTTCTTTCGCGCGCGAGCTTTCTTACCGGACATGGCGTTGGAAGAGTGGATGGTTTCGTGTGCGCATCCGTCGTGTGCGCGTCGTTGTGCGTCGAGGCTTCCGAGAGGGCGACTGGAAAGGGGATTGACGTTTCGTTGAGAGTAGTGTGAATGATTGTGTGTCGAGTGTTGTAGGAGCGAAAGAATGTTATTGACCATTTACCTCTTTTGACAGTCAAAAATCATCCAGCCTCCCTCGATACCCCTCACTCTTCTACTGCATCACTCTATCGGCCTTTCCTTACAAGTTGTGTTTAAAATAATCACACCTCTACCCGCCGTCGTTTGCTCGGCGCACGCACCCGCGCCGGCAACGGCGGCGCTAAACGTTTTCCACTTTCCGTCGTTTTCGGTTTCGGCGCGGCGCACAAACCGGCTTCGTGAAGCATGTTTCCTAAACGCCACGCGGGGTCGTCGTCCGGCCACTCGCGCTTTGAGGCCCACTGTTCCACAAGAGTTTGTAAAATTGTGAAGTCCGTCAACCCGTTAGTAGTGTCTGCCACGTGCTTCACGAACGCCACGGGAGCCTCGCCCGCGGACGCGCACCGAATCAAGGTTCCGCAAAGCGCCGCCGCGACGGAAACCACGGCGCGGGCGTTTCCATTGTCCGTGGGAACGTTTTCGTCGGCACCCAACATGAGCGTCTCCAGCGCGCCGCCTGGGCAAAGCAGCTCGCGATACGCCCCTCTTCTTGTCGCCTGCCAGCACCGCAAATCACCGACACACACACTGTCTTCGTTTGTGTGGTTCGCAACCGCGCGAAGCAGCGCGGTCCCGGCGCGCGCCATCGAATGCGCGGCGCCGGCGCCGGCGCCGGCACTCGACCCATCCCGCAGCGCCCCGAGCGTCGCGGCGAACTTCACGCCGCCGCCGCCGCCCTCTCGGCGCGACGCGACCGCGGCGACCAGCTCGTGACCTCCTCTTTCCAGTGAGGTGGTGGCCCAGGTCAGCACGCGCGCGGACCAGCCCTGGGGGTCCGAGGACAACGCGCACGCGTTCAATGCCCACGACGTGACCTCGCAAAGCGCGGAGCCGGCGGCGTTTGCCATTTCGGACGTTTCGTTCTTTTGGACGCCAGGAAGCGACCGCGCTCCGAACCCGTCGGGGTCCCGCCCCGAGCCGGACGACGTAACCACGACTTCGAGCATGGCTTCGCGCAGAGCTTGGAAGTGCTTGTCGCTGTCTTTGCTGAAGCTTGGGGTGTTACTACCGTCTTTGCCGTAGTTCCGGGTGTTACTAACCACGGCGCGGCACAGCGCCGCGGTTTCCGCGACGTCCAGGACCTCGCCCAAGCGCCGGGTCAAGCGCTTGGCGACGGCGGCGTGCAGGTGAAGCGCGGGGAGAAGCACGGCGCGGCACACGGTGAGGGTCGCGGCGTCCATGGTGAGTGTGTGTTTTTTCGAAGCACCGGAGGAACCGTTGCCGTTGCCGTTGCCGTTGGCGGACCCATACAGAGGCGCCAGCGCGTTTCTTATGTCGCGCGTCGCGGACAAAAAGTCAACCGCCGTGCCGCTCGGCCCGCCGTAAAAAGCACCTCTCGCCGCGGCCAGCTTCGCCAGCGCAGTCGTCGCCGTGGCCGCCGCTGCGGCTCTGGAGGAAGCCGCCTCACCGACACGGAACTGGGAAGGGCGACACGCGCTTGTCACCGCGCTTGCGAGCCACGGCACCAACCCGCTGCCTTCCACGAGCGCCCGCGCCGCGGCGGGGGTCTCCGCGGCACGCGCCACCACGGCGAGCGCCAGTTGCCTGGCGTACGGGTCGGACGACAAACTCGCGGTGCGGTGCGACATCAGCACCTCAGCGGCGAAGGCTTTGCGGAACAACCGCGCGTCTTCCGGGCCGCCTCGCAGTGAAGCCAACAACAGACGCAGCACCCAGACCCTAAGCGCCCTGGCTTCGCCGCGGCCGGCGGTGACCACGGCGACGGTTTCGGCTTTGTCGCCGCCGCCGCCGCCGCCCGAGCCGTTCAGCGCGCCCAGGAAATTCACGGGAAGCGCCTCGCCGTCAAGCGCCGCTCTGCGACACACCGCTCTTTGCGTGATGACGTACGTGTCACCTGCGGGGTGCAACGCCGCGGTTGCGGCTTCCGCGGCGAAAACCGCGGTCGCCGTGGGCAGACGCGCGATTTCTGAAATCGCAATTTCGTCCCCAGTCTCGCGAGTCTCCCCGGAGTCTCGGCCCGGTTTCGGTTTTGAGTCGACCCGCGGGCCATCCGGGTGCAAACCGTTTTTGGTCGCCTCGAGAAGCGCGGTGAGCTGCGCGCGTTCCCGGAAGTTCGCCGCCTCCGGTCGTTTCGTTTCGTCGCACGCGTCCTGTAGCGCGTTTAAAACGGCGAAGGCGACCGCCCGGGTGGTTTCATCCGCCGACGCCGTCGCCGCGAACGCGAGCGACGCCAGCCCCCACGCCACAAAGTCCCGAGCCTCCACGGCGTTGGTGTCAAGCGCGGCCAAGGCGAAGGGGAGCACCCAGGCGGGGTCGTACCCAAACGCGGGCGCGAGACCCGCGCCGTCGTTTGCCGACACCAAACCTTGAGAAACGAGCTCGGAATGAGGCTCGTCAGCCAGCGAAACGCGGTGTGACACGTTTGGCGCCGGCGCCGGCGAGCGCCGCGCGTGTGGGAACCGCGTCGCCGTCGCAGCGCACCGGCGCGCGTCGGGAAACGCTCCCGCTCGTAGCGCGGCTGCGATGGCGTCAGGTGATGGCTTGGCAAACGCAAACGCACGGCACGCCGCGTCCCGCGTGACGTCTTCAACCGAATTTGAAACAATACTCGCGTTGGTTCGCGCCAGGTACGCCGCGGCGTCGCCCCAGAGGTACCCCATCTCGCGAAGCGCACCGCCGCCGGCGGCGGCGTCCATCTGCATTAGAAGCGCGCCGAGCCGGCGGTCGCACGCCGAGAGCGTCGCGCCGTGCGCTGCTGCGAGCAGGGGGATGAGCGCGGATTGCTCCGCGCGCCACACCGCGTGGTGCGCGGGAGGTAGGTCGTCTATGTCCTCGTCGTCGTTCGCGGCGTCGTCGTCGCCCAACTCCATGGAAAACGGCACGGAAAGGTCATCGTTCGTGTCACCCAAACAAACAAATGCGTCGCCATGCAATGTCCACAGCGCGTGAAGCGCGCCGACAACCTCTAGTTTCGTGGCGCGCGCGGTGGCGTGCGTGTCCACAACAAGGTCGTCGTCTGCGTGTGTTTCTTCGTCCACGAGGTCGTCCCCGTCTGCATCCGCGACAAGCGCCTCGTCCAGCGTCTCGTCGTCCACGTTTTCCGAAAAGTGCGCCGCAGGCAGCAGCGACGCGAGCGGCGTGGCCATCGCCGATACCACCGGGGGAAGCACCGCGTTGCCTTCCGGGTGTAACAGCACGCGCGCGGTGGCGGAGTGCGATGCTATGTGTTCGAACGCGTCTCTGGCGAAGTGCGCGAGGAGGGGGGTACACCTGACTCGTGTTTTTGATGCGTCGTTAACTCCCGAGAGCGCAACTCCAGCGTCGCCGCAAACGAGCGCCGACGCGACGCGCCGCACCAGCGCGAGCGACGCGAGTGATGACGGGTACCTTCGCCTGAGCTGCGCGTTTGTGAACCCCCTCGCGGCGGCGACCAGGGCAGGCGTCACCGAGCGCGCAAAGAAACAACCTCTTGAATCAAGAAGCGCGCCGAGATCATCACAAAGGTTTTGTTCCAAACGCGCCGCGATTGCCGTTTTCGAGGTTCCCAAAACGACCCCTCGGTTTTGCTGTTTCTTCTCCGCCCGCGCCGCCGCCGAAACCGGCACGACCAGGGAAAGCACCCTGGTCGTGTGTAACAGACACGCCGCGTACTGCGCAGTGGCACGTATTGAGGCGTCGTCCGTTGCGTCACCCGAAATAGAGCAAGAAACGGGCGCGCGAGTCAAGTCGCCTCCGAATAAAAGACGCGCCGCGGCGGCGCGGCAAAACGCCGACGCTGATTTGTTTTCGTTTGTTTTTGTTCCGTCATCCTTTTCTTTTTTATCCACCCACCACCCGCCCGTTGGAAGCAGCGCTTCCTTCAGCGCGACGGAGTGACGCGAATCAAGCGGTGCCAACGCGTGCGCCGCGGCGAGCGTCCCTGGAGCGTGCGTTTCAAGGCACGTGTTGATTACGCCCCAGTCATGTAACTCGTCGCGGCGCCCGAACGAGTCGCTCAGGAATGCACATGAAAATTCCCCAAACGCGCGCGCCACGCGAACCGCCGCGCTGGACACGGTTCCAAGGCCGCTCGCGTCGACGCCCGGGATCCCGGGGAAGGTTTTGTCTGGAAATGGGAGACCTTGCATCATGCCTGTACTAAATTCACGGTCACTGGCGTCGTCATCTGTGGCGCTATAGGAGCACTGCACTGCGACGGCGACTTTCCGCTCGAGCGCGACGCGAACCGCAGGGAGCAGGGATACCAAGCGCCCCACCCCGCAAGAGTTCAGCGCCTCGGCGACCAGCGCGAGGAGGCGGTCCGCGTGCGCGGGAGATGCCGCCGCGAGCGCCTCCGCCAGCTGTGCCGTGGATGGGGAGTCCTCCCAATTCACCGTCGCGGCGACCGCGCGTGCAAGCGCGGCGCTCCCAGACGCGACCGCGGCGAAATCGGGAAGCGTCGACGCAAACGACGTCTTCGCCGCCGCCAGCGCCGTCGCCGCGGCGTGGCTCGCCCGGCCGCCGCCCGCGTCGTCGCCGGTCGCAGCGAGCGTAAGCGCCGCGGCGAATGCGAGTGAGAGCGCCTCGTGGGCGTCTTCTGGTGACTCAGCGGACTCAACAGACGTCGTTGGCGACGACAGCCGCGAAAGCACAGCCGCGGCGGCTTCAGCGGCGAGCGCGCGGCGCGCCGGGTCGGCGGTTTCGTTCGATGCGCGCGCCGCGGCTTCCGCGAGCAACCGTCGCCCGCGCGAATCCGCGTGCCTCGCCAGAGGCACCGCCGCCAGCGCCGTCCCGAGTCGCCGCAAGTAACCTTCGTCGTCACCAACGCTGTTAAGAAGCGCCGAAGTCGCGTACGCCGCGGCTGCCGCGGCGTACGGCGCGCCCGGCGCGTCCGGGCCGGTCACGCTAAGGTCGTCCAGCGCGACATCTCGCAGCGCGCGCGTGAAAGCCGCGCCCCTTGATGTGAACCCGTTCGCCAGCGCGGGTGACCCGAGGATGGCGCGTCGCGCTGCTCTCGACGCCTCCGGTGCGTCGTGCGCGACATCACGGGCACGTGCTAGTAAGGCGCCGCACGCCCCGACCAGAGAAACGAACCCCCGACTCGTGGAGTCGTCGTCGGAAGCACCGCCGGCGCCGGCGTTTCGGTCGGCGTCGGCGCTGGCGAAGGCGCACCAAAACGCCAACTTTCGCGCCGCGCTTGGCAACTCCTCCGCCGGTGTCCTTTCCGCCGCGGCACCACACGCCTGTTTGACAGCCGCACTGTCCAAAGCGTCCACGGCTGCTGAACTTACTGGACCTTTTTTTTTCGTATTTTTCGGGTTACTAAGCGCGTCGCAAACCACCGCCGCAGGCGAGCACAAAATTTCGTCACTCCAGTGCAGCGCTTTCGCATCGCCGACGGAGTACTCGCCGGACGCGGCGTCGGTATCGCCTTCCACGATCACTTTCGCGAAACTCACCAGGGAAACCAGGGCGGAGTAGTCACTTAAACGGAACGTGTGTGTGTCAACACCCGCCCCCCCGCCCCCGCCCCCGCCCCCGCTAGAGGCCGCGCCGGTGCTTTTGTTTTTCTTCCCGTCACTTTCACTTTTTTCACTTTTTTTCCCGTCTTTCGCTAAATTCACTTTCGCCCCCGGCGCGTCCCGCAGCGTTTCCAGCACCAGTCCCGCCAACGGTACGGGGTCTTGTTGTTGCGTCAGGACGTCGAAAACGCTTTTTGCTACGTAATTAGACACCGCGACGCGTTGCTCTTCCGACCGCTTCGCGCTCCCAAGCACCTTGACGCACGCGCCTAAGGCGTGCGCGGTGAGGCCGCTGAACTCCAAATCGGTCCCCGTCGCGCCGGTCGCGACGATCGGGTCGTTTGTTGAATCGGCGGAGTCGCTCGTGACAGCAGCAACACCATTCATCGCAGTATCAGCATCACCATTGTCATTGTCCTCGGTCCATCGCACGCGCCACCGCGTAACTCTCGGCCACCGCTTCACGACGTGTTGCCCGAACCTGTTGCGCAACGCAGCCGCCGCCGCGTCTGCGTCCGCGCCCGGCCGCCGGGAAACCGTGGAGACCGTTTCCGCCAAAAACAAACACGCGGCGTCGGCGTCGGCGTGGTTTGGAAGGTTCCCGATCCACGCCCCCGCCTCCGTTTCCGCGCTTTCGTGTGTTTCGAAAGCACCGGATGAAGCCACGTGCGCGCCCGCGACGGCGGCGGCGTCGCGTCGAATCGCGAGAACAGGCGCGCGCGCGGCGACGCGAAGAATCGCGAGCACGTGTCCCTGAGCGCCACCCAGGTTTGCGCCTCGAGCGCTGTCCCCCGCCGCGGCGGCGCGACGCGTAGCCGTTGTCGTGGCAGCCGCGGCATCACCGGCTGCCGCGGCTAACGACGCGCGAGACACACAGGCATCGCCACCGTTCGCATCGGCGTCCGATAACGGCCGTCGCGCCAACACAGGCACCCCCCTGGCTGCGGCGAGGAAACCAATCGTCGCGGCGAGCTCCGCTTGCGGAAGCGACAGCGGGTCCGCGGGGAGCGTTTTCCCGGGGTCGATGTTCGCGGACGCGACACCTTCAGGCCCGACAAGCTCGCAGTACTCCGCCAGCGCGTTCAAGGCGTGTATACGGTTCTCAAGAGATTCGTTCGATTCGCCGGCCTCTGACGCATTTTTCGTCGCGAGCACCGCGAGAAGCGCCTGCGGGTCGGGAAGCACGGCGAGCGCGGCGCCGCGCGCGCGCTGGGCGAGTTGCGTAAACGCCGTTGATTGTGCGTTCGACTGAGACGCGCCGTTCTCGCCACCTGAAGTGGATTCCGCAGCAACGGCGGCCTCGTCCAAGCGCGCCACACGTACGCGCACCGCACACAGCACGCGAAGCAGAAGCGTAAGCGTGGCACTTCGCACCAGCCCACTTTCGTGCGTCAGTCCTTTCGCGAGACCTTGCTTTGTCAGGGACGCGGGCATGGCGGCTTTCATGAAAGCCGCGCCTTCCGCGTCACCCGGTTCCGCTGGCGGCGACCGCGGGGGGGTTGGGTCTAAACTCGCGCACGCGGCGACTTCCCCGAGAAGCGCGGCGGCGGCGAGCCACGGCACGGACGGCCGCGGGTCTAGGGAGTACGTCGCGTGCGGCAGGTACAGCGCCGCGATCCGCGGGCGTTGTTCGCAAATGTTCAAAAGCAACTCCGCGTGCTTCGCGCTTTCCGTGGGGCGAAGCTTGCGAAGCAGACGAATCAGCGTTTGAGAGTGCTTCGTGCTTGACGTCGCGTCAGGTTTTTGTCCACCCGCGTTATCGGTGGACTGTGTGTCACCTCCAGCTCGCGTCTCTTTCGGTACCCACCGCCCAAGCGCGCTTGCCGGACACACGCCGTGCGCCGGGTCCAGACACAGCTTGGACAAAACGTCGTGCGCCAAAACACACGCTTCTTGTCTTTCCTCGTTGTCGTCGTCATCCTCGCCCGCGTCCGTTCCCGAAATCAAAGCCATCTGCTCCAAACTCGCGTCCCCGCACAGCGCCGCGCGCAGACGTGCGGGCACGCCCCCGTCTGACGAAAGCACCACGTCTCTTAACGTTTTCAGAATTTTAGTCGCGAGCGCGGGGGGGTCGGACGCGACGTACCGCAGCGCGTTTCCAAACAGCGCCCGACGCGCCAGCACCGGTTTCGTTAACGTGTTGTCCCCTGACTCAAGCAGCGACAGGGCGAATTCAACGAAGTTGTGCCGTGTGGATAGCCCAATGGGGTCCAGGCCAGGCCATTCATTGCTTGCTTCTGTTGTTTCTGTTTTACGTGTCTCGTCGCCGCCGCTCTTTTCTTTACCGCCGCTCCTCACCTTGCGCGGCGCCGCCAGCGCGGGCAGCTCTTTAAGGGAAAAGTCAAACCCGCGAAACACCTCCCATGCCATCTGCTTGTGTCGCCGTGCGATCGCGGTGAGCAACGCAAGCGCGGCGTTGTGCCGCGTGCGCACGGAACAGGTGAGGTGCGAGTACACCGCGCGCATCCGGCGCTGCACGAGCGCTTTTGCGGCGCCGTCTAACTGTAAATGCACGAACCCCTGCGCCTCGCCTGGGTTTCCGGGAAGAACGCGCAGCATGTCCGCCAGCAGCGCAAGAAGAGGCACGCCAACCCGTTGCGCGTTGTTCAGGTGGTGAGTGTCCCACAAACTCAGGAGGTCGGAGAAACCAGGGGACATCTGGAGGTAGGTCTGTTTGTGAAAAGAGACGAAAACGAGAAAAGCCGTGGTCGCGAGATGGAAACACGAGATGGAACGTTGTGTGTGGGGAGACGACGACGGGTTGAACGGGGCGGGAGGAGGGGGGACAAGGGGTCAGCGAAGTCGTTTGGTGGTGGTGGACTGAAAAAGTTCGCCTGTGCGTATGCATTCGCGATCAGAATGTCACGTTTGGGAAAGGCACGGGCGTTTCGGAGGCGGCGGCGGCGGTGGTTGGCGACTGCAAATCGAAATTCGAGCGCACCTTCACCACATCCGCGGGTCCCTCAGGTGAGCCTCTTAACTCCTTTCGAATTCCCACCAGCGCCGCGGCCACTAAATGCGGGTCATCTGCGTCGTCCCTGAGCTGCGAGATGAGGTCGCGCAGAGACGCCTCCCGGGTCTCCCGCGTGGCAGGGTCGACGCCCATCTCGTAATGAAAGTCGTGGCTTTCGGGCGGCTAAGTTTATCAAAATCGAGAGTGGGCCGAAATATTTGCATCTGGTGGTTTCGTTTTTTTTGCACACTGCAGATACCTCCTCTTGTCTGTCCTATAGGCTACGTCTCCCCCCCTCATCTCATGCCTAAAAAATCCTGCATCCCCCGCACCACCCCCGGGGTCCACTGTCTGTACTCCAGCAGCCACTTTTCGTTGGAGTACTTGCCGCACTGGGCGCCTTGGAGCTGGCACAAGTCGAGCCACAGACTTTCCGCCTTTGTGAAATCGCCCGCTTTGTAGTACGCCGCGACCAACGCGGCGCGCACGTCTGATGAGTACAGTCGTAGAGACAACGCTTCCAAGGTGTGTGTCGCCCCCAGCAAGTCGCCATCCTCGAACGCGCAGAAAGCGGCCTGCGCGGTGGCGATGTCTGACTTTTTTTTATCCCTCCCGGACAAGAACAAACCGGCGGCGGTTTCGTAATCGCGTTTGGCGTCCGCCCACCGCCGGAGCGCCCCGAGCGCCCGCGCGCGCTCGAAAGTGATGGTCGCTTTTTCAAGACTAGTTGCGTAGGTGACGGTGGAATTTAGAGTATCAGTATCCCCCAAGCACAATGTGTAGTCCATCACTGCTTGTGTGTACAGCGCATCCGCGCTCGTTGTGTTTTTTTCGTCCAAACGCGACATTTGCAACGCTTTGCCTTCGCTCGCGTTCGCTCGTCCAAAAAACGCGCCGCGCGCATTCAACGCGCCGCCAGAGTCAATCGCAAGAGTGTACGTCGCAATCGCGTCGTCCCACCTCAATTGATCGGTGTAAATGTCGCCCAGGAGTTTCAGTAAAGGAACTGCGGAGGACGCGGACGCGGGGTCCAGGCGTGGAGGCACGGAATTTAAGGAATCGCACCCACTCGCGAACGAAATCGCAGTCACAAGCACAAACGCGGCTTCGTCCAAACGACCGGTGCCGTACAACTCCCTTGCTTGCTCCAGTGTCGCGGCGATATCCACCACGGGGGGTGGGTTCGCGGTGGCGTCGCAACCAGCGACGGCCTTTCGGGAACTCCCAGAGGTGACCAGCGCGAGGAACGCAAGCACTTGGCGTCTCGAAGCGTGGGTTTTCGGTGGGGCGCTTAGGTCGGGGCCAGGAAGGGATGATGGAGCTCGGCGCGGAGGCTTCCTTCGCTCGCGCGGCTTGACTCGGGCAGGGCGTGACGCCACGCACACCCACCACGCGCTCGCCGCCGTCGACATGTCGCGAGCCAGCGGCGCCTCGGGGTCTGCGTCGAGAAAGTTCTGATTGGTGGTGCCGACATTTTCGATTCTTCCCGTAAAAGCGAAAACGTCGGATGAGCCGTTGCAGTTGAGGCTCATCACTCTCGCTTGCGCCAGCGTAGTCGCACACCTCCCCCACGGTGCTGGCCCCCGAGTCCGCAGCATGGAGGAGACCGTGTGCATCGTGAAGCCCGATGCGGTGCTGGCCGGTTTAACAGACAGGGTGCTCGGCGCCGCGGAGGAGGATGGCTTTTACATCGTGCGAAAAGCGGAGAAGCGTTTGACCCCAGCTCGCGCGCGGGCGTTTTACGCGCACCTGGAAGGCACCAACCTGTTCCGGCCCGCGTGCGAGTTTTTGAGTTCGGGCCCCGTGGTGTGCGCGGTGCTGTCCAAAGTAAACGCCGTGAGCCAATGGAAGCAAAGAGTGGGCCCCACGGACCCGGTGGTGGCACGCGAAGTGGACCCATCGTCCATTCGCGCGCAACTCGGCGTGGACACGTTGCGAAACGTGGTGCACGCGAGTAGTTCGGTGATTGACGCGGCGCGGGAGAAGCAGTTTCTCTTTCCGACCGGGCCATTGCGTGGCCTGGTGCCTAAAGAGTACTTACTAGAGACGCTGGTGATGCCTGGTTTAGTGGAAGCTTTAGGCGAGTTGTACGTGGCGCAACCAAAAGATGCGTACGCGTGGATGTCGCATTGGTTCGCCACGAACGACCCGCCTTCCAGGGAAATTTTAAACGAGTGGCCGACTGCAGTGCTGCCGCCCAAAGATGCGCTTGAAGAAGCCGCGAGCGCAATGACGTGCCACAAAACGGCAATCCTAGGACAACCGATGTACGAAGGCACGTGGAACTTCCGCAGGTGCAAAGACAGGGACCCGGTTTATGGAACCGGGGCGTGCGACGCGGACGGCGCGCGGGCGGTGATCAACGGGCTGCGGAAAAGCGGACACACCGAAATTTGCTGGATCTGGTGCGCGGATGAACCCGTGGTGTACGTGGGGGGGGAACCGGCGGTGGTGTGTTTGGGGGGCGCAGAGGAAGACAGTGCGTCTTCCGGTGGAAACAGGACTTCTTCCAGTGGAAACAGTAGTTCTTCAGCAGGTACGGTACGTACGTCATATCAGTACTCATTAATGAAGACAAGCACCACGTCTCCTCACGACTTGGACCGGATGGAGCGACGGCTGGTGAGTGACGTTTTGGTGAGCGCCGCGGACGCCGTTTCGGACGCGACCGGCGGCGCCGGAAAGAAGGGAAGCGTCCGCGTGCTTGGCGGCAAAGATTTGTCCTCGGGTCGCCGCTCGCAGTACTCGGTACGTGACATCGACACAGAGCAGCTCGAGTTTGACCTGGCACAGAACGGTGGAGTTCCCGACCCCCGAACGCTCGCGTCCATGAGCGACGTTTTCAAAGCGTTGCGGGTGACGAAGAGTGGCAATGATTTTTTGCGCGTGCCCACGCCGAAACACGGCGCCCCCACGGAGCGGTCCCTGGAACGCGTCGTGGAGCAGTTGGTCGGAGTCTCCGAAGACGCGGCGATTGTGTTTGCGTGTTGCGACGGGATCGAGCGGACCACGGTTGGGATGATCGCCGGGTGCTTGGTGTGGCGCGGACGGTGCGGGGAGCTGGAGGCGTTTCGAGACGAAAAAGAAACGAAAGGCAAGGAACTTTCGGGAAACACGAAAAAACAGGCAAGGCCCGATTATGACGCGTGCGAGTTCACGCCCGTCATCGCGCTTTGCGATTCGCTATTCGAGCTAGGCTTGGGGGAGGCGAAACAAGTGTTGGATGACGTGATTGATACGTGCGACGCGCTTTTCGACGTGCGCGGGGTGGTGAACAAAAACCGGTTGGCGGCGGCGGCGGTTTCGAAAAGAAAAGAGAAACAACACGACGAGACGAATTTTTTCGCGGAAGACGTGGGGGTTCCCGCCGAAAAAGCGCGCGTCGGATTGTTGAGCCTGGAGCGGTACGCGTGGTTACTGTTGTTCTCGGCGTATTGTCTCGACCGAGGCGCATCCGGGTTTGCCGTCAGTTTCGGAAGCTGGACGCGAGCGCGGTGGGGTTTGCGACCGAAATCGGGAGATATGGTGCTAGCGTAGCGCAGAGGTGGGACGTTGTCGGCGTTGAACTCATTCTTCACGCAAGTACAAATACCAATTCAGTCTTCATTCGATTCGTCAATACTCGTCCGGTCCTTTCGCGGTGACCATTTCGTACCCTTGCCTCACCACTGTCGGGACTTCGTACCCGTCACTCGAACCTACACCACACACGCCGCCGCCGTTCGGGTGTCCGGCGAGGTACGACCCGTTCCACAGCATGAACCACAGCGGAATGGACAGCAACCGCAAAATTCCGCACACAAGCTCCATGCCAAAACCGCACACCTTGTTCGTGTTCGCCACCATCAGCCCCCACCACATCTCCTGGTTTTCCTGGACTCCTGTGAAGTTCCGAAGCAAACGCTCGGCCCAGAAGTGGTGCCACACGATGTCCAAGACTAACAAAAACGTCACCAGCCAGGCGTACGAACGCATCAACGGCGCGTGACGCAGATCAATCGCGACGATTCCGAACAACGCGCATGCTACCTGGCCGGGGTGAATCGTGCCGTACACCATGGTTAAACAGCCTATCATCCCGAACACCACCTGGCCGTGAAGCAAAATCCGCGCGTAGGAAAACAAACGATTGGGGCCCATCGTGCTGAGGTCATCGAAAACCTCGCGCGCGATCGAGTCGAGCTGGCCCATCGGGAAGAGCACGCGCGACGAAGTGAGAATAGAAGTTCGCTTGAGAATTGAGAAAAGAAGTGCCGGAACGCTGGAAACCACCTCGGTTGGAGCTCGGGTTTGGAAAAGACCAAAAAAACACCCGGACAGCCGGAACTATCACGGTTCATGACTACGCACGTCGTCGTTAGGGCATCGTCTGCAAAATCGTATCGGCCTGTCTCATTGAAATAGAACCCTCGTGAGATAGGCCGATGTGGTTCCGGTAACTCGGTCGAGCGGCGACGATGAAGCGTGCCTCGTTTGAGGCTTTGAGCAGGGTCTGGTTTTTCCTCCGACTCGCGGTGACATGACAATCTTTTTTTTCTGCTTCTTATCCTTTCAGGGTTCGGCGGCTTCTCTCGGGTTGAGGCAGTGCCACCGAGCACGCGCGGCATACCCGATTGCGCGTTCGCCGCTCGACGCAAGTCGACGCCGTTCCGCCGAGGTTGAGTGGACCGTTTGGACCTTTGCAGGACACGCACGATGGCCTGCGTGGCGCGCGCGATGACCGTCGCGGCAGGACCGAATGCGGTCGGCGCCTCGCGATCGCGATCCACCGGTGCCGGTCGCGCGCGGTCGCACGCCGCGGTGCGCGGTCTGCGCAACGCCCCCGCCTCAGGCGCACGCCGCACCGACCGCGGCCGCCAAACGTTAGTGGTGCGCGCGGATGCGTTCGGGGCGCTTACCGACCGTTTGAACGGCGTCTGGGCAGCGTTGAAGGATGAGGCAACCTTAAGCGCGGCGAACGTCAAGGCGCCGCTGAAGGACATTCGACGGGCTTTGTTGGAAGCTGATGTGAGTCTTCCCGTGGTGAGGCGGTTTATTAAAAGCGTGGAGGAAAAGGCGGTCGGCGTGAAGGTCACTAAAGGCGTCAACGCGTCACAGCAGCTCACGAAAGTCGTCGCGGATGAGCTTTGCGAGCTGATGGGCGGGTTCGGCGGGGACAAGTTGGTTTTCAAAGACGAAGGCCAAGGGCCGACCGTGATTTTGATGGCCGGTTTACAAGGCGTGGGGAAAACAACCGCTTGCGGTAAGCTCGCGCTGTTCCTGAAAAAGCAAGGCAAGACGTCCCTGTTAGTCGCGACGGACGTGTACCGACCCGCCGCCATCGAGCAGCTGAAAAAACTGGGCGAGCAGATCGGCGTGCCGGTGTTCGACATGGGGGTCACCGGGGACCCGCCTGAGATCGCGAGGCTTGGTTTGCAGAAAGCGGTGGACGAGAAAATAGACGTCGTCATCGTGGACACCGCGGGCCGTTTGACAATAGACGCGCAGCTCATGAACGAGCTCCTCGCCACGAAAGCCGCCACAAACGCGGATGAGACCTTGCTCGTGGTGGACGCCATGACCGGCCAAGAAGCCGCAACCCTGACCGCCGCGTTCAACGACGCGGTTGGGATCACGGGGGCGGTGCTTACGAAGATGGACGGGGATACGCGGGGGGGCGCCGCACTTTCGGTGCGTGAGGTATCGGGCAAGCCCATCAAGTTCACCGGGATCGGCGAGAAAATGGACGCGCTGGAGCCGTTTTACCCGGAGCGCATGACGAGCCGGATTCTGGGCATGGGCGACGTCGTTACCCTGGTTGAGCGCGCGCAGGACGCGGTGAAGGAGGAACAGGCAACGCAGATGAGGGATAAAATCATGAGCGCCACGTTCGATTTCAACGACTTTCTTACCCAGATGGAGATGATGCAGAACATGGGCGGGATGGGCGGGCTGATGAAGATGATGCCCGGCACCAACGGGATGAGCGACCGGGAGATGCAGGAAGCGGAGAAATCCCTGAAAGTAGCGCAGTCGCTTATTATGTCCATGACGCCTACGGAGCGACAGTTCCCTGATATGCTCGTTGCGGGGGCGACCGCGGAAAGCAGGCGGAAGCGAGTAGTGAAAGGCGCGGGGCGGAAAGACCGGGACCTCGCCAACCTGATTGTGATGTTCGGAGGCATGAGAGTCAAGATGCAGAAGATGACCGAACAGATGGGCGGCGCCGCCGCCGACGTCGGCCTCACCCCGCAGCTCAGCGCGGATGACCTGAACGCCCTCGCCATGGAGGGGGTTCGGAAAAATGTTTCACCGGGCATGGTGCGACGACAAAAAGTGAAGAAAGTGCCCAAAGTGGTGGGCGCGACGCGAGCGTGAGGGCGACTACCCACGGAAACCCCACGAAAAGGTTGTGAAACATCAGCTTATTTATTTCACGTTTTGTTTTCACGTCATGTCTTGGAGGTGTATCATGTTCTTTCGTTGCAGTGGCTCCTGTCTATCGCACCAGTGACTCCTTCATCCGTCGTGGCAGGGCTAGCCACGTTGCGTCACGTCTCGACTCCGGGGAATCCGCGCGGGTGCCATTCTGTCTCCGTTTCGGCTTCCACGACGGTTTCCGCGACGGCGCGTTCGTCGGTTTCTTTTTCGTCACTCTCGGGAGGCAGCCACCCGGGCTGCTCCGGGGGCGTGAGTTTTGGTTTCGGTGTGCTAGGCGGAGGCATGATTCTCGGGCCGGGCTCCGACGGGAACTCTGGTGCTTGCGCAGGCTCCATATCCTTCCTCTCCGGGTCGCTCACCGCAGGTGGCGGCTGTTCGCGCTCGGGTGGCTCGTATGGGCGAAGTGCGTCGCCCTCCACCTGGGGAGGTGCTGGCACCTCCACGGGCGCTTCAAAACGCTGGGCATCACGAGGGACGGTGAACTCAAGAGGTTGACGCGTTGGTGGCGCTTCCCAAGTCGTTATCAGCGTGGCGTCGTCCTCTTCGGGAGGGTTCCACTCTGGAACGCTGGGATAGACGCGCACTGGGCGGCGGGTCGTCGTTCGCTTTCTCGCGCCGGTTGGTATGAACGCCAAGGCGAACGACGACGAGGGCACGGCGAACATATAGTGCGGCATCGACGTCGCACTTGCGCGCTCGCGTGTGTTCGAGGTCAGCGCAGAAAGACAAGACACAAGACGAAGTCGTTGTCGTTGTTCCGTCGGCGGCACGCTTGGGCGGTCCAAGAAGCTGCAAAGGACGCGACGCTTGGCTGCTTCGAGAAAAGGAAAAAGTTGTTGCTTTTTTCTGCACAACCCCGGGCGTCATGGACCGTCGCTTCGTCGCGCGCGGTCGTCCTCGAGTCACGCCGCACGGTCTCCTCGAGTCACCCCGATGCATCCACTACCAACGCACTTGACCCCCACGTCGCCCGGCGTATACTGGTGCGGCGACGTACAGTGGATCAAGTATCTCCCCGCGCTCGAAACACGTATCTTGGAAGGATACAAAACGCAGACGCGCCTCGTCAACATCGGCCCAGTGACATCCATCGGCCCCAAGAAATCCTCGCCTGGAGACTACAAGGTCGACCTCACGCTCAACGTGCAGGTGAGCCCTGTTGGAATGCGACGCGGGGTTCTCGTAGTCCCGCCCATCTCGTTGACCTCGGCGACACCTGCAGAGCTGACTTCTCCAAAAACGACTGGGTTAGTATACTGGTTGGCCGACGAGTACTGGATCGAGTATCCCCCCGCCATAAGCCAACGTATCTTGCAAGCACACAGAACGCAGCGCACGGGCCTCGTCAACATCGGCCCAGTGACATCCATTGGGGCCTCGCCTGGAGACTACAAGGTCGACCTCGACCTCAATGAGCAGGTGTGCCCTGTTGGAATGAGACGCAAAGTTCTCATAGTCCCGCCCGTCGTGCGTCGAGGTCGCCGAGGTCACCGACCAGGCAAAAATGACAAAACATCTGCTGAGGACCGCGCTCTTCTGGCGCTTATGAATCGCATCAAAGGTTTGTACCTCCGCCACGTGAATCACTTCTTGGAGGAAGGCAAGAAACTCCACGTGAGCTACGGGAAGGAGCCGCCTACGCTTGTAGTCCGTGACAACTTGTGGGACCTCCAGTGTGCGCAGTTGCGCAAATTCCTGGAGCTCGCCAAGAAGCACGGCGCCTCGGAGTCTGACCCGCGCGTGCTTTTCGGGTACCACGGCACGAGCGTGGAGAACGCTGATAAGATCTTTCTCGAAGGTTTCAGCCCTGCGTGTAGACGTTCTAGCGGTGCCGGGGCGTATTTCAGTGGCAAGCTGGAGTATTCAGCGGGTTACGCGCAGCAACGAGGCCCCGGCGACATTCTGCTTGTGGTGTTGCTTTTGGACGGAAACACGTCTGGAGTTCCTGTATGCGCTATTTGCGAAGAGAAGCCCGTGATCCACGTCCAGGGGTGCGTTTTCGACGAAAAGTACGCCATGCCTCTCGCACGACTGCGCGGGTTCTGAGCGAGAGTGACAAAACCAGAGACGATAGACAGTGCGAGCGAGAGACTTTTGCTGACTTGAAATTCATACCAGATTTTAACGCGCAGCGCCGTCACGGTTCGTGCGACTGCTACGACCATTTACCGTTTACGGAGGTAAACCTCGACCGAATACCTTCCGTCGTGCGATGTGTGTTCGAGATCAACGCCTAGAAAGTCAAGACAACAAGGTCGAAGTCGTTGGAAAAAATGGTTCCTCACTTTTAAGTCCTTCCCGATTCTCGATGCATCCGAGAAAACCGAACGAGAAAGGAAGTGGACGCTTGGAGAAAAAAGAGTTGTTGCTTTTTTCTGCACAACCCCGGGCGCCTCGTCGTGGACCGTCGCTTCGTCGCGTCCTCCGAGTCACGCAGATCCCTCCTCCACGACCGATATTCCAAGCCCCCACGTCGCCCGGCGTATACTGGCGCGGCGACGTGCGCTGGATCAAGTATCCCCCCGCTATCCAACGTCTCTTGGAAAGACACGAAACGCAAAACACGGGCTTCGTCAACATAGGACCCGTGAGAACCTCGCGTGGAGACTACATGGTCGACCTGCAGAACAACGTGCAGGTCAGCACTCGTGGCCCGTCCCCCTCGTCCACCTCAGCGACCTCGACGCACGACAGCAAGAAAGACAAAGCACCTGCTGAGGTGAGTTGCTTTGGAATCGTGTGGAATAAGAGAAAAAAAGACGAAAAGAACGCGACACGCACGGCGACGAAAGAACGCACCGGCGCCGACGATGCACGCGCATCCACAGGAAAAACCTTTGGCTTTGGCGCTGTGGCTTTCATGGCCACGTACGCCGCCGCGGCGCACGTGTTTTCGCGCGTCCGGTTTGGTTCACGCGTTTCCGCTCCCCCGTCCACTTCGGTGACCTCGGCGACACCTGCTCAGTACCTGCCGTGCGAGATGTTCCAGGGTACTCGCCCCGGGTACTTCTTCCGCCTCGGCGTGCAAGGCTCGGGGTACTACGTCGACCGAGTGGCACAGAGCTCCGCGGCGACGCTGGTAAGCTCTTCAGCAAAAGCGACGTTCCGACCCCCCATCAGGAGGACTCCTGCCCCCATACTCCCGTCCTGGACGCTCGATTTTTTCGAAAACCTATGGCAAACCGCACCCGACTGCAAAAATGACATAACACCTGCTGAGGACCCCGCCGCGCTTTTGGCGCTGATGGATTCCATCAAGGATTTGTACCTCCGCAACGTGAGACACTTCTTGGAGGAAGGCAAGAAACTCCACGTGAGACACGGGAAGAAGCGGCCTACGCTCGCATTCCGTGACAACTTGTGGGACCTCCAGTGCGCGCAGTTGCGCAAATTCCTGGAGCTCGCCAAGAAGCACGGCGCCTCGGAGTCTGACCCGCGCGTGCTTTTCGGGTACCACGGCACGAGCGTGGAGAACGCTGATAAGATCTTTCTCGAAGGTTTCAGCCCTGCGTGTAGACGTTCTAGCGGTGCCGGGGCGTATTTCAGTGGCGAGCTGGAGTATTCAGCGGGTTACGCGCAGCAACGAGGCCCCGGCGACATTCTGCTTGTGGTGTTGCTTTTGGACGGTCACAGGTCTAGGTCTGGAGGTCCCGTACTCCCTGTTTGCGATAAGAAACCCTCGATAAACGGCCAGTGCGTTTTCGAAGAAAAGTACGCCATGCCCGTCGCGCGACTGCGCGGGTTCTGAGCGAGAGTGACGAAACCAGAGACGATAGACAGTGCGAGCGAGAGACTTTTGTTGACTTGAAAAAAATCATACCAGGTTTTTACACGCAGCGCCGTCACGGTTCGTGCGACTGCTACGACCATTTACCGTTTACGGATGTAATCCTCCACCCACCGAATACCTTTCATCGTGCGTTGTGTGGTCGAAGTTAACGCTTAGAAAGACACGACAACAAGTCGAAGTCGTTGTCGCCGTTCCGTCGGCGGCACGCTTGGGCGGTCCAAGAAGCTGAAAAGGACGCGACGCTTGGCTCCTCCGAGAAAGGAAAGAGTCGTTGCTTTTCTGCACAACCCCGGGCACCTCGTCGTGGACGGACCGTCGCTTCGTCGGGCGCGGCCGTCCTCCGAGTCACCCTGATGCATCCAACAAGCGCACACTTGACCCCCACGTCGCCCGGCGTATACTGGTGCGGTGATGTGTGCTGGATCAAGTATCTCCCCGCGCTCGAAACACGTATCTTGGAAGGATACAAAACGCAGACGCGCCTCGTCAACATCGGCCCAGTGACATCCATCGGCCCCAAGAAATCCTCGCCTGGAGACTACCAGGTTGACCTCGACCTCAACGCGTCTAACCCTAAACCTGTGCAGGTGAGCCCTGTTGGAATGAGACGCAGGGTTCTCATAGTCCCGCCCATCTACCCTGTAAAAAAGAAGCTCCTTACCAATCGCCTTCACCAGATTTTGATGAACGCGGATTTAGAGAAAACCACGGTGAAGAGCATCCAAACGCAACTCGAAGTGGACCTGGAGATCACCAGCTTATCGAATCGGACAGCGTTCATCCGCGAAGAGGTACGTTTCCTGACGGGCTTGACGAAGTCGTGATCTGCGATATTCCGCCGTCGCACCGCTCCCGACGCGTCACAACCTCCCCACGTCGTCTCCATCCACCGCACCGACGCATTCATTATCGTAATGGCGACCTCGTCTCGAGAACTAATTTTTTCCATTTGAACCACGCTGACGTTATCCCACCGCGCGCCTCAATAACAGGTCCAGAAGTTCCTCAAGTCCAGAGCGGTGACCTCGGTGACCTTGACGCACAACGGCAAAAACGACAAAACATCTGCTGACCACGCTCTTCTGGCACTGATGGATTCCATCAAGGATTTGTACCTCCACCACGTGAATCACTTCTTGGAGGAAGGCAAGAAACACCACGTGAGCTACGGGAAGGAGCCGCCTACGCTTGTAGTCCGTGACAACTTGTGGGACCTCCAGTGCGCGCAGTTGCGCAAATTCCTGGAGCTCGCCAAGAAGCACGGCGCCTCGGAGTCTGACCCGCGCGTCTTTTTCGGGTACCACGGCACGAGCGCGGAGAACGCTGAGAAGATCTTTCTCGAAGGCTTTAGCACTGAGTGCAGATACTGTTCTAGCGGTGCCGGGGCGTATTTCAGTGGCGAGCTGGAGTATTCGGCGCAATACGCGAGGGATCACCACGAAGTAGAGCTAAAAAATTCGGCTCGACCCACTTCGAAACCAGAAGGCCCCGGCGACATTCTGCTTGTGGCGTTGCTTTTGGATGGTGACAGGTCTGCACCAATTTTCGGAGATCACGATCTACGCGCCGCTTGCGATGATGAACCCGTGATCAACGTTCCCGTGATCAACGTTGAGAGGTGCGTTTTCGACGAAAAGTACGCCATGCCTCTCGCGCGACTGCGCGGCTTCTGAGCGAGAGTGATGAAACCAGAGACGATGGACACTTTGCGAGAGACTTGTTGACTTGAAATTCATACCAGGTTTTTACACGCAGCGCCGTCACGGTTCGTGCGACTGCTACGACTATTTACCGTTTACGGATGTAAACCTCCACCGAACACCTTCAGTCGTTGTCGTCGTTCCGTCGGCCGGCGGACGGTTGTGCGGTCCAAGAAGGGAGGACTGGGAAAAAGACACGAGTTGTTGCTTTTTTCTGCACAACCCCGGGCGTCGTGCGTCGCTTCGGCGCGCGCGGCCGTCCTCCGAGTCGCGCCGATGTCTCCACCACCCCTGTTTCAAAACCCGATGTTCCAAGCCCCCACGTCGCCTGGCGTATACTGGCGCGGCGACGTGCGCTGGATCAAGTATCCACCAGCCGTCGGTGCACGTATCTTGGAAAGACACGAAACGCAAAACACGGGCTTCGTCAACATAGGACCCGTGAGAACCTCGCGTGGAGACTACATGGTCGACCTCACGCATAACGTGCAAATCAGCCCTCGTGGAATCAAGCGCAAGGTTCTCGTACTCCTGTCCACCTCGTCCACCTCAGCGACCTCGACGCACGGCGGCAAGAAGGACAAAGCACCTGCTGAGGTGAGTTGTTTTGGAATCGTGTGGAATAAGAGAAAAAAAGACGAAAAGAACGCGACACGCGCGGCGACGAAAAAACTCACCGGCGCCGGCGATGCACGCGCATCCACAGGAAACACCGTTGGCTATGGACCAACGATCTGCGCTGCGGCTTTCATTGCCGGTGCTGCCGCGGCGCACTTGTCTTCGCGCGTTTCTGCTCCCCCATCCATTTCCGCCGAGGACCGCGCTCTTCTGGCCCTGATGGATCGCATCAAAGGTTTGTACTTCCACCACGTGAATCACTTCTTGGAGGAAGGCGCCAAGCACCACAAGAAACTAGGCAAGGAGCCGCCTACTTTCGTAATCCGTAAAAACATGTGGGACCTCCAGTGTGCGCAGTTGCGCAAATTCCTGGAGCTCGCCAAGAAGCACGGCGCCTCAAAGTCTGACCCGCGCGTGCTTTTCGGGTACCACGGCACGAGCGCGGAGAACGCTGAGAAGATTATTCTCGAAGGCTTTCGCCCAGGGTGTAGACGCAGTAACGCTGCCGGGGCGTATTTCAGTGGCCAGCTGGAGTTTTCAGCGAAGTACGCGAGGGATCACCACGGACTAGTGAGCAAAAATTCAGCTCGTCCCACTTCGAAACCGGAAGGCCCCGGCGACATTCTGCTCGTGGTGTTGCTTTTGGACGGCCACTTGAAGGAGCATGTATATGGAGATCTGAAGCTACGCGGCCACCCTACGAAACAGCTGATCAACGTCGCGCAGTGCGTTTTCGACGAAAAGTACGCCATGCCTCTCGCGCGACTGCGCGGGTTCTGAGCTGGGGTGACGTAACCAGAGACGAGAGACTTTTGTTTACTTGAAAATTCAAACCAGTTTTTTACAAGCGTCGGCGCCGTCACGGCTACCACCGTTACCTACCGGACATACCACCGAACACCTTCCGTCGTGCGATTTAAATCGACGCGCCGCGGGTTCCATTTCCGGAGCCTTTACGCGGCGCGCGTCACTTCACTTCGCGACGGAGGTATGTCGGGTCGTCTTCGTTTTTTCTTTTTACACTACACTCGCAAACGCGCTCGCTTGAACCTGTCCCGCAGTTTCGCGAACATGTTCGCGGACCAAAGCACGCCTGTGATGAGCGCTGCGAAGCCTACGTACGTGGCGAGCGCGCACGTCACGCCTAGGGCGTTCAAGCACCGCGCGTCCGCGTGCGGGCACCCCGGGCGGTACATGTGCGCGTTCCACATGCCGCCGTCCTGCAGCACGTGTCTTGTTAAATCCAGCATGGTCAGGGGCACCGCGGCTAACACCAGCACGGTCGGGCCGTGTTTGTGTACCCGGCTGCCTTTGCGAGCCAGGCTCTTCCAGTACACCATCTGCGCCAGGTTGGTCATCATCGCCAGGGTCACGCCGAAGGAAACGGCGTGCGCGAGTTGCTTTGAGGCTTCCGACGCGACTGCGCCGAATATCCCCGCGAGCAACAAAGGCCAGCATCAGCTGCCCACCAGGGCGGGGATGGAGATCACCACCGTGAGCAAGCTGGTCCACACGCCCACGTCGGGCGAGTGTCGCGTGCGGGTCGGAAGGGCGCCGGAGGAAGACTCCGGGTCCTCCGACGCCACATCTCAGGTGGCACATTCCTCGTCGACATTTCGGTCGAGGAGAAGAAGATTTTCTTCGCTCAAGTTTTCGCGTTGTGACGTCGCCATCGCGCGTCTCGCAAAAGCCGGGGAGAACACGCCTCCGGGGCGGCGGCGAGACGCGGAGAAGCCGGGCAGCGTGCGACGCACGTCCCCGCGACAAGACCGCGGGAAGCGCCGCGAGCACTGAAGCACCCCGCCCCCACGTCCATTCGTTATTTTCGCCTCGTCACTCGAAACTTTAGGTATCGAGTGACAAGCCAACAAACTTTCAAAATCCAGCTGTTTGCAGATCCACTCCGCCGCGCGCAGGACAGCACCGCGGTTGGTCCCTGGCCGAGATGGCGAACGGTACCGAACCGCAACTCCACGACCTGGAGCTTAACGGTACGTTCGGGCACTACGTTTCGTTCCGCACGTCTCGCACATCTCGCAACGCCACCCGATCTCGATTTCAAAAAAAAAGGTGAACCATGCGCTCACCAGATCTGACCCCCTCCCCACGTCACGCCCACAGAGTTCGACAAGAAAGGCTTCATCAACTACTTCCGCGGTCTGCCTGTTGACCCGAAAACGCTGCGCGTGTTCAACCGGTCGGGTTTTTTCAGCGTACACGGCGACGACGCCGCGTTCGTGGCGCGCGCGTTTTACAAAACCACGACGGTTGTTAAATTTCTCGGGCACGGCGACTCCGCGTTGCCGGGCGTGACGCTGAACAAAACACTGTTCGTGGAAGTTCTACGAAACCTGCTTGTGGACGGTGCGGAACAGCGATGCGTGGAGCTTTACGAAGAAATCCCGAGGCAAGGCTGGCAACTGCAAAAGCAAGCATCGCCCGGGAAGTTGGGCGCGTTTGAAGATGATTTGTTCCGCGGCGGCAACGAGATGGGCGACACGCCAATCGTCGCGGCGGTGCGCGTTGTTTTCAAACAAGAGCAGCGCGTGGTGGGTGTTGCGTATGTCAACCCCACGACACGCGAACTCGGCGCGTGCGAGTTCGTGGATGACGAGCAGTTCTGTACGTTGGAGGCGGTGCTTTGCCAGCTCGGGGCGAAGGAGTGCGTGTTGCCGGTTGAACCGACGACCACGCCGGATGGCCGCAGGTTACGGGACGTCGTGACCCGGTGCGGCGCGCTCGCCACGGAACGCAAGGCGACCGATTTCGACTCGCGTGACGTTGAAGATGACCTGGCCAGGCTGCTGAGCAAAAGGGATGACAGCGATGCGACAAAACCGCAAGCCGTTCCCGACGTCGGCGCCGCGGTCAGCGCCGGCGCAGCCGGGGTGGAAAGACACCGGGCGTTGCTGGAGAAAAAAAACGCCGCAGCCGCGCTCGCCGCCGCTTTGAAGTTTTCGGAACTCATAAGCGACCCCGCGAACCACGGGCGGTGTTGTTTGGTGATGCACGACACCGGGCGGTACATGCGCCTGGACTCAAGTGCTTTACGAGCCCTGAACGTGTTACCTGAGCGGTCATCCGCCGCCTCCGCGAACGCGGCGCCGGCGGAGGGAAGCGCCGCTGCCGGCTTTTCGCTGTACGGCCTTTTAAACAAGTGCCGCTCGCCCATGGGCCGCCGCCTTTTGCTGCGCTGGCTGAAGCAGCCGCTTGTGGACGGCAAGGAAATCACGGGAAGACACGACTGCGTCGAGGCGTTCGTGAACGACCCGGAGGTCCGGGACACGCTGCGGGGCGCGCATCTACGGGCGCTTCCCGATATCGAGCGCGTGGTGCGGAAACTGGAACGGCGAAAAGCGAGCCTGATGGATTTGTGTCGTCTGTACCAAGCCAGCGCGGCGCTGCCGTACATCGCGGAGGCGTTGGAACGGTTAACAGGTACGCACGGCGAGGCCGTCCGGACGAAGTACGCCGTGACCCTGCAAAAGCTGCACGACGCGGAACACCTCGGAAGGTTCGAGTCGCTGTTGGAATCCGCGGTGGATTTGGCGAAAATCCCAGACGAGTACGTCATCTGCGCGGCGTACGACGCCGAGTTGGGGGCGCTTCAAGCCCTGAAGGACACCGCTGAGACAGAGATTCAGTCCGCGTTCAAGGAAGCCGCTGAGGATTTGAAAATGTCCCCGGACAAGGAGCTGAAACTGGAGCACAACAACATGCACGGGTGGTTTTTGCGACTCACGAAGAAGGACGAAACCAAAGCGCGCAAGCGACTCGCCGCCGCTTACCAGATCTTGGAAGCCAAGAAGGACGGCACCAAGTTCACGTGCAAGAAGTTGCGCGCGCTGTCTCAGAAACGGGTGGACCTTGACAAGTCGTACGAGCAGCAACAGAAACACCTGGTGGACCGGGTGGTGGACGTTGCGGCGTCGTTCAGCGACGTGTTTCTTCAAGCGTCGTCGATTTGCGCCGAGATCGACGTCCTAGCGTCCTTCGCGGAAGTCGCCGTGTCCGCGCCGATTCCGTTTGTGAGGCCTGAGATTGTATCTTCATCCGGCGATGACGGTGACGATAACGGAGCAATCATCCTGACAAACTCCCGGCACCCGAACGTTGAGGCGCAGGACGGCGCTACGTTCATTCCCAACACGTGCTCGCTTGAAAAAACCAAGAGCTGGTTCCAAATCATCACCGGGCCGAACATGGGGGGCAAGTCCACGTTTATTCGCCAAGTCGGGGTGTGCGTGTTGATGGCGCAGGTTGGGTCGTTCGTGCCGTGCGACAGCGCCAAAATCGCCATCCGGGACGCGATATTCGCGCGAGTCGGCGCCGGGGATTGCCAGCTGCGGGGGATCTCAACCTTCATGGCTGAGATGCTTGAAACCGCGGCTATTTTAAAAGCCGCCACGCCCCGGTCGCTGATCATCATCGACGAGCTCGGCCGGGGGACCTCGACCTACGACGGCTTCGGTTTGGCGTGGGCCATCTCGGAACACATCGTGACCGAAGTCAAAGCGCCGTGTCTGTTCGCCACGCACTTCCACGAGCTCACTTCCTTGAAAGGACCGGGCGGCGTGGCGAACTTCCACGTCGAGGCGAAGATTGACAACGTCTCGCGGAAACTCACCATGCTGTACCGGCTGTTACCCGGGGCTTGTGACCAGTCCTTCGGGATTCACTGCGCGGAGTTCGCGCGGTTCCCGGAAGAGGTCCTGGAGATGGCCAGAGCCAAGGCGGCTGAGTTGGAGGACTTCACGGAACAAGGCGCCGTCGCGGGGGCGCTTGGGGTTGGGGAGAAGCGCCCGAGGGACTTCCCGGACGAAACCGCCGTGGACGTTGCGAGGGGAGCGGCGAGGGCGCGTCAGTTTCTTGCCGACTTCGCGGCGTTGCCGTTACCAGAGATGGCCCCAGAGGACGCGATGCGACGCGTGGCGCAAATGAAAAAAGAACTGGAAGCGGACGCGGTGGACTCGAAGTGGCTCACGGAAGTGCTGGCGAGGTGAGGGGAGAAGAGTTGGAGGAGTTGATACGTAACGGCGGGTGCGAATACGAGAGAAACGGCAAATCGAATAAAGAAATATGTACGTCTACCGAGCGCTTTGTTCGAAGAAAGACGCCACTCTTGCTGCAAAAATAAATAAAAGGTCACTTGGTTTTCGCCGGGTTCACGGCCATTTTCCCCAGAAAGGAAAACATCGCGCCCGTGATTGGCAGCAGCCCGAAGTACCCGTCGAAGCCGTTGTACGGGATGCCTTCCTTGGCGCACTCTTCCTTCACAATCGGCTGCATCTTCGGGTACAGGTTGTGCGCCGCGCCGGGGAACATGTGGTGTTCGATTTGGTAGTTCAGCCCGCCTGAGAGGAAGGACCAGAAGCTGTTTCCCCACGTCGCTGAGGTTTCAATCTGCCACCGCCCCCAGTCGCTTTTCGTCTCCTTGCTCAGCTGCGACGGCCGCAATCCGTCAAGGTTGTGGCTCACGATGAAGAACCAGCACAGCACGAAGCTCCCAAACGCGCCGAACGTCAGGAACGGCACGATCGTCTTTTCAAACCCGTGCAGGTACGCGGGCAGAAACAAGGTCAAACCGAAGTGCGCAACCTTGCCTAGCACGTACTGCGCCACCTCCGATTTCGTCACGCCGTGGTACTCAACACCGGGCGACGCTTTGTTCACCAAGACGTTGGTGAAGTCACCCACCTGGCTCGCCGCGTACAGAAAAGGCCACACCAGGGGGGTGTAGATTTGCTGGAACTGGTGGTGCCATGCCCAGGGCTGTGATTCATCCAGCCTGATAAGGGGAAAGCTGGTGTACACGTCCTGGTCACGCTCGTGGTCGTTGCAGTACGAGTGGTGCGACACCATGTGGTGGTACCGCCACTCCAGGGACGACTTGCCGATGATCACGTCCGACCCGAACCAGCCCCAGAACTGGTTCCAAAACGACGATTTGCACAGCCCGCCGTGGTTCGCGGTGTGCTGCAGCCCGGTACCGCTCCAGTACCCGGCGAAACCAAGGGCGCAGCCGGACAGCAAGCACGGGTCTTTGATGTACCAAACGAGCGCGGCGATTGAGAAAACCAACACGGCGGCGGCGTCGCGGACCAACCCGCCTCGGCCGCTCGGCGCCCGCCCGTTTTTCTGTTCCAGAGGCGCCATGATCTCATCCCGTACCCTTTGTTGGATCCGCCTGTATATCGGCGAATCAAGAGGCTTGGGGAAGGACTCATCAGGGCACAAATTCACGTCAGTGTCCACTTTGGGTAAACTCTTCAGCGTCTTCGCGACCAACTCGGGGCGGACGTGGTGGGACTCGAACAAAATAGTCGCATCCCTGCCCACCGCCAGCGCCAACAGCTGCGTGCCTCCGGGGTGCGACTTGGCGAAGTCGGTGATGTCGTACACCTGTGGGGTGGGAAATAGGTCCGTTCGGGGGAGTATCGGGGTTGGAACGTAGAGGTCAGCGTCGACGTCATACACATCTTCATTTTTGCTTTGAATCGTTCGACCGGCGCCGCGGAAACGGAGAGACCAGACCGATCGTCTCGCTCGATCGACGGCGACGCAGACGCGAAACGCACCTGGCCGCGAATCTGCGTGTACTGGCGGTCGGGGTTAAGACCCTTGCCGAGCGCCGCGGGGCCGGCGGCCGAAGCGTTACCTCCCTTGCCCATCGCGAGCGTTCCGCGGGCGTGAGAGGAATGGCCGCGTCGGCGACGTGTCTATCGAGGAGGCCAGAAACTGAGATATTTTTGAACGTATTTTTTTCTTCTGGAATCGTCTCACAAGCTACGCAGGGTTCACTACGTTGTAGGGTTCACTACGTTGTACGAGTAAACCTGAAGCTATCGAAATTAGAGAACTCCCGCGTTTCGTTTATACTCACAGCATTGGCAAATGCACCCATCTTGATCGAAACCTTTCCCTCTGGCGATCCCAAACACGCCTTCGTCGGGGAAACAGTACTTTTTGCACGCGACGCAATACTCAGATTCGCATTCGTATTTGCAGAGTAGTTCCTCGCAAACGCAGCATACCCTCAGAGAGTTGGATTTGTAGGACCCTGCGTAATCACATCCCTCTTCGCAACCAGAACATACGCCGAATTCACCGCATACGCACCGTCGGTACGTAGGTGAGGCGTGGTAATTCTTGTGATGTGGCAAGGCGGACCCAATAACCAAGCAAAGGTCGTCGATATTCACATCGCAATCCTTTACTTTTTGTTTAGCTTCAACCGCCGCCTTCTGCAGTCGCTCGGCGTAGTCACAGAGACTGTTGAGATCGCCCAGGTCAGCACCAGCAATGATTACGCTGGGCTCAGTATTTAGCAACCACAATCGCGACATCAGTCCTTCCTCTTGCTTCTGTTTCTTTTCAGCCTCGTCGCTCCCGGCTTTCGCCGTTTCCTTCCTTTTTCCTGCCATCTCGAATGTGCGTTTCAGATCTGAGTTGGACAACCAGAGAGCGCGCTTCGGAGCTCTATACGCGTACGCGCGGTGGACTGTGGCGTATCCAGTAGTCACAGTCGAGAACGATCGCTTCGTTTGTGTGCGTATGTATCGTGTGCGCAGCGCAGGGAGTTGTGCTCAGACTTCGCTAGCGAGATTAGAAGGGCGACCTCGATTCGTAACGCTTTCCTCGGAAGCAACGAAACGCGTTTGCTGAAGGCACACTAACGCCTGCGCCACGTCGCACCATGCAGACCTCCCACCCCAATACTCTTGCCTTTGGTAATATCGCGCTCCAGCCCGACGCTTGTGATGCCTTCGCGGCTCTGCCCGTCCACATCCTCATCACGCACGTCCTAACTTCGGGCAATCTGCCCGATCCCTCAGATCTCGCACGGCTCCGAGCGGTGAGTCGTGAGATGCGCGATGTGGTGGCGGCGACGGGGCGTGCAGTGTACGAACTGGGAGCTGAGAAAGCCATACAGTTCGGAGACTTAAGCGGGATGCAGCTCTTGTATCAGCGAGGTGACCTGGATGACGAATTATCCGATGGCTTGTGCACGTTGGTGGCGGAGTGGGGGCGCCTCGAAATACTGAAGTGGTTGCGCGAGAACAACTTCCCGTGGGACGAAGAGACGTGCAGACGTGCGGCGTCAGGCGGGCACCTCGAGATGCTGCAGTGGGCACGCGAAAACGGCTGCCCGTAGAACGGGTATACATGCGCGCTTGCGGCGGGGAGCGGGCACCTTGAAGTGCTGCAGTGGTTGCGCGCGAACGGCTGCCCGTGGGACAAGGCCACGTGCAGGTTGGCGGCGTTGTGCGGGCAACTCGAGGTGTTGCAGTGGGCGCGCGCGAACGGCTGCCCGTGGGAAACAGACACGTGCTCGAGCGCGGCGGGTAGCGGTCAACTCGAGGTGTTGCAGTGGGCGCGCGCGAACGGCTGCCCGTGGGACGAGATGACGTGCTGGTCGGCGGCGGAGGGAGGGCACCTCGAGATGCTGCAGTGGGCGCGCGCGAACGGCTGTCCGTGGAACGAGTGGAGGTGCTCGTCTGCGGCGCAGGGCGGGCACCTCGAGGTGTTGCAGTGGGCGCGCGCTAACGGCTGCCCGTGGGACGAGAGGACGTGCGCGGAGGCAACGTCGAACGGGCACTTCGAGTTATTATCTTGGGCTCAGGCGAACGGCGCACCGCAATAGGTGAGAAGAAGACACTTTTGAAAACACTAGTTACGGTACATACTTCGAAAACTACGTGGTACTACCCTTACTACCATCCCTACCTACATCCCGCACTCCGCGAGCCCGCGCATGGTGACGTTACGAAACGCCCCGGCGGGAAGTTTTGGCGTTTCTGTTTCTGAAATCTGATATTATAAAAGAATCCTCACGCTCTGAAGCTCGCCCACTTCGCCAGGTCGTTCTCTGTGAGCGCCGGCTTCGCGGTTTTCAGGACGTTCTCAATGTGCGCGTTCGTGACTTCCGTGGCGTCCATGTTTTCGCGCAAAGCCGCGAGCGCGGCTTCGCGAATCACAAACAGCAACTCGGCGCCCGTGAACCGCTCGGTTTGTTCCGCGCACCGTCGCAAATCAACGTCCTTCGCGAGCGGCACGCCCCGCGCGTGCACCTTGAGCGCTTCTTCGCGTCCAGCTAAATCAGGCGGTGGCACGTACAGGCACATATCAAGCCGTCCAGGGCGCATCAGCGCGGTGTCTAGGTTTTCCGGACGGTTCGTCGTGGCGACGACTAGGACGTTCGAGTCGCGCGATGAGTACGCATCGGCGCCGTCGTCGCTCGTATCTCTCTCCCCGCTACTCACTTCCAAACCGTCCATCTCCACGAGAAACGCGGACAACACGCGCGCGGCGACATCGTTCCCACCGGCAGCACCACCCTCCCCACCGGCATCGCCTCGGTTGCCCACCATCCCGTCTATTTCGTCAAGCAGCAGAATTGAGGGTGCCGCTTTCCGGGCTTTCGCGAACGCGTCGCGAAGCAACCTCTCGCCTTCGCCGACGTACTTTGAAAAGACATCCGCCGCGCTTAGGGAAATCACCGTGGCGCCCGACGCGTTCGCCGCGGCTCGGGCTAGCGTAGTCTTCGCGCACCCCGGCGGGCCGTGCAGCAGCACGCCCCTTGGAGGCGCCAGCCCTAACCTGTCGAAACTCTTTGCGTGCTTCAAAGGCCACTCCACGGCTTGTTGTAAGCGCCGCTTCACGTCGTGCAGCCCGCCGACGTCCGCCCAAGTCGTCGGGGTTAACTCCAACGCGGCGCCTCTCGTGACGGACGCGCCGACTTTCGTGAGCGCCAGGGCGAAGTGACGCGCGGTGACGGACATGGTCGTCTCTTCTTTTTTGTTTGGGTCAGGCTCCTCTTTACCAGAGCTGGAGTCCTCTTCTGCCTTGGATATCTCATCCCCAGTTGCCGCTGTTTCTCTTATCGCCGCCATCGCCGCCTCCCTGCACAGCGCCGCAAGGTCGGCGCCGCTGTACCCCTTCGCGCCGGCCGCGATTTCGTGTAACGAAACGTCACCCGACAACGGTAAGCCTTTCGACTGTACCGCCAAAATAGCCTCTCGCTGTGTTCGCGACGGCAACGGGATCTCAACCTCCAGGTCGAATCGCCCGGGTCGCCGAAGCGCCGGATCAACCGCGTTCGGCCGGTTCGTGGTCGCCACGATTACCGGTTTCAGTTTAGAGTTCGGTTTCGTTTTATTTTTGGGATCATTTTTTGTGGAAACCTCGCACGACCCCCCGTCGTCCATCAGCGTCAGCAGCTGCGCGACGACCCGGCTGCCTGACAGCCCGGTATCCGTCCCGCGAGCCGGACACATCGCGTCTATTTCATCCAGCAAAATCACACAAGGTACGTTTTGTTTAGAACAAACAAGCTCGGCTTCCCTAAACGTTTTGCGCAACTTCGCCTCTGCGTCCCCCGCGTACGGACCAAACACGTCCCCCGCGGAGAGCGTCAACACGACCGCTCCAGCTTCCGCCGCGACCGCGACGACAGAAGCGGTCTTGCCTACTCCAGGCGGGCCGTGTAACAAAACTCCCCTGGGAAACGTAACCCCCAAATCGTCAGCGTCGTCTCCGTACAAAATCGGCCACGAAATCGCCTCGCGAAGCGTTTGCAAAACGTCCGTAGCGCCGGCTATTTTGGTACAGGCTTTTACCTGTAGCGGTTGGGTGTCCTTCTTCGGGATTGAACCTGAATCGTTTTCATCATTTAGGTCCCCAAACGTGATCGTGGTGTTCGGCCCTATCCGCACGCACGGAACGTCGTTCGGGGTCACGCGCGTGACGACGATTGAGTTTGATGCGTTTCCTGCATTCGCATCCAAGCAAATTTGGCACCCCGCCGTAACCAAACGATTAACAAGCAGCTTGCGTGTGGACTCCGCGGCGCCGTGTGTGTGTGTGAACTGCGGGGCGTGAAGCGTAACGAGGACACACAACGGGGGCTTGAATACCTCGCCGTTGTGCAAAAGCGCACGCGCGGACCCTTCAAAACGAACCGAGGTGGCCGCGTCGTTCGTCGCGGTTGGATTCGATTCGCGTGGTAAGAATTGTGATTCGATGTCGCCATCCGCCGACTCCATCGGCACGACCAGCCGCGTCGTGGGATCCAGAATAACAGCTTCGTCCGCAGAAGACACCGCTCCAGCCACGGCGTTGTCCCTCTGCACTGGTGTGGGCGCGGCCGTGGCGAGGAACCTCCGAGGCCACGAATCGGTGTCGTCAGAAGTGGAGGGCGCACCCCCGCCGCCGACTCCGACTCGAAATACGTCCACCAAAATAGGATCCCCGAGCTGCACGCCCAGGTCGCGAACCGCGGCCGGGCCGAGCCACACACGGCCGTCACCCGCGCCCGCGGTGCTCGCGGACGCGAGGCGGACCTCGGGAAGGCGTATCGTCGCCACCATCGCGGCGACGCGTGCCACGCAACTGAGACATGCAGGGCACGAATCACGAATTTATTGTTTTCTGTTGTGTTGTCGAAAGTTCGTTTTCAGATTGCCGCGCGCGAGGACGCGCACGACCCCGCGCGGGGGTCGTGTCGTGTGGTCCGTAGAGCACGCGCTTCCGATGGTTTCGGGTGCCATCCCTTTGCGCGCCACGCTCGCGCCTCGCCTGACCATCCGAAACGCGCGAGACGCGATGGTTTCGTTCGTGTTTCACGACGAGACTTCGGACGATCCCGTGGTCGATTTCGGGCACCGGTGGTGCGCGTGGGACGGCGGTGCTCCCGCGCCTGCTGAGGTTCTTGAAACGAGTGGGGTAGATGCGAACGCGCCGACGCGCGTTGTTATCGCCCTAGCCCCAAATGCCACGCATCTCGCTGTGGCGCGAGGCCGACGACTCGCCGTGGTGGCGACGCATTTGGTTGCTGGAAAGACGACGACGAGTAGTTCGAGTTCGGGGGAGGGTGCCTTTCCCGAAAATGCAGACGCAGCGCGCGCGAACCGGCGGTGCGTCGCGGAGGTCCGGGACGCATCTGGTCCGGACCACAACGCGTACGTCACGTGCGTGTGCTGGATATCCTTCGCGGGGACGGGGGGTAACGCAACAGGCGCGGCCGTTCGTGCACCGAGGCAAAACGCAAATTCGGATTTGGAATCCGACGCCTGCGTCGCGGTCGGCGCGAGCGACGGGTGTTTGCGCGTGTTCGCGATTGACGGGACTTTGCTCATCACGAAACGCTTGGATTTTGGAACCGGCCCTGAAAGCCCTCCATCGCCAATCAGAGCACTACACGTGCGTGATACTCGCAGATCACCGTCCCGGGACGAGCTGAGTGAAGACCTGGTGGCCGTGGCGGACTCATGCGCAACGAAAGTGGATTCCCTGGAGCTGCAGAGCGTTTTGAAACGCGCGCGTATGACGCGCGCCTCCACGGCGAGCCAGGCGCGATTTTTTCCTGACAGTCAGGATATGAGACGACGGGAGAACGCGTCACACCACACACCCCTCACCACCACGCGCTGGTGCTTGGCACGCTTGGCGCCAGTCGCGGATGCGGTTTCCGTGGGGCGCCTGCCGCCCTCCGTGGCGCGCGCCGGTTTAGCGCGACGAGAAGACCCTTCCAACACTAGCGGAGAGGACGGCACGATAGGAGGCGTTACTTCCAGCAGCAGAGGCGTGGGTGTGTTGGCGGCAGGTCTTGGAGACCCAAGAGGCGATTCAGGAACCGTGTGTTTGCTCGCGTCCTACGACGACGACGACCGCGGGTTGGCGGACTTGGGCGCGGCGCTCGCGCGGAAAACGGCGAGCGCCGCGGCGAATACGGTGCGACACATTTTCGGCGGCGCCGTTGGATTGGCGCGGGGGGTTACGCAAAGCTTACCAGTGGGAAGAGCCCTGACTGGGGCCGTGGTTGGCGTGGTGGAGAAAGCAGGCAAACAAGTTGGCACCGTAGCAGGTGAGGCGTTGTCCCTGGAAAGTTCCGAGGAATCGCAAACCGCGAAAGCGCGTCCGCTCACCTGGCGCTCGGCGATTGTCGACCCGCCGCGGCGGGTTCGGCGGTTCGCGCCGGCGCCGCGAGGGCCGTTAGTCGCGGCAGCGGACAGCCTCGGACGCGTTACCGTGCTGGACGTCGCAGCCCCAGCCACGCTCGCGACCGTGCGGGTCATCAAGGGATGCCGGGACGCGGAAATGGGCTGGGTCGAACTTCCGCCGCCGCGCGGGTCAAACGCGAGGGTCGTCGCCATCACGGGTACGTAGTACTATTGGACCTTTCCTAAAATTCCAACACTGTTTGCCCATACAGTACAAGACTGACACTTTTCTTTCACAATCACAGGAGGGTTGGGCGCGTTGTTCCTCGCAGTGCGAAGTCCTCGCCGTAACGGCGGCGCGGTGGAGCTGTGGCGGCTCAGTGGCAGCGCGGGGGTAGGTACGCCAACGGGCTCGTCAACGGGCTCTTCTATGTCAGGCTCTATCGGCAAACAGACTGAACAGACTGAACCGACTGACGAAGACGTTCTTTATGACCACGCGCGCTTGCTTCAAGCGACGACGCCGTTCGGCGCGGCGGTCGCGGCGTCGAGCGCGGCGGCGGCCACCGCGCTCGCCGTGGCCGCCTCGAAGTGTTACCTGCTCACGCCAGACGGGACGCTCAGAGAGGTGCTGGCGCAGTGAGGGAAATAGCGGGAGGTAGCGGTGTTACACATAGATAAAATGTAGAAAGAAGTATCGACGCCAGGAACGTTAAAAAAATTTACAACGTCTCAGGTTGGTCAGTCGTCGTCACAGTCGTCACGCCGCGCCGGCATCCCTAAGAATTTGAACGATCACCGCGTGACCGCCTTGAGCGGCGGTGTACAGCGGCGTCACGCCGTCATCAGTCGCCATGATGATGTCCGCGCCTGCCTCGATCAGCAACCGTAGCACCGCCTCGTGGCCCTCTTGAGCGGCAATAAACAGCGGTGTCACGCCGTTCTCGTCTGCCTTGTTGACGTCCGCACATAACTCGATCAGCGCCCGCACTACCGTCTCTTGGCCCTTTTCAGCGGCCATGAACAGCGGCGTCGTGCCGTCATCCAACGTCATGTTGACGTCTGCGCCCGCCTTGATCAGCGCTTGCACTACCGCATCGTGGCCCATTTGCACACCGATGAACAGCGGCCTCCCGCCGTTATTCTCCGCCTTGTTGACGTCCGCGCCCGCCTCGATCAGCGCCCGTAGCACCGTCTCGTGCCCATATTCAGCGGCGATAAACAGCGGCGTCACGCCGGTATCCTCTGTCTTGTCGACGTCTGCGCCCGCCTCGATCAGCGCCCGCAATAAATTCTCGTAGCCCTTTCTAGCGGCAATTAACAGCGCCGTCACGCTGTCATCCCTTGCCTTCATAACGTCCGCGCCCGCCTCGATCAGCGCCCGTAGCACCGCCTAGTGGCCCTTTTGAGCGGCGATGTGCAGCGGCCTCACGCCTTTATCACTCGCCTTGTTGATGTCCGCACCCAACTCGATCAGCGCCCGCACCATCGCCTCGTGGCCCTCTTGAGCGCCGACGTACAGTGGCGTCAAGCCGTCATTATTTGCCTTGTTGACGTCCGCGCCCAACTCGATCAGCGCCCGTAGCACCGCCTCGTGGCCCATTTTAGCGGCGAAGTATAGCGGCCTCACGCCTTTATCACTCGCCTTGTTGATGTCCGCACCCAACTCGATCAGCGCCCGCACCACCGCATCGTGGCCGTTTTGAGCGGCGACGATCAGCGGCGTCACGCCGTTATTAATTGCCTTGTTGACGTCCGCGCCCGCCTCGATCAGCGCCTGTAGCAGCGCCTCGTGGCCCATTTTAGCGGCGAAAAATGTCGTTTTCTCGTCCCACGGGCAGCCGTTTGCGCGCGCCCACTGCAGCACCTCGAGATGCCCGCACCCCGCCGCATACGTGCACGTGTCCTTGTCCCACGGGCAGCTGTTCGCGCGCGCCCACTGCAGCACCTAGAAGTGCCCGCACCTAGCCGCCCCTGAGCACGTGTCTGCGTTCCACGGGCAGCCGTTCTTGCGCGCCCACTGCAGCACCTCGAGGTGCCCGCCCCCCGCCGCCCCTAAGCATGTCTTTGCATCCCACGGGCAGCCGTTCGCGCGCATCCACTGCAGCACCTCGAGGTGCCCGCCCAAAGCCGCGCAACCGCACGTCGACCTGTCCCATGGGGACCCGTTCTCGCGCAACACCTTCAACTCTTCGAACTGTCCGGTCATCGCCGCTGCCCCACAAAGGTATTCTTGACGCGACAGGCGTCCTCCCCGCTCCAGGCGCCGCAACGCGCTTAAACACCCGAGCTTTATAGCTGCCACTTCGTTAAGCTCCTCAAACTGAAGCCCCGTTTCTGCCACCGCGTTGCGCATCGCGCCGCTCACCGCTGGGAGCCGTGCGAGGTCCGCGGGATCGTCGAAATGCTCAGATCGTAGAATGTGCGTGACGACGATGTCGTTGAGAAGGCCCGGGATGGCCTCGCCCGCGTTGGCCATGTTGGCCGCGTTCGCATCGCGGCGCTCGCTCTTTTTCTTTCGCGCGCGAGCTTTCTTACCGGACATTGCATTGGAAGAGTGGATGGTTTCGCGCGCGCGCGCGTCGTTGTGCGTCGAGGCTTCCCAGAATGTCGCGGTGCGTCGTTCGGCAATGGGCGAAAAAAGCAGGGTTCGAACCTATGACCGCGCGTTCGATTTTTTTTTCGCGAAGACTGACGTTCGCGATGGCGCCCGGCACGTCCGACAAGTAAACTCGAAGGCCCGCGGAGAAGTAGCCGTCGGGCAAAGTCTCCAACCAAGTTTGTATTTTCAAGAATCAAGACTAAAAGCGCGCGTCACACTCAACTTTTCTTCCAGAAAACTCACTTTCAAAGCACCGTCGCGGTGACCGCCTTGGCGGCGTCGTACACCAGCGTCCGCGCGCACGGCGTGAACTGTTCCGTGACAATTTTAATCACTTCCTGCGCGCCTATTCCCCCGATCACCGCGGCGACGGCGTGCGGCTCCCCCCCGGCGCACCGCACGGCTTCTGTGGTGAGAACGTCCAACACGTTTGCCGGGTTGCCGTGGACGTTTATTTCGGTGAGCAGCGTCTCGACGATTTGCCGGAGCGAGGCGGTGTCGCCGGGGACGTCGCACACCCCACCGAAAGAGACGTGCTCGGTGGAACACCCTTTCGGTGGGTCTGAGACATCTTTCGGTGGGTTTGACACGTCCCTTGAGGAGTCTCTTGAGGGGTTTTCGTCCTCAGTGCCGGTCATCTCCGTATCTCCGTATTCTTTCCTTTTCCTCGAGTCGCCCATACTCAAATCCACGGGCGTGCCGGGGTACCGCCCGCGCGTTTCGCGGAACAAGTCAACCGCGCGATGCACGACGTACCGCGCGGCGCAGTGCTTTACCGTGTCGTCGTTGTTCCGCAAAGAGCTCGCCAGAGCAGCACCCGCGCCGTTTCTCCACTTCAACTCATCGTCAACTGTTCTCCACCGAATCACGTGCGCGTGCAAGGCGTGCTTGCAGAAAAAACGCGCGTCTTCGTCTGAGATTTCGGTCTCGGACCGGCCGTTCAAACGCAGCAGCCTCCGCGCGCGCTCGCCAACCGCGGCCGCGTCCGCGTTCGATTTGTCCCGGTAAATTGTCTGAAGCGCGACGTACCACTCCGTGGTGCTTGTCATGTCGGGGATGCTACCTTCTACGGGCATGATTTGCCCACCTTCCGGGTTTTGTAGAAACTCCTTAAGCCCCGCGAGTAGGAACCAGAAAACGGGCGTATCGGGTGTTTCCAGGTTGTCCAGTTTCGGATCCGCCAGGGTTTCAAGCAAAGCGGCGGGAAGCACCCCGTGGAGCGGTTTCCACGCGTGCCTCGCGTTCGCCAGCGCCTCGGTGCAGTTTTCGGGAAGCGCGGCGTCGCCGAGCTCGGCGGTTTGCGCGGACGCGTCCATGAACTGTTTTTTTATAATTTTTTTAATCGAAACCCGGTCCTCGCCCGTCCATTCGTGTATCGGTGAGACGTGCGTTTCCTTCGCGGAGTCAAACTCATCAAACGCGTTGATCAAGGTCACCGCCCACGGCACGTGCGCGCGTTGCGTTTCGGTCATTTCGTGGAATCGCGTCCCCACGAAGTTTCGTGCAAACGCCACGAGCTCGGGCCACGGCTGGTTTACGCGCAAATCGAAATCGGTCTCTTCGGGTTTCGCCTCCAGCACTCGTTGCTCCAAACGCGACACCCGCACGGTGCCCACCAGCCCGTGCGTGGTGAGCGCGACCAAGGCGACGTCGTGCGCGCGACACACAGCGTCAAGCTTGGCCAGCGTGGAGCCCAAACACTGCGACGCCACGACGACCGTGAAGTCTGCGAAGAAATCGGGATTCTGCGTCACCACATCATCCACTCGCTCGTCCACGAAGGAACCGGTCACTGAGTTGTTCAAGTCGTGCATGTGTTTCGCAACCGATGCGGCCCTGCCTTTGCCCAAGTCGCTTTCATGCACGAAGAAGTTGTTCCCCAGGTCCCGTGGCGTGACGAGCGCGTCGTCCACCAACGTGAACGAGTGTATGCCACCCAGCACCAGGTTCTTGATCGCCTCAACCCCCGTCGGCCCGCAGTGCAACAAACACACCTTGCAGTTTTCCAACCGGGCTTGCCCGTGCTCGCCCCAGATTCGCAACTGCCGGTCGTACCGCTTGCGCTTGGCTTCCTCCATGACGTGCGTTGTTTGGGAAACGAACGCGACGGGAGGAATGGGTTGAGATCTCAGATCGACCATTCGGTGACAAAAATAACAAAACTTGGGAATTTTTCGTGCTGATATTTCGATTTCGGCGAGGACAGCTCGGCGAACCCGAGACACTGAAAAGGCACGACCTGGTGTTAATAATATCAGCCTATTGATACGATGCTATTAGTACTAAGTGAACAGCTTTCCCGCGACGGTCGTGTCCTGTACGAGCGCGGCGCAGAACGCGCCTGGTTCGCTCGGCAGCGTTTTCGTTTCGCCGTCGCCGTCGCCGGTTCGCACCGTCGGCAGTTTCCCATCCGGCGTGATCCCCACTTTGTTAATGTCCGCCCCGGACGGGGTTTGGTACCGCGCCACGGTGACACTCACCGCGCTGCCGTCTGCCAGAGGCACGACGGTTTGAATCAACCCCTTGCCAAACGTTTCCGTGTCCCCGAGAATCGTGGCTCGCTTGTTGTCCCGCAAAGCGCCCGCGAGCACTTCCGACGCGGACGCCGTGCCTTTGTCCACCAGCACGGTCAGGGGGACGTCAGGCGCGAGCGCGGTGCCGTCCGCTTCGAACACATCGCGGACACCGTCTGAATCCGCGATCAACACGATGGGGCCTTTGTTCATGAACGTCTTGGCGATGTCGAGCGCGCCCGGAAAGAGTCCGCCGCTGTTACTGAGACAAAGAAAAGAAAGTGTCAGTCTAAGAGTGCCAAAGCACGGGAAGACTTGTCCGAGACAATAGACACCAGCTGTACCAAAAGTACTGCTGACAGAACACAGTCGGAGGGATGTGAGAAATACAACACCTACCTTCGCAAATCCAAAACCACCGCGTTGGCGCCATCCGCGGCGCCGCTCCTCACCGCTTCCTTCACCTTGCTCCCGGATAGCTGGTTGAACGTGGTTAGACGGATGTAGTTTATTTTTTTGTTTGTCACGGAATCGGAATCGCACACCATCGACCGCACCGGCACCAGCGCGTACTTGCGTCGCGTGACGCTTGTCTCAATCAGTTCACTCTTATTCCCGTCGCGCTGTAAACTTATTGTAACCTTACTCGTCGCCGGGCCTTGCAACTGGTCGGCGACTTCGTATAAAGAAAGACCTTCCACGGTTCTTCCATCGACTGCGACTATCAAATCGTTAGGTTTGACACCTGCTTCGTCAGCAGGCCCGCCAGGAGTCGGTGCCACGACCACGATTCCGCCGTCATCCGAGTACGCCATCTCCACGCCCACCCCCGTGATGTTGGCGCTCATCGTCGACTCGCTGAGCAGAGCGTATTTCTCCGGCTCTAAAAACCTGGTAAACGGATCATCAAGCTTAGCTAACATAACCTTAATAGCCTCGTACGTCTCTTCTGTGCTGTCCATGCTCGTTTTCTTAACCGTCGTTTCCCTGTACTTGAACCAGCTCACGCCGTTGAACGTCTTATCAACGTACGCCTTGTCCACCGCCCTCCATGCTTCCAGGAAAAGCAAATTGTTGCTCGTGATCGCGGTCGCGTCCGGGGGGGTGACCCCGGACACGGCTAGCGCAACACACGTCGCCACGCACGTAGCCGCGAGTTGGCGACGTGCCTTGGCGAATGCGGTGCCGGGCGGTAGAATAGAGGTCTCGTCCACGTCGTGTGTGACGTGCGTCACATCGTTTCCGTCACGGCGCACTTGGTGTTCTTTTCGCCACGCTCTAGACACCACCGAAGCTCGACGCGCGGGAACGACCCGCACGCGCGTCGCCGCGAACGCTATTGGGGGACAAACGGCTTGGTGCATCGCGGCGAGACGCAACCACCGGTGCGAGTCGGGTCGTGGGTTCTGCTCGTTCCAAGGCTGCGCCGTGCGTTGTGACCAGAGACGGCACCGATGTCGATAAGACACGTGGCTTCGTGCTGGCCAACTGTCGCTCGGTTTCAGAACGAAAGAGTGCCAGCCTTCCGTTGGTGCCCATCTTCGGCTTCGCCTCTGCCTGGCCAGAGCGTCACGCGCGGCCGCCGGCCGGTCCCCGTCGCGGTTTAGCCGCGCACCGCACGGCCTGTCGCGGGCGGTTCATGCGTCGCGCGTCCAGCTTGGTGGGCCTGCCGTTTGACTTGACGCCTGGCGGCTTGATGGCGGACTCTGGCGGGTTCGTGTTGCCGATGCACCGCAGAGTGGGGAGCCGAGTCGGGAGGTCTTCAAGGATCGATACGAAAGACCGCAAGGCCGGCCGGCGAGGAAGGATGAGTCTCAACCGACGACGTTTCGTGACCCTTGTGTTCGTGTTGGCAGCAGCAGCTACACTGCGTATCGTAGCCTACCTGTCCCTGTGGTACCCCGGGGACGAGACGATCCGGGCCACTTCCGAGAGTTGGCTGAAACTGATGTTTTCGCGCTCGGGGGTTTCCTTCGGAACGGGGAGGGCGATCAAGTTCGCCACCGATGTTAGGATAGACGCAGGGGACGCAATATTGACGACGAAACCGGGCTCGGTGGTACAGGGCAAAATCTCGCAGCGCCCGCGGTGGGAAAAAGGCAAAGACCTGAACGTCACGGCGGTGGCTGAAATACATCTACGCGACGCGCTGGAGAAAAACTGTTTCTTCCGAGTTCGCGACGACGCGCCGGTTGTCACGCTTTGGGACGACGGGGTGGTGCATGAGTACGAGTTGAATGGTGGTGTCGCGAAAGCGAGTGATTTTGGTGGTGGCACTGCAGGTGATGGCAGTCGCGGTCATGACAGTCCCCAAAAACGCCTCAACGTCGAGTCCCTCGCGTGTTCTCATTTCAGATGCATGTCGTACGCTTCGTGGTCGCGGTTGAGTGAGGGCCGAACCCCGACGCCGCCCCCGGTCACCAAGGACTCGCAATCAGGCAACGTGCTGCTGATAAACTCCGCCACGACGTTGAAAATGCTGTCGGAGTACCACCGACCGCTGTTGAACCACCAGGCGTACGCGGAGTCGCACGGGTACGGGTACGTCCTGGCGCTGGTCAAGCCGTCGGATTTGCAAGGTATGTTTGGGCCTTTCCCAAATCCAAATCCAGGCACACTGTTTTATCTCTGTTGAGAGCGGTGACGTTGTCCATACATCGCGATATACAAGACGTTAACCACTTTTCGTGTAACAATCAAGGCCGGAGCAGCAAGTTCGCCAAGCACCTGGCGCTGGGGGCGCAGCTCGCCAAGCAGCGCTCGCTTGGCGGGGGATGGGACTACCGCCGGGGTTCCTCCTCCCGGGGCGATACCCAATGGGACGACACCGGAGGTGTCGGGGCCGACGCGACGACACCACCACCACCACCACCAACCTCCTTCCAATCCGTGTGTCACATGGACTTGGACGCCTGGTTCGCGACATGGGCGCGGTTCAGCACGTACGGGGACCGGTGGGGTGCAGAAAAAGATTTGCTGTTCGGGGACGCCGGGCAGATATGGCTCAACACCGGGTTGCTGTGCGCGCGGCCGAGCCAGTGGGCGGTTGCGTTTTTCACCCGGGTGGTGAACGCGGCGTTTTCGGGCGTCGCGCCAGAAGACACGGAAGGCGTGGAGACGGAGAGGCGGCTGGGGCGACCGGTGGGGGCAGATTTTGACAGCGGTACGTTGACCGGTGGAAGTGGTGCCGTGACCGTGGAAGTTACCGGGAGAGAAGGCACAAGTAGTGTTGATTCACGGAAATACATCTACGGGTTCCAGCGGGACCAGCCCGCTGTTTGGCACGTTTTGGCGCAGACGTGGGCAACGGAAAACGGCGTTCCGTACAAAGCCCAAGCCTGCGACGTGTGGCACCGCGCGTGCAACCCGGTGGAGAACCCTATTGAGTGCTGGCACTGGTGTCACTGGGACGCGCTGCAGCGGTGGGGGGGTAGTGCGAGTCCGCAAAACAAGGAGAGCATCCACCCGTCGGAAACACGCGGAAAGTGGACCGGCGGCTTGGCCGGGTCGGTGCATTTGCTAGCGAGAGTACAACTCGCGCCGAGGTTCGACGCGCCGGCGAAGGACGTGGACGATTTCTTCGCGCCCAAACGTGCGGAATCGAAAAGTACGATTCAGAAAATAACGCAGCAAACACCGCCCATGCACCGCATGTGCCTCCGGTCGTGTCGCAGCGTTTTGAGTCGTGTCGGGATGGGCTTGTGCGGCGCGGTGTCCGGGGGCGCGGCGTTTTGCTTTCCCAAGGACGTGGACAAAATGTCCCTGTGTGACGGCGCCGGTTGTTTGAAACAGATGGCCGTGAAAGGGGGGGGGTGGATCAAGCACACCGGGCACCAGCACTGGAGAGACACGCTGCCTTCGTGCGTCCCGGTAACGGAAGACGAAGTGGCGAGGGAAAGGGCGGATCCGAAGAAAGCCTGCGCGTAGACACGACGTCGGCCGCGGCCGCGGGCGTCACTTTTTTTCAGAAACGCCAAAGTAAGTCAGTTTTCATTTTCGAAGCCGTCCCCTCGGCGCCTACCTCTCCACGAAACCTCGAATCGTAGTCGTACGCGCAGTGACGCGCGCGCCGCGCACGCTCATGGCGCTGGCACACCTGCGTTCTGCGGCGACACGCGCGTTGAGTTGCCGTGCGTCGAAATCTGTGCGGCCGAACCCGCCTCGCGTCTGCGTCTCCGCGCGACGCGCCGCGATGGCCGCGAGATTTTCGGCGGCCGCGTCGTCGTCGTGTGATGGAAATGCGGACGTGGGCGCGGGCGGCGACGGCGCTGGCATGATGTGGTGCGCGCGGTGCGCTGGCGAGGGCGTGCTTGTGAGCTTGACTAAAGCGCAGAAGCGCGCGCGAAGGATGGGCCCCGAAACCCGGGACGGAGCCCCTCCCCCCAAACCAGGCAAGTCGCTCCCGTGCAAGGAGTGCGGCGGGGTGGGTTTGGTTCCCACCGAGGACGGCGCGCTGCCGCCTGTTTCGCCCGGCGCGCCGAGCGTCGCGATCGTGGGCGCCGGCATCGGCGGCGCCGCGCTAGCCCTAGCGCTGCAGCACAGGGGCATACGCGTCACGTTGTTCGAAAAAGACAAAGCCTTCGCCGAACGCAAGCAAGGGTACGGCCTGACGATGCAGAAGTACTCGGGCGGCAGCGCCCTGAGCGCGCTCGGGGTAACGCTCGAGGGCGTCGGGTCCAACGCGAACGTGTCTCTTTCTTGGGACGGGAGGGAGTTGGGTAGGTACGGACATGCAACTTTGGAAGGCACTTTGGATGACAAAGAAGGCGCGGGAGCCGCGTCTAGTGACGACGGGCGGAACGTGCATTTGCCGCGGCAAGCGCTGCGCCGGGCGCTTTTACAGAAACTCGCTCCGGGCACCGCGAAGTGGGGAATGAAACTGGAACGGTACGAGGAGAATGATGGTGATGACTGCGACGTTCGGTCTCATTCCGGACTCGGTTCCGATCCGAATCCGAATCCGAATCCTGGTAAAACAAAACCCCCCGGCGTCAGCCTGCATTTCGAAGACGGCACCACGCACGGCCCGTTCGACCTGTTGGTCGGCGCGGACGGGATCTTCTCCAGGGTGCGGCGGCAGAAGATGGGGGAGGAAAAATTCGAAAACACCGAAACCGAAAAAACCGAAAAAACAAACTCTGACCCGCACCCGTTGCGGTATTTAGGCGTGCTCGTGGTTCTTGGAATTTGCCGAGGAAACGACCACCACCTGTGCCAGCACAAGGTGTTCCAAGTAGTGGACGGGTCAACGAGGATGTACGCCATGCCGTTCACGAGGAGCGGTGACGGCGACGGGTGCCTTGTTGGGGACGGGTTCGACGACGGCAACGCTCTCGAATACGCCGAAAACGTTTCGTTTAAAAACGAAAAAGAATTCGGCGACGAAAAAGAAATCCAACCCGAACCGCCTGGCGCCATGATGTGGCAACTTTCCTTCCCAATTCACGAAACAACTGCGAGGGATTTATCCGCAGGCGACCCAAACGTTTTGCTCAGGGAAGCGGTGTTTCGGTGCGGCCAATGGCCGGACCCGGTGCCTGCTCTTCTGAACAGAACCGTCGCGAAAAACGTCGCCGGGTACCCCGCGTTTGACCGCGAGCCGCTCGCCCCCCACTCCCTTCGCGTCTTCTCCAAAAATGAAAATGGAAACCGAGCCGCCGAGTCGCGAGTCACCCTGGTGGGCGACGCCGCGCACCCCATGTCCCCGTTCAAAGGCCAAGGCGCGAATCAGGCGTTGCTGGACGCGGTGCAGTTGGCACGCGCGCTGGCGCGGACGGAACGGTTCGGATCGGTGGCCAAAACGCAGCGGCGCCACGGGTGCGCTCGGGCGTTTCCGAGCGACGGCGAGGTGAGCGACGTCGCGAACGCGCTGAAATCGTTTGAACTCGCAATGTGCGCCCGGAGCGAGGAGAAGGTCCGCAGGTCACGGGACGCGTCCACCTACCTGCACTCGCCAGCCGCGCTCGCGGAGGGGAACTGCGTGCGCGCGCACGCGGCGGCGGATCGAGCAAAGGAAGACGCGGGGCTTGCGCGACAAAAGGTTTGAAAGGGTATGTTGAAATATTATATATTGAGTGTCGGCAGAGAATCAAAACTCCTCCTCCTCTTCTTCGTTGGACGTGTCCAGCGTCCCCGACAGCGTGCTCGCCAAAGCGTTGTACTCCGTTTGGATCCGCTGCAGCTCCCGCTGCATGCCCTCGCACGCCTCTTCCGTGCCCGCGAGGTTACTTTTCAGGGACGCGTTTTCCATCTCCAGCGCGGTCAGCTTTGCGTCCGCGTCGCCGCCCTGATTTGATTCGGGATCGTTTCCCGTTGCCGTCGCCGCGCTCGCTTTCAACCCCTCCACCGAGTCCATCAGGGCCTGGAAATCGCTTTCGATGGCGGTTCTGGTTTCCTCTGACTTCGCGAGCGCTTGCTTCAAAGCAGCCGCTTCCGCTGCGACCGTGCCCGCGTCACCAGCCGCCGCGACGAGCTCGAGTAGCTTAGCGTTTTCATCCCGAAGCGAATCCACCTGTGCCGAAAACGCCGCAACCGCGGCGGCGCCTTCGCCCGATTCCTTCGCCGCGGCTCTTAACTCCATCTCAAGCGCCGCGGCTCGGCGCTCAACTTCCTCCAGGCGCTCTCTGGCCGTCGCTCTGGAAGCATCGTCCGGGGTCTCGGCGGCTTGGGACTGTGTCGGCTTGCGCGCAGGCGACGCCGTCGCCAAGTTTTCCCGTGAAACCTTCAGCGTCGCTTCTTCAAGCGCTCGCTTTGAATCCTCCGCGCTCACCGCGGCGTTTTCAGCCTGCGCGGCTAAGATGGCTTCCCGGTGCGTCGCAGCGGCGAGCTCTCTTCGCGCCATCGCGGCTTGCTGCTGCGCCGCGACGGCTTCGTGTGATGCGTCTTCCAAGCGTTTCCGGAGCTTGGCTGCGTCCTCGGTGGCCCTCGCGGTGGCTTGCGCTTGCGCCGCGGCGGCGCGCTCCGCTTCCAACACCCGCGCCCGTAGTTGCTTGGTTTCCTTCGCCGCGCCCACCGCCGCCATCTCCGCCAAGCTCGCGCCTCCGTGCTTCTCCTCGATGGCGATCCGAAGCGTGCTGGCTTCGCTTTCCGCGGCTTCCCTTTGCGACTGAAGCGTTTGGATCTGCGTCTCCAGCCCGTAGGCTTGTTCCTCCAGAATCCGCGATCGCTCCAACACGTTGGACAAGCGTGCGTCGCTATCCGCGGACGTGACTTCGACTTTGTGTTCGCGTTGCCTTACGGACGCGAGCAGGCCTTCCAGTTCCCGGACCCTGTTGGACTCCAACCGTAAGCGATGGCCCGAGGTCTCCGCTTCGCCTTGCGAGTCCGCAAGCCTCGCCCTCGCCACGTGCAGGCTCGCCTCCGCACCCGCGACGTCCCTTTGCGACTGCTCGCGCGCGCGTTCAAGCTCCGCCGCGATGGCTTGCGCCGCGGCGAGCTGGTCGCGCAGGCCGGAAGTTTCCCGCGTAGCGCCGTCGCCCGCTCGTTCGGATTCCGAAAGCGCGCGTGAAAGCCCGTCCGCTTGCCTTTCAAAAGCCTGCAAATCAACAACGTACTGTTTGTTCTCCCCTTCCACGGTCCTTATCCTGGCGTGCGCCTGCGCCAGCGCGGCCTCACCAGCGTCCAAAGCGACCCTGGCTCGCGCGCCGTCGCGTTCAAGCGCGGACGCCGCCGCGGCGAGCCGTCTGTTTTCCGCGCCCAGTTCCTGGTTTTGGAAAAGAAAATGTCAGTCTCGTATTGGGCGTATGTTGGGCGTGTATTGGACGATGGCCTGGTCAACAGGGAGGCGTAATCGGTCTGAACCGTGACCAGCATTAGAGGTAAAACAGTCACCAGCGTTAGAGATAAAACGTAGGTGTGTCGGATTTGGGAAACGCGCAAGGCCGTACCTGGTAAGCACCCACGACGTCGTCCGTTTCCTTCCGCGCGTTCCTCGCCGCGGCGTCCGTTCTGCGTCCGAACTCTTTCGACTCCTCAAGCGCGGTGACGAGCTCGTCGTGTTCCCGTGAAAGACGAAGCAGCTCGGCGTTGACGACTTGTTGCTCCCTTGTCATAGCGGCGAGATCCTCGGCGGCGGCCCTCAGTTCTTCCCTGCGCGCCGCGGCTTGCGCGCGGTTCTCTTCGTCCGCGCGCTTGGCGCTTGCCAAGCGTTCCTCCGCGATGTCCAGTCTTCGTTCCGCAGCCGCCCTCGCGTCCGCGTTGGAAATCGCTCGCGACTCCGCGGCGGCCGCGGCGCGGCGCGCCTCCTCCGCCTGCTCGGCTTCGTCGTGCGCTCGTGTATCGGCCGCGTTTAGCTTCTCGGCTTTGGCGTCGAGCTCGGATTCCAACCGGTCCTTGTTGGAGGCCAGCGCGGCGATCACGGCGCGCGCGCGCTTGGTTTCCGTCACCGCCTCTTCCTCTTTGCCCCTAGCGGAGACGGCTTCGTTTTCGGCGTCAACCAATTTCGCCTGCGTGTCCCTCGTGCGCGCGTTGGCCGCCTTGAGCGATAAAACGAGATCCGCCCTCGTCGCGTCCAGACCGGACACCAACGCCTTGAGTTGGTCGACTTCCCTGCCGGCTTCGTCGACTTCGTCGCGACGCGCGCCCGCGGCTTCGGAGTCGCGGCGAAGCATCTCCCGTGTCTCCGCGAGTTGCCTCGCCGCAGCCGCAACCTCGGCTTTAGCGTCCTCGCGCTCCGCGCGCGCCAGCTGGGCCTCGCGCGCGCGCGTCGCCGCCTCAATGGCCGCCGTCTCCGCGGCGCCCCTCGCGGCGGCGGCGGCGGCTTCGGCGGCGTCGAGGGATGCCTCGGCGCGAGCGCGCGCTTCTCTTTCCGCTTCGAGCTCGCGCATCGCTTCGGCGACGCGTCGGTCCGCGGCGAGTGACGAGGCGTCTACGCCGCCTTGTCTTGACTCGGAGAACGCCGCGGCTTCTTGCGCGGCGGTTCGCCCCGCCCGCGCTTCCTCGAGCTCCCTGACCAGTCTCGCCACAACCTCGTCCCTCGCGACGGCGGCGTGCGAATCAGGCGCGCTCGCAGCGGCCGCGGTGGCGACGGCGCGAGACCTTCCTTCTGATTCGAATCTCAGTTCCTGCAGAAGCTGTTCCCTCTCCTCCGCCGCCTCCATGAGCATGCGCCCTAATCGTTGCGTCTCCGCTTCAGCACCGCGCGCGCGCTTGTTCAGCGCCTCCAACGCAAACGCTTGGTCGCCGCTCGCGGCTTCGTGCCTCGCGAGCACCTCCGCGGCTGCTTTCGCGGCGGCGATGACCTCGCCGCGTTGCTCCTCGGACTGCTCCGCGAACGCGCGCACGCGCTCGAGCTCGCGCATGGTGTCCATGAGCAGCGTCTGCGCGCGTCGAGCCTCAGCCGCCGCTTCCACTGCTCTGAGCTCGGCGGCGTCGCGCGCGGTTTCCGCCTCGGTCACGCGATCGTCGGGACCGTCCGCGACGGGCGTTGCGGTTTTGGCGGCGGCGGTACTGTTACCGCCGCTCGCTTTGAGCGTAACGACGGTCGCCTCGGCGTCGTCGCGCGCGGCGGCCACCACCGCGAGTTCCCGGCGAAGCGCCGCCGCCGAAGAAAGCGCATCCGCGAGCACGTCACCGCCGTCGTCCGGCCGGGTTCCCTTCTCGTCCAGGGCGACGCGCGCCGCGGCGAGCTGTTGTTGCAGCGCGGCGACGCGCGACTCGGAGTCTGTTCGTTTCCCCTGAGGTTCAGCAACCGCGACACCGGTGTCCATGGCGGTTCGCACCGCACCCCCCCCAAAGTCGCAGTCGTTCTCCAGTTCGATGATGCGCCTGATAAGGTCCTCCGCCTGCAGTGAGAGTGATTCGATGAGGGCGTCTTTGTTTTCGCCGAGTTCCCTCAGGGCCAACACGTCGACGTCGGTGGCGTTGTCCAGCATCCCGTTCAGGCGCTTGACTTCGTTTTCCCTCGCCGCCGTGGCTCTGCGCGCGGTGTCAACCTCCCGCTGCATCCGCTGCATTTCTTGTTCGGACTCCACCAGTCTTCGCTGCAGCGCGGACGCTCGCTCGTCCGCGACGGCGACGAGCTCCTCGGCGCGCGACCGCTCCGCGTCGCCGCCCGGGCCGTTTCGCACCGCTTGCCGCAGCGCGTGCGACAGGTCCATCCGAGCCTTGATGTCCTCTCCCGGGACCTTGGAGAACGCATACGTCCCGGTAATCACGTCGTTGAGCTTTTCCTTGCACGCCGCGAAGTTACTTTCCAGGCTCGCGTACTTTTCAATCTGCGCTCGCTTCCAAAACCCAAGCTCGGCCACCGCGTTTTCAAGCGCGCGCGATTCATCGGCGGCCGAGCGCAAACGCTCGTCGCACACCTCGTCCTTCCGGATAAGCTCCATGTGCAAGGCCGAGTTCTCCTTTAAAGCCTTGCCGTTCTCCCTGCGCATCACCTCCATCTTGGATGACCACGACTCGATGTCCTGTTGCTGCTTCGTGACCCGGATCTTCAGCGAGCGATACGAATTCGTAGCCTCCACCAGGTCATCCACGAGCTTTTTTTTGGGGGGGGGGTCAGAGACGTACGGAAACGCGTTTAGGGCGTGGGAGTTTCGGGAAGCAGCACACGTGGTGGCCGTGGGTGTTAGATTGGACCACGGCGGCGCGCGATTTGGGAAACGCGGCGGCACAAGCCAACCGCGCGTTCGGCCCGAAATTCAAATCTCAGCTGGGGCGCGCGCCCGCGTTTTTCGACCCATCCGAGACACACCCGGAGCGGGGGGATGCGTACCTTCTCAGCCAGGGGTGCGGACTTGGTGTCAAGCTCGCCATCGTAGCTCAGCGCCTCGAGCTTGCGCTTAAGCAGCGCGAGGCGTTGCTGGTCCATGGTGGCGTGCGGCGAAACGCGCTCCGATCTCTCGACCGCAAATGCCTCGCCTCGTCCGAGCGAAATGGCTGGACCACGCGAACGTCAGAGGGGTTATCAGACAAGCCGGCTCGGCTGCGTTCGTGTCCGCGGGGTGCGCTGCGAGCGGTTTCGACCGTCGACGCGCGTGCGTGCGTGCGATGCCTCTGCGGCGCGCTCGCGACACTGGCAGACAAGGCGGAGGTCAGCTCGCTCGCGTCTGGAGAGTCGTTGCATTCGCGATTTTCGCCGAATTTGAAAAGACTGCGGCGCGAGCGCGCTTTCTTTTGGCCTTCCTCAAAACTCAATCTCGTCGCCTCAGTCGGGCACACACCTGCGCGCGTGTCCGGGTTCCGGCTACGCGGCGCGATGCGCGCGCGCGGTTCCAGCGGCGCCGCCCTCGACGCCTCCGATGTCGCGTCGAGTTCCGCGAGGGTCGAAAACGCGGACGGTTCCGACTCCCTCGGGTTCTGGTGTCTTCTTTCCGGGAAGGAAGTCGTGCCTTCGCACCCTGCAAAGGGAGGCGTACGCGCGCGCGTGGTGCTGCTGCACGGCTGGTTGATGCACCACGCATGCTGGCTACGCACCGCGACGACGCTCCGGGACCGGTACGGCCACGACGTGTTGCTACTGGATTTCCCAGGCCACGGCCGGTCACCGTTGCTGTCCCGTTTCGAAGATCACACCCCGGAAAATTTCGTCAAACGACTGCGAGCGGTGTTGAGACGCGTGGGGTGGGCGGGGAACGAGACTGGGAACGAGAAGGAATCGAAGTCTCATGAAACGAAGTGCACAAGTAAAGCTCCTCCCTTGGTGCTTTGCGGCTTGTCCCTGGGAGGCGTGGTTTCTTGTTTGTACGCGGATCAATTCCGCGGCGAGGTGCAAAGGTTGGTGTTGGTGTCCACGCCCGGTTTGGACGAGCGGTGGTGGACGCCGCCCATGGTATCGAGGCCGCTCAGGTTGGGTGTGTTGAGATTGGCGGCCGTTGCGGCGGCCGGGTCGGCCACTACGCTCGGACCGATAGGGCGGTGGCTGGTACGTGACTTCACGCCGGTGAAAACTCTCGTGAGTCACGTCTCGTTGGTACGAGACACCCCAACCTTCGGCGTGCCGCCTGACATGCCGCAGCGGCTGCGGGCGCAGAAAATACCAACCACACTTGTTTGGGGCGCCCTGGACCAGTTCCACAGCGCGCAAATCAAACGCTGGAAAGCGGGAAGGCCGCACGCCGCGGATGCGGAGGTTGGGGCTTGGGTTGATGAGTCGCGCGCGGATGACGAGTCGCTTACGCGCGCGACGAGCGCCGGGGCCCGCGATACCGGTACAGCCAAAACAAACCAAGACGACCGCTGGGCCAATAAAACCGACCCGGGCATCCACATCCTGGTGCACCCTTATTTCGACCACTTCGCTGTCTGTTTGTGTTTGGACAACCTACGGCTAGGGGAACGACCGCACTTCTGGCACGACACCGAACTAAACGTTCCGCGGCGAAACGAACTGACTGAAACGCGGACGGGGCCGGGAACGAGGGCAAAGCTGTAGCCGGAGTGTACGGGGTTACTGTAGGCGGAGTATATAGGGTATGTTAGGAATGTTAGCCAGAGTGTATAGGGTATTAGCCAGAGTATTATGGTATATTATCCAGAATACAGTAGACTATTTGATTTTCAGAAACGCGTCTAGCTTGTCCACCATCTTCGGGGGCCACCGCCGGATGCGCCGCACGTAATCCAGATCTTTATACCGCCCGCACCCCACACTCCGCGCGCACGCCTGTTCCCACTGCTCCTCCGCCTCCGCGACGTTTCCGTTGGAGTACAAAAGCGCGGCGAGGGCGGCGCGCATGTCCGCCGAGTTGGGCGCCCGCCTCGCGACGCCGCGCATCTCCCGCTCCGCGAGCCGCTCGTCCCCGAGCTGCACCAAAGAGAGCGCCGCGTTTGCGCTGGCGTACACGGCACCGTCCAGCCGGGAGGTGGTGCTCGCGCCTACTTTGAAGCCCTTGCTCCGTTGGAACAGGGCGAATGACTCCAAGTAGTTGGAGCGCGCGCTTTGCCAATCCCCTAGGCTCCCGAACACGTTGCCTAAACTGTTCAGGACGTACGGGTCGGGAAGAAAGTTTCCCGCGTCCGCCAGTTCCACGGTTTGCGTGTACTCACTCAACGCCAACGGCCACGCGTACAGCCCTGAGAAAATGAAAGAAAGTGTCAGTCTTGTTTGGGCGATGTATGGACAAACAGTCACCAGCTGAGAGATAAAACAGTGTGCCTGGATTTGGGAAATACAATACTTACCTTCGTACGCCAGCGCCTTGCCGGCGTGGAATCGCGCGGCGGGGCCTGCGTCGCGTTCGGGGTGTACAATCGGGTCCACGCGCGTCAGGAGTTCGGCGTAATCTTGGATTGATGCTTCGAACAACTTCAAATCAACGCCGACCTGCGCCCTGCCTTCTAACCATTTGTCCCGGTTCCCTGGAGTGTCTTCCAAACAAAGCGCGGTAAGGGCGCGGTAGGCGCGCTGGAAATCCGCGCTTTCATACGCCTCGGTGGCTTCCCGCCGAAGACCCGCAAGGTCAACGTCATCCGATGCGGTCGCGTTGTTCGGCGCCCGCACGAGCGGCGTGGATGCGAGAAGCGCGAGGCAGGCTCGCCTGCCGAAACGAGCTCCCAGGAATGCATCTCGCCCTTCGCCGCCCGGTCCATCCACGGCGACCGCGCTGGTACAGATTCTGGTGCGACGTCGACCGGCGGCGACACCGAAGTGGGTCGGCGTCCTCGTTGCCGAACCCACGGCGCGCGCGGTGATCGTAGCCATGCGAGGGGGACTGTGGAGGAGGCGACGACGTGGCATTTTTTGCCCTCGGGTGCCTACTCCGAGGAAAAGCAATTCGAGTTTCCAATCGATTCTCGGAGTATCGGTTACTCGAACGAAAATGGCACGCCGCTCAAACCACGAGGCGCGGCAAGCTCCCCCCGCCACCTTGTTTCCCTTATCCGGCCCGACCCCTCGACGTCCACGGCGAGACGCTCGACGCTCGGTCTCCCGAAACGGACAGGACGGCCTCGGGTCTGGCGCCCAAGAAGCATAACTGGCGAGATGCTCCGCCTTTTTATTTGAAGATTTGAAGTGTAAGTGGTGCGAGCGAACCGCCGCACGGCGTTGACGCGTGACCCCCTCCCGCGTGGCCCCAACTCTCCCACCGCGTCGTGTCTTGCTCCTGCGCACCGGTCGCACGCGCCGTATGCCGCCATCCCCGCGCGCGGCCTCGGGTGGCCTTTACGGTTTCGGGGACTTCGACGCCGAGACCGCGGCGCGTTTGGAACTCGAGAAACTCGGGGTGGATGACCTGTGCAGTGCGTCGGATTCAGATTCGTTTGAGTCGAGTTTTGCGGTCGCAGGCGAGGCGGGTGACGACGACGAGACGGGTCACGACGAATGGAAGGACACTTCAGTACCCACAAACACGACACAACACGACACGGGCACACGGTGTGGTACGCGTTCTTTGAAAGAAGAGTCTTTGAATACGTCTTTCGAGGACGACGCCGTGGACCGCGCGCGCGCGGCGCGGACAACGGGAACCACGACTTCAACCACGGCGAACGACCCAATAGGAAACGTCCGGCGCGCGTGGCAGAAGCGACACGCGGCGTGGAACGCTAGGGACGTGGAGTGCGTTTCGGGTGATGTGCAAACGGTTTTGGGTGTCGACGGCGCTGAAACTTTACGTGGCGTCGACGGCACTGAAACTTTACGTGGTGTCGACGGCACTGAAACCAGTGTTGTGATTCACGACTCCCAACCAAGGGAACAACACGAGTGGATAGACGCGTCCGCGTCTCGCGCGACGCGCGCGGCGTTCCACGAGGCGTACGCGGAAAAGGAGGCGCTTTTCACGCAACGGAAACGCGCCGACGCGCGTAACGCCGTGGCCTTGGAGTGCGACGCCGCGAAAGTAAACGTCGCGGCGACTGACCGGCGGCTGGAACAACAGCGCGTCGTCGCCCTCGTCGCGCGGCGAGAGGTTTCCCTGGCGCTGAAAGTGTTGATTCCACCTCAGACCGTACACTCGCCACCTGGTGCAGGGGAACGGGGAAAGGGGTCATCAGGGGAAAGGGCAAAAAACGCGGTTAACTCAAGGTCGACCCATGGAAACAGTGCCCTCGCGGCGGCGGCGGCGGCTACGCGTATTCAGTCGCGATGGCGCGGGTTTGCGTGTCGCGCGCGCGTGGGTAGGTTGTTTCACGGCGCAATGGTCACGGAGGCGGATTTGAGTTTCGGCGATTCCCTGACAGGGGTGGACGAAGAGTTCTACACGCCGCCGGATGGGCTGGATTTGGAGGCGGAAAAGTTGCCTGAACCGACACCGGCCATGTTCTGGCCGGGGTTTTCGGAATCGCCGACCGTGAGGCGAGACGAGGAAGACGAGGAAGACGAGGAAGAAGACGACGAAGACGACGAAGAAACGCGAACAGAAGCGGCGAACGGAAACGCGCGGCGAACCGTTGCCGAGCGCGTTTCGGCGGACGCGGCGTCGGAGTGGGGATTCGCGCCTCTTTGCGCCGCGGAGAGGGCGTTTCTGAAACACCGAGCCTGTGTTCAATTGGAAAGAAAACGACGCGAACGGAAGGTACTGCTTATGGACCCAATGAAACGTCTGGAGCGCGTTCTGGGGGTGACTGGGAAGAAAAACGAAAAGAAAAACGGAAAAGAAAACACCTCGCGAAGCGCGCGCGGTTTGCGGCGCGGCGGGTAGCACCCAGGCGCGGCGGACAAAACGGTTTGTCGCGCGGAAAGAGGATAGAAAGGACAGAGAGGATAGAGCACTGCGATTCACAAAACAGAACTATAATATATAACATTGGACTACCGTCACTTGAACAAAACAGAATGATTAAACATACACCGGCCTACCGTCCCGCCGCAAACGCCGCGTCGCGCGCGGCTGATTCCACACTCTTTTTTAGGTGCCCAAACCCGAACCGTTCGTAACACGTCGGGCACGCGCACTCGCCTTCGAAGCTCTGCTTTGTCAGGATAGGCGGGCCTGTTACCGGGACGGTTTTTACGAAGGCTTGCGACACCGTTTCCGCGCGCACGAGCGTGACTTGGGTGACGCCAAAGGGAACGGCGCCGGCGTCGAGGTTCTCGCCAACCGCGTCGGACCCGCAGTTCCACGCGTCGATGACGTCTTGTTTGTCCAACACTTCGTAGTGACAATTCGTGACGTTTGGAAACGTCACTGCGCCGGCGTGCGCCACCGCGGTTCCCCCGGCCGCGGTGTTTGTAACGTTCAGCATCACGACCACCAGCGTCGCGGGGCCGGACAAGTCGTGCGTCGGCGACGCGGCGGTTGAAACAAACGGCGACCCCAAAGGCGCGGCGAACAAAGGGTAGTGGCACCGCGCGACCAAAACGGTTAGCGGAGGCGACAGCGACGGCGCGGGATTTTGAAGAAGTTCGCGCCCGCCGCGCGAACTCCCGTCCGACGGCGCGCGCAACAGCTGGCGTCGTCTGGTCGGCCCGGACCCGCAACTCGCTGTGCCGCGCGGCGGCAGGGTTTCGCCGAGTGTCAAAACGTGCACCGCGGAGCTCCCCCCCCCTGAAGACCAGCCCAAATCGGAACCTTTAAACCCGGAACCCCCGATCGTCGCGGCCACCACGGAGACGTTTATGTTTGAAACCGTCTCGGTTTGGGTAAACACGGCGTTGTTTTGGTTCCCCGCGCTCCCCGCGGCAACCACCGTCACGTCCGCGGGGCTCCACACCTGCGCTTCGATCTGGTGCACGCCGAAACCAGGGGCGTTCACCCCACGCGCAGTCACGGACGTCGCAGACGACGCAGCCGCACCAGGGTCGCTCCACGCAACAAGCGCGTTCCAAGCTGTTTCGCCGCCGACGCACGCCGACGCGCCTTGCGCCCGGCCCAACCGCCGCGTCCCCGCGGACGCCGCGACGACCGTGTCGTTTTCCGTGGACAACCTCACCGCGTGCATCAGCAGCGTGCCTTTGCCATACGAAACGTCGTCGCATACCCAAAACAGAAACGTGGTGGTGTTTTCCACCGAGGTTTGCGAAACGCCGCCGACGTTCGCGGGCAGTTTCACAAACCCCGCGGCAGTTGGCGCGCCGGTTTCGTCAAGCGCCTTGCGATGGGTAAAACAAAGTGTCAGTCTTGAGTGTACAAGTGCCATGTATATCGCGATGTATGGACAAACAGTCACCAGATTCGGTAAAACAGGGCACTTGTGATGTATGTAGCAAACAGTAATTACGCGCGGACAATCGGCAGAAGTAATGCGCCCTTCGCAGGACGAGTATATCGCGTGTATTGGACGATGGCCTGGTCAACAGTCACCGTAATCGGTCTGAACAGTCACCAGCGTTAGAGATAAAACGTGGAGTCTATGATTTGGGAAACGCGCGGTACGTACGTCGGCGCCTCCCATTGACGCGGCGGAGATTCGAAACACGGCATCGTCGTCGATGCCTCCGTGTGTGTTTTGCGACTCGCCTTGGAAGAACAAGCCCACGAAAACGGTTTCTTTAGAAACCGGGTAACACCCGGCGCATGTAAGTTGCGACTTGAACATCGCGCGGTCGGCGCGCGGCGCCGGGAAAGCAGCCGCCGCTTCCACAACCGCGGAACTGTAGTTGCAGAAGTGCATCTCGCCGCTTCCCCAGGTTCCCCACGTCCCAAGCGGCGACGTGAGGCGGTAGCACCGGTCGTCCCGGACACAGGATTCGTCGTTCGGGTTGAGTTTTTGTGAAAAAAAACCGCCCCAGCTCGTCCTGAACGCAGCCGCGGCGCCGCCCCCCACGAAGGAAAGGGGCTCCGCGAACCCCTCAACCCCGAACCAGTCCCGCAAGTAGTGCGCCTTCGTTGGGACGTGGTGAGAGTTGTCCCCGAACGCGAGGACGTGCGGTATGTCGTCGTACAGCGCGTTGTTACCCGCCGTCTGCGCGCCGCACGACGCGTGGCCGTCCTTGGCGCACGGGAAGTGTTTCAAGGGCGCCTCGTCCACCAAAACGCCCTGCATGTACACCTGCACGGTCGCGACGCTCCGTTTGAAGTTCAATTTAAGCTCCATCAGGTAGGAGGTTGACGGTTCCAAAAGCGCATCCGGGCGATCCAAAACGTAGTTCGTGTCCGAGCTGGTTTCCCCGCAGTCGTGCAAAACGAGCTTGGCGCACGTGTTCAGCTGCCGCGTCGGCGAAAACGAACCCCGACCTTGCGATAGGTTAAACAAAGTGTCAGTCTTTCGTAACGTTACGTGAGTATCTACGGGCGGACAATCGGCAAAACAGGGAGGCGGATTTGGGAAACGCGGGGACGTACCTTCGGGAAACACGGGAAACAAACTCACGCACACGCCGCCGTCGTGCCACACGTACGTATCAGTGGTTAGGTCCTCGTCCTGGTCAAGGCTCATCAAGCGGATCTTCCCCGCGTCGCGTGCGGAAAATCCGCGTTCGCCGGGTGGGTTACTTTTATTGTAAAAGAAAAGTGTCAGTCTTATATGGGCAAACAGTGCTGGGATTGGGAAATGCAATACGTACCTTTCCATGACCCGCCCGAAGTGCTCCGGCGTGGCGAACCGAAACCGCGCGTATACGAACCGGTCGCCCCACCAGTCGTTGTGCAAATCCTTCGTGTCCCTATGGTCTTTGGGAGGTTTTCCTAGGCGTCGCAAGTTAACGTGCGCCTCGTCGTACGCCGTGGTGATCGAGGGAAAGTTTCGGTGTGAATCGTCGCCGAGCGCCATGTTGTTCCGCTGCCACTTTTCGTCGCCCAGCCCGGGCCCGCCGCTATACATGGGCGCAGCTGGGGCGTACGCCACGGCTTCGCAGTCGTGTTGCCGTGGGTCGAACCCGGCACGTGCAGCGATTGTTTTTAAATCCGGAAACTGTCCGTCCCACCCTGACGGACACCAAAGCACGTCGCCGCCGTCAAGTTCGCCCCAGCGGTTCTTGGCGCCGCACACCGAATCGCCAACCGGTTCCGCCGTTCCCCGGGCGAGCTCGTTGGTCCACTCCTTGTTCGGGGAGAAACACCCCCCGTCCGTGTCCTGGAACGGGTCCACGAAAGGCGAGTTTGTTTTGTCGTGGCCGCCCGCGCCTATGGAAAGCGGTCCGCTAAGCGCGCGCGCAATTGCAAACGCCGCGGAGTTACCATCCACCAAAGTTTGATCCAAAGCCACGCAGGGTTCAACTAAAACCAACTCGCCGTCCGCGTACATCGAAAGGGACGAGCAGTCGTGCGCAAAACCCGTCCCGCCCCCGCCTTTCAGCGCAAACGCAAACTCCACCCGCGTGTTTTCGCCGTTGAGTCTTTGGCTAGACGATTCCGACAAAACCACGTCGAGTTCGGGCGTGGCGCCTCTTTGCCCGAAAAACAAAATCCCCGTTTCGGTCGCGGCGCCGCTTTGCGCCTTGAACCCGCCAAAGTACCCGCCCTCGCCTCGCTCTCCGCTGCCGCCGAGCGTGAACAAGGTGTAGTACTTACTTGTGTGTGGTGTGCCTCCTCCGGCTCCGGCTTGCGTCAGGCGCGTGAGTTGGTACGAAGACGGCGTGCGCACGTGAAATCGCGCGTACAACACCGACCCGGTCGCATCAACACCCGAGCCGTCTGTCACGTTCGTCGTCGTCTCCACCACCCCGCCAGTCACGTTGACCCCCGGGCCCTCGATCCCGAGTTTCACGGCCTGGCACCCGGAGTGGTACCCGGAGTACAGCGCGTAGTCGCCGTCGTAATCCGACGCGCGCGCGCTCGGCAGCAAGAGGGCGAGGAAACACGCACAGCACACCGCCGCGAGCGCGCGCCGGGGCCGGGGCGAAGTCGCATAGAGGGTTCCGGCGAGAAGAGCCATCGCGCGGGACGTGCCGTGCCCTGCTGCGGCGGGAATCTAGGCGGGGCGAAGCGCCTGGGGAAGAGCCGTCGCGGCGCGAACACCCGCGAGTCGCAGGATCACGTCGGGGCACACGGGCTACCAGCGGAACCCACACTCGGAATCAGCAAAAACCAAGTCTCCCTGAGAACGGAAACACCGGGCAACCCGACCGACGCAAACGGAGCCGGGTCACCCGCGCGTATCGCGGCTCCGTCTCCTGGCGTGGACGGAGAGTGCGCGCGCGTGTGAGGGGTGGGCGAACGCCGCGAACGCCGTCGCGCAGGCGAGCGCCCAAACGCGAGAGGAAATGTTAGCGCGGAAATAGAAATTGTGATGCTGTGCCAGCAGCAGCAACATCCAAATTGCTCGCGGTTGACAGGAGGATTTCCTTGTTGAAAGTCGAATTTGAAGCCTACATCGACGAGCCCAAGCTGACACGCCTTTGAAGCTTGCCTTTCAACTGCGTCCCTTGCGAAACGGCACACGCATTGTTGACGACAGTGTCTGACACTTATTCCTTATTGCGACTTCGGGCAGCATTGATCATCCCGTAAACGTCGTTGGCTCGGCTGCCAAATCTCGCCGCACCGCGCTTCGGCTCGCGTCCGCGCAGGAACGCTCCACCTTCCCGACCCCGGACCCGCGTCGCGACTTCTTCGGTGCTTTGATCAAGTTCCACACGCTTCTTGCTTCTCGAGTCACGCGTTTTGCGAGATTTTCTGGCTTCCATAAAAAGTACCTTCGAAGGTAACAAACGCGCGTGCGTGATGTCCCACGACACCCCCGATGACGCGTTCGAGCACGCCCACGTGCTCCTGGATACGAACACGTTCGAGAACGCGCTTGAAATGCTTTTGTCCCCCGGTGAGCGTCTGGACTTCAGCCCGTTCCCCGACGTGGCGCACGATCTGCAATTCCCGAACTCCCTGCCGGTAACTTCGGGCGGGGTTGGTTCGGCCGACCACGGAATCGACAGCGACGGGGGGTTCGACGGAAGCAAGGTGGAAGGCGATGAGCTCGAGCGCACGGCCGGCGGTGGCCACGTGGTGCCGGCCGGTCGGAAGCGTAGGGTCAACGCGAACCAGGCCGAGGTGCAGAAGCGGTACCGCGAACGGAAAAAAAACAAGCTGGATGATCTGGAGCGCACCGTGGATGCACTCAGGGCGCAAATTCTTGAAATGCAGAAATCGCATGGCAAGTCCACTTCTGTTTTAGCCACTAGCACGGACTCGGACTCCCATGGACCCTTTGGCGACGGCGGCGGGTCGAAACAACCGTCAAAACAGCCGTCAAAGTCGCTTCGCGACGATCCCGAAAACTTCCCGGATCCGCCCGACTCGGGCACCAACTCCACGCAAGAGTTGGATTTGTGGGACCCGCACGCGCACTACGTGGTGGGGGATGACAAGGGCGAGTCGCGCCTGAAGGACATCATCGCCACGACCGTTGCGGCGAAAGACGAAAGCATAGCACAGCGGACGCACAAAAAGTTTTGGTTTGCGCTCGAAGTCGCCGACGCCTTGAAGCGCGGAGGAGCTGTTAACAGTGACAAAAAAAAGAAAACACCCAGCGCGACTGGTAAGTTCAAGTCCTTCGCCGACGCCGAGCTTTTCTTCGCGGGCGTGACTAAGCTGTACGACGTGGGAGTTGAGAAACTCAAGGGGTTGCTGTTTATCGGTGCCTCGGATGCCGACGTGCGGGACGCGGTGAATGACGTCGTCGGCGTGGTGGCAGGTACGTATTTTATTTCCCAAATCCCGCCTCCACGTTTGCCCAAACAAGACTGACACTTTCTTTTATTTATCGCAGACGCCCGACGGCACCGCCCAGACGTTTCGTTTTTCACCACGCAGATGGCGACGATTCAGATGCTGGACGACGACTGCGACCCGGCGGCGTGCGGAAGAGGCGGTTTTTCCAGCATCTGTCCAACCTCGTGCGCGTACCTGTTGAAATCAGTGGTGGACCGCACTTTGATGAAAGGCGACTGGGACGACATCTGCGAGTCTGTTATTGAAACCCTGCCCCCGAGCGAGGTTAATAAAATCATCCAATGGAGCGACGAGTTTCTGGGCGCGCGAAAGGCGGTGCTGATGCAACGCGCCAGGGTGCTGTTTTTGCGCCCTTTACCGAACACGAAAACCGTGAACGGCATGACGGTTGCGTCTGATTCGCTGTACCGGGTTCCGAAGAAAGAGCTCGTGGACGGGTTACACGGGTTACACGGCGGCGGCGGCGAATCGAGCGAAAGCGAAACCACCGCCGCCACCGTCATGTTTGAAGGCCTACAAGAAGAAATGAGACTGCACCACTGCGGAACCTGCAAGCTGTTTGAAACCCTCTCGCCGCGGTCCGCCGCGGCAATAATCATCTTAACGCACCCCGTCGCGCTGGACACGTTTTCACTCGCGACCGAGCTGAAAAAGAAAAAAGGGATCGATCCCAAAAACCAAACCTGGCGCTGGCTCGAGGAAGCGACGGCGGCGAAAAACGCCGCATGAAGGGTTCCGACTTAACGCATTTGACTGTGTATACGTCGTAGTTCCAGTCTTGTCTGTGGTTTATTTAAAATACGGGGGGTGTCACTAAAAAGACGTACAGTCACCAGGGTTCATACTATAACTAGTCTACTACGGTCTACCCTAAGTATAGTGCACATTTTGTTTTGATAACAACTACCGACGTTTCGTGTTCGCCTTAAACCGCGCCCGCCTCAATCGGGTCCTTTTGAAACGCGTTCCGCAGCTGCCCGCACGCCGCCGCGGCTTCCAGTCCGCGCGTTTGCCGGATACTGGCCGGGACGTTCATCTCCTCCAACACGTCCCGGAACCGGAACACCGCCGCGCGCGTGGGCCGTTTGAACTCCTCACCCTCGTCCACGGCGTTGTACGGGATCAGGTTGACGTGCGAGGCGAGTTTTTTGGTGTACAGCAGTTTCGCAAGCGCCTCCGCTTGTTCCTCGCTGTCGTTCACCCCCGCCAGCAAGGTGTACTCGAACGTGACCCGTCTACCAGTGGCCACGAAGTACTGCTCGCAGTCGTCTAGTAGGTCGTTCAAAGGGTACGCCTTGGCGGACGGAATTATCGTTTCCCGCAACTCTTGCGTAGGCGCGTGCAGGGAAACCGCCAGCGTCGATTGCAGTTGCGCCGCCGCGAGCTTCTCTAAACTCCCCCGTACCCCAACCGTGCTGATCGTGATGTGCCTCGCCCCGATGCCAACCTCTTTGTTCAGCGCGTCGTGCGCTCTCAAGACGTTGGGCACGTTTAACAAAGGCTCGCCCATTCCCATGAACACCACGTTCGTCACCCTCGTTCCGAAGTGTTCCTCAAGCGCCACGACTTGGTCGACGATTTCGTGCGCCGCTAAGTTCCGGGCGAACCCGCCCTTCCCGGTGGCGCAAAACACGCACCGCATCGGGCACCCTACCTGTGAAGAGACGCACGCGGTTAACCGGTTCTTGCCGTTCTCCGTGGCGGGAATCCCCACGGTTTCCACCACGCGGTCGTCGTGTAACCGCAAAAGCAGCTTCACCGTGCCGTCCGTCGCGGCCGCGACGGTGTGTACTTCGCTCCTCCCGATTTGCACGTTCCGCTCCTTCAACGAATCCCGCACGGTTTTGGGTAACGCAGTCAGGTCGTCTATAGTTCTCACCGGCGTAGGGCCGTACAAGTGGTCCCGGATCTGCTTGCCTCGGAAGGAGGGCAAACCGTTATCCACCGCGAACGTTTTCAACTCCGCTAGCGTTAAACCGAGGAGGTGGAATTTGGGAAGCGCCAGGGACGCGAGAAGCGCATCCGCGGAAGGCGCCGCGGGTAAAACCGAACGCGCGTACGTCGCACGCGCGTCACTTAAGGACTGCTCCACCAAACGCGCGTCAGCGTCGTTCCACTCGCCATCCTGGACGCCCTTGGCCCTTGGAACCTGAGTGGGGCCGTCGTCAAACGCGACCGCCGCAGCGGCATCCGCGTTGTCCGCGGCGGCGGCGCGGACGGCGGGTAAGGGCCTGCGCGAGACGCCTTGGGAAGGACACACGGTGGGGCTGGCGCGCGCGCGGTGCGACAAACACGAGCACGCGCGCGGTCCCCACGCACCCGTCGCGGGTACCGCGGAGGCGAAGGCGGCCGCCGACATTGCGTTGCGCTCGAAAAAGTGACGACTGTTTCCAACGCCACGTCATTTTCTCGACACTTTCATTCAGTCTCGCACGGTGTGCCCCCAGGCTCCAGCCTGACGTGCCCTGCCACCGCGACGTGCGTCGCGCGCGTCCCCACTCGTACCGCACCCGGCAAATCCACCAAACGTTCCCGAACCCACCGCCCCCGAAGCGTTCCGTTTTCGACATCGGTGGATTCGGAAATGGTGGCGACCACGAATGATGCGGAGAGAAAGAAAAAGATCGCGAGTTTGGTCGACGAGTTCTCTCCCAAGTTCCCGAACGCCCCGGAAATCACGCCTGAAGTGTTGTTGAGCCAAAGCGCCGGTAACCCTGGTAAGTACACGTTCAACGCCAAGCCCGTGGTGGTGGTTGACGTGCGCACGCATGACGAGACGGAGGTGAGCGTGATTAAAAACGCGGTGACGAAAAAGGCGTTTGAGGCGAATTTGTTGGCCGACCCGCGTTCCTTGGACGACCACGTCGTGGTGGCGTACTGCACCATCGGGTACCGCAGCGCGGGATACGTGGAGAAGCTGCGGAGCGGGCGGAACATGGAGGCGTACAATCTGCGTGGGAGCATTTTAGCGTGGACGCACGCGGGGGGCGAGCTGGAGGATCAGGAAAAAAACGTCACGAAAAAAGTGCACGTCTTCGGCGAGAGTTGGGACCTCGCGTCGCGCGATTGCGAAAGCGTGTATTTCAAGCAACCCAAACTGAGCTACGTGTCTTCCTTGGTGCCGGATGCGTTGAAGCCGTGGAGGTGGTTCGGCCGGGGGAAGTAAGAGTGAGAAAATGTGGAGAAACAAAAGCGTGAAATGCCAAACGGGTCACACACAATCGATTTCGTCAACTCGTTTTTATCAATCGGAGTAGGGTACTGTAGGTGAAACACACGGCTCCTCTCAGCACCCCAGCAAGTCCAGCATGATTGCGTTTTGCGCGTGCATTCTGTTTTCCGCCTCCTGGAACACCAGGGAGTAGTCGGCTTCCATGACTTCGTCCGTGCACTCCAACCCGCGCTCCGCGGGGAGGCAGTGCATGAATTTGCACTGCGATATAAAAAAGAAGTGTCAGTCTTGTATATCGCGATGTATGGACAAACAGTCAGGGCAGAGGTAATAGTCCCTTCTGGTACGAGTATGGGCAATCAGGGAGGCGGAATGTGATGGGTGGGAAATACGTACCTGCGGGCCGGCCCTGGCCATCAGCGCGCCGTTTATTTGGAACCCGTCAAACGCGGCGTACCGCTCTTCGCCTTCTTCTTTCTGTCCCGCGTTCATTGACGCCCAGACGTCTCCGTAAATCACGTCCGCGCCAATCACCGCTTCTTGCGGGTCGTGTCGCACTTCAATCGTGCTGACTCCCGTCGCCCTGGCTCGCTTTAAAAGTTTAGAGTCCGGTTCGAACCCGACGGGACAGCAACAAACAAAGTGAATGGGATACACCGCGGCGAATTCGATCCAACTGTGGACAATGTTGTTCCCGTCCCCTACGTACACCACCTTCCGCCCCTCCACGGACCCGAACGCCTCTTGGATGGTAAGCGCATCCGCCATTATCTGGCACGGGTGGTTGAAATCGGTCAACCCGTTGACAACGGGGACGCTTCCGAACTTCGCCAGGTCCAACACGTCTTGGTGCGCGAACGTGCGCGCCATGATTATGTCGTTGAACCGGGACAACACACGCGCGATGTCCCTGGTTTCTTCCCGTCCCCCGAAGCCGATGTCATTGGGGCCTAGGTAAACCGCGTGCCCGCCAAGCAGGTGGAACCCCACCTCAAAGCTCACCCGCGTGCGCAGGCTCGGCTTTGTGAAGATCATGCAAAGCGTCTTGCCTTCGAATGGCCGAAACGATCGGTCCCCCGATGATAACTTGGCCTTGATCTCTGCCGCGCGGTCCAGCAACAGCTGTACCTTTTCCTTGGTCAAGTCGTCAATCGCGATGAAGTGTTCGCACGGGGGCTCCTTCCCGGTGGGCATGGCCTTTTGGAGAGTCAGGGCAGAGCACGTGGGTCAGGGAAGACGCGATGGCAAATTGGAGGGTTAGGGTTGAAGCCGGATTTGCGGATGAGAATACGTGATTTGAACGAAACACGACCGGACCCCCGGGACGGGAAACGAAAAGTGAAACGCACCTTGCATGCCACGCGTCTGCTGGGAAGCGCGGACGCGCGGCGGCAAACCGCGGTGCGGCGCGCTGGAACGGCCGACGCGAGGGAGGCGGTGGCGGACAGCGAAAGCATCCTGGTGCTCCGAATTCTGTTGGAGCCGTGGTAACGGCGATTCGATCAGGATTTCGTGGATTCTTTGAAACGCTTTTCTTGTTGGGAAAACGAGCTGATGAGGCTTGTGTGAGAACTCAACCATAACAACCGCAACTATGTGACAACTCTCTAACTCAACACCTCGTGGCATTGCCATCTTCCTCTGCATCCTCGTCGTCGTCGCTGTGCAAGTTCCCGAACCCGACTTGGTCCACGCCCATGCTCGCCAGGAGCTGCGACGCCGGGCCCGCCGCGCCGGCTTGTCCGCGGAAACTCGCGAGCATGTTTTGCACCAGGTTGAGGTTCACGTTAAGGGCGTCGCCGTCGTCGGAACCGAGCCCGCTATCGCTGTCGTCTGAAGATGACACATCTTCGGATTCGCCATCCGCGCCTGCAGCGGTTTTCTGGTCGCTCTGAAACGCACGCGGGCGCCGTCCTTCGAACCCGCGCGGGAGGATTTTCGAACGCGCCGTCTTGTTTTTGTTTTTGTTTTCGTCGCTTTCCCCCGTCGTTGCCCGCTCGCCTTGTTCGCCCGCCTTTTGTTTCCCAAACGATGACGCCACCTTAGTTCCCTCCAGCTGCCTTCGCATCGCGCGTTCGTACTCCAAACTGAACGCAGCGCCCCCCCAGTCACCCCCAGAGGCGTTCTCATACACGTAGTGTCCCTCTTTCTTATCGGTTCCGGTCCGCATCGTCTCTGCGCCGGCCGGCGGCTTCGGTCGAGCGTCGTCCGCGCGCGAGTCCGGCGACTCGTCGTCTGAATCCGAGTCGTCTGAATCCGAATCATCCGAGCTGGCCGAGAAGTCGTCGTCCGAGTCCGTGTACGTGCCTTCCAATACGACTCTTGCCTCTTTCTTCTTGTCCCCAGGTTTGCCGCCACCAACACCGTCACCCAAAATTCCCAGCGCGCCGTTGAGCTCTTTTAGAAAAGCGCGCGCGTCCAACAGCGACGCGCCGGCGTCGTCGGCGTCGTTTTGAGTTTCGTTTTCGTTTTCGCTTTCGCTTTGATTCGCGTCTTCTTTCGCGTCTTTTGTCGCGCTCGTTCTCAAAAGCACGTCCTCCACGCCCTCCACGCCGGACTTTTCGCCCATGAACTGCGCCAGCCTTCGCGACATCTCGGCGAGGGGGTCATTTTCGTGGTCGTCGCGCTCTCCAGGTTCCTTGCCTTTTCTTTTTGAAGGCGAAGAACTTTGTGTCGCCCGCCGCGTTTGTTCGCCTTCCCGTCGCGAAAGCGCGATCTCCAGCGGGTCATCAGGCGCCCCCGAGTACGACGACATCCAGGAGTCCGAGTCCGCGGCGTCGAAAATGCGTTCGGTATCAACAACATACGTGGTATCGCTGGTATCGCTGGTGCTGACTTCAGATAGAGCCTCTGTAGATAACGCTTCTTTGGCTCGCGTGGCGGGCGAAACGCACGCGACGCGCGCTTTTTCCGACCACGACGCGTTTTCGTACTGCGCCGTGGCCAGGTCGTGTAAACGGCGCCACTCCTTGCTTCCCTGCATTTCGCCACCGAAATACCCGTTGCGAGTGAGGCTGGCGAAAAAAGCCACGCGGGTCTTGTCAAAAGTGTTGCTCTTTTGAGGTTTCTGTGTCTGCTCGGGTGTCTGCTTGGAAGTACCAGTAGTACCATTAGTATCATTAGTACCATCCGTACCATTCGTACCATCCGTACCATCCGTACCATCAGTACCATCAGTACCACCAGTACCACCCGTACCATCGTTCTCCCCAGTCTCCCCGGTTTCCCTTAAACTCACCCCGAGCTCCTTTTCCCACCTAGCGGCGAGGATTTCAAACCCGGCTGTTATTTTCGCCCCGAGAGCGTCCGCGCTTTTCTGGCGCGCGCTCGCCGCTTGAGATAAAAGCCGAAAGTGTCAGTCTCGTATGGGCAATCAGGGAGGCGGAATGTGGTAAATGGGAAATACTCACCTCTTGCTCCCGGCAGCGCCACAGCCCAGCCTTTGCTGGGCTCGAACCGCTGCCTGTCCATCTGCGCGAACAAACACTTGGTGGTTGTGACCAAAACGTTTTGCATGTTCTCCAGGGGGAAAAACAAATGCCGCGCCGCGCCCCCTAGCGCCCCCGGCTCGCGCAGGTAAAACGTCTCCACCGCCGCCGCGATGAGCGTGGGTTCCTTTTTTAGGAGGAGGTGAATACGGCCCGGGAGCATCGCGACGCACCTGTGCATCGACTCGATCGCGGCTTCCGGGTATTTCGCAAGACGTTCGTCAAGCGCGGCGTTCACCTCTTTACTGGCTTTGGTGCTTTTATTTTCTGTCACCAAGCTTCCGTCGCCGCCCCGCACCAGCCACAGCGCCGCCTCCACGGTCAGGGGGGGAGGGGTGTCTCTTTCTTTTTTGTCCTGCTTTTGTGCTTGGCGTGTGTTTCCACGGGTCTTCAACTTGGTCGACTTCGCGTCTACTTCCACTCCTGCTTCCACAAACTTACTGGCCGGCCTCGCCCAGTCCCCTAACCCTTCGTCCGCGCTGGGCGGCACGACGTGCAGCGCGCCGCTTTTGAGCCACACCCGGTTCGCGACCGCGTCCGGTTTTACCCACTTGGGCAGGTGAAACGCGGTTTCGATGAGAAGGAACTCGCCGTCGTCGTCCCACACCCGGGCAACAAGGCTTGGGAACCGAACCGTAAGCTCCTTGAGCATCCACACGATGAACCACTCGTCTTCTATGTTGTCCCCGAACCTGGTGGTGCCGGAAAGATGCGCGGGGACGCCATTTTTCTTTTCGCGCTCGGTACAGACACCACCCAAAGTGCTCGCCACGACCTGTAACTGGAAAGGGCCTTTCTGCCAGATGTACCCCTCAACGAAACGCTCCAGGTGAGACATGCACGCCGCCCTCGTGGCCTCCAGCGCCTCCGCGACCGCCGCATCGTCGTTTTCGTCTTTTTCGTCGGCGGCCGAATGCACACTAGAGGGCAACGTGCCGAAGATCTGGTACCGCGCGCAATCCGGTTCCACCGCGCAGGCGTTGGATATCGCCTCCATCGCGCCTGTAACCGCACCGGGCCGGACGCGACGTGTCCGTGACCCCCAGGACGACGACCACGCGCGAGATGGAGTGACGAGACGCACGAGGAGAGGTGGAAAAGGTTTCGTGATGAGGTGCCTTTCTTTTCTGCTGGTGAAAAAGAAAACTCTGACAGCGGGGCATTTTGGCGGATACCCCATCGACGGCGGGGCGCACGCATTGACCGCCGCGCCATGGCGACGCATCTTCCCTGCGTTACCGCGCGTTGGTGCGATTCGCGCACGCGTAGCCCCGCGCCAGGAGGGCGCGACCGGCGACCGGACTCGGGTCGTCGATTGCCTGCGCCTGTGTCGCGAAGGCGCGTCACGTTTTCGGTGACGTCCTCGTCATCATCATCATCTGCGAGCTCATCGTCGTCGCCATCGAACGCCGCCGACGGCGCCCCCCCGATGACGATCACGACCTTCAACGTGCTCGCGCCTTGTTACAAGCGCTTTTACCAGCCCGACGGTACGGTGGTGATGGAATCGCAAGACATGGCAACCGCGCTTGACCGGCAAACGCGGGTGCTTGATTTCCTCGCGAACACGAGCTCGGACGTTTTGTGTTTGCAGGAGTTCTGGCACGCAAACGACGCCACGCGGTTGCTTTACGAGACCCGCTTGCGCGACGCGGGGTACGCACTGCACGTCACCAAGCGTACCGGGAACAGGCCGGACGGGCTCCTCACCGCGGTGCGCAAGAAAAGCTTTTTAGTTGTGGAAGCCAAGGACGTTTTGTTCAACGACTGCGGCGACCGAGTCGCGACGCTTTTGCATCTGCGGCGGCGAGTTGTTGGTGACGGCGACGACGTCATCAATATTTCCGCGAACGACACGTCGCAAGGGTCCGTCGTTCCCTCCCATGAAGACCTGCTCGTGGTGAACACCCACCTGCTGTTCCCTCACAACGCCAACTCCACACTGATTCGGTTACGGGAGAGCTTCAAGATTTTGGAGTACCTGCACGCGTACCAAACCTCCGCGACGCGCGCGGTTGTGGACAACGGCGGGTCGTCGCGCCGGTTGCCCGTTGTTATGTGCGGCGACTTCAACGGCACTTCGCGGGGCAGCGTGGCGAGGTTCCTGACTTCGCAGGGCTTCGTTTCCGCGTTCGAGGCGTGTCGCGGCGGGTGCGGGAACGACACGAGTGAGACCCAAAGAATTGAAAGCGAAGCGCAGGTTTCGGTTTCGAGCGACGAAACGTGCGAATTGGACACCACCCAACACTGGATCTCGCACTTGAACCACCACGGCAAGGTGGTTGGTGTTGATCATATTTTCGTGTTGAACCCGACGAGACAGATAAACGCGGTGGACGCGACGGTGCCTGGGCCGTCCTGGAAAACCGCGATTTACGCCATGATCCAGGCGAAGATGTTAGAGAAGGGTACGTCTTTTTTGGCTTTCCCGAATCGCATTTCGGCCGCTGTTTGCCGATTGTCCCCACTGTGATTACTCACGCACACGGCCATACAAGACTGACCTTTTTCCCGCACACGCGCAGGTTTGCAGAGCAACAAAAAGGCGTTTGCGTTTTTCGACGTCGACGACACCTCCGGAATCACGGTGGAGGAGTTCCGCGTGGCGGTCGCGATGCTCGATTTGACCGGGGAGGGTAGCCCCGGGCTGATTCAAAGTGAAATAGACTTGCTGTACGAAGGTTCGTGTTGGCCCTTTTCCAAATCCAGGCACACTGTTTTCCCATACAAGACTGACACTTTCTTTTATTTATCGCAAGACTGCGACAAAGACGGGGACGGTCGGGTGGATTTTTCCGAGTTTATCCGGAAACTCGACGTGGAAACAATGGAATCCGCGTACAAAGCCATTCGGGCGAGCCAGGACATCGAGGAGGGGCCGTGGGACGTGGTAGGGGACTTGATGGCCACCGCCGCGTCGCCGGCGGTGCTGGCGGGGTTCACGGTGGATGACGACGACTTTTTTTTGGATTTCACGAAAGGACCCGCCAAGGGCGACCTCGCCGTGAAAAACGCCACGCTCCCCGAACCGATGCAGAGGGGGGTGTGGCCCTCTCCCGCTGAGTTCGACCTATCCGATCACGGACCCCTGACCGCGGTGCTGGTGGCACGAACGTAACTACGTAACACGTGGCTTCATACCAGACGGATTATTTTTTCAACACGCGCTCGTTGTCTTTGATGGATCTTTAAAACCTTGATACGCCCTCTCTGGCTAGTAAGCGAGTCACAGAGCAGTGGGCGAACTGTCGGCAAATCCCAAAACGACCCTTCTTCACGACCTGGCTTTCATCGCGTCGTTCCGGTAATCAACCGGCACCGAGTTCTCAGGCGCGTTTAGTAACAGCCAGTCCAGCGCGGTGACTTGTCGTTGTTTGTTAAACGCGGCTTGCCCTTGCTCCACCGCGGACGCCGTCGCCGACGCCGTCGCGACGAGCGCCGCCTCGACGTCGCTCCCAGACCAGCCCCACTTGCACAGCGTTGTTTTCGCTTTTTTCGACCCTTTGGCTTCATCAGCAGGCTCCACGGGTTTCAGTTCGTCCACTGATTTCTCTTTCTTCACGCGTTCCTGCGCCACCATCACCACGGGCGCGGCGTTTGCGAAGTTGGTGTTACTGTCGTTATCAGGCCAGTCCCCGTCGTCCATGGAAAACGCATCCGAGGTTCCCAAAACGTCCCCGAAGTTTAAGGTCCCGCCTTTCCACGCCTCCATCGGGGGTTCGAACCCGTCCCCGTCCCCGGTGTCGAGGGAGCTGCCGATATCGAGCGAGCTCCCTATGGCGCCCTTCTCGACTTTCTTTCCCGCTTTCTCCCTGATCAGCTTTGAAACATTGGACGCAATAGGGGCGAGTTCATCATCCGCGTATTTGCTCTTCTTCGCCCGTTTCGCCGCGCCTTTTTTAGGGTCACTTTTCTTGCCGGTGCCGGCACCGCCTCCGGAACCGCTCCCGGAACCGCTGCGGTCGATATCGTCGAAGTCGTCGTACGTGTTGAAGTCGTCGAAATCTTCGTCGCCTCCGCCGTACGAATCTTTCGAGTCTTTCTTCGCGTGCAGCAAAACCGATCGTGATGATGAGACGTTCGGCTTGGGCACAGTCGCGATCGGTGCGCGGCGCGACGAAACGCGGCGCGGCAAAACCAACGACCCGAAGGTCAAAGACAGGGCGGAGACGGACATCAGGGCACTCCGTGTCGGAGGGGTCACGGCGCGCCTCGCGATGGACGCGAACCGTGCGCCAGAAAAAAGCTATCCAGTCCAGTCACACTCACGCGCTCAAAAAGCGACAACTGGAAAGGGGGTGGAAAGGGGTTCGCACCCCGACCGCGCCGCGCGCCGAGAAACTTTCCGGTAGCAGAGGTTGCCGTTTGAGACCGTTTCCTCGTCCAAGAGCCCGCGTCTTCACACCTGTGTGGGCAGGCGGCGTGAGGCAGCGCGGAGGCGTCACGAACGCACGGCATGTCCGGTGTGAAGCTGCGCACGGCAGCCGCGGTCAACTCGGTGATGGCGGACGCGACCGTGGAGGTGGAGCTCGCGCAGCTCGTTTCCGAGTACCTGCAACATCACCGGTGTTCGGGCGCGTACGAGGTGCGCATTCCCGAAGGACATTACACGCTTCGTGTTTCCCTGGAACGACCCGGCGACCGCGTTTCCCGCCACTTGTTTCGTGAAGCACGGCCGTGCGTCACGCACGGCCGTGTGTGGTCAGTGGCGCACCCGTCCGTCGCGTCTCTCGTCGTCTAACCCCCGTCTCCGCCCCTACCCACCACATTAAACCCGAAAAACAGGCTTTCCAGCGCGAGCGAAGTCGCGCGGAGAAGCCTTTGGACAATAACCGCGGGCCCGCATCACGACACAAACCATCCGGCGATTTGTTTTTCGAGCTCATGGCTTTCTTCGAAGACGGCGATCGAGTTAACTTTTACCGTCTGTACGACGCGTGTATCCCAACGCAGTACCGGCTCACGGACCCTGACGCGCAGAAAGTGGAGTTCTGGCTGCAGATATACTTCGCCGTGTTCCCCGCGTTGCCGTCGGCTGGGGGCAAGAAAGGTTTACGTGAAGGCGTTTCACTCAAGCCGAGCGCAATACCGAGCGGGGGCGTGGATTTAAGCGTACGTTGTTTGATGCCACGTATGGAGTGCAGTCAGCAAGTCTTACCACTCAAGACTCGGGACTGACCCTTTTCTTTTCCAATCGCAGGTGGGCATGAAGCGTTTGAGGGAGTTCATCGAAACCAGGGGCGCGGACGCCGCGGCGAACCCCGAGTTTCTGCCGTACTACGCCCTGCCTTACGTCCCGGCGCCCACGAAACACCCAACGTTCTTTTCGCTTTTCCTACCGAAATGGACCCTCGACATGCGCGGGATGCTGGAACGATTCATCGCGAACGCGCCAAGCGAAACCCCGCCGCCGAGAATACACGCGATTCTGTTACACTACTACGGCTTGGACAACACGGGGGCGCCGCCGTCGCCCCCGAAACCACCGCCCCGCCGCGCGTACGGTACGGAAGGATTGAGCTCTGGGGGATCGAGGGCTCGGTCTAGCTCAGGTGACGTCTTATCTAGCTCAGATGACGTCTCATCGTTACCGTTAGAGAAGTCTCACTTCACCTCCTACCAGCAACACGCGCCGACGCCGATGGTGAGCGCCGGGTTCACCGGGCCGTTATCCACGGCGCTTTCGCACGGGCCCCGGGGAATCACGCCGTTACTCGAGGGCGTCATCGACCTTGACGCTTTTTACCCAACACCGGATTACAGCGACCTCGGCGCTGAGGTGTTGACAATAGAGTCGCTGGTCAAACAGGTCGCGGCATTGGCGGAACCACCCGGCACGCCGTCGGACTCGCCGCGGGAGAAGACGACTGATATCAAAAAGACAGACACACAAACTATGGACGACGAAAACGAACGCGCCGCGATTGAAACCGCGGCTACCGAAAAGCGCGAGCGCAAACGTGTTGCGAGGCTTTCCGCGGAGAAGTCTCATTCAAACAGTAGAGGCAATAGCCGACCTACCTCATCAGGCGCTTCATCCGAGGGAAGCGTTAGGGTGCGGCGTCCTTTGGAGGGGAAGTATTTGGTGTCTCCCCAGTCTTCGGGCCGCGTCGAGGCGAAATACCCGGAGGATTTGTCCCTGGTCCGTTTGGACTACCGCGAAGTCGTTTTGGAGTTTCGAGGAGGCGTGGAGCGGCTGCTCATGTCGGAAGGGAAATTGGGATCAGAAGAGCTTGACGCGGAGTCCCAAGTCGCGCGGCTTCTGCAGGCGCTTCGGTGGCGGATCTCGCGGTCGCCCGATGCATCCGTGCTGATTGTGGAAGCTGTGCGCACGATGATAAGAGGCGACGTTTTGTGCATCAGGAGCAAACAAATTTCGGAACGCACAAGTGGGTCACTCGTGGATGCCCTTTTGCTCGGGTGTCTCGGCGCCGTCCGGGCGCAGACGCTGCGGCTGATCAACAGTCTGGCGCAAACCGGGGACGGTCGCAAGTACCTGCTCCTTCCGGGTTCGCGAGTCGTCGCAGCGCTCGCCGCCGCGGTGGAACCGGACGAGCACGACACGAGGGCGCGGCGACACCTGCTCGGCGCCTTGCAGAAGCTTTCCTTCCACAGCGTCGCGGCGAGGAGGATGTGCGCACTAGGGGTGATGGGTTGGGTCACCAAAACTCTGCGTGGCGCGGTGACGACGGGCGAGTTGAAATCGAGGAACGCCGCGCTCCGGAAAACCCGCGAAGGCGAAGGCGAAGGCGTTGACTCGCGACTCAGCGAGTACGACGCCGAGCACGGCGCCGCTTTGCTGATGAACCTGTCCTTGGTGGCCCAAGGAAAGGTTTTGGCGGCGCGCATGGCGACGATCGCGACGGAAGACCCGGACGACGAAGACGAAGAAAGCATCCTGGAAGTCATAAAGCTTCTTCTGCAGTCACCGAGCGAAAGCGTGCGGGTGTACGCCAACGCCACTTTGTATTCCCTGTTGCAACACGAATCGTTCCGAGCGGTTTGTTTGAAGTGCGGGTTCGAGCAGCTGTTGGAGGAGCTGAGGGACCACTCCGATCCCACGTTTTACCGCCAGCTGTCGCACTTACTAGGCGCGCTTCGAGGTACGAACAGTTCTGCTAAAATTGACGCCCCGGAGGATGATCCCAACTCGCCGTTCGTAGGGTACCACGAAACCACAAACGAGCGCTTTGACGACGTCCAAACGTTCGAATCCGCGCTCACGGGTGGCTTGGACGAAGAGGACGAAGAGGACGAGGAGGAGCACGATGACCTTCGGGCCGAGGGCCGCGTTAACTTCGGATTCGGAGTCATCGCGCCCGTGGCGGAGGCGGGCGCGACGCGACGCGGCGCTTCGCTGCGGGGAGAACCGCTGCTTCGCGAGGAGTACGCCGCCGAGGAAGGCGAAGGGTCGGAGTCCGATTCGCCTCCCGGGGGCTCGCCCGCCGTCGACGAAAACGAACGCTCGCCGTTCGCGGGTGGCAACCCGTTCGCGCAAGGGCGATTCGCGCCTGTTCCGGAAGAGGAAGACGCGGACGTGACACAAACGGAACCAGAGGTGGCGCCCAAGCGTTTGTACCGGGACCCCGACGATACGACCGAGGGGTCTCTGGAACCGGCTCCGGACGCGAACACACCCGTGTTGCAGGACCCTCCAATCGACGCGGCGAGGTTCTCTGGTGTTTCCGAAAGCGAGGGGGAGCCCGAATTCGAAAAAGAAAACGCGGAAGATGTCCGCAACAACGACGACGACGTCGAGAGCGACGCCGAATCTCGGTTCACGGTGGATCCCGAAACCTCTTTGCGGTCGGGCGGGTTCGGCTTGGAAACGCTGGGGCCGGATGAGCTCGCGGAGATGACCTCGCGCGATCTGGACGACGAAGCTGCGCCTGTGACGAGCTCGGACGATGTCGACGACGAAGCTGCGCCTGTGACGAGCTCTGGGGAGATCGAAACCGAAGCGCGCGCTGTAGCGAGCTCGGATGAGGTTGATGACGAGCCCGCCCAAGTGATGAGCTCTGGGGAGGTTGACGACGAAGCGCCTGCGACGTCGGCGGACATCGACGACGAAGCGCCTGAGGCGAGCTCCGGGGAGATTGACGACGACTCCGCACCGGTAATGAGCTCGGGTGAGGTGGACGACGACGACGACACTCCAGCTGTGAGCGAGGAAATCTCCGACGAAGTTGCAGCAGCTTTGAGCTCGGAGATTGAGGACCACGTGACGGCGGCGGCGGCGGCAAGCGAACTCACCGACGCCGACGCCGCGGGCGACGAGAGCGACGGTTTCGACGAGTTCGACGACGGGAGCGATTTTCCCGTGATGACGGCGCATTCGGAACCGGAGCCGGTGGACCCGTTGCTGTCGCCTGATGCGGAAACAGCGGGGTCGGACTCGCCGCGACTGTAGCTGCCCGGGAGACCGTAGACGACGCACTCTCGTCGCGTAATACGGACCTGTACGTCGAAAATTTGGGCTTTCTGTTGTTGCAAAATAAAGGACTTCCAGAGCTCAAATATGTAATAACCGTCGCCATTTTCGTCGTCCGCAGTCACACTCGCGCGCCCCGGTTGCTCTCATATGGCGGACGACCTTTCCTTCCTGTCCGACCGCGTCCGAACCGCTCTTTCCAAAGACGAGCACGTCCTCGCGCAGCTCCGATCCTTCGATGACGAGTACGCCGAGTTACAACGCGTGGTTCGCGATTTGCCAAAGAAGACGCACCACGACGTGATGGTCCCTTTCACCGACCTCGCGTTTTTCCCAGGAAGGTTGATACACACGAACGAGCTCACGGTGCTTCTGGGGGGCGATTTATACGCGGAACGGTCTGCGGAACAAACCCTAGGGATCGTCGAACGACGACGCGAGTCGCTACGGGAAAAGATCGCGGTGGCGGCGGGGGGGGTGGACGCCATGGGGGCGCGGTTAGGGGCGCTGAGTGCGGTGCAAGGCGTGGATGGCGCCGAGGGAAACGCGACCGGGGCTGGGGGCGACGAGACTGGGACTTTCGAAACGCGAACGCAGGGAAGGGCGTTTCTGACCTCCAAGCCGGACGGCACGGTGGAAATCACGGAGACCTACGGCGAGGACGAACCGCTTGACGTGTTCGACCTGGGGACCGGTGGGGTTGGGACGAGCGGTACTTCGGGGAGAAGTTCCGGTGATGACGAAACGGACGGCGACGAGGCGAAACAGCTGGACGATTTCATCCAACGGCTTGAAGCGCGTGAGGCGGCGGAGGCGGCGGGCGAGGGCGGTGAATCGATTGACGGCGACGGCAACGATCAACACGAAGGTCACCACGAATCCGACTCCGACGATGACTCCGAATACGACGAGCGCTCGGGAATTGAAGCCGCGGCGTCTGTTGACGGCGACGCCGGCGTGAACCGGCTGGCGCGGTGGAAAGCGGAGCAAGCCGCGATTGCGGCGGCGAAGCGAAGACACGCCGTACCTACCACTACCGTCACACGCGACACGCGACGCGTCGCGGTGGGAACGGTTACGGAACGCCAAGTCGGGGTTGGCAACGCGAGTGTCGGCGGCGGCGGCGGCGACAGTAGTGCCAGGCCCATGTCCAAGTTCAAAATGCGACAGATGGGAATAGATCCGGAGGATGAGGGATTTTGACGATGTGCGGTACCATCTTTATGACGACTGATGAATCACAGTAGGCCTATGGCTATTCTTCGCACGCGACGCACTCGTAGAAAACGTCCCCGACGTCGTCGCACTCGCCGATTGCGCCGATCGCGAAACCGGGCCGAAGATTCTTTTTCCCACGGGCCAGCACCGCCCCCCGCGTCGCGGTGCCTGCTGGGGCGTGTGTAAGCGCCCTTGTCCTCGCCGCGACACACGCGTCACTCGCGATGAACGAAGCACACCCCCGAATATCGTGGCCTTTCGCGCTTTTCGGAGGCAAGGAGGTTGTCGCGCGCTCTGTAGCACTTTTAGTTTTTGACGTCTGGACTCCCGTCTTCGCCTCCCGTTCCGCTTCATGAACTCCCTGCCACCCGTGCGTGTTACCGCAGCCCGTGATTTGCGCGGCGAGCCAGGATTTGTGCTTTCCCACGTCTCGCCACTCCCGGCGGTTTTCCCGCATCTCCACTTCGAGCCAGGATTTCGTTTCGGGGTCGAAAAACTCATCCATCACGACGTCCCAACTCTTACCACCCCCGTGTCCGAGCGGGTCCCGGACGAAGCGCACTTTCTTGACTGATACCAAGCAAACAAAGTGTAAGTCTTTCGGGCCATGTTACGTGAGTAGCTACGGGCGGACTATGGGCAGAGGTAATAGCCGTCCCTTCGCAGGACGAATATATCGCGTGTATTGGACGATGTATGGACAACAGTCACCGTAATCGGTCTGAACAGTCACCAGCTGAGAGATAAAACGCAGGCGGGATTTGGGAAAGCCTGGCCCACACGTACCCGTCACCGGGTCCGCGAACGCGCACACTGCTCTGTAAAGGCCATTGAACAGCATGGGCGCGCCCACAATAATCATCCCCCCTAAGCGTTCCGGGTAACTCTTCCCGAACAACGATAAGCACGCGCCGGCGACTTTTGGCGACATGTCCGCTAACCCGAATTTGTGAAAATCAACCACCCAGACGTACTGGTCGTTGGGAAACGGATTTAGTTGCGGTTCGAGTAACTCAAGAACCTGCATACAGTGCTCCGCGTTACTTGTCGGGCCTTTGTCCCTGGCCATGCCGATGTCGGAATAGACAAGCGCGCGGCCGAGTTTGTCCCACCCGACGTGCTGCATGTAGTGCGAGCGCAGATCTTTGGAGAAACAGGCGGTGCACATCTTCCCCTCGGGCCGTACTTCCTGTCTCCACTTCAAGGTCTCGGTTAAGCGCGTGGTGGCCTTCTGTAGGTTGCCTCGGTCGGCGCGAAGAAACCGCTCCACGTTCTTGGTGGTGCACCACTCAAACAAGGCCTGGTCGTTCAAAAGCAGCGGCGTCACCGCGTCGCGAAGCGCATCCACCGCGGCCGGATCTAAGGTCGGCAAGGCGCGGTGCGCCGAGTTTCCCGCAGGTTCGGCGTCGCGAACCGAGGCGACCATCGGGCGTCGTGAGGTCAGGTCAGCTAGTTTAGGGTTTAGTTCAGGGTAACCCAAGCACACCGAATGACACGCCACACCCACGCCCCGCCCCAATGGGGGTGCGCGAGGAGCGAATGACGTTTCGTCGATGGCATTCGACGTTTTCTTGGACGCCTTTTCGGGGCAAGCGTCGCTCGCACCTTGCGAGGAGAAACACGCGCGAAACAGGCCGTGCCTCATTCAACTTTGCTCGTCTTGCCTTTCAACTAATCTCTTTTCACCGACACAACCCTTAAACTAGACCGCGGATCGGCCCTTTCATCGGCCAAAAGGATTTATTTTCCATCTCGAGGCTTTGGTTCGCAGGGTGATATTGGGGTACCTCCCTTTGGCTCTGGAATGTCTGGATGGAGTGTGGACTCGTTGACTGAAATGCCCATACGAGATTCGATCCGAGCTGCTGAGTTGGCATGTGAGCCATTCCCCGGGCGAGTGCTGAGTTGGCTGGCTTGGCTTTCGCAGCCTCGCATTCTCGCGACCCACCCGTGAACACCTCCGGCACCGCCACTTTCGCACTCGCACCCACCACCTTCCACACTAAACGGAACAATGGCTGCTTTCGCCGCTACCACCCCCTCCCTCAAGGTGCGTTTCGTACACAACCCTCGGTCGTGTCGGCCGTTCGCCGATCGTGTACGCCGCGCGCAGTTCCCGATTCCGAATGAGCGCTCCGAAACCGTATCAGCGCGGAAGCCCTATCCGCTACATCGGCGTCGGAAACGCGCGTCGCACGCGCGTTGCGAGCCACCACTAACCGTGTAAACCGGACCACTCCACAAACCCTGACCTTTCCACCCATTCACAACAATTCAGGTTGAGTTCCGCGGCAAGACCGCGGGCCTCAAGCGCGGCAAGGCCGTCAAGGTGCGTCCACTATCCACAATACGCACGCGAAATAATAACGAGGCGCGCTCGCTCTGTCGTCCGGATCGCACACACACGACACCCACTCGACCGTTCCTGACCCACGAAACTCTCACTCACCCAAACCAGGCTGCCGCGGTGAACACCACCACGGATGCGGCGGTGAGGGTCGCCATCAACGGTTTCGGCCGCATCGGTACGTCGGACGCGCGCGCAATCGGCAAACTCGACCCTGACCCACCACAGAGAGATATCTGGACGGTTTTGCAATGACAGTGAAAAAGCCACGTTTTTTTTTTTTGGTGTCAAGCATAACAACTTGCGCGGACTGCGCGACCCTTGCCCTCCACACACACTCACCTCTCCCCCCCCCTCCCCCCCCGCCCC
>Ga0222633_1000026_pt1 | contig 150841 bp, 146 predicted proteins | sample AntAcemetageno48_FD_179816 | JGI IMG/M metagenome (GOLD analysis project Ga0222633, IMG submission 179816) | Saline water microbial communities from Ace Lake, Antarctica - #48 | ecosystem: Environmental > Aquatic > Non-marine Saline and Alkaline > Saline | place: Antarctica: Ace Lake...
CCCGTGGGACGAGTACACGTGCGAGAGGGCGGCAAGGGGCGGGCACCTCGAGATGCTGCAGTGGGCGCGCGCGAACGGCTGCCCGTGGGACGAGTGGACGTGCGAGGGGGCGGCGAAGGGCGGGCATCTCGAGGTGCTGCAGTGGGTGCGCGCCAACGGCTGCCCGTGGGATGTAGACACGATCGCGCGCGCGTGAGTATAGTATGGGCACGATGACGTGGTTATCTGGGCAAAAACGAACGGCGCGCCTGATGAATCTGATGATTCTGATGAATAGAGACTACATGTAGGATGTGATAACTACATCGACCCACGTCCGCTATTGAGTATACCCTTATCCTATTCCTATACCTCTGGACACAGCACATTTTCGCGCATTGTCATTTCCTTCATTTCACCACCCGCCTTGGTATCCCTCTCCTCCAACACCCCGCACGGCAGATCGTCAAACACGCGCACCAGCCGCTGCGGCGACGAGACGTTTTCGTCGTCGTACTCGGCGATTGGTGCGTCGCCGCGCGGGTGATTTAATTTCCCAAACCAGTTGCAGCACGGCAAAATCACCGCCGAACACGTCCCACTTCTGGTTTTCACCTGAGACAAGCACTCCGTAAGTGAGACGTGCGCGTGCACCATCACGAGCACGGCTTTTTCGCACTCGAATCGCGTTTCCTGGATCTTTTTGCGGTACGCGTTGAGACGGTGAATACCGCCCCACTCGCCGTCGTTTGAGTTGCGTTGTTTTTCGTTTTTCGTTTTCTCGTGCGCCTCGTCGTCGATCCTTTTCTGTTTTCGCCAGGTTTCCCACGGCACCATCATCGGATCGATCGCGACGCATTGCCACTTCGTGAGGAACGCGAACAACGCTGCGGTGCGGGGGGTTGTGCCGTCCCCGATCGCGATGAGGGTCACGGAATGGTCCGCCGGGTCCACGGCGGATTTTACCTTCGCGCCACCGAAATCGTCCCGGGGGTATAAATAGGTCCGGGCCGCGTTGTGCGCGGCGAAACTCTCGGTGAGCTCCTTCGCGTCTGGAAAAATGCGCAGCCGCAGTAACTCAGGGCCGCTGGTCAGCGTGAGCAGCTCGGTGACGTACCGGCTGTGCGAGTTTTGAGTGGACTGGGTTTCTTTGGAAAAGTCGCGCGACCGGTTCGGGTCGAGTTTCTTTTTTATTTCTTTTTTTAGAGTCGAAGCTTTCGCCGCCGCTTGTTTTCTCGTAACCGTCTCTTCGGCGGTCTCGGCGATTTTTAATCGGTCAAATCGGGTCATCTGTTTCGGGTCAGGCAACGGAGACGCGGCTTGCGTGTCGCACGTCACGCCGATGAAACCTCGTCTTTTTATGATTTTCGCCTCGCCCTCGAACTTTTGGGAAAGCACGATCCCGAACAGCGACGAAAACACGTTTAGTTCCAAACTTTCTTTCGTGTTCTGGGAAGACGACATCATGGACGCCTCACCCCCGTCCTCCCCAGAGTTCGCGTCTCGGTCCTCTATGAACAAAGCACGCAACACGCACACGTCAAGGTAGTGCGCCACGGGCGCGCGTCGCAAGTTCGAGCGACGCATCCAATCCTCCATCGCGTCCTTCACCTGTCTCCCATCCACGTTTTGGCGCGGCGTGTCGGCACTCGCCGCCTTCTCGGACGAATCGATTGCACCACAAGCACCCGCGTAATCCGTCCTCGTCTCCCAGTTCGCGTTTTTATCCCACTTGCGCGGGCAGCGCACGAAGGAGATGCGCGGCGCGAAAGCATCACAACGCACATCCCCCATACCGCCGCGTCGCCACGAGTGCTTTGGCGACGCGGGGCGTTGAAGGGCTTTCGGGAACTCGACAAAAGTTGAAAATATTTTACACCACTCCCAAAACGCTTTCTCGGGAGCCTCGACGCACAACGACGCGCACACGACGTCTTCCGTAATATCTTCCCACGCAGCGCATACCGCCATGAATTACGCGAACGATACTATCGCGACCGCCACTACTCCCGCGAGCCTTGCCGACTCTCAAGAAGCCATCCCCGGCCTCAACGACATCGTCGTCACTCACGTTCTCAGATCTGAGCATTTCGACGACCCCGCAGATCTCGCACGGCTCCGAGCGGTGAGCCGCGCGATGCGCGACGCGGTGGCGGCGACGGGGCTGCGGTTTGAGGAGCTTGATGAATATCTTGCCGTGACACTCGGATGTTTAAGCGCGTTGCGGCTCCGGCAACGGGGAGGTCGCCTGTCGCGTCAAGGATACCTTTGTGTGGCAGCGGCGAGGAGCGGACACCTCGAGGTGCTCCAGTGGTTGCGCACGAACGGCTGCCCGTGGGATTCATACACGTGCATGAGGGCGGCGCAGGGCGGGCACCTCGAAGTGCTGCAATGGGCGCGTACGAACGGCTGCCCGTGGGACGAGTTGGCGTGCATGTTCGCGGCGTTGGGCGGACACCTCGAGGCGCTTCAGTGGTCGCGCGCGAACGGTTGCCCGTGGGACGGGAGGACAATCGATTTGGCGCGTGCTAATGGGTACCATGATGTGGTTATCTGGGCAAAAGCGAACGGCAGCCAATGGACAGATGGAAGTACATAGTTGCAGGATACTAGGAAGAAAAGTACGTACCGTGAAACTCAGGAAACAACCGCCGAAAAATAATTAACAAACCCGCGCTCGTTCCGCCGCCACGCGCTCGCACTCCAGCGCCGCGTTCCAGTGCTTGACTCCCAAATCCGTTTCGCCAACGGAAAGCGCATTTAGGCGCGCCATGGTGAGCCACCTGTGAAACTTTTCCTGTGTCACTTCATTCGGGTCGCTGCTGCGCGCGCAAACCATCGCCTTTTCGATATCCGCGCCCGCTTGTTTCGATATTCGGTGCTCCGAGTTTCGCGCGCGGGCCAGGAACAAACGCATTTCGGACAGCAGGTTTTGGTCCACCGTTTCGGGCTCGCAAGGCTCTTGGGTCATCCTTAGCACCACACTGGCGTCCATGCCTTCCACTAATCCGCTCGTGCTAGAGCTGCTGACGTTGATGAACTGCAAGTCCGTCGCGACCCTCGTTTGGTGAAATTGGAAATCCATCTCCAGCGTCTGCGACGTCGTGGTGTCCACCAAGGACCGCACGTTTCGCACGCCCACGTCCGAAAGCGTGCCTTGTGTGAGCTGGGTTTCGTCAAGCACTACCACCGTACCTGGTGCGAGCTGTAGGGGCCCGCTGCGCAAGCGGTTGGTGCTGTAGTCTTTCCTGGGCGCCCACGGCCGCGCGTTCAAACTCGCGATGCTCAGCGGCAGGTGCGCCACCGCCGGCGCGATTTGCGCGACCGCGCGCGACAACAGCGACGCCACCACCCCGCAGTGCGCAGGCCCGTCCGGAACCCCCAGCAGCGTGATCCCGAACTTCCCAATAGGCATCCCGTCGCTCCTGGTGTGTACCCGTGAAAGCAGCGTGAACAGGACGTACTCCGCGGCAAGCTGGTCGCCGCCCAGGGGCGCGGCGAGGTGATCGATAAGCGCGCCGCGAATAAACGAAGCGCCTTTTTGTTTCAAATCATCACTCAAGCCGCCAGCGCCGACGGATGAGGCGCTCGTGATTTGCCAAGCGTTCGCCGCGGTTTCAGCCGTTTCAGCCGTTTCGACTTGTCCACACACGAACCCATGCGCCGAGGCTCTTCGCGCGGCGAGGACGTGGAACCGGGGTACCACGCTGGTGGGCGGGTTGTGCGCGCGCTCTTCGTCCATGAAATCGAAATCCTGTTGCGCTCCAGTGTTGATTTGCGTACCCGGAATCGAGGCAATGCTTTGCCCGGCGTTCCCAGCCCCGCCCGCATCCGCCATCGCGGCTAGGGACAGCTCCGGTGCGATGCCAAGCACACCAACCAGCTCAAGCACGTCGTTGAGTTTCACAGCAGCGATTTCGTCTTGAGAAAAAAGGAGGAAAGTGTCAGTCCGCGTATGCGCAAACCGTGTGTGTCGGATTTGGGAAACACAAAACGTACCTTCGTCGTCGTACATCTTCACGATGCACGGCGTGGGTTGCCACAGCCCGTCTTGTTGTTCCAAGCGCCCCAGCGGGAGATTCAAAGCGTCCTCGGTTGACGTGTCAGGGTTCACGTTCGTCGGCGCGCCGCCTTCTTTTTTCGACAAGCTATCGTCGTTGTCGCCGTGGTGCTGCTTTTTTGAACCCAGGTCGTCAGGGAGCTCGCCGGCGCCGGCCAACGCGGCGGCGACGAGATCCGCGGCGTCTTCGTTTTCTTCGCCCATCTCCACGTCCTCGTCGTCCCTGCGTCGTTTCGCTTTTGCGTTTGCTGTGTCCTCGTTGGTTTTTGTTGGCGTGCGTGGCGGTATACCCACTCCGGCGCCATCCAGACGACGCACCCACGCGCTTTCCCCGGGCAGGGGCACGCAGTACAACACCCTCCTTTCCCAGATTTTGCGATCGGTGGGCACTTGAGATTCCGCATCGGATGGCCCGAGATCCTCCGAGTACTTCGTGGTAATCCACCTCCCCCCAGTGTCCCGGTAGGAACCGACATAGTACTCGGGGTTGTACATGTCCTGGACCATGCACCGGAACCTTACTAAAGTTCCGGGACGGACGAGGTCCACGCCCACGGCGTTGATCTCGGGAACGAGGTCCACTAACTCTCTTTGCGAGAGTTGCCCAAGGGCTTCGCGAAACGCAGCGCGCACGCCCCAGTCGCCATCCTCCGCACCCGCGCTCGGGTAAACCGCGGCGGCGTCGAACAGGGAGTTGACCGAACCAAGGGGGTCGGTCAGTACCCGCGGAAGCGGGGGCGACATTCTCCAACGGCGGTGTCTACGCCGCGCGATTCGATCTGTGGGAAGCGCGGGAAAACGGACCGAGAGAATTGTTCAGTAGCCTCAAACACAACGACGCGCACACGACTCCCTCCGCGATGTCTTCCGACGCGACGCTCGGTTTGGAAACTCGCGCGCGCAAGAGAAAGCGCGAGCTCCGCGATGCTAGCGCGGCTAACGCGGGCGAGGCCATCCCCCGCCTTCTCAACGACATCGTCATCGAGCACGTTCTCAGAACCGAGTATTTCGACGACCCAGCCGATCTCGCACGGCTCCCAGCGGTGAGCTGTGCGATGCGCGACGCGGTGGCGGCGACGGGGCTTCGGTTTGGAGAGCTTGGTTAAAAGCGTGCCGTGGAGCTCGGATGCTTAAGCGCGGTGCAGCGCATGTAACGGGGAGGTCGTCTGTCGCGTCAAGAACTCCTTTGCCAGGTAGCGGCGATGGGTGGACAGCTCGAAGAGTTGAAGTCATTGCGCGCGGACGGCTGGCCGTGGGACAAATACACGTGCATGTACGCGGCAAAGGCCGGACACCTCGAGGTGCTGCAATGGGCGCGCGCGAACGGCTGCCCGTGGGACGTAAACACGTGCACGTTCGCGGCGATGGGCGGGCACCTCGAAGTGCTGCAATGGGCGAGTGCGAACGGCTGCCTGTGGGACGAGGCAACGTGCACGTGGGCGGCGTTGGGCGAGCACCTCAAGGTGCTGCAGTGGGCGCGCGCGAACGGCTGCCCGTGGGACAAGTGGACGTGCTCGAGGGCGGCAGAGGGCGGGCATCTCGAGGTGATGCAGTGGTCGCGCGTGAACGGCTGCCCGTGGGACGCAAGGACGTGCTCGGTGGCGGCGGAGGGCGGGCACGTCGAGTTGCTGCAGTGGGCGCGCGCGAACGGCTGCCTGTGGAACGAGTACACGTGCGAGCGGGCGGCGCAGGGCGGGCACCTCGAGATGCTGCAGTGGTTGCCCGCGAACGGCTGTCCGTGGCACGAGGGGACGTGCACGTATGCGGCGGAGCTCGGGCACCTCGAAGTGCTGCAGTGGGCACGCGCGAACGGCTGTTCATGGGACGAGACCACGTGCTCGGGGGCGGCGGAGGGCGGGCACCTCGAGGTGCTGCAGTGGGCTCGCGCGAACGGCTGCCTGTGGGACGAGTACAAGTGCGCGTTCGCGGCGAGGGAAGGGCACCTCGAGGTGCTGCAATGGGCGCGCGCCAACGGCTGTCCGTGGGACCGGAACACGTGCATTCATGCGAGCGGGTCCGCACTGGAGTGGGCGGTGGCGAACGGCGCACCCTAATAGCGCTACAGTATAGGTCTGCGACGGAAAACAATATTACGTTTTTAAAGAGGCGTTAAAATGTCTTTCACGCCACACGGCTACCAGACGGCTAGCATGTCTACCAGTCCCACATAGCTTACTACCATGACTACCATGACCTAACTACCACGACTGCCATGACCCAACTACCATGACTGCCATGACCTTACTACCATGACTTCCATGACCCAACTACCATGACTACCATGCCTACCACGACCTATCGCAATACGGCGTTTGCCAGCACAGCGCGCCGAGCGCGCCCAGGACGACGAGCGCGAACGCCGCGCCAACCGCGAACCCCGCGGTCGCGCTTCTTTTGTCCACGCGCTTCGCGGCGCCGAACGCGGTTTGCGCCGCAGCGCAAAACAAACACGCCGCGGCCGCCGATTGCAGCGCTACGGTATTGGTGCTTTGCCACCCACTCGGTACGAACCCCTCAGACCCGAACCCTAGTGTGGCGCCTATGATGAGCAATACCGGCTCCGCTATCACCGCCAAAAAGACAGCCCTGCAAGCTGACCACCGGTTTCCGGTCCCGCTCGCCAATGCGCTCCACCCCACGGCGCACGCCCTCGGCGCGACTCTCGCTGCGGCGGGGAAAATGGCGTGCCCTCCGTGCGCCGCCCACGCTACGGCTAGCCCGGCGCCCTCGGATACCGACGCGAACACCACCGCGCACAGCACGACTAAATGCGCGCCGCTGAACGACCAAACCTGTTGTTCCGTCGCTTTTAGGTTTTTATCCCGCGAATCGTTCCAGCCGGAACGCGACCCGTTCTCGGGGTCGAACTCGTTATTATCGGGCAAGTCGTACTCCGTCCTCTTTCCCTCGCCCCGCCTCAATTTCGCCTCGGCGCGTCCCAAAACGTATTCCGCGAGAAGCGTGTGCGCGAGTACGCCCACCACGGCGCCGAACACGGCGGGGAGCCAGTGGGCGTCACCGAAGCGACACCGCCGGAACGCATCCGCGAGTCGCGCGAAGCCCACCGCGGCTGCCGCGCCAGCGGCGGCGCCTAACAGTTCGGTGCGCTCGGGGAAGAAAATGCCCGCGTTCTGTACCCCCGTGACCCCGGCGCCTCGGAACCGTTTTGATTTCAGGTTGGACACGTGCAAACCAATCGGCGCGATGTCGTTGTCCCCGAGCAGTTTTGATAAAAACGCAGCGGCGATGACGCACAGCACAGGCACGGCCATCGTGGCCATCGCTAGTGGTACGGCGCTCACGCCGATTGTTTCCACGGCCGCGACATTTTCCACGACATTCGCGTTGCCCGCGATTCCCTCAACCGCGCTCCCCACGCTCGCCCGCGCAAACTCCGCGGCGCGCAACGCCGCTGCTTTCCTTTCGCTTGATTTCGTCGCTAGCCGGTCAAGCGCCTGCGCTGCTGATTCCGTGGAGTCCGTTTTCGTGGAAGGCACGAACGACCCGGTGGTTAACGTGTGCTGACTCAAACCGGGTTCGAACTTTGAACGTTTCTTTTCGTTGTGTTTTGACCGAACTTCTTTTTCAGACAGAGTCGCGGTATCCGGCTCCACATCCACGTTCTCCGTGGAGTACGTGCCTTTCGTGACGGACGAGGCGTGATGCGCTCCTGCGTACGCACCGACCGACCCCACCTCCGCACGTTCAAGCGCCGCGGTCCACATCCGGAACGCTTCCAGCGCCGCCGCCGAAACCGTCGCTACCGTCGCCACCGCCGTCGCCTCCGCTCCCTCCAGCGCGTCAGGTAACAACTCCGCGACCGTGATCCAGATCATACACCCGGCCGCGAAGCCCATGCCCAGTGGGAGCAACGCTTGAAACGTCTCGACGAACATGAACGCCGGGACCGCCAGTAGGGGCTGGGGCAGTGAGGTGAAAACACTCCACAGCGCGCACTTCCACGGCCGCACGCCCCGCGCCGCAAGCACCGTCGCCACGGCCATGCCTTCTGGGATGTTATGTGCGCCTATGGCTAGGGTAACCAACGTGCCTTGCCGCCACCCCCGTTCGCCTCCGAAGCTCACTCCAACCCCGCTGCCCTCGCCCAGGGAGTGCGCGGTCATGATGCCTATCATGAGCAGCGTCTTCCTCGCATCCGCGCCCCGCAGCAACCCAAACTTCACATTCTCCTGGTCCCGAAGCATGCGTTGCGTCAGCGCGATGAACACCGCGCCGAAACATAAACCTATTACGACTAGTAAGGGCCCGTGCGGCTCGCCCTCGTGCACCAGGTCGAAACTCGCCGCGAGCATCACCCCGCACGCCAGCGCGTTCGCGAGCGCGGCGAGCCGTGGGGAGAGCCGCGTGACGAAAAAGAACGGAAGCGCGCCGAGACCGCTCGCGGCGGCCATGAGCAAGGTCATCAGGAACACAGCACTGACGGTGGGGACGCCGGCGCTGGCGGCGGAGGCGATACCGCCGTGGATCGTGTCCAACCCTGGGGCGTCCATGGTTTTCGAGTAGTACAGGTGCCGGTATGGGTATCGATCTCGTCAGACGTGCCGATAATTCGATTAGCGGATCCTCCCGAGGCAGATAGCAGAGCACCCTCGCCCAGATCCCACGCTCCGCCTGCGATGCGCAACCTTCGCTAAGCACTAGTTGCCGAGCTCCGAGCCGCACGCCGCGTGGTCGGACCACCTGCGCGGTCGTCGTCTATCCGCGGGAAACGCGGCGTCCCCGCGGCTCGACCAGCCGATCTGGATTCTCACGCGCTCTTTTCGCAGAAGTATTTTCGGGACGTAAAAGGTGACTGGCTCTGATTACATCTTGTTAAATTACATACTTCTCACTCTCCTCTCTCCCTGTTGTTTCGTGTTACTTCGGGATCGATTTTCCGCCAGTGTTACGCGAAGAGAGTACCCTGCGCGTGACGAGTGCGAGTTTCACGAGGCACCCCGTGGCGACCAGCGCGAGCGCGGCGGATACGCCGGTTAGCATAGCCGGCATTTCTTCTTCGTAGTAGTTCGTCCCGAGCGCCTGCCCCGGGTACCCTTCGCTTGAGGCGTCGTTGGTGTGGTTCGCGTCCCGCTCCAAGGCACGCGAGAAAGACTGCCAGCTCTCGCCCATGGTGGCTTCCCACGACTCACCGAACCCCACCGAACCGGCCCCCGCCCACACCGAAAACACCTCGCCGACGGTGGTGGCCGGCCTTCTTGTTAGTAAAAAAATCATCACCACCTCGCCGATGCAGTTGTTCCGGCAGCCGTCGAGCCCCCCGTCTTGCAGGCCGCGAATCATTTTGTCCTCCACCCAGGGTTCGGACAAGTCCCCTATCACGAACAAATCGTTACCGGGTAACCCGCAAGCCTCTGCGCAGTTCGTTTTGCGCGTCGCCCAATCCGCGGCGCCGTCGTACGGAGTCGTCCATTTCGCCGCTACGGCGGGCATGATGGTGGTCATGCTGTAATACTCCGCATCTCCCTCTCCGAACCCGTTCAGGTTTTGCCAAGGCGCGTTCATCGGGGCCATGCCAGGGCACCCGGCGCCGTACACTTCCGTTTCAATTTCGGACTGCGCGAATTCGTACCCGTTGCCGCATGCGTAGAACACGACGACTTTTTTTATTAACCGGAACTCGGTTGGCAAATCGGCAAACGCCGCGATGGTTTTCGTGGCGTACACTTCCGGGATCCCGCACTTGTTCAACACGGTCACATCGATGGTGTCGTAGGTCACGGACGGGTCAGCGTCCCCGGACACCAAACCGTGTTGCAAGCAATGCACGTATTCATGCATCACGATTTTGATCCCGAAAGAATTCGTCGAGGATTCAACCTCGTCGTACCCATCATCGCTGTAAGGTTTCAGGTATATGGTACACACCCCGGTGCCCCAAATCAAATCAGCCCCGCCGTCAGGGTTTTGTTGTGACATCTTGTCGTTGATGTTGGTCATGATGGACATCATCGGAACCGCGGGGCAGAAACCGGGGCCGCCCCAGATCCAGGACAGGACCAACAACGGCGCGACGAGCCCGAGGAGTAAAAACAGAACAACGACGCCGGATTTCCACGTCACTTTGGGGGGGGGAGCGGTGGGATTCGATGCCAACGCGTTCGACATGGTCACGTTGATGTTTGAATGGGGTGGGTACGCCGCGTGGTGAAGTGCGTGTCTGGCTTTGGTGCTGTCTGATGACGAAGATTTGACGACACATTTCAATTCTATCCGGTCCGACATTTTGCAATCCGGAAAACGGCCGAAACCAAAAGCCTCGGCACTTCATCAAAAGTGAAGCGACGTAGCCTTCATTATTTCGGCGCGCGTGCCTCCGGCATGGCGGCCTCCCCCCCAGCCCCCCCCGACTACGTCCACACTCTGACCGTGCGGTACTCGGAGTGCGACGCGCAAGGCGTGGTGTTCAACGCGCATTACCAGAGTTTGTGCGGTACGTGTGTAAGGCTTTCCCAAATCCCGCCTCCCTGGTTTCCCAGGTCCAAGACTGACACTTTCTTTTATTTATCGTAAGACGCGGTGATGGACCTCTGGGTCCGGGATCGGTTGGGAATTCAATGGCAGCGAAAGGAAGGCGCAGAGTTTTCCATGGTGCGTTCGTCGCAGTTCGAGTACCTCGCCCCGTGCGGTTTTCTTGATGACCTGACAATCTGTGGCAGAATCACGAAGTGGGGACGGACTTCTTTTGAAATCGGCTGGGAAGGCAGTGTTTGCGGTGAAAACGGGGAAGGAAAAATAAACGTGTTCCGAGGGTGGATGACGCACGTGTGCGTGGAGAAACTCGAAAACGGAAAACGAAAACCAAAGGAAATCGACGAAACGTTTCGGGAAAAAATAGTAACGCCGAGAGCGCGCTTGTGAAGACACAGACGGTATTACGTGGTATTACAGGTAACGGCGACACCCGCGAAGCATGGACACAGATAGTAAGGTATGATAATAGTAACAGTAGAGGTATTAATATGATAATAGACTAGTAATAGTAAACAACGGTACCAGTGATAGTAATAACCGCCGCTAAGAAGAATCACTCCGACGCGCACGCCGCGAAGGCTTCGTTTCCGTAGTCGATGAAGTCGTCGAAGGTAATGAAGGCGTCGCCCCTGCGGCTGGGCATTTTCCGTTGCGCAGGCCCGCCCGAGTCGTCGCAGGTGTCGAATTCGCTGTCCACGGTTCCCATTCCTTTCCGGTTCCCCACGCCCCGTTTTCCGCGGTTCGTCAAAACCTCCCACGCGGAAGACAGCTGTTCCTCCGGAACGTTCCTGTGCCCCCTTCTCATTTCGTTCAAATCACCAAGCAAACACCCCAGCTCGCTTTCGTCCAACACCCCGTTGTGGTCCGCGTCGTACCGCATCCACAGCGCTCTCAACACGGATGTTGGCACGACCTCCTGTACCTTCGCCTGCTCCAGCAACCACGCCCCGCTCTTCGGGCGCCAAGGCGCCTCGACGTACTCCCTAGACGCCATCTCCGCCAGACGCGACGCCGCGCGGTCCCACGCGAACGCCTCGTCCACGTTGACCGTACCGACGGTACCACCCTTGGCGACACAAACCCCGGGTCGTCGAAACAGCTCACCCGGGGTCTCCGCCGCCGTGGCCAACAGTTTCACCTTGTGTTCGTACAAAACGTCGATGAACGTGATGAACCTACGCATCAAATCCACCCTGCCCATTGTGAGCCGGGGGATTTGTTCCACCCCCACGGTGTGGAACACGGACGCGATGGCGGTGTAGTCCCCTGATTGTGAACGAAAAAGTGGTTAACGTCTTGTATGGGCAATCGCAGAGGCGGAATGTGGTGATTGGGAAAGTTCCTCACCAGCGCCAAGCGCGGCGTCGCAGATTTCGTTAAACGTCAACCGCGCCACGCCGCCGCTCGCGTTGTTCACCCTGATGCGCCGGCCTTGCACGGAGACGTCCACGGTGACCATCCGGTCGTTCTTGGCGAATCTTTGGAGTTTTCCCGTGAGCCACTGGTTTGATCGTTCCTTACTGTCCTTGTCACCCACAGTGAACACTCGCCAGGTACCGGATGACTTGTTTTGGTTTTCGGAGCTCGAACACGCGCCTCGCGAAGCGCCCAATCGTAATCGCTCATCTCGCGGATCCTCATATAGATCCTCGTTTTTGTGTCCCATTAGCCGGTAATCACGACCGCTTCGCATTTCGTGCACCGCGCACTTCGCCATAATGGCCTCGATGCACGGCACGAACTGGGATCTGTTCAAGCCGTTTTTGTACAAATCGTTCGGCGCGCGGTTGGAGGTCGTGACTAATGTGACGCCTTTTTGCCACAGCTGGTCCAGTAACCGCCGGATGATCATCGCGTCCGCCACGTCCACTACCTGGAACTCGTCAAGGCACAGCACGGACGCGTTCGCCGCGATATTGCTGGCGTACATCGCAACGGTGTCCCTCGCTTTTGTTTCCTTGCACTGCCCGAGCTTGTGCAGCGCGTGGTGTGTGCTTTGAATGTAAAACAAAAGTGTCAGTCTTGTGTTGGCAAACAGTGTGCCTGGATTTGGGAAACGCGCAATACGTACCTCAACATGAAGGAATGGAAGTGCTCTCTTTTTTTTTCAACCCCGTGCCGGCCGGGCAAGCACGCGTACGCCAAATCCATCACGAAGCTCTTCCCGCACCCCGGCCCGCCGTGAAGATACACGCCGCCGCTGTGCGGTATGGGCGGCGCGGGTGGTTTGTCCGTGCTGGTGAACAAATCCGCGAACCAGCTCCCTTCTTTTTGGGGGGGAGACTGGCCCGACGACGATTTGCCATTCTTGTCCTTGTCCCCATCATGACCTCCCACGAGTTTCCGATGCAGGTCGTCCAACACAAAAACCGCGTCCCGTTGCGTGTCATCATGACGCAGCACGCCTTCCTTGGCGAGCCTTGCGTACGCCACGGAGGGGGTCTCACCGGGTCGCACCAGTTTGCCGAAGTCCAGGGTCACCGGGCCGATTTCGTCGATATCCACCACCGCGGATTGCGCGAAAAAACGGGGTCGGGTCCCGATTGTCGCACCCGCGAACCCGACCCCGTTCCTTGGGTAAAGACGTGGCGCGTCCGCGTACGAGACGCACAGCCGCGCAACACGCCGTGTCGCGCCTCGCGCCGACGACATCGTACCACCGATGTCGGCGCTCGTGCGCGGCGGACTGACCGCTGCGGCCCCGCAATCACGAGAAACAGTTGATCTGGATTCGTTTGCTTGTGGAAACAAAAAAAGCTCGAATTTTTTTATAATATTTGTACTGGTAACACCCTCTGGCCGACTCTCCCGATCCACTTCAGAGCCGCGCCCGCCTTCGTCGCGCGCGTTGGTTGACGGGACCTTCATGTTCTCTCGATCCACGGGCGAGACGGATGACCTTTTGGGAGGCTCGGGCACCGTTCTCGGTTCGGGCGGGTCCATGCGCGGCACCCTGACGGTGAACCGCGGGTATCTGCATTACGGCGACGCCCCTCCTCCCGCGTCTTCCACGGGACGCAGGTACCAGGGCGGCGTGAGCTTCGAGGATACCCGGTTTGTGGACCCTGGTGTCCTTTCAAGCGCGTCTAGCTCGGACGGCGAGTACTCTTATGTCGAAGACAGCTCGCCGATGGTGCGGCACGCCGAGGGACGACGCGGGACGCGACGCGAATCGAGCGGCTTGGGCGGTGTGAGCGGCGCGCGGGGCGACAAGAAGGGTTCGTCGTCGTCGTCCCACGGGGGACTCGGGGTGTGGTCCGCGGTGTTGGTGCTCGCGGTGCTTGCTGTGCTTTCCGTGGTCGGTTTAGTGGGGTCAGGGGTGGTTCCCGCGGAGTCGCTGCCCTTGCCGGCTGGGATGTTAAACGCGTTGCAAATTATTAGCCCGGGGATCGCGCCGAAAAACGAGCCTCCTGAAACGCTTTCGCTCCACGAAAAAAACGTCGCGGACGCGCGCGCGGAACACGCCGCGACGCACGCCCCGAGGGCTGCTGAAACCAAGTCACGGGATGAGGATGACAAGGAAGAGACGAAGAAGAAGGAGGAAGACAAGGAGACGAAGGAGATGGAGGAGGAGGAGAAGAAGGAAGACAAAGATGAAAAAAATGACGACGACGACGACGACCAAATTGTTTTGCTCGGCCGCGACGAACGCGGTTCCCGCGGCAAAGCGCCGACACGAGCGGGGGGTGACACACCCAAAACCTCGGTGTTTGACTACGACTACTCCGCGAGCCGTACACCGCAGTGAGTTGCGCATGTAAGAAATATATCAAAAGTATCATACGTATTTTGTGTACCATCGCAATCAATCTACTCCCGGTTTCCGTCTAAATCTACCAAACGCTCCTTCTTCTTTAAACCCTCGCCAGGTCCAAAAGCGTCCCGCCCCCGATCGCGCTGAGGACGACGAACACCAGCACTACGAACGGCCCGCAGTGTCGCCACGCCGCGGTTGTTACCAACGCGAGCCAGGTTTTCATGTGTCCAACCTTTCCGTTTGACACGCGCGCCGAAACAGCGACACCCGTTTTTCGCGCGAAAATCGCCGCGCCGTCGCTTCGCATGAACAGCGCGGTTACCCTGATTGAGGGCAGTATTAGCAGTAAAAAGGTGGAAACCGCCCCGCAGGACGCGTACCGCCACACCCCTGAAAGGTGCTCCGGGAGCTCACACGTTTTCGTGGCTACGAATTGTCGTTTCGCGGCGTTTTTTTCGTCGCGCGCGAGAGGAGTTTTATTTTTTTCGTCATCCCCGACCAGGCTCAACAGCGTGAAACTCGGCTTTGGGTTTCCCATCAGCCAAGAAAACGTTCCTAACGTGAGTTCGGTGACTTTGAGTGGCTTATCCGTATTAGCTGGTGTTTCCGTTGCCACATCACTCCCATCCTCGTCCCCATCTTCCCCATGTTTCTTAGTTTTCGTAACATCCCCGTCCCCGTCCCCAAACTCGTCCCCAAAAATCACGTCGCGCGCAAACTCGCACCGGTCGTGGTCGTGGCCGGCGAGCACCAACACGGGCCGCGTCGCGTTTAGCAACCGCGTTGTGCTTTCCGGAGACAAGTAGTCCTGGTACTCCACACCGCCGATTTTTTTTGAGTTCCGAAAACGCGGCTGGATCACCGGCCCGAACCTATCAGGGCCGCACGAGTTTGGGTGGTACGAGTCTCGGGCAAGAGGCAGGTGCGTTACCAACACGCGAGGTCTGTTTTTTTTGTTTTTCCCAATTTCATCCACGAATCTCCACGTTTCTTTCGTTTGTCGTCCGTGTTCGTCCCCGTCCAGGGCCATGGCGTTGACCCCAATAACATCCACGCCACCGATTTGAACAACGTAGTTGGAACCCCCGAACCGCTTTTCGTGCCTGGTTTGAATGGACGGAAACTTCTCGCCGTGCGCCGAGTACCCGACGTCGTGGTTTCCGTGCACGGAGAGGTGGTGTTTTTTTGGAGCAGATGAGGATGCGGATGGCGATGAGGATGATGGCGATGATGCTGCTGATGCTGCTGATACTTCATCACCGTGACCTCCCCCCGCAGCCGCCTGCCATCTGAATACGCGTTCGAACCGCTTCGCGTTCTTGTCGAACACATCCGGGTCACCGGTCTGCCACCCCCCGTCCAGCAAGTCGCCCAGGAACAGCACGTGGTCCGGTTTTTTCGCGAGCACCGCGTGACGAAACGCGCGGTGCATGTACGCATCGCAGATTCGTTCCACCAAACCCAAGGTCCACGTGCCTTTCCTTGCGAAGGCCGGGTACGACGTGAAGTCACTGAGTTGCGGGTCCGCGATCACCGCGACGTGAGTCGCGGGCGACGAAGAAGAGCCTCCGAGCTCGGGCCACGTGCACGACCACGACGTGAGTCGGTAGGCGAGGTGCTCGTGGAATCCAACCAAGGGAACCCATAAAAAACAAAACAACGCCATCGCCAACTTTGTCTGCGCCGGGTCGAACCCACACCAACGGTGTTGATCTCGGGAAGCACGCGCGGACTTATCACCCACCGCGTGCGGCTGTTTTGCCATCACGGCCTCCGCCGCGGCGCGCGCCGTGGTCTGAGACCAAGCCGTGGTCGAAGGGAAGATTCGGTTGCGATTAAATTCTGCGAATTTGCGAATATCATATTCGCTTTCTGGGAAGCCTCGACGCACAACGACGCGCACACCACACCCTCCGCGATGTCTTCCAACGCGACGCTCGGTGTGGAAACTCGCGCGTGTAAGAGAAAGCGCGCGCGCCGCGATGCTACCGCGGCGAACGCGGGCGATGCCATCCCCGGCCTCCTCAACGACATCGTCATCACTCACGTTCTCAGATCTGAGCATTTCGACGACCCCGCAGATCTCGCACGGCTCCGAGCGGTGAGCCGCGCGATGCGCGATGCGGTGGCGGCGACGGGGCTTGAGTTTGTCGAGATTCATGAGTATGAAGCTGTAGAGCTCGGATGTTTAAGCGTGTTGCAGCGCCTGCAACGGGGAGATCGCCTGTCTCGTCTAGAAAACCTTTGTGAGGCAGCGGCGAGGAGTGGACAGCTCGAGGAGTTGAAGGTGTTGCGCACGAACGGCTGCCCGTGGGACGAAAATACATGCTCGGGGGCGGCGGAGGGTGGGCACCTGGAGGTGATGCAGTGGTTGCGCGCGAACGGATGCCCGTGGGATGAGGACACGTGCGAGTTTGCGGCGAGGGGTGGGCACCTCGAGGTGCTGCAGTGGGCGCGCTCGAACGGCTGCCCGTGGAACAAAAACACGTGCTCAGGGGCGGCGAGTTGCGGAAATCTCGAGGTGCTGCAGTGGGCGCGCTCAAACGGCTGTCCGTGGGACGAGGCGATGGTTCACATGGCGGCGGATGAAGAACATCGCGACGTGTTCCTCTGGGCGCGCGAGAACGGCTGCCCGATGAACGATGACGCGTGGAATTGGGCGAATGAACTCGGGTGGCTTGGCGGTGATGCTGATTTGTGAAGGTCGTCTTTTCAGTGAAGAGATCGGTTCGAGTTATAACACTTGCGAATTCTGCGAATACGTGCGAATACTTGCGCGAATACTTGCGAATACATCTGCGAATTCATTTACAAAAAAAAAAAACATCTGCGAATTCATTTCGGTGCACGTCTTGCGATTACAAGCTTCGCACTCCCCCCTCTCTATTCGTGTCTATGTTTGTTTTTAGTTTTTTAATGTAATGCGGAGATGTCCGTGTGTATTCCCCTACCAAAAGGTGGGTCTTGTGAGAAACACCAAAAGGTGGGTCGTAGACACAGGGAGTCAAAAAGCAATGTCTTCGTCAATCGATCGCGCTCGACCTCCAAAAAAAACTCACGTCACCAGCCGCGGCGCGACCGCCATGGACATGAGTTCCTGGAACAGCAGCTTGCATGCGTAGGGGAGCATTACTTGCACCACCTTGGTGCGCTCGGACGGGTTCTTGCAGCACTCGAAGGTTTGGTTCTTCAAGTTCGCAACGGCGACGAGGCCGCAGGTTTGACACACGTGGATCCGATACGCGTCGCTTTGGTCCATCAGGCGTTCTTTCAAAAAAGCAGACGCGCCGTGCGAGATGATGCAATCGCGCTCCATCTCCCCGAAACGCAACCCGCCATCCCGGGACCGGCCCTCCATGGGCTGCCGCGTCAAGATCTGCACCGGCCCCCTTCCTCGGCTGTGGATCTTGTCATCCACCATGTGCTTCAGGCGCTGGTAGTACGTGGGGCCCAAGAATATCTTAGCCTCCAACTTGCGCCCGGTGTGGCCGTTGTACATTACCTGATTCGGTGAAAAAGAAAGCGTCAGTCGCGAGTCGCGAGCACGGGTGTACTTCGTAACGTATATCAGGGATTGGGTATAGTAGTGGTGTGACTTTCAACCTTTACTCCATAAAGAGCAGGTAACAGTCAACTTGTGCTGTAAGCAGTTACTTCCTTGTAGTGAGTGTAGTCAAAAAGGGGCAGTAAACAGGGAGGCAGAACGTGCAAAATGGGAAAGTTCCTCACCTCTTCGCCTTTGCGCTGGTACCCGCAGTCGTGCAGCATGTCGCTGATGTTCTGAACAGTCACCGGCGTGAACGGCGTGGCGTCGCCTTCCTTGCCCATCATCGCCGCGACTTTGCCCATCAAGCACTCCACGAGCTGCCCAATAGTCATGCGCGACGGAATGGCGTGGGGATTGACAATGATGTCAGGCACAACCCCTTCGCACGTGAACGGCATGTCCTCCTGCGTGTACGTCATGCCGATCGTTCCTTTCTGGCCGTGCCGCGACGAAAACTTGTCCCCGACCTGCGGGGTGCGGCAGCTTCGCACCCGTATCTTCACAAACCGCAACCCCTGGTCGTTCGTGGTGAGCAGCACCTGGTCGATAATCCCCGTTTCCGCGTTCTTCATCCCGGTGCTGCAGTCCCGTTTCGTGAACCGCTTCGAAATCAAGGAAGGGTCGTCCTCGTCCAGGGGCGAGGTTTTGCCGATGATGATGTCCTCGCCCGAAACGCGCGTGCCAGGGCAAATCAACCCGTCGTCGTCGAGCTTGTCGTACGTGCCGTGCTTCATGCCTAGCGTGGTGTCCCGCGAAGGCCGTTCAAGCTCTTCCTTGGTCAGCGATCCCTGTTTCTTCTCCTCATCCTTGAAGCTGCGGTAAAAGATGCTCCGGAACAACCCGCGGTCAATGGAGGACTGGTTCATAATCACGCTATCCTCCTGGTTGTACCCGGTGTAGCACATGATGCCCACTATGACGTTGACGCCGGCGGGGAGGTCGCGGAAGTGCAGGTGCTCCATCGCGCGGGTCGTGACCAAGGGTTTCTGCGGGTAGAACAGCACGTACGCCAGGGTGTCCATCCTGATTTGAAAGTTTGAAATGTACGTCCCCATAGCCTGTTTCCCCATCGCGCTTTGGTACGTGTTGCGCGGGGACTGGTTGTGATCGGGAAACGGGATGATGGACGCGCAGATCCCGAGAATCATGCTCGGGTGGATCTCGCAGTGCGTGTACAGGGTCTGCACGCCCCCGTCCAGCAGGGAAAGCGCCCGGGCCTGTACCAAGTCCTCGATAGTCATGCTGATCATGGTGGTTTCCTCCTCCTCCGTATCAACGTACTCAATACACCCCGTCGCGACCAGGTCGTTCCAGGTGTACCCCGTGACGTCTTTTTCTTGAAGCATCTCGATGTTTTTCCGTTTGATCACCAGCCGCTGGTCCTCCACGATGAACAACGGCCGGATGCACCGGCCGTAGTCCGTGTACAGCCGTAACTCCTGTAGCCGGATGTCGTGCACCACTCCTACTTCAATAGTGATATCAAGCTTTCGTCGCAAGCCCCGTAACGTCTGGACCAAGTTCGCGGGGTCCCGGTGAACACCGACCCACACGCCGTTGACGAAAATCTTTGTGCTCTTGGGAATCACGCTCGGCGAGATCTCCTCCAGGTTTTCCATGGTCCACTCTTCAAGGAACTCCAGCAGCGGCGCACTTGGTGACCCAACGGACACGAGCGCCATCAGGGAAAGGTTCTTCACCAAGCCAACCGCCTGCCCCTCGGGCGTCTCCGCGGGACAAACCATCCCCCAGTGCGAGTTGTGTAACTGCCGCGGTTTCGCCAGCTTGCCCTCTCGACCAATCGGCGAGTTCAAACGCCGCAGGTGCGAAATCGTGGAGGAGAAGGAAAGGCGGTTCAGCACTTGCGACACGCCAGCGCGGATGTCCTGCGCCCCCTGCGCGCCCCAGTTCCCGGTCGCCAGCGAGTACTTCAAACCGGAGGTTATCGTCTTGGCTTTCACGGCTAAAGTGAGCTGGATGTCCTTGCCGCTGTCCACGCACCGCTGGCAATACAGCCGCACGTCTTTGGTGAGTTTACGGAACAGCTGGCGGAACAGCATCCCTATTAAGGGGCCCGCCAGGTCCATGCGCTTGTTCCCAAAGTGGTCGCGGTCGTCCTCGTTCCTGCGTTTCAGCTGGCACAGTAGTAGGCGGTGCGTGATGTACCCCAAGAAATACGCCTTTCGGGTTTCGCAGTTCGTGTCCACCCCGACGTGCGGCAACAACTCCTTTTGCAGAATCTCGCGCGCGTACTTGATTCGTTTCTCGCGCGTCACGCCAACCGCGCTCCCTCTTTTGCCGATGAAATCGAGCGCAACGGCTTGGCTCTGTATCACCATGGCCTCCTCGATGCTCGGTCTTAACAAACCCATCATCTCGTCATCCCCAAAGTCGTAAACGATGTGCTCCAAAATGTCCTTGTCCGCCACAAACCCTAGCGCGCGGAACACGACGAAGAGGGGAATCTCGGTTCGGATGTAGGGCAGGGTCACCCGGATCACCCCCGGCTCGCCCTTCGTGCCAGGGGCGTGGAACAACCTGGCGACGCACGCGGACGCCGCCCGCGCGCCGCTTTCGGGGGAACTCCGGCACTCCGCGATCCACATGTACTTACTCGGCTGTTTCTTCTCGAACACGTACACGTGGTTGGTGCTCATCTTTTCCTGCGCGATCAAAACCTTTTCGCTTTACGATGAATATAAGAAAGTGTCAGTCTTTCGTAATGTGTATGAGGGATTGGTATGAGTAAACAGTCAGGGTAACAGTCCGAGGGAATGCGCCCTTCTGGTCGTAATAGTCCCTTCGCAGGACGAGTATGGGCAAACAGGGAGGCGGGATTTTGTGAAAGGACCAAGGCCGTACCTTCCGTTGATGATGAAGTACCCGCCCTCGTCGTACGCGCACTCGCCGAGCTCGGTGAGTTCTTTGTCCGTGTGGTCGTGAAGCGAGCAGTACTGCGACCGCAACATGATAGGCACCTTCCCGATGAACACCTTGTTTATCTTCTCAACCTCCTCCGATGCGTCGCCGTCGGGCGAAATCGTGGTCACGGTTTTGGTCATGTCCACGTACAGCGGCGCGCTGTAGGTGAGGTTGCGCAACCGGGCTTCTTTGGGAAACAGCGTGGAGGTCATCCCGTCCGCCTCCGTGACCATGGGCTTGCTGAGGTAAATCTGCCCGAACTGCACTTTGTACGTCTTCCGCTCCGAAACCTCCGCGTCCTCGCCGGGCATGTGCTGGTGCTCGGGCTCGAGCTCGAAGGTTGACATTTCGTCTGTGTTCGGGAAAAAATAGATGGCGAGGAAAGGTGGGAGGAAAGAGTCAGTGGTGTGTGGTTTGGGGGGTGCCAATGGTGGTTCAGTGCCTTTGTTTGTCACAATCGCCACGACTGCATTCGAACGGGAGTGCGTTGGAACGCACGCGCGTTTCCCTGTCCTCTCGGTGTGGCTGGTACGGCGAGTGGGCTCGGTCCAAAAAAACCCTAGGGGCAAAATGGCACGGCGCGCGTTCTTGGCGGCAAATCGCGCGCATTATTTTGCCAAGATCGCCGATCGCGATCGGACCCGCTCAAAACCACGCACCGACGATCTCCTGCATGGTGTGTTGAATGAACTCGTTGAACGAATCCAGCTGTTGCCGGGCCAAGCCTTTCTCTTCGAAGAACGAGCTGATCACCGTCCACGCGTCCTCCTGGCCGATCTCCTCATCGCTGGTCCCCAAATCATCGGTGTGCATCTCGGTATCGGTGAAGAGCTGCTCCATGGTGCGGATCAACACGCGCGCTCACGTCACCCCACTCTCGCGACTTGCACACGACCGACGCGCACGTTCCGATCGGCGCGAAAACGAAGGGGAGCAACACGCGCGGCGCGAAGTGAATCGCGGTTGGCCGCCGCTGCCGCGAGAGGGAAACGGGAGGTGTTCAGGGGTATGTAAACTGAAGGGGCTTTCCAGTTTCGTGAGTGCCTACGTCGATGTTTTCCGAAACGACGCCAGACCGTCATGGCGCCGACGCGGCGCGCCGCCGCGCCATCGCGCACCCCACCTCCCCCCGCTAAGAAACCCAAGACCGGAACGACCAGCCCCGGGGCCGTGGAAACCGAGGAGGACAAGTGGGTTGACGTCAAGCCTGAGCCGAAGAGTCCGACACCGCCGGGAAAAGTCCTTCGAGGGAAGAAGAGCTCTCATCTTTCCGCGATCGTGAAACCCGAAACCCCCACCACAAACAAAGGCATCGTCCGTTCCGAAACGAAACCTCCGGATTCGCCGTACCCCAACCTGGAAAGACCTACTCCTGAGGAGTGCTGGTGCGCGCGAGACTCGCTAGCGCAGCTTCACGCCGCGTTCTTTCGGCACAAGGAGCAGGCGCAAGAGGATGGGAGCAATCAATTGGGGCCGGGAAATCTAGGCACGGCGCTTCCCAAATTAGCGCTTCCCGGCGCTACGGCTACGGCTACGGCTACATCAGCGCTACCCTCCACGGAAACGCCGTACACGACACTGCACGGCGTATCAACCAGCGTGGGCACGATCGGAACCTCCATGCCCACCATAAAACCCGTGTTGGATTCGTTGGTGGGTACGATTTTATCCCAAAACACCACGGACGCGACTTCGGCGATTGCCTTCGCTAACTTGAAGCGCGCGTTTCCGAGTTGGGAGGAGGTGCGCTTGTCAAAGCCGGCCCCCATTGAACTCGCGGTGAAGTGCGGCGGCCTCGCGACGATCAAAGTTGCGCGAATTCAGATCATTTTGAATACGCTTCACCAAGAACGAGGCGAGGCGAGTTTGGAGTATTTGCGGGAGTTGGACGACGAATCTGTTAAAAAAGAACTGTCGCGATTCAAAGGCGTCGGGCCAAAGACAATTTCGTGCGTTTTGATGTTCTGTTTGAAACGGCCCGACTTTCCAGTCGACGCGCACGTGTGGAAAATAGCCTTGTCGCTGGGATGGATCCCGAAAAGCGCGTCACGGGACACCGCGTACACACACTTGAACCGAAGGTATGCGCGTACGGCTTTCCCAAATCATAGACGACTGTGCGTTCAGGAACACCCCCGACTGACGCTTTGTTTTACCCGTCGTAAGAGTCCCGGACGCGTGCAAGTTCGACCTTCACGTGCTACTGGTGGAGCACGGTAAGGTTTTCAAAAACGACGTCGGGTTTATTCGAAAAGCCACGGCGGAGCAACTCGGCGGAGGTTCGATCCCGGGAGGCGATGACAAAAAACAAACACCAGGGTGGATGGAACTTTTAGAACAGCCGGGGGGAATTAAGGACCGGGCGGATACATACTTTTTCACGAAGAGCGGGAAAAGCGTGTGCGGGTGACGGGTGGGATAGATTTGATCCACCGACGAAGGTCAGATTGCGAGCGACGGGATGGGTTTCACGTGGGGCAATTGCCCATGATACGCGGGAGTCCTCTGATTTCGATAGCTGTTTCATGAAGTATGTTTCTTTACATTCACGGAGTATTTACCCTAGAGTATTCATGGTCTCTCCTGTGGTAGTACATTGTGTTGTCATCTAATCAGCGGAATTGTCTCTCCTCGCCCTCAATTCCCGTCGTAATCCCTCCCGCTCCCCCAGCGCCACGCGTCGAGTCGCCGCCTGAACATGAACCGCTGTCTTTGATCTAAAATCGAAAAGTCCCACCCCGCTTGCTGTACCGCGTTTTGGTCGCTGATTAGTAACTTGGAAGTGGGCGCGACGCCCGCGAGTTTCGCCGCGATTTCGCCCGTGACCCCGGTTTCAGATAGCACCGACAACACCGTGTAAACGCCTAGGTTGAAGAAGTGCCCGCACCAATCGAGCACCGGCCCCAGGCCGGCTTGCACCAAAATCTGAGGCACGAAAAGAGGCGCCTTGAGTGCCATGCCCAACAGGGTACTGCCGAGACCTTTGAACTGCACCACGTCCTGCAGGAAAGGTCGGGACACGGTATCTCCCAAGCCCTCCATCACACCGAAGTTCGTCGCCATCAACTCGTTTATGAAGTTTTTCGGAGGCGTAGCGCCCGGCGCCACGCTCATGCACTTTTGGAAAAGCCACGACGCGGAAAGCGCGGGTTGGTACGGGTTTAGTTTGGCTAGGCACTCCTTATCAAGGCAATCCGAAAGCAACGCGTCTTCCATGCCGTTACTGAGTCTTCCCACGTGCCTTAGCAAAGCCCCGAGGCCTCCGAAACTCAACGGGGACTGCGCGCCGCTGGCGTCGCCTATTGAGCAGATTCGGTCAAATTGAGTTTGCATCGGCGAATCCCGGTACGTGGGGAAGTACCCGAACAACACCCTGAGCAGCTCCACTTCTTCTATTGACTTTAGGTTCTGGTACGAAGGCATCAGGTCCCAGTAGTCGTCTAAAACTTTCGCCAAGCTGGGGCGGCTAGAATCCGCATCCACGTACGTGAACATGTACGTCGTGCGGTCAAGCGGACCGCTCCCGGCGGGGAACGCTTCCCAGAAATACTGGGTTTGGAAAAGAAAAAGGTCAGTCGGGACCGTGACTTGTGTGAGTAAACAGGGAGGCCGGATTCGGGCCGAACAGGCGGCCGGATTCGGGCCGAACAGTGCACTTGTGATGTATTTGTAAGAGTTGCCAGTACTGTAAATGTTAACAGTAGTAAACAGTACGATAGTCACGCAGGGGCCGTAAACAGTGTTGGTATGTGGGAAAGCCCCAACACGTACCTGGCCTTGGAAGTCTGGTTGTATGTCCGTGGTGGTGGCGATTAAATCGGCGGAGCGGTTTTGTTCAGAATCAAAGCCCCGCGCACAAGACCCGACGACAAGACAAATCCCATCCGGTTTCACCCCGTGCCGCTGCTGCTTAACAACCGGGGACCCGAATCCCATGCAGTCCACGACCAGACGCGCGGTGACGGGTTTGACGTTGCTGTTTTCTTTTTTGTTTTCATCAGTCTCACCGAACACTGGCGCGGGTGAGATATCGAGTTCTGTTCCGTTCGGGTGCACCACGATTCCACCGAGCGCCGCGCGTTCCATCACCAACCCTCCTTTGTCCTCGAAGTTCTTCTTGATACACCGCAACAGCAAGGAAGGCTTGACGCCGCAGTTCAGGATATCCTGGGTGACCATCGGCGGCGCTCCGCTTCCGAAAAAAAAACACTTGATTGGGTTGAACTCCGTCGTGATGCATTCGTCGACTTGGTCCGGGGTCAACACCCCTAAAGGCACCAGCGCGTTTAACTCAGGCCTTGATACGTTCCACTCCTGTTCCCTGCCTTTTAAAAGACCTCGCTCCACCACGACTACGTTTTGCCCGAGGTGTTGCAGCGCCGTGGCGATAATAATCCCCAGCGTGCCGCCGCACACCGCGACGTCGAAGTCACATTTCGATGCGGGGATTGCTTCGGAAGATTCGGTCACGAACACCGGAGCCGGGCCCGCGTCTTCGCCCACTTTCATGTTCCGGATCGCGTGCCAGGCTTGGTCCGCGCGCTCAAGCGCGGCTAGGGTAGTACCGCCACCTGCGCCACTCGCTTGCGTACCACCCACGCCCTCGATGCTGCGCAACAATCGTTTCGTGCGCTCGCTGATTTGCGCATCGGAGGCACCGACAGCAGCACAAGTCGATGTCCGGAGTGTCCTGGACCGGGGTCCCGCGAATCGCGTTTGGCGTTGACTTCTGGCTTTGCGACCTGTGGCGATACCAAGAACAGGCGTCGCCGCGAACGAAACGGAAACCGCGTACATCGCAGCGGTCGTGCCGTCCACCGACGCGCGTGCGAGCGAGTGAGACAAGAAGACACGTCTGCACGTGTCTCGGAGTCGACGAGAGCGATTTTCGTTATTCGTTTCGTCGCTGGCGGCGGTGCGAAACAGCGGGTTTTCCCACCGAGACCCTCCCGGCGAAGGTCCTGGCAGCCACAGCGTGAGGCACGCGTGGGCCACGGAACTTCGCGAGAAGGCTATCGGTATCGTACTGACGCGCGAGCACGAACTCGCCCCCCCGCCTTCACGCCCCCCCCCGCGTACGACTCCGGTTCCTCCGACCGCCTCGGTAGAAACTCTAACATCCGAAAAAAGCCAAAGATGGCGACGACGGAGGCGTTCACGAACCCAGACGGCACGGCGTGGGACCCGCCCAGCCGTGAAACGATGGAGGCGTGTGGCAACGCGCCGGTGAAGCGCGAGTTTCTTCGGCCGTTACCGCCGATTCCGAGTGACCCGAAGCCACCGGCCTCGGATGGTTCCGGTACCGATGGCGGGACGAACGGTGGTAAATCAAAGCGCGCGCAAAAACGTGACAACAACGCGAAAAAGGTTTCTGTCGAACACCTGTGCAACGCCTTCGCCAAAGGCATCTGTACGTTCGGTGAGAAGTGTCGTTTTTCGCACGACCACGGCGCGTATTTGTTACACAAGCAACCCGATTTACCCGGACCGTGTCCGTTTATCGTCGCGAAAGGGAAGTGCCCGCACGGCGTGATGTGTCGCTTCTACGGGACGCACCCCGACGCGACGAAACGAGACGAAAGTAACAAAGAGACTAATGACACTGATGACACTGACACCGCTGTTACTGATGCACAGTCAATGGCTGACGTGCTCACGCTGCCCCCCCCTACCGACGGCATGCTTGACGAAATAAACTTCTTCCACCCGAACCTGAAGGTGCTTCTGCGGAAAGGCAAAATCCGGTTCAACAGGAGCGACGCCGTGTTGAAACAACTGGGCGTCAAAACCAAGTGGAGTTACGGCCCGCACGCGGTTGTCCGGGAATTTGGTAAGGGTATCCAGGTTGAAGATACTGGCGCTACCGAAACAACATATGACCCTGATACCAGTCACACCAACCGTGACCCCAGCAACCCGGACACGACCCAAGCCACTGGCCAGGGAGACGACGAGGGCGGCGGCAAGCGACGCAAGGAGGACGGCGCGTCGCAGGGCGTGGACGTCCGGCCGCGCCGCGCCGAAAAGCGAACAGTCGACTTCAAAGGGAAGCTTTACCTCGCCCCCCTCACCACGGTTGGTAACCTACCTTTCCGCCGGATTGCGAAGCAGTTCGGCGCCGACATCACCTGCGGCGAGATGGCGCTGTGCACCAACTTGCTACAAGGCCAGCCCTCGGAGTGGGCGCTGTTGCGCAGGCACGCAAGCGAAGACGTGTTCGGCGCGCAGATCTGCGGCGGGTACCCGGACGCGGTGTCGAGGTGCGCGCAGCTTATTGACGACGAGTTCGCGCAAAGCGGCGGTATAGATTTCGTGGACATAAACATGGGCTGTCCAATTGATTTGATATGCAACAAAGGCGCCGGGTCCATGTTACTACAGAAACCGTCGCAGATGGAGCTCATCGTGAAAGCGTGTTCGCCGATCCTTTCGTGCGCTTTGACTTTAAAAACCCGCACGGGGTATTACGATAACAAGAAAGTAGCGCACGAAATCATTCCAAACATGAAAAGCTGGGGCGTGTCAGCGGTGACGCTTCACGGGCGGTCGCGGCAACAGAGGTACTCGCGCTTAGCGGACTGGAAGTACATAGGCGAGTGCGTTTCGAAGGCGAACGCGCTGAGCGGCAGAGGTACTGGAGGAGGTACTGGAGGAGGTAATTCGGGTAAGCCAAGTGCTCCATCGTTCAGCGTGATCGGCAACGGCGACGTGTATTCGTGGCACGACTACAACGCGCACTGCGACGAAGCCGGCGGCGCCGGCGTGGCGACGTGTATGATCGCAAGAGGTGGGTTGATCAAGCCGTGGATATTCACCGAAATCAAGGAACAGCGTGATTGGGACATTTCCTCGGGTGAGAGGTTAGACATTCTGAAGCAGTTCGCGTCCTTCGGTTTGGAGCACTGGGGATCGGACGCCCGGGGCGTGGCGAACACACGAAGGTTTCTGTTGGAGTGGCTGTCTTTCCTGCACCGGTACATACCAGTCGGTCTGTTGGAACGAACGCGGGTTGGGATTCACGAAAGGCCGCCCACGTACGTCGGGCGGAACGACTTAGAAACCCTGTTCGCGTCCACGCAAGCCAGCGATTGGGTGAAGATAACCACCATGCTCCTGGGGCCCACGGAGAAAGATTTCGTGTTTCGCGCGAAACACAAAAGCAACGCCTACGCCACGGAAGGCGCCGCGGAAAAGGCGGATTTGTACGGAGGCGACAACATGCAAGGCTGAGGTAGACGATTCAAGGAGTGTGGTAGCATTTTACGGGTAAACCCACCTTACCGCCAAACCGTAAATAACTAGTCTATTACTAATACAACCCGACACTAAACCTACCCCCCGGATACCCCTAAACCGCCAAGTCCTTCCTCACCCAAACCGCTCCGCACTCAACGTGCTTGGTGTACGGGAAGTGGTCGAACACGGCGAAGCGTTCCAGTTTGTGCGTCGCGGCGAGGCCGTATTTTGGACACGTCGCGTTTTGAAACAGCGAGTTCGGATCGCAGCTGATGTACAGAATCACGGGGAACTGTTTCACCAGGGCTAGGGTATCGGTGTCGAGGCCGGCCCTGGGCGGGTCCACGAGCACGACGTCGTACTGGCTAACGTCCAGAGATTTTATTGAATCTTTAGTGACGTCCAGTGATTTTATGTCATCTGGATTTGTTTCGGGATTGTCACCGGTACCGGCGGTTGCTTTTCCGCTTCGTCTTTTTTTCAGCATCGCTCGCGCGACGTACTCGCTCGGGGCTTCGAAAACCCGCGCGTTTTCGATGCCGTTCCTTGTTAAATTCAAACGCGCGGCTTGACACAGTGATTTACTTATTTCAACCGCGGCGACGGCGTGGAACGACCCTGCCAGCGCCACGGTGTGGTTGCCGTTGCCGCAAAACAACTCTAGCAGAGACGGTTGGTGAGGAGTTGCTGCGTTTTCATTTTCGTTTTCGTCGTCCGTCCTCAATCCCCGCATCGCCGCCACCACCGTGGTTCGGGATACGTCAACCAACCAATCAACCGTGTGCTCCGCCACGAACGCGTTCGGGTTCGAAAACGCACCTTCCGGCTGGTGGTAGGTCAGGACCTTGCCATCCGAAAGGGTCAACTCCTCCACTACGTAATTCACCGGCCCGATCGACACGGCGACGTTTTTGGAACGCCCCAAAAGGTTCAAAGCCGCGGGATCGTGTTTCGTTTCGTGGTTTTCGTCTTTTGAGTTCACCGATAAGCTCTCGAGCATCGTCTCCCTCGCCCTCGTCGCGGCGACACGCCACGTTTCGTCGTGACTAATCGACCTTGAATACAACAACGTGATGAGCATGCCCCCGCGTCGCGCGGCTAGGAAGTGAACGGCTTCCAAACCGAGCGCCAGGGCGCCGGTTTCGTCGTTGTCGAGAGTTTCCTGATTGAAAAAGAAAAAGGTCAGTCGGCGAGTGTGGGTGTACTGTATTTGGGCGTGTATTGGACGATGTATGGACAACAGTCAGGGTAATCGGTCTGAACAGTCACCAGCTGAGAGATAAAACAGTGCACTTGTGATGTACGTAGTAACTTCCTTTTCATGACGGCCGTGTACTCAAACAGTCACAAACGGGGCAGTAAACAGTGTGCCGCCTGATTTGGGAAACGCGCAAGGCCGTACCAGAAGAAGCGGCATCACTTCGTTGACGCTAAGAAGCGCCATGGGGAACGTTTCAATCGCGCCGGTGATTTCGCCGTTCTCGCGCAGGCGGTAGGAAAAGCGGTTTTTCTGAGTGTTTGGGCGACAGTCATCTCCCGTAGTACCCTCCCCGTCCTCTGCGACTATTTGGAACCGACAGCGACTGCGGAAGTGCTTCGGCGGGGAGGGAAAAACCTCTGGAGATACAACCTCGGGGAGGATTTCGGTGGAGTTGTTTTCGGGAGCGTCGTCATCACCGCCATCGCAAGGTCCATCGTCACGCAGAAGCGTCGCGAACATATCCCTCAGCGCGGTTACTTTGCGCGCCAGCATAGCGTCATAACTAGTCACGTCCACGACATCGTGGAACGAAGGGACCGAGGAAGGTTTCGGTTGTTTCGATGGCGATGATGTCGATGTCGATGTCGATGATGTCGAGGTAGAAGCCGCCGACATTGGATGGCCGATGTCGATCTGCTCGCGTCTGGGTCACAAACTTGCACCGCGTCGTCGGTGATCCCGAAAACTACTCATATACACACGACACACCCGGTTAGGGTTGCGTTTCGCGCGCGTTCGCCGATTTGGGGCCAAGGCGGTGGCGCGGCGTGACCGGAAGTAGCACCGCCGACGGCGTTGAATTTGGTTTAGTCGTCGTTTTGAGGTTTTCGTTTTCGTTCAAGCTTTTTGTAACGCTTTTCTGGGAAGCCCCGACGCACAACCACGCGCACGCGACACCCTCCGCGTATCCCTATGTTCTACAACGCGACGCTCGGTGTGGAAACCCGCTCGCGTAAGAGAAAGCGCGAGCGCGATGCTAACGCGGGCGAGGTCATCCCGGGCCTTCTCAACGACATCCTCGTCACTCACGTGCTGAGATCTGAGTATTTCGACGACCCCGCCGATCTCGCGCGGCTCAGAGTGGTCAGCCCCGCGATGCGCGGCGCGGTGGCGGCGACGGGGCTTCGGTTTGTGGAGCTCTATGAGGATGACGCCGTAAAGGTCGGATGTTTGAGCGCGGTGGAGCGCCTGCAGCGAAGAGGTATACTGGGGAATCAATCATACCTGTGCCATGCAGCGGCGAGGAGCGGACAGCTCGAGAAGTTGAAGGTCTTGCGCGAGAACGACACACCGTAGGACGAGGGGACATGCGCTGGGGCGGCGTGCGGCGGACACCTCAAGGTGCTGCAGTGGTTGCGTGCGAATGGCTGTCCGTGGAACGAGTGGACGTGCTCTACCGCGGCGGGGCACGGGCAACTCGAGGTGCTGCAGTGGGCGCGCGAGAACGGCTGCCCGTGGGACGAGCTAACGTGCGCTGCGGCGGCTTATGGCAGGGAATTCGAGGTGCTGAAATGGTTACGCAAAAACGGCTGTCCCTGGGACGGAACGACGCAACTGATGGCGGCGGAAAACGGGCACGATGCTATTGTAGAATGGGCGAACGCGAACGGCGCACCAACCACTCTTCCGGGGGTGTAGCGTAACCGTACGCGTAGTGAAGATCAAAAAGAGAGACGAGATTGAGCGAAAGTGAGTTGAAAAATCAAACACTCTTCGCGTGCGCGTCATCGCGACGTCCACAGACACGCCACCGGGACGTCCCCCCCCCCACTCACTACTCGTTTTCTGCACAAAGGACACGAGGTTTCGTTTTCGGTTATCCAAGGCAGCACGCACGACCGCGCGTGAAACACGTGTCCGCAGGGAAGAGGCATACACCACTCGTTCGTTTCGTTTCCTTTTTCGTTTTCCACAATCTCCACCGGGCAGTGACAAATCGCGCAAAGAACCTCCGGGTTCCCACCCTCGTTCCAAACCGTGCCGTGTTTCCCCACCGTGTGTTTCACCAACACCGCGGTTTCCCTGTCGATTCTCGGCAGGAAAGCCTCCGCGTCCACCTGGGCGGAGTGGTCCGCGGACGCGAAACACGCGGCGGAGACTTCGCCGGCGTCCGAAAAGTCCGCGTTTTCCGGTTTTCGCAAACGGCTCGGTGGCGACAACAGGTTGCGCAAACCAAGCGTGAGCCTTTGTTCTATTTCACCCGAGACCCTTTTTAACCGAGAGGTTGGGGATGAGTTTGATGAAGACGCGACGCGGAACACGTCGTCGTCTCTGTCATCGTCTTCGTCGTGCTCGTATTCCCCTTGTTTCCACACGAACAGAGTTCCGTCCGCGATTCCCACCGCCAAAAAAACCCCGCCGTCGTTCAATGAAAACGAAACGCTCTCCGTCGCGGAAGCGGCGCCCACCAAAACGCACAAGCACGTCCCGTTCTGCAGGTTCCACAGACGCACGGTTTTATCCTCGGAAGAGGTCGCCAACGTGGTACTATCGAGGCCTAAACACAAACACCCGCGCACAGCACCAAAGGCGTGCGCTTTCGCGGACACGGCGAGGCGAGACAAATTGACACTTCTTGTTTCGCGTCTTTCTTGAGGCGAATTGAAACTACCCACCCAAACCCCGAGCGAACCGGCGTCGCCGCCCGCGGCGATCAGGAAAGGGTTTCCCTTTTGATTTTGATTAGTAGTATCAGCAGTTCCTCTGGGAGGACACAGCGCCAAGTCCGTGATCGCCCCGGCGTGGCCTTTCAGCATCAGCTCGCACGTCAGCGCGCCGTCGTCGTCGCGAGCGTCGCCTTTTTCTTCGAAACTCGCCACCCAACTCCACACCCGCACGGTTCCGTCCTCGCCTCCGGTCGCGCAAAGGGGCGAGTTGCCTTCGTCACCTGTGGCGACGCAGCGCACGGCGCCGAATTGGGTGTCCAGCGATGCGAGGGGGTTTATGTTTTTGTTTGGTTTCTTCGCGTTGTCGTCGTCGGGCGAAAAAACGTCGCGCGAACAGTCCCAAACCCGCACGCGACCGTCTCCCGAACCGGTGACCACTTTTGTCGCGTCCGGCGCGAACGCGGCGCACAACACGGCGTACCCGTGGTTGCCCAGGGAAACACCACTTGCGCTGCTTGCTTTGTGTCGGGTTTCCCAGCCGCAGTGCCACAGCCTCGCGGTTCCGTCGTACGACCCCGTGGCGATTATGGAGCGTTCGCTACGCGTCGCCTCCCAACCATTTGGCAAAGGCGGCATCGCCACCGCCCGGACTCCCGAAGTGTGGCCTTCCAACGTGTCAACGCACGTCGCGGTGTACGGGAACTCGTGCCCGACTTGCGTTGAGTTGACTCGCTGCGAAACAGCGGCGTGGTTTGAATCAGCACCTGCCTGGTTATCACGTCGCGCCAGGCCCCACACGCGCGTCGAACCGTCCATTCCCGCGGTGGCGAAGACGGGGTCGTCGTCGCATGTTGGGTTCGATTGCGACCGCGCGCGCTCAGGATGTGACACCGAAATCGCGGAACAAGCCCAGGACCCGGAGGCGACGCTCTTGACCGACCCGGCGTGCGCGTCCACCGCCGCCGCGACGTGGCACCGCGACCATCGCGCGGGCATGCCGCGCGATGGGACGCGTGGGGTGCGCGCGGCGAAGTGCCGACGGACCCCCTCGCGTCTTCGCAAAAGTCTTTCGGGGCGTAGGCACTCCTGGGCACCGCTCAAAAGCTGTGAAATCGTCGTAACGCATTTTTCTGGGAAGCCTCGACGCACAACGACGCGCACACGACGCGCACACGACACCCTCCACTCTTTCGACGCAATGTCCGGTAAAAAAGCTCGCGCGCGAAAGCAAAAGCGCGAGCGCCGCCGCGATGCCGACGCGGGCGAGGCCATCCCCCGCCTTCCCGACCATCTCGTCGTCGAGCACGTTCTCAGAACTGAGCATTTCGACGACCCCGCAGATCTCGCACGGCTCCCAGCGGTGAGCCGTGCGATGCGCGGCGCGGTGGCGGCGACGGGGCTTCTTTGGTTTGAAGAGCTTGATGAACATCATGCCGTAGAGCTCGGATGTTTGAGCGTGTTGAAGCGCCTGCAACGGGGAGGGCGCCTGTCGCGTCAAGAATACCTTTGTCAGGCAGCGGCGAGGAGCGGACACCTCGAAGAGTTGAAGGTGATGCGCGAGAACGACTGCCCGTGGGACAGGTCGACGTGTTGGGCGGCGGCGAGGGGCGGTCACCTCGAGGTGCTGCAGTGGGCGCGCGCGAATGGCTGCCCGTGGGACAAAGAGATGTGCACATGGGCGGCGGAGGGCGGGCATCTCGAGGTGCTGCAGTGGGCGCGCGCGAACGGCTGTACGTGGGATGAGGAGACGTGTGCGGGAGCGGCGGAGGGCGCGCATATCGAGGTGCTGCAGTGGTTGCGCGCAAACGGGTGCCCGTGGTGCGAGTGGACGTGCGCGGGAGCGGCGGAGGGCGCGCATATCGAGGTGCTGCAGTGGGCGCGCGCTAACGGCTGCCCGTGGGACGAGAAAGGGCTGTTGTTCATATCTGCTGGAAAGGGTCGCGAGACGGTGGTGCGGGCGCTGATCGAGGTGGGCTCGGACATCAACAAGGCGGATGATGATGGCGTGACGCCGCTTTTGATCGCCGCTCAAGAGGGCCACGAGGCGATGGTATGGGTGCTGATCGAGGTGGGATCGGATGTCAACAAGGCAAACGATATCGGCGTGACGCCACTGTTCATCGACGTTCAAAACGGCCACAAGGCGGTGCTACGGGCGCTGATCGAGGCGGGTGCGGATGTCAACAAGGTGGAGGATAACGGCTTGACTCCGCTGTACATTGCCGCTGCATTAGGCCACGAGACGGTATTGCGGGCGCTGAGCGAGTTGGGTGCGGACATCAACAAGGCAAAGGATAACGGCGTGACGCCGCTGTTCATCGCTGCCCAAACGGGCCACGAGGCGGTAGTGCGGGCGCTGATCGAGTTGGGTCTGGACGTCAACAAGGCAAAGGATAACGGCGTGACGCCGCTGTTAATTGCCGCTCAAGAGGGCCACAAGGCGGTGCTACGGGCGCTGATCGAGGCGGACGCGGACGTCAACAAGGTGGGTGATGACGGCGCGACGCCGCTGGTCATCGCTGCTGGACTGGGCCATGAGGCGGTGCTACGGGCGCTGATCGAGGCGGACGCGGACGTCAACAAGGCAAGTAATGACGGCGTGACGCCGCTGTTCATCGCCGCTGGACTGGGCCACGAGGCGGTGCTACGGGAGCTGATCAAGGTGGGCGCGGACGTCAACAAGGCGGATGATAACGGCGTGACGCCGCTGGTCGTCGCCGCTCTACCGGGCCGCGCGGCGATTGTTCAGCTTCTAATCGATGCCGGCGCGGCGTGACGACGGAAACGCCGGCGTGTGTTGCTCCCAAACCGGGCGGAAGCGAACTGCGCGCGCGATGTAGTACGTGCCATGTGTACGTGAACACACATGAACACCAAACTACAGGAACCGCGGTGGATGTCAAACGAAGACACGAGACGAACACACGACTACCTTTGAAGGTAGTCTAGATAAAAACTCCCGACTACATAAAACCTCATCCCCCCCCCAAAACGCACGTCGGCGTGAAGTACGTGTCTCCCCACCAGTACCTCCGTTTTACGTTTTTCCAGATCGCGTCGCTCTTGGTGTCGATTGGTGTGACCTGGAACGTGGTTTCGAACCCTAACCTCCCTAGCTCGGCGGCGGCCAGGCGGCAGTACACGGTGTGAAAGAAAATGTTATCAGGCGCGAGGCCGTTGACTGTGATTGTTACACGAAAAGTGTCAGTCTTTCGTGATCTGTATGAGTAATTACTCTGGACAATCGGCAGAGGTAATAGTCCCTTCTGGTACGGGTAGAGGCAAGCAGTGTTTCAGGATTCGGGAAAGGCCCATCACGTACAGTATGAGTACACGCCGCCCGGTTTCATGATTTTCGGGAGCAGCGCGTGAAACTCGCGCATGTCGTCCCAGTCCTCGCCGTAGGTGTCGAAAAAAACGCCGTCAAACAAGCGAGGCTCCTTAGATTTGCCAGAGGTATTGGCGGTAATTTCCTCGTTCTCCGAGACGATCTTGGCCAAGACGTCTTGCCACCGGCCGAACTCGACTTTGATGTTCGTTTTGGTGTTGTTTTTGTTTTTGTTTCCATCCGCGCTAAGCCTATCCGTGTTTCCCGTCCCGGAACTAACCCACCCGGTTCGCAACAAGTGCGCGTACACGTCCGGGTGCGCTTCGATTATGGTGTGTGTTTTTGTTGTGTGCTCGTCTCTTATATACCCATCGATGATGCCCATCCCAAACCCCACGTTCAGGACGTCGCCTTTTGAGGCGCAGATTATTGCAGCGTGCGCGCGCATCAACGGCGCTTCCCACGACATCATCACCGCGTCGTTGTTTTCGTCCAGAAGATTGTCGTCGCCGTCGTACCTCACAGGCTGGTTTAGGTACGTCAAATCGGGCTCTCGTGACTGCCTGCCCACCACCCCCAGCACTAGCTCCGCGCGCACCGCATGGTCAAGCAAAAAGCTCGCCAGCTCAGCGTGACCGCTCGCGCTCGCCCACTCACCCGCGCAGTGCCCGTCCTTGTCCAGCTCGTTCCACGGCGCACCGTGTTGGAGTAACGATTTAACAACCGAAGCGTGACCGCCCTCGCACGCCAGCATCAAAGGAGTCACGCCCTTGCGGTCCTGGGTGGGCACGGAAAGAACATCACGACGAGAGAACGCGGGGAGCGGATGGGGGTTAGACGCACGCCGCGAGGACAACGGGAGGTGGACTTTGCGTCGGGAGGATGGAGGATGCCGACCTTTTTCGCAGTCGGCGGCGGGATGCGTCGCGGTGTCCGACCAGAACCCGGGTGGTTGCCGTACCTGAAACCCCGAATCAGCGCCTTCCATCAAAAGCGCATGCACCGCGTTCGCGTCGCCCGCCGCCGCAGCGCGGGACAGCCGGCGAGACGCCATGGCGCGACCGCGAGTGGCGAAACGAGAGGAGCCGCCCTTCGTGGGTGAAAAAGCCAACCGCAGGCGAGAGCCGCAAATCCTCTGCGACCTGTCAACTTCCACCGGTCAACGTGTCCACCTTTTGTCTTTTGAAACCGCCCGCCTGCCCTGCAATCGAGCCCCACTGCGCACTCGCACCCTCGTTTTTCTGATTCAGTGGCTGGGGCGCTCCTTGGAAAAGCGGCCGAGCGTGTGTGTTGAACCTGCCCCATTGGCCGCTGTCGCCACAGTCGCGCGCTCGCCTCGGGGTCGAGCCAGGCCAGACACCCTCGCGCGTTCGCGAAGGAGTCGCGTGGGGTTTAGTTGAGAGGAGTGCGGACGGTTCGCGGGCAATCGCTCTGGTCGTGCAGGTTCAGCTCATCCGACCGAAAGAAACGCAAACGCGTCGGCGTCCATCGTAGACGTGGACGATGGATTACGAGGCGTACCAGCCCGACAGCACGTCCCGGGTAAAGTCCGGATACGCCTACCGCATTTTGGGGCACGACGCCGCGACGTACTACCAGTACGCAATCTACGTAAGTGCCCTGCTGACGACCGATTTCCCGCCCGCCGCCCCGTGGCAACGCGATGAACCGAACATGAACAAGCCGCGCTCGAACGGACAGTGACGTTGACGGTGTTGGTGCCATCGCGCCGCGGAAGCGCGTGGTACCGCGCGTGGTACCGCGTAAAGCAACGTGCGTTCGTCTCGTTTCCGTGGATCACACCGCGTGAATCGTGAGATCCACGGAAACGACGCGTCCCGGACGCACGCGAGACGCGCACCGCCACGGGACGCGCCGCACGTGGCGTCGTCATCGGGGCATCGAAGCGGAGGCTTGTCAACACTCGCGATACGCGAACCGTCGGTCGGGTTCGGTTTGACCTGTTGACCGGTGATGAGTTGACTGCTTTTGATTTTTTTTGAAGGTTTTTTTTCGCGACCTGATGAGCGACGCGCGGTACAGTACGCGTATGAGCAATCACCCTGACCTCTAAACCCTAAACCCCAAACCCTGGCCTCCCCCCCCCCCCCACCGTACAGGTCGCGGAAGGCCTGGCGAAGAACTCGTACAACAGTTTGCGGGGAATCAAGGACTGGCGGACGGATGACGCGAACGGCGAACAGAACGATTTGCCCGCGTTGTCCAAGGGCAAGCTGAAAGGCGCGTGTTTCCCACTCACCACGTTCCGCCTCCCTGTTTACTGCCTTGTATGGCGTACGTAACAGTTGCCAGTACTCCGCTAGTAACATTTACTGCGGTACTCAGAGTACGGCGGCTACTGTTACGCCGACCCACTCCGTCGTGCCCCTTTCCAATCCCGGATACACGTCACGACCTCCCTGACCCTTTCGGGTTTCGTCGCGTCAGATTTCTTTTACATCCGCAACTTGTACGGCAACATCGAAGACGTGTTTAACCGGCCTGTTTACTCGTCCCCCGAGGACTGGATCGACGTCGCGATTCGTGAGCCTGAATCCGACCGCGGTTTCTTTTCGAAACTGGTCACCACCCCCCTGTCACGGCGGTGTTTGAACTTAGGGAGCTACAACTACCTCGGGTTCGGCGGGCTCAACACGCACTGCACGCCGTTGGTGGTGAAGGCGGTTCTGGATAACCCCATCACGAGCGGGAGCTGTTCCGCGGAGCTGGGGTACAGCAGCCACGTCAAGGAAGTGGAGCTGGTCACCGCGAAGTTCGTTGGGAAGGAATCCGCGGTGGTGGTGGGGATGGGGTTCGCCACGAACAGGTGAGGGCCTTTCCCATTTACCACATTCCGCCGACTGATTGCCCATACGAGACTGACTTTCTTTTTTTATCGTATCAGCACCGTGATTCCCGCGCTGGCGGGCGCCGGGGATTTGATTCTTTCAGGTACGGCCGGACGGGGCTTTCGCAGTCGCATGACTGTTTGCTCATACGAGGCTTGAAGATTCCCAAATCCAGGCGCTGTTCCCCCGCCCCTCTTTGCGGGCCCTACTTGTGATGTATGCAGGCCCGAGTACCCATCCCTGTTTGCCGATTGTCCGCCCGTAGTTACTCACACGGGCCGTCACGGTCCCGACTGACACTTTTCTTTTCCCCATCGCAAGACGCCCTGAACCACAGCTCAATCGTGGAAGGCGCGCGTCTTTCCGGCGCGAAAATCAAAGCCTTCAAGCACAACTGCGTTGGCGACGTTGAGCTGTTACTACAGCAAGCCGTGGCGGGGAAGGGCGCGCGGTATAACAAAATCCTGGTCATCGTGGAAGGCATCTACAGCATGGAGGGCGAGCTGTGCCAGCTCAAGGAGATCGTCGCCGTGTGCAAGCTGTACGGCGCGTACGTGTGGCTGGACGAGGCGCACAGCATCGGCGCGGTGGGGGCTACTGGCCGTGGTGTTTGTGAAGAACTCGGCGTGGACCCGGCGGACATCGACGTGATGATGGGAACGTTTACGAAATCCTTCGGCGCCGCGGGAGGTTATGTGGCTGGGGATTTCGAAACCGTGGCGCGGGTACGGCAATACTCAGCTGGGTGCACGGACGCGGTTTCCATGCCCCCCGCGGTGTGCACGCAGATCCTGGCGTCCTTGCGGGTGATTAGTGGCGAGGACGGTACCGATATCGGGAAGAAGAAACTTGAGTCGCTCCGCTCCAACGCGCTGTTTTTCCGCGAAGGCTTGGAAGCGTTGGGGCTGGAGGTGCTGGGGCAACACCCCTCACCTGTGATGCCCGTGATGCTGTACCAGCCGTACAAAATCGGGGACTTTTCACGACTCGCGTTTAACCGGAAACTCGCCGTGGTGGTGGTCGGGGCGCCTGCCACACCAGTGAACTACCCGCGAGTGCGCTTCTGCGTCTCCGCGGCGCACTCGCGGGAAGACCTGGCGGACGCGCTCGTGGCGCTCGGCGAAATCGCGGACGAACTGCAAATCAAGTTCAAGCATTTTCCCCCCGCGAAGAGTTTTCGAATTTTCGGAGGCACCACCGGGTCGCTTTCGGACGTGGAGAAGAAGGAACACCACGAAAAAGTGCGGCGGAAAAAGGAAGCGGAAGCGGCGCGGCCGGCGGCGCTTGAAGCCGCGGCTTCGTTGTCCGGAGGCCGGAACACCGCGAGGTTCGCGCCGTTGCATTCGCGAGGCGCGCCGCTCGGGGACGATTTGGGGACGTCGGTTTCAACGAAAAGTAGTCAAGGTCCGATTGATTCGTACTCGCTTACCGGAATCACGTCGCAGCCGCGAACCTACGACGTGCTGCTATCGTCGCAAGACGTGCTAGGTCTCACCACAGACCAGGTGATGAAGGAAGCGTGCGCGGCGACGGTTGAGAAACTGGGCCTGGGGAGCTGCTCCCCAAGAGGGTTTTACGGAACCTTTCCCCCGCACATGGACGTGGAGAAGTCAATCGCGGAGTTTCTGGGGTGCCAGGAAGCCGTGCTTTACAGTTTCGGGGCGTGTACCGTGTCCTCGGTGATTCCCGCGCTGGGGCACCGGTCCGATGTCGCGGTGGTCGATATGGGAGTCGGGCACGGCATTCTCGCCGGGCTGCGGCTCGCGAAGATGGACGTGCGCTGGTACAACCACTGCGACGCGGAGGATTGCGCGCGGGTTTTCGCGAACTTGGAAGCCGAGGACGGCGTCACGTCGGCTCGCTTGGCCAGACCGGGCCGACGACGGTGGCTCATCACCGAGGCGTGTTTTTCCGGAACAGGACGAGTAGCGCCGTTACCCACGTTGCTTGATTTAAAAGACACGCACCACGCGCGATTGATTCTGGACGAATCGTCCTCCTTCGGCGCCATGGGCGCGACGGGCCGAGGGCTGACGGAACACTTTAACGTGGACCCCGGCCGGGTCGATGTCATCGCCGCGTCCCTTGAAAACGCGGGCGCGAGCGTCGGCGGCTTTTGCGCGGGAGACACCGGTGTGGTGGCGTACCAGCGACTGATGGGAAGCGGTTACGTGTTCTCCGCGTCTTTACCTCCGTACCTCGCCACCGCCGCGGCGCACGCCGTGCGCCGCATCGCGGCTGAACCGCGGCTCGTCGCGCGCGCCGCCGCGTCTGCCAAGGCGCTGCGGGATGCGGTGTTGGCAGGCCAGGTACCCGGCTTGACCACGGACGCGGACCACGGTTCGCCCGTGATCCCGTTGCGCCTCGCGGTTGGCGCAGCCGCGGGTGATGAGTTTGTCCTGCTCGCGGACATCGCGCAACGCGCGCGAGGGAAAGGCGTGGGCGTGTGCGTCGCGCGCGTGAACCCGCTGGTTCCGGCGAAACACCGCCCTCCCCCCGCGCTGCGCGCGTTCGCGTCCGCGTCTCGGTCGCCGGGCGACTTAAGCAAAGCCTTGTTTACCCTCGCGGAGGCGTCCACCGCGACGCTCCCCAAGCACGCCCTGCTGGTGGGGGACGAGCACGCGCGGGGGATCGGGATTCCGGAGAAGAGTACTGCCGGCGCCGCCGGCGTGGTCGCCGCGACGCACACGTCGCCGAGCAAGTTCCCGATGGCGCGGATCGATTTGGACGGCGTGATTTCCATGAACCGCCGAGCCGAGCTTTCGCCCGACACCGCGGCGGTGAAACCCCCGAAAAGCAGCAGCGGTGTGACCCAGAGCGCCGAGAAACCGCCGGCCACCCGACACTCGCTACCCAAGGGAATCACCAAGCACTCGCGCTCCGCCAGCGCCAGCGAAGTCCCCGAGTTTCGCAAAACGCTGTCGCGCTCCAGTTCGTGGGTTTCGATTTCCGAAACGGACGAGACGCACGGCACCAAAAACACACACAAAAAGCGCCTGTGGAGCGACGGCGACTCCCCCCAAAGCCTCAGCGTGCCCCTGTTAGTCGTCCTGCTTTACCTGCACAACCTGTTCCGCCGGTACATCGTGAACCAAATCGACGTCACCGCGCTCATGGTACCGCAGTGGCTTTCCCAAATCGGCATCCACCCGAACAACGACGGCCGCCGGGGCGCGACGCGGGTGTTTTACTGCGTCTTCGGGTACGCCGGGTCCCGGGGTTTTCACGCCATGGCCCTGCCTTTGTTGGTCTGGGTGTTCGACGACGCCTTCGTGCGGCTGGTCACCGTGTTTTACTGCATGACGAGCGGAATCGGGTGTCTTCTGAAAGGAGCTTTAGCGACTGGCGCGAGTTCCAAGCGACCAGCGAGTTCGTCGCTCGGTTCGCTCATGCCGCACCGCGTGCACGCGTGGCCGTCCGTCGCGGGCATAAACGCCAGCGCGCTGCCGTTCCTAATCCTCCGGTGGAGGTACGGCAACGTGTGGATCTGGGAGATGTCCACGCCGTGGATCGTGGTTGGGGATTACGTGTTGGCGTTTCTGTACATGGCGTGCATCTCGCTGGCGCGGATGGGGGACGGTGATTCGCCCGCGAACGTGCAAGGTAAGTTTTTTTGAAGCAGTCTCATGACTGTTTGCGCAGGCGCGGTCGTCAACACACCACCCTTCATTTTGCCGCTTCGAACCGACGACCTACATGACACGTGTACCAGTTACTAACCACCTCTCCCCAACTTTACGTGCGACTGTTACCCCGTACCCACGCAGGCGGCGTGGTGGTTGGCGCGGTGATGTTGAGAGCGCTTCTGTTGAACTTCGACTGGGCGATCGCAGGCCTTGAGGCTTCATCCGTGAACACCGCGCAGGGGTTCACCCTGGTTGGCGTGGTGCTTTCCTGCATCCTACTGTTTCCCATGCCCCTGGACAAGGACGGCGAGATTCTGTACGCGGCTTCGACGTGTTACCGCCGGATGTGGCGCACGTTTTTCTACATGCTTTTCTTCGCGGCGGGGTCGGTGTGGCGCGTGGTGCCTGAAGGCTCCACGGGGCCGTACTTACCGGAAAGCAAACTATTGATGGCCGGGGTGATTTGCGGGAAGTTCGCAGTAGGGCACGCCCTCTCCCGGTTCAGCGTCTGGGGCATCTCCTACGTCGCGCAGCTGTTCACGGAGTTTCTTTTGAGGGTGTACATGCGGTACTGCAAACCGGTGTTGGCTGGCGGGGGCGGGCGGGGAGGAACGAAGGGGGACTCGAGTTTGGACGACGACGAGAAACGGAAAAGAACGCAGGTGGCGTACGGCACGGTTCACATGAGGCTCGTCGCCATCACGGTCGTGGAACTCGCGCAGGACATTACAGGCGCGCTCGTCACCGCGCACGGCGTGCCGCGGATCTTCGACGCCATGGGGATTTGAGTATTTGTTTTGGTTCGCCGCTTGGCGTTGTTTTGTCACAAGCAGATCAATCATACAATAAATTCATCACAATAAGGCATTCGCATCCACTACGTACCCACATCACCTCGGTCCTCGTTTCGGGGCTTCGTCGGAAGGAAACTCCCAGACCGCGTTCGGGTCGTACGGCTTCTTCATGCGCTCCGCGAGTTCCTGTTTTTGTAAAAAAGAGTGTCAGTCTCGTATGCGCGAACGCAGAGGCGGAATGTGTTCAATGGGAAAGGCCTTTACCTGCCACGTCAGCGCGGACAAGTCCTCCCTGCTCTTCTTGACCCACGTGCTGTAGGGTTCTCCAACGGCGTTGGCGGAGGCCATGTCCCGGCGGTACTGCGGGAACGCGTCTTTGCGGTGCTGAATCGCCTGCACCGAGTTGGGGTCGGTCGCGGGTTTCACAGCCGGGTCGCCCGCGAACTTCTCCGCGGCGCCCGCCCGGCGGGTCAGGAAATCAGAAACGCCGTGCTTGCCGGTGGGCAACCCGAGCGGCTTGGGTTTGGAGGAGTCTGAAGAAGTTAAAGAAGTGACCTGCATCACAGGCGACTTTTCCTTTTCAGATGTTACCTGCATCACAGGCGAAGAAGTGACCTGCAACACAGGCGATGCAGGCGACTTTTCCTTGTTTTCGTCAATCACCACCTTCCCGGGAGCCTGGAACCCGGGGGGCGGTCGTTTCCGGGTGGGCGCGCCGAAGCTCGCGAACGCGTCCTCCATGGCGTCGTCGCCGGGTTTTAATTTCGAAACCGTTTTTGAGATCGGCGGAAAAGATCTTTTCGGTTTTGGTTTCGCCACCACGTCGTTCAAGGGACCGTCGCCCGCGGGCGGCTGCGGCCCTTCAGACGTTCCTTTCGGCTTGCCGCCGAAGAAATACGACCAGGAAGAAGGCTTCTTGCTGTCTTCTTCAGGGTTCTCTTGCGAATCATCAGCTTCCGAATCGTCCTCATTCTCAGCCTTGATCTCCGCCTTGTCTTCAACCGCGTCTTCCGTCGTCTCAGCCTTGATCGGCTCCGTCTCCACAACCGCGTCTTCCTCCGTCTTCTCCGCCACGACCTCTTTCTTCTCGTCAGCCGCAGCTTCCTCCGTCTCAGCCTTGATCTCCGCCTTCTCCTCAACCGCATCTTCCGTCTTCTCCGCCACGACCGGCTCTTTCTCCTCAACCGCGTCTTCTCCCTTCTCAGCCGCGACTGAAACCTCCCCCTTCGCCTCTTTTTCCCGCGCAAGCGTCTGCGCGGCGATGCCGAGCGGGTCAAACACCACAAACGCGTCCTTGGCGACTTCGCTGGCGAACGAGTCGGTGCCCATCCACTTACCCGAAAGCACGAACTTCTCGAACGTCTGTCTTGTTTCAAGCGAGTCGAACAGCTTCTCCCGGTCCTGGCCCGATAAAAAAGAAAGTGTCAGTCTCGTATGGGCAATCAGGGAGGCGGAATGTGGTGATTGGGAAAGGCCCTCACCTTCGAGAACACCATGTTGTTGGCAAACAGAAACGCAAACGCGCCCGTCATCACGGCTTCGCCGCCAAGCTGCATTACGGACGACGCCAAATCCGCCTCCGCGGCGAGGCCCGCGACCCCCAACGCGCCGACCACCGCGGCACCACCGACCGCAGCGTCCACCTTTATTTCGGGAACCACGAACTCGGGAAACTCGAAGGACGCGAAGTTTTGCGCCTCCGCGGTTTTCGACGCCGCCTCTTTTGCTTTCGTGTCGGCTCGCGCGCGTAGCTTCTCCGTCTTCGCCTTGAGATCCGCCACGGTCACGTCGTCGACTTGCGTTTTGTCCGCTTCCCGTGCCACCGCCGCCGCGTCCGCTGCGGCTTTCGCGGCGAGCGTTGCTTCTTCCCTGGCCAAAGCCGCGACCGCGGAAATCGTGTTGGTGACTTCTTCCTTCGCCGCCTTCGCCGCCTGAACCGCCGCGAGCGCTTCCGAAGAAAGCGCTTCCACCGCGACCTGCGTCTCCACAAAAGCCTCCGTTTCTTGGTCCATCACAGCGAGCTTCTCCGCCGCCGCGTTCGCCTTTGCCGCGGCGGTTCGCGCGCGCGCCGCGACCTCCTCGAACTTCGCCTTAGCAGCCTTCATCGCGGAAACCACCGCGGCGGTGCTCGGCGTCTCCGTAGAGCCCTCCGCGAACGTCTCCGCCAACACAGAGACCTCGCTCTGGTCCACCGTCGTGGCGGCGACGATTTCGTCGAGAGGCACGTCTTCGAAGCGGTACGTGACGCTCGCGAAGGTTTCTTTCGCGCCGACGGTTTTGATCGGCTCGGTTGCGTTGACAATCTTGCCGACGGTCGTTTCGGATTCAGAAGACGTCGCCGCAACCGCCGCCGCCGCCTCCGACGTAACAGCGCCCCACCACAAGAAACCACCCTTGTTCTTGTTCTTCCCCTTCTCCTTCTTCTTCGTGGCTTTCTTGATCATCGTCCCGCCGCCAAACGAGGTGGTGCCAACCACGCGATCAGCGACGGTCGACACCCCGCGAGGCGCGCCGCCGCCGTCAAACGCCCGCAGCGCTCTGGCAAGCCTGGATTTGTCCTCCGGCCCGTCCGGGACGTACACAAGGGTGACGTCCGGCTTTGTGATGTCAACCTTGGCGGACTCCGAGGTCGCCGCGGCGTCCAAAATGACCCGCTCCGCGTGTTCGACAACCGTTTCTTCGGGAAGCTCGGCAGCCGGCTCGGGCACAGGGGGAGAGCCCGCTTTGGGCACGGGCGCATCCGCCTTGAGGCGCTTAAGTACGGCTTCGGGGGACTCGACGGTGGAAACCGTGGCGGGGACGGGCACGACGGACTCCGGGACGGACTCCGACTCCTTTTCCATTTCCGGAACCTGCGCGTTCCGCGGTTGCGCCTCGATTTGCGGCTTGACACTCACGCTCCCCGCCCCCATGAAACTCCCCGCCCCCACGATTTCCACGGTGACGCTTTCCAGCCAGTCCCTCTGGCCAACCGTGGGGCTGGTTTGGCCTGGCGAATCCACCACCGACGCGCCATCCGTGGTGGGCGCGCCTAACCCACACTCGTAGTGCTCGCCCCCGAGCCACTCGTTCATGGTGGCGGTGGCTTCCGAACCAGGCAAACGCTTGACCCTGAAATTGTCCCCGTCCAGCCACGTCTCACTCCCGCCGTTGTTGTCGTCCACGATGACGAGCTTGAAATCAAGCCACGCCGCGGCGCTGTTGTCGTCGATGGCGCCGAACACGGCGAAGGCGTCAAACTTCACCGCGACGGTCCAAACGTTCCCGGGGGACCAGGTCATTGTCGCCGCGCTGTCCACGGGGCGCCAGTACCCGAGAGTTGGGCAGTTGCCTGCGACCACAAGTCGCTGGCCGACTCTTAAACTCGAGACCGCGCGGAACACCACCGTCGCGAGAACCGCGCTCGGCGTGGAACGCGGCAAAACGTCCTCGAAGCTCAGCTTCGCGATCGAGGGTGCGTGTTGCCTTGTGGCCAGGGCGGTGGGCGCGGCAGTGCCAGTGGGCGTGGCAGTGCCAGTGGGCGTGGCAGTGCCAGTGGACATGCCATTGGCAGTGGGCATGGCCAGCCCGGTGGTGCCGCGCGCCGCTTGGGGCGTCACGTTCGCGAAGTCGGCTTCAAACGTTGATGAGGTGATTTTTGCGTTTTCCCCCACCGGGATCTGCGCGTCGTCGTCGGGGGACCACTGGTCCACCTTGTCATCGGTTCGTATCACGACCTTGAACTCCCCGGAGGCACCGGATGGGAGCTGCACCAGGCCGAGCCACGCCTCGCTGGTGCCCGCGGGGTCGCGCTGGCACCCGCGAACCTCGAAACCGACGTCGGGGTCCCAGTCCCCGAGAAGCGGCCCGGCCCCCACCAGAAGTGCCTCGCCTTCACCACGCCAGCCGGGCATGGTGAACCCAACCTGCACCACGCGATCGGCACTTGAGTCTTGGCTGTTCGCGCCGCGAGCGGTGCCCCGGGAGGCCTCCGTGGAAGCACCTGGGACGATCCAAGAGGCTCTTCGGTTGGTTCGCGACACAAGAGGCGAGGAAGGAGACGCACGCGCGATGGCGCGAAAGCGATTCACGCCACGAGGGGAGACGCTCGCGCGTCTGGTTCCCACCACCGCGGTCGCGGAAACGGGGGCCACGGCCACCATGGCGACGGACCCGGGGCGTGACACGAAAAACACCTGCTGGTTCACGAGAGCGGTCTCTTAGGAAAGCTCGGCCGGGCGCGCGTGAGGAGCGCGCGATCGGCGAGTGGTGCGCGCGGGAACGGAGGACCCGAGAGCAAACACTCGTTATTTTTTGAGTTTTCTTTCGCGCCAAATGAGAGGCCAAAAGCGGCACGTGGCCGCCGTCACCCGATTTTTCGCCGTCACCGCGATTTTTGCGGTTTATTGGTTTCAACTCCAAGCGTCGGATTCGAGAGTTTGCCTTGAAAGCGGCTCTCGTCGATCGCTGGTCTGTTGTGTCAAAAGTAAGTCTACCGCTCATGCTAAAGCTCGCCCTTGGCGTCGACGACCTTGGCGTCGTCGTCCCCCCTCCGCGTTTCCTTTTCTTTTTGCAGGTCATGACCACCGACTTCACCGTTTCTATCCTCCCCCTCCTCAATCTCAGCCTCCGCCGGCGCGGGTGGCGGTTTTCCCGGTCGCCGGTCCGCCGCAACCGCGAAAGCGGGGTGAGCCGCGGAGGCGTCGGTGACCACGAACCTCTGCGTGTTGTCGGAGTGCTTGGACGCACCCGAGTCATCAGCCGTTTTCTTCGCCACCACGAACATCGCCACCGGTGTGTTGCTCGCCATGTCCCTCGCGACCCAGACGTGCGTCACAAACGAGCTCATCAGCGTGGTGGTGCCAGGCGGCAGATCCACGTAGTGGGTTTCCTAGAGATAAAAAAGAAAGTGTCAGTCTCGTATGGGCAATCAGGGAGGCGGTGTGTGGTAAATGGGAAATACTTACCGCGCCTCCAAAATCCACCCAGAAAATCGCGCTACTCGCGGACCGCGCGTTTAAAAACTCGACTCTTCGTGTGTCTTTTGACGGGAAGGATTTAATCCCGAAGTCGCGCGCCGGGTTTTGGTCTGGGTGTAGAGCTCGGCCGGTTATGGAGCTCAAATCGGAATCCAAACTGGAGGAAGAACCGCCGGTTGCGTCGCCATTCATCGTTCGTTCATTCGCCGTTTCGTCGGCTTTGGCTTTTTTCACCCCCCCATCGTTGTTTTTGTCAAAAGTTTGACCGTTCCTCGCCGCGCTAACCAAGTCTTCGAAGTCGCCGTTTTGGAACATCTTGAGCACGGCCTGTACGTCCACGTCCGCGCCGAGTCGAACGATGAACGACCCGTCGCCGGTTCGTTTCGAATGCAAATCATCCTCATCCGCGTCGTCGCCGAAATCCCGAGGGTGCTCGCCGACCGCGCCGTACTTTTGGCAAAACGGACCGTGCGCGCTCGTGCAGTGGTAACTCGCGGCGCCATACACATCGCGGTCATCGGAAACCCCGAAGTTTCCGACCGCGCTGACGTGACGCTGCAAGTCCTGAGTTTTGGTGATGTGGGATGGGTTTGTTTTCGAGTATCCGTGTGAGAAAGACGTGGAGCGGAGACTTGAAAGAATTGGCGAGAAAAGCAACAACCTTTTGTGGAATCCCGCGATTCTATTGGAGTCAGGTCGAAGGATTGATGTGCACGTCGTGGTGGTCTGCGCAAGTGATTCACGTTATTCGCGTCGTTCCTGCCGAGGCCTGTGTTCGTACCTGCGCCGGGAACCGCACGTGTGCGGTGTGCATCACGTTCGCGGGGGCGTGGTTGGTCACGCGTAACAGTCGGTCCAGGCTCTTTTCGTAGTAATCACGCGCGTCGACCCTGCCCCGAGGTGAGGCCGCGCCATCCGCGTGGGTCGGCGCGAGCCTCGCGAAACACACGCACAACACGAACGCGCACGCGGCCACACGTCGGGGGTAATCGCGCCCCCCCGCGAGTCCGCGACCGTGCGTCGCGCCCATCAGGTCGTCGAGTGCGTCGCGGACTGAATTCCGAGGGAGGGATTCATATCGTTTTTGCCAAAACATGAGTGCACGCTGTACACCGCGCTCGTGTTGACCGGTAGATTGACCCCAACACGTCGTGGTACTCGTCGATTCCATCGCACATGGTGGCGAAGCTTACCGGTCAAGCGCGCGTTTATTTTATTTTATGTGCGACACGTGGCGCGCGATGGAGCCACAAGGTTGGCGCTGTCTCGCTTTCCTGCACACAAATCAACGCTCGCTGCGCGCAGCACTCGAGGTCGATGTCCTCCGCGAGCTTGGCCCGCCCCGGCGTCTCGGCGGCCCCCCTCCGCGCGCCCGCCGCGAGACGCACTCGGCGCGGCGTCTGCACCGTGACTCGCGCCGTGGACGCGGACACCATCACGAACAACGCGGTGTCTAATCCCACCGTGGTTTCGCACGCAGACAGTGAGTCCCCGGAGGTTGGTTCTTTGAAACGTCGTTTGTTGGCGGTCGCGGCAGCGTCCGGCCGCGGTTTAGACGCCACCGCGGCGCAAAAGAGTATCGCGGCTACGCTCATCGCGGACCTCATCCTGGTGAACCCCACCCCGGACCCCGCGTCGTGCGACTTGACCAACGGGGACTGGGAGCTCGTATACTCGGACACGTTTCTGTTTCGCAGCTCGCCGTTTTTCTGGAGCGCCGGCGCGATGATGGGCGAGAACGCATCGTTCTTCTACGCCGCGCACGACCACCAGGTTGGCATGTTCGGCGGTGGCATTGGAAGAGTAGTACAGTCAATAGACATGGCTAATGGAAGAATAACCAGCGACTGCATCGTCAAAGCCAGCCTGGGCGTCCCGCTAATCGGGTTCGCCCCAATCTTCGCCGGTTACGGCTCTGTCATCACGAGCGCGAGCGCGACGATTGAATCGCCCACGCGAATCAGCTGCACCACGGAAACCACCACGATTCGCCAGGACGACACGAAAGTAATTCCCTTCCTGAACTTCATGAACAACACCTCCGTACCGGTGGAGGACGTGATGAGGCAAGCCACGGGAGGCGCCGCGCCGACGGTGTTTTTGGAGATTAACTTCGTGGACCGCGAAATGCGAATCTCGAAACTGGAAGACGGGTCGGTGTTCGTGTACCAAAGGTGTTGAGGGTTTCGCGGGAAGGAAGGAAGGGTGTATCATAGGGTAGGTGTGCGCAGGGTAACCACGCAGGGTAATTGTACAGTCGGACTACGTGTAGGGCGATTGTGTGTAGGGCGACTGCGCGAAGGACTCTGTGTTTGGCGATTGCGCGTAGGACTACGTTTGGGACTCTGAGGACGGACATAGGACGGACATGACATACGACTCGCGTGTAATTGAATTAGGTAATCTCCCGCTGACATCAAAAAAGTTACTTGGACGCGAACACGGCGTACACGACGATTGTGACGAGCGCCATTATCACCGCCCCCACCACGGCGCCTGACAGCGCCAGGGTACCGCCGACGGTAACGACCTGGGTGATCCACTTGGCGGTTTCCGTGTTCAACCCGGCGGTTTTCGTCACCGCCGCGATTAAAAGCTTTGTTTTTTGCTCAACCGCGTCCAAACCGCCCGGGGACAGCGCGGCCGCGATTATCAAAACCATCAACCCAACCGCGCTCGCGGCGACGTAATCGAGGTTGGTCGGCGTGTGCTCCGCAACCTTGACACCGGAAGACTTGCGTCGTACCTGTTGGGACGTCGGCTTCGGGGACGTGGCCTTCGGGGACGTGGCCCGGCCGGGCGGGCTCGCCACCGAGGGGGACAGGGGGCGCATGGCGCGGACGGGGGAGACGGGGGTGCCGGTTTCTTCCGCCAGGAATCTGGACGAGACGCTCTTTCCAAGAACCGCCACTAAAAACTCGCCCCAGCGCGCGGGCTTGTATGGAGGGCAGAACTCCGCGCGCGCCGCGTCAACCTTGGAATCCGGAGCGTCCATCACCTGCGGGTATTTATGGGTAAGGTAAGGTGAACCGTAATAGGTAAGGTGAAACGTAATAGGTCTTGAATGTACGTGCCCTTTTATTTCAGGCGTCATTCGCGCCTCTCATCGACGCGGCGCGCCTGGGCAAACGAAAAAAAAAGAGGACCGAAATCGAGGCTCGCTTTTGAGGGGGACGAATTTTATCTGGTTTCCACTCGAATCGAATCCACGTTCCGATCGCGCCCTTCCACGTACCTTCTGCAGCGCCTCGTCCACCATATCGCCGTGGCACACGTCCTTCATGCCCTTGCGAACCTTAGCTCTGCGTTTCGGGACGGGAAGGGGTGGGGGGGGGGTTAACCACGGGTCGTGCGGGTCGTCTGCGCATCGCGCTCGAAATGAAGATCGCAATTTCGTCGATGGGCACGCCACGAATGAATGCATGAAAAAACAAGTAAGATCCCGCGTCCGGTTCGGTGTCCTCCCGCGGGTCCACGATGCGCGCGTGTTCGCCGCAGTAACGATGCCGCACGCACCTCCACCCCCCCGCGCTAGCGGTGGACTTGGGGCTCATCAGTTGCTGCCGTGACCGAGCAGGCGTGCGTGCGCTCATCGTGGCGTCGTGTCTTTGAAAGTGGAGAGGGCCGAGATTTCAAGACGGACCAAAACTTTATTCGGTCGTGTCAGCCGGCAACCACAGCAAAAGCAAAAGCCAGCCCTTCGTGGACGTGTTCCGCCACTCGGCGCTTCCGCGTCGAGTGTGGGTGTGCGATGGCGCCGAGTCGCTGGTCCCCTTTCCAAACGCTGGCGCGTTTGGTGTACCGCCGGCCGGTGCTGGTGTACTGCTTAGCGCTGCTCGTGCCCGCGCTTTTAGCAATCGGAGTGGTGCGTCTTGGTGGTTTCGGGAACGAAGCGTGTTAGTCTTTCGGGAATCTGAGTCTGATGCTTCGTCGTGCGACGCGAATGCACACCCACGATGCCCCTGACCCTCCCCAAACTCCCACCGTAACCCCACAGGCGCAGTACGACGTGCGCATCGACACCGGAATTCTCAGCTTTCGCGCGCGGGACGAGCCGTACGCGGTGACCTACGACGCCGTCCTCGCCGCGCTGCAGTGGGGAAAGCAACATACGCGTTATTCCAGTGGTCCGCCGGCGCCGCCCGCGTCAACGAACGCACCCCCCGCGGTTCCGGACGTGGAGCGGCTCCAATCGCACGTCACGTATTGGCTCACCACTGTTTATGAAACGCATCCTCCTGGAGGGAACGTCTTGGAGCAGTCAAAACTGGACTTCATTAAACGAGTGGAACTGGCGGTGACGTCCGTTGCCGGTTTTGCAAGCTTTTGCAAAAAAGTACCCACGCAAAGAGCGTGGGATCTGGACCGCGAAGCTTGTGGGCACTGGGTGCCTCCTGGGACGCAGGACGCGTGTAGTTCCACCCTGTGCAGCACGCCTATGAGCTTGATATCGTTCGAGCAATTCATTCGCACGTGGTTCGAGCAATTAGCGTCGCAAGCGCTTTTGGCGCCGAACGCGACGGTCGCGATTCAGGAAACGCGCGCCGAACTCGTTGCGCTTGGGTTTTCGGAACAACAAGCCATCGCATTTGCGCGAGCGCTTGTGGATCAACCGGAAATAGTGCAATCGTTTCAAGAATTACCTTTGGTCGATTTATTGAAACTGGTACCGAAAGGCGCGCTTACCAAGGATTTGTTTCGAATAGGACACGAACCGGGTTGGTTCTTCGACAGGTTCTACGCTACCGGCGTGGGGGAGGGCGGTGAAAACACACGAGACGACGATACAAATGCCAATCCCGACAGTTCTCAATCCAATCGTCCGTCGCCCCACGCCGTCGCGTTGAGAAGCGGCTTCGAATTCGCGTTGCCGTTACCAGGGTACGCCACGGCTACGGACAGACGCGAGGAGCAGGACGTTTTGTACCGGAAATGGGCGGCGTCGTACACGAAGATGTTCGAACCGGGCGGGTACTGGGAAAGGGAAGCGGCGAAAGCGGGCATGCGCGTGCTACACGCGGGCGGCAGCATTTCCGAAGACGAAGCAGGCGCGCTGGTGTTGGGCGACTTGAAATTCGCAGCCGGGGCGTTTGGTTTGGTGTTCGTCTGCATCCTGGTGTACACCAGGAGCGCGTGGGTCACGACAAACGCGGTGCTCGGCGTCGCGCTGGCGTTTCCCAGTGCGTTTTTCTTCGTTCGAGCGACCAGCGATTCGAAGTTCGTGTCCTTCCTGAACGTCCTCGTGCCGTTCGTGTTGATCGGCATCGGGTGCGACGACGCGATGGTGATGTGCGACGCGTTCAAGGCCGCGAGTTCAAAGCGTGGTGGAAAGGGCCTGCCAAGCGAAGACGCCTTCGTCACACACTTCGCCTGCGCCGCGAAGGCCATGCTGGCCACGTCACTCACCACAGCAGTGGCGTTTGGCTCGAACGTGTTTTCGTACATACCGCCGGTCCGGTCCCTGGGTTTGTACGCCGCATCCACGGTCGTTGCGAATTACGTCCTGGTCCTCACGTTGTTACCGGCGGCGCTTTTGATTGAATCAAACGGGTTTCGCGAAACGGCTTCGACCGCGCTTGCGTTTCGGAAAGCCAGAAACGCAAAGTACCAGGTACGTATGTCAGGCTTTTCCAAATCCAGGCACACTGTTTTATCTCTCAGCTGGTAACTGTTTGTCCATACATCGCCCAATACACGACTGACACTTTCTTTTACAATCACAGGCGCTGGGCGCGGAGGTGGAGCTGCAACAGGTGGAGCGAGTTGAGGTGCTGCAAACGACCAGAGGTAGTAGTTTGACGAATACCTCTGAAGAGATAGATGTGCAAGTACACGTCTCAAACGGGGATGCGAAAGAACAAGACACGGGGCCCTCGGCGGTGGTTGGTTGGTCGGAAAGTATGGACGCCGTAACCAAACCCGGCGATCACCACGGAACGTTTTCGCGCGTCGCCACGGAGGCGCTCGGGAAGTTCGTCATCGCGCGCCGGGTCGGAATCTTGTTCTTCAGCGCCGTGTCCGTGCTCATCGCGAGCGCGGTCGTGGCGAACGGTTTGGTAGTGGCGGAGACCCCCCCCCCTTTGCTACGACCGGACACGAACCTGCAGCGAATCCAGCACCTTTTGTTTGACGTGTTTTACACCGAAAACTGGTCAAACGTCAGGGTCGCGTTTGGCGTAAAAGGCGTGGACCGGTCCTCCGCGGACCCGAACGACCCGATGAGTTTCGGGACCCCCGTGTTTGACGAGAACTTTGACTTTAAAGATGCGCGCGTCCAGCGGGGCGTTTTAGCCGCGTGCGACGTTATCAAAAACAACGCCCGGGTTTTGGCGTTCACCAAAAGCGCCGGGCCGGAGGAGTGCGTTTTGCAAGCGTTCGTGCGGGATTTCACTGCGGGTAGTCAGAGCAGTGATACCAGTGGCGATACCGGTAGTAACGTGTCACACTCCAGTAGTGGTAACGCGTCAGACTCCAGTGGTAACGTCCCTGGGTCGATTACCTGGGGCCCCGCCTTGCCGGTTGCGTTAGCGGCGTGGTCCGCGACCGAAGGCCGGGCGTGGCGCGAGAACTTGGGCTGGAGCGGGTACGAAGGCCGGAGCGCGTTGACGTTCATCACCGCGGATTACTTCGTCGACCTGCACCCGGTGTCGTCAACCAGCTCAGAGATCCGCGCGGTACACGCGGCGTGGCAGAGGGTGCTTTTGGAGGCGAACGCGGCGATGGCGGCGGCGGTCGCAATCGGTACGCGTGACGCGACGGAGGGTACGGAGGGTGTTGATGCGGGGTCGGCGCGTGACGCGACGGGTATTGATGACGAGAGTATTGATGAGGGGTCTATGCATGATGGGACACGGAGTAGCGATATAAAACCCCCACTAGTATTCCAGGCGTGCGACGTGTGGAACCGCCTGGGGGTGGAGGAGAGCATCCGGCACACGGCGTGGGTGTCGCCGCCCGTGTCCTTCGTCGCGGCGGCGGTTATCACGTTCGGCGCTACTGGAAGCGCAAGGGTAACCGCCGCGGCGCTCGTCACCATCGCGTGCGCGGTGGTGCTAATGCTCGCCGCGCTCGTCGCAGTGGGATGGCAGTTCGGAGTGGTGGAGGAGCTGTGCGTCACCCTGCTAATAGGCGCGTCAATCGACTACTGCATTCACCTCGCCATGGCGTACGCCGAGGCGGGGGCGGTGGGCTTGACGCGAGATACCATGAGTAATTGCGCAGAGGACACAAATGATACGCAGGGTATAGGGGGTAATGGGACGCAGGATGCACATGATACGCAGGGTATTAGAGGATACTCACAAGGAGCAGGTGACGTCACGCACTCACAAGCTGCATCGTCTGCTAGTCCGTCTGACGGTTCGCGCACCCGTCGCGAAGAAAAACTTAAAAGCGCGCTTACTAACTCGGCGCCGACAATCACGGGCGCGGCGACCACCACCGCGGTTTCGTGCGCGATGTTGCTTTTCTGCGAAGTCGAGGTGCTGGTGAAAATAGGCGCCACGATCGTGGCGAACACGGTGGTGGGGTACGTACTGACGCTGGGGCTGTTCTCGGCGCTCGTCGCGACCGTGGGGGATTAGGTAGCCAGCCAGGGGGTGTCGATTCATTTATGAAGCGTTTTTCGGGCCTTTTCACGCCGAACGAAAAGAAACGCAACATTTTGCAGCCGACGCAAAAAGCCACGTCAGCGTCGATCACGACGCGTTTCCGCTTCCATTCCCTCGCGCACGTCCTGGTCCGTGGTGTGTTCGTGAGGCAATCACTTGGCGTGGGCGTTCGTCATGTCGCCCGCGAAGACCGGACCTAGCGGGTCACCACCTGACCTGCCCCGAGACCGCTGGTTCCACGGCGTGCACGCGCATTCGATGGCGAAAGAAAACTTTCCGTCGTCGTCCCCAGCCAAAACCGCGTCGCCCACCACCCTGAAGGACCTGGACGTGTACGGCACTTTACGGGAAAAGCACGTGCGTTTGACCTCCCGACAGATCCGCGTGATGTACGACGACGTGCGCGAGCGCACGTTACGCGTGTTGGGCGGTTTAACCCCGGCCCAGGTAAGAGCCACGCCCGAGCCATCCGTGAATCCGTTTGACTGGGGAATAGGCCATTTGGCGCACTTCTACGAGTACATGATTCTTGCGCTACTGGCGCCTGATTTCGACAACGAAAAAACGTTTCTGCCCGGGCACGACAAACACGCGTTGTTCGACTCGTTCAGGGCGAATCACGCGGACCGGTGGAACCCGCTTGGGGTGGTGGGAACCGACCCTACGCTCACCGAAGTTCACAACTACCTCAGCGACGTTACCGACCGCTTGAAACTTTGCCTCGGGACGTCTGACCGCGAAAACGAGTTGCTAGACCCCGTAACAACCTACCTGCACACGTACGGCATCCTCCACGAGCACTGGCACGTCGAGGACTTTGTTCAAACGAGACACACGCTTGGTTACTCCGCGCCGGCGACGGTGCCGACGAACAACACTTCCACTTCCGTCGCCGCAAACTGCTGGGGCGGTTTCGTCGCCGTGCCGAACAAAGTGAGATCTTTTCAAACCCCCAAAGGCGGCGCCTTGCCCGGGTACGTCACCGTTCCGGCCGGCAGGTACACGCTAGGCGCGCAACGGGACGATGCCTGGGTGTTCGACGCGGAGAGATGGGGACACGAAATCGCGGTTCCGTCGTTCCGGCTCGCGAAGGCGTGCGTGACCAACCGCGAATTTTCGGTTTTCGTGAACAACGGCGGGTACGACGCGAAAAAGTTCTGGAGCCACGAGGGCTGGCGCTGGCTTTCCACGAACAAGTCTTTTGTGAGTGATCCGAAAAACGCAAACGTCAGTCCTGACGAGGCGTGTCGCACTGGGAAAAACACCAAGGCGCCTCGGTACTGGACAAGACCTTTCCTTGAAAAAAAGAATGGTACCGACGAGTGGTTTGAGTTTCTCTTCGACGCGCAAACCCCGACGCCGTTGCGCCCGCACGCCCCCGTGACGCACGTCACGTGGTACGAAGCCGAAGCGTACTGCGCCTGGGTAGGAGGCCGGCTACCCACGGAAGCGGAGTGGGAAGTCGCGGCGAGGACTACGCCTACTAACTACCTAGGTAAACAAAGCGACGCCGCCGGCGCGAGCGGCGCGTCCGGCCGGCGACTCTATCCGTGGGGGAGCGATCCGCCGACAATTGAAAACTCGAATTTAGACGGGTTCACGGGAGGCACCACCGATGTCGCCGCGTACCCATCAGGCGAAAGTGGCTGGGGATGCCGCGGGATGCTGGGAAACGTGTGGGAATGGACGCAGGTACGGCCGTAGCGCGTTTCCCAAATCCAACACGCACGGTTTTACCGAAGCTGGTGACTGTTCGAACCGATTACTACGACTGTTTGTCCATACATCGTCCAATACACGCCCATACAAGACTGACACTTTTCTACAACAACCACAGAGCGCGTTTCTTCCGTTTCCGGGATTCGCGATGGACTTCCCGTACCGCGAAAACAGCGCGCCGTGGTTCGGGTACCGGAAGGTGTGCAAGGGCGGGTGCTGGGCCACGTCATCGCCGATCGCCAGGGCGGGGTACAGGCACAGCTTCTGGCCGGAAATGAACGCCGTGTACACGGGGTTCCGGGTCTGCATGGATGGGGGCGGGGCGGGGAAGTTGTGACTCGGCGGCGGCGGCGACGACGACGACGCGGATTCTGAATTCCAAAACGCGAACGCGCGTATCCCTCCACTGAAACCCAATCGTCACTCCGCGCTGTTCGTGGCGCCCGCGCTTCCCGTGACTGGTGACGACGCCGCCAAAGCGGACGGGGGCAACGGCGTGACCATAGGAAGAATCGCACGAATCGTGTCCGAGGAAACCGGCTTAGCGTCGCGTTTGCGTTTGCCGTGTGACTTACCAATCGACAAGGCGGACGATTTCGAAGCCTTCCTCGCCGCCGCGGACATTGCGCTGCTCGTGGTGCTACACGCGTTCAAGTGCGGCACCGTGCTTGATGCCGCGGCGGCTGGAAACAAAGAAACAAAGGTCGTCATGGTTCTCGGCGGCACCGACGTCAACGTGGACGCGGCGAGCGGCGATAAGGCCGCGTTGCTTAAAAAACGCGCGAGCGCGGTTGACGCGATCGTCGCGTTTTCAAACTCCATGGTCGCCGCGGCGCCGCCCGGGACGTTTTCGCCTGGCAAAACAGTCGTCATAGCACAGGGCGTGCAGCTTTTGAAGGAAGAACAAACGCATGGTATGGGCACTCAGTCACAACAGCCCGAACATGATGAGACGGAACCGGAGACGAAAAAACCTTCCCTAAACCGTCAAGAAAGTCTCCACTGCGTTTTGGGGGTTTCGAAAAGCACGCCCGTGTTTCTGTGCCCCGCCGGGTTGAGGCCGGTCAAGGATTTGCTCTGGGCGGTGGACGCGCTGGAGGCGGTTTCGGAAAGAACAAGTAGTACCACCAAAAATAAACACAACCCTCCTTTCGTGTTTGCCATCGTGGGCCCGGTGTTGGACGAGGCGTACGCCGAAGCCGTGGCGAACCGAATCGCGAAAAACGCCACGAAAACGCTCGCGCTGTTGCCCGCGGTTTCCAGGTACGGCCTTGGGGCTTTCCCAAATCCCAAGACGACGGTTTGCCTATACTCGTACCAGAAGGGACTATCACCTCTGACTGTTTGCCACTACAAGACTGACCCTTTTCATGTAACAATCACAGGGCCACCACTTTGGCGTACGCCAAGGCCTCGATTTGTGTGCTGAACACCTCACTCTCCGAGGGACAGAGCGGCGCGCTTTTGGAAGCCGCGGGTGTGGGTACGGCAATATTCGCAAGAGACATTCCGGGAAACCGAGCGTTGCTGGAGTTGCTGGACGTTGCCGCGCGTGGTTTTGATGGTGACGATTTTTCTTCGTATGAAAAAGTTCAAGGCGCGCATCCGTGCGGCTTTTTGTTCTCCAACCCCGAAACCCTGGCGGAGACGTTGGCGTTGTTATCTATGGGGGATGCGACCACCGTAAAGGCGGCAACGCGCGCGGCGCAACGAGCGCGTCGCGGCGCCGAGGGTCTCGCACAGCGCGAGCGCGACGGCTGGCGCGACGTCGCCGCGAGTCTGCTGCAGTAGTTTTCAGTGTCCTTTCGACACGCCTAGTAATTTTCGGTCATTCTCGCCGCGGATATCGTTCCACTGTGACGGGCGACGCGCGAACGACTCACAAAAGTCGTCGCGTCGTCTCGAGAGGATCTCCTCGGAACGACACCGCCGGACGAGACGGCCGATTGCAGTGCATTTATTTTTTGCAGTTCCTTGCGTTGTCTTTTTTCTTTCTTGAACATGGAGCGTTCTCCGTACCTAATCGTCTTCGACATACCCGAGTTCCACCGCCTTAGCACGTGTCCACTCGTACCACGGACAGTCGTTGGCGCGCGCCCATTTCAACACCTCGAGGTGCCTGCCGTGCGCCGCTTCCGAGCACGTGTTTTCGTCCCACGGACAGCCGTTCGCGCGTGCCCACTGTAGCAACTCGAGGTGCCCGCCCTTCGCCGCACCCGCGCACGTGTCCTCGTCCCACGGGCAGCCGTTCGCGCGCGCCCACTGCAGCACCTCGAGGTGCCCGCCCCTTGCCGCCCTCGAGCACGTCCTCTCGTTCCACGGGCAGCCGTTTGAGCGCGCCCACTGCAGCACCTCGAGGTGTCCGTGATATGCCGCATTCACGCACGTGTACTCGTCCCACGGGCAGCCGTTCGCGCGCGCCCACTGCAGCACCTCGAGGTGCCCGCCGTCCGCCGCAACCTCGCACGTCCACTCGTCCCACGGCCAGACGTTTGCGCGCAACACCTTCAACTCTTCGAGCTGTCCACTCCTCGCCGCTGCCTCACAAAGGCGTTCTCGACGCGACAGAAGACCTTGCCGTTGCAGACGCTGCAGCGCGCTTAAACAGCCGAGCTCCATGGCTTCACCCTCATCAAGCTCCTCAAACGTAAGCCCCGTCGCCGCCACCGCGCCGCGCATCGCGCGGCTCACCGCTGCGAGCCGTGCGAGGTCGGCGGCGTCGTCGAAATGCTCAGATCTGAGAACGTGCGTGATGACGATGTCGTTGAGAAGGCCGGGGATGGCATCGCCCGCGTTCGCCGCGGTAGCATCGAGGCGCCTATTTTTTCGCGCGCGAGTTTCCATACCGATCGCCGCGTTGGAAGACATCGCGGAGGATGTCGTGTGCGCGTCGTTGTGCGTCGAGGCTTCCCAGAAAAAGCGTTTTATGGGAAACGCCAACCCGAATTTCGTGGAGAAAAATTCGTGCTTCGCAGATCGTCGATCGAAAATGAAGCCGCGGAGGTGGCATCAGATCACGTCACGCACGACTGGTCATGCGCACCTCCCAAGTTCGCGGCGGCGCGGCCATACGCCTAGTGCTTTTCCTGGGATTGCTCGCGTTCGTTTCCGCCGGCAAAGGCGTTGTTCAAGCCACGGACCGCACGTTCGACGCGGACGTCCTGGATTCCGGCAAGAACGCGTTCGTCAAGTTCCTGGCACCTTGGTGAGGCCACTGCAAGTCCATGGCTCCCGATTGGAACAAGCTCGGCAAGAGCTTCGCGGACTCCGGGTCCGTGCTGATCGTGGACGTGGACTGCACCGCTGAGGGCGAAAAGACGTGCCAGCGAATGGGGGTCAAGGGGTACCCCACGTTGAAGTACTTCATGGCTGGCGACAAGAAGGGCAAGGATTATCAGCAAGGCCGCGATTTCAACTCGATGAAGGCGTTTGCGGAGAAAACGTTGAACACGCCGTCGTGCGACACGGCGTCCAAAAAGGGATGCGCGAAGAACGAAATCGCGTTCATCGAGAAGCACGAAGGCAAGAGCGCGGAGGAGATCAAAGCCGTGGCCAATGAAAAACAAGACGAGCTGAAAGCCATCAAGACGGAACGCGCCGAAGCGGAGAAAGACATGAAATCCAAAGTCAAGGAATGGAAAAAGAAAGAAGCGGCGCTTAGCAAGGCGCAGAACATCCTGAAACAGATGGAGAAAAACGCGAAGTAATGTCCGGGATTGAACCGGTGACCGCCGGGTTAACAGCCTGTCACTTACCCGTGTAACAACGACGCCGACGCGACGTGCCCGCGCGAAGAAAAGATGGTTTCGAGTCGATGACTCCCCGTTCATAAAATTAATTCATTAATTGGAACAGCGGACGATACTCTCGAGATTCTTTTCGCTTTGCGCGGGACGCGGCGTTGACGCGTTGCGACGCAAGTACTGTATTACGTGCTCTTCTTCAGAAGTACGTACGAGTGATAGCCGGCTTGTAGTCCTATTGTGATAGCCGCTCTCGTTTTGATAATACTCGAGTTTGTCAGTTTCGTGAAGTTTGCTTACTTCGTTCGTTGTTGGTTTTTATCCTCTCATCACTACGTAGGTCGCCGCACTGCCATGGCGCGCGTGTCACCGTCCTCGGGCACGCGCGTGGGCGACGCGCACGCCACCTCGCGTCTGTTCGCCCAGTGTTTCGCGTTTCGCGTCCTAAACGCCTTCGCCGTGCGCACGTACTTCAACGCGGACGAGTTCTGGCAAGGCCCCGAGGTCGCGCACCGGTTTGTGTTCGGGTACGGCCATCTGACGTGGGAGTGGGAAAGGGGGCTTCGCGGGTACGCGCACGTCACGATCTTCGCCGCGGTGTTCAAGCTCGCGGCATGGTTGGGGGTGGACAATACGTTCGTCATCGCGTGGGGCCCCCGGGTGGCGCAAGCCGCGATCGCAGGCGTGGGCGATGTGTTGACGCACCAGCTCGCCAGGCGCTGGTTCCAGTCGGACACCGCGGCGCGATACGCCACGTTCTGCTCCCTAGCCTGCTGGTTCAACTGGTTCTGCGCGGTCCGGACGTTCAGCAACTGCTTAGAAGCGGTGCTCACCACGGGGGCGCTTGTTTACTGGCCGTGGGGAACCCCCGCGGTGGGGACAGCGAGTGATGCGAATGTTTCGAAAGAAGATTCGGGAAAAGAAAACGCGAGGAAAAACTTTGGAACCGCCAATCGCGTCGTCGCCGTCGCGCTCGCCGGCGCGTCTTGTTTAGTACGCCCGACCGCGGGGCTTTACTTCTTCCCGCTGTTCCTCACGGAGCTGATACGGACTGATACGAAAATCAAGTTTCTGTGTCTGGAGTGCGTGCCGATACTTTGCGGAACAATCGGCGCGGGCGTCGCGATTGATTTTTACTTTTCCAAAAAAGTATACGTCGCCGGTTGGAACTTTTTTCTGTTCAACGTTCTGGAGGGGGGCAGTGCCGCGTACGGCACGCACGCCTGGCACTGGTACTTGACCCAAGGCTACCCCGCGGTGGCGACGGTGTTCATTCCGATTGCTTTCTTTGGGTGTTTGTCAGGGCGAAATACAACTCGTACAAAACAATCCAGCGGGAGTTCAACTCTGAAGTCTGCGTCCAAACACGCGTCGCCGCCCGTTTCCTTGCGCGGCGCGTTTTGGTGGGAGCCGTTCCTTGTCGCGGCGTACACAATAGCAGGCCACTCAATCGCGAAACACAAGGAGTTCCGGTTCCTGATGCCCGCCGTGCCCCCGACGCTCGCGGCGGCGGGGGGGTGTTTAGCGGTGTGGCACCGCGATCCGGCTAAAAAGTGGCGCGCCAAGAAAGCCGTTTCGTTAATACTGCTCACGCAAATTCCAGCTGCGGCGTACCTGGGGTGGTGGCACCAGAGCGGCACGGTGCCGGCGATGGGCATGTTGGCCAACTTCGCACAGAACGGCGAGGTGGGCGCGGGGGGTATTTTCTTCGCCACGCCGTGCCACCAAACCCCGTTCCACTCGTTTATGCATCAGCGGTCGCGCGTTCCCGTGCGCATGCATTTTCTGGAGTGTCCTCCCGCGTCGGTGGCCGGGCGAACAGAAGGCGCGCCGGACGAGGCTGATTTGTTTTTCGCAAATCCGGGACCGTTTCTGCAAAGTAAATTCCCACTTCACGACGAGCACAACGCGCCGTCGCACGTCGTGATGTTCGACGGCACGAGCCGCGACCCGGGGGTTGCACAGTGGCTCGACGAGCGGGGGTTCGCGATGAAAAAAAATCTGTTCCATGCGCACTTCGCCGTGGACCGGGAGCTGCAGGCGCGGGTGTTGATTTTCGCCAGGCAAGTAGTTGACGGACGAGCGGGAGAGACACTGAAGAGGAACTGACGGAGGAACTAGAGGAGGATTTAGAAGAGGCAGAACAAGAGGTAGCGGCACCGGAAAGAGGCGTGGGGTCGGGGGACGTTTCCCACCGAGCAGAGTTGTGACGGTGGTAGACGTGTGGTCGTGACGCAAAGTCACGTAGATGGTTAGTCACGGTCGTTTGCATAAGAGAAAAGTAGTAGTCAAGGTCGTTTTGTGAGAGAAAAAAGGAGTCAGTCATAGTCGTTGCGGTGACGCAAGTCTATTTGTGTTAATGACGCAAAGTCTATTATTGCATCAGTTCGTCGCGAGTCGTGAACAGGATACGTGATTTCAAAAAGCAAGCTCACGCGTTGGCCGTGCGTCGTCTCTGCCTCGGTTGCGTCGAGTCCTGGCTGTTTGTCACGTCCTGCGGCGGCGCCGCTTTCCTTTTCTTTCCCTTCCCAGTGGATTTTTCCGGGCGTGTTTCCGCGCCCTCACCGTCGTCATCAACAGGACTCCCCTCCTTGTTTCGTGACATGCCTCCATTTGTCCGAACTCCGCTCGACGCCAAGTCCAGCTCCACCCCGTCCGCGTCGTCATCATCATCCTCGCGGTGCGGCATCGCCCCCCCCATGTTCCCGTTTTGCTTGGTCAGCGCCCGCCAGCCTTTAACGTCCAGGTGCATCACGAACGTCGCGCGCTCCACGTCCATGTTCTCCTCCGGTTTCCGTTTCCGCTCCACCAGCGCGTTGCCGACTGGGTTGTCGTCGTGCGTCGTACTAGGCGCCAAACCCGCCTCGCCGTCCTTAACCAAGAACGAAAGCGTGAACATGTTCTCCACAAACTGCGCGAAGCTGGTGGGGTTCGCGGCGAGCTGTTCCATGGACAGCGGGGTCTTCGCCGCGCGTCGTTCCTTCATCACCTTCACCATCCTCTTCATCGCGTGGTCGGTTTGCTGCTCCGCGGTGGTGTCGTCCACCGCGTCCGGCGCGGCAACCGGGCCGAGCGCTTCCTTTCGGTTGCGCTGCGCCGCCGCGCGCACCTTGACCTGCGCGTCCATCGGGCCGTTCATGAACGACGCCGCGGCGGCGGTGAAGAAGTGCCTGTGCTGCGCGCTGCCTAACGTTTTCCAATCGAAAGCACCGGTGTCTTCTGCTGCTGTTAAGCTCTTGTCCGCGCAGTCTTGCGTGAAGACGTTTACAAGGCGCATCACGAACTCCCTAGCCGTGTGCTTCGCCGCGCCGCCCAGTTTCTTGGACATCTCAACGCCGCTCTCCGCTAACACGCAGTAAAGCGTGGTGTCGACTTGCTGCTCGCGAGCTTTTTTGACTGGAAAGTTTTAAAGGGAAGGGAAGGGAGTGATGCGTAGGGTAAGGATCATGGGTACTAGGAGAAGTGGGCGTCGCTTCGCGAATTGGAACGGCGATCCACCCATTTTGAAAAGCTCGGCTTTGGCCCTGTGCACGGGACATTTTGAACCGCCCGCGTGACGATGACTGACGCGACGTCCCATACACCCCGGTCCAAGGCACGTACCGCATTTGTTCAGCACATCCGCGCGGTCGATCATCACCGACAACGTGGTTTTCTTGGCGTTCGTGAGCTCATCCTTGTTGGCTGCGTTATGGCGGAGAGGTCGAGGCGAGGTTAGCAAACGCGCTTGGGTGCCAACATCGGTGTTTTGGCGGAACGGAGACGAAAACAACGCGGGCCGAGGGTCAAAGGCGTACCTTGCACCACGGTTGTCAGGTCTCGGTACTGCGACCGCAACGCGCGCCTGAACTCGGCGCTTTCCAGGTCCGCATTCGTGATGGGATTCGCGGCGTCCCCCATGGTGTCCTGCGGCGCCCGTGCGCCCGCGTTAGCGTGTGAGCAGATCGACCAAGTTCAAAAAGGAAGAACTCGATTTGCGAATGTGGGCCAAATCTGCTGGTCTACTTTTTTCGCCTTGACATCCTTGTCAGCATCCTTTCAAGAAGGCCGGGTGTCGCGTCAGAACCCGCCTTGCCTGCCCACTCCACGTGGTCCAGACACGCTCCGGCTCTTCCGGAACTTCAGGTGGGACACGCGTTTCCCGTGCTTCGTTTCGCGCGCCTCGTTTTCGAACAACGTCGTTCCAAGAACCCAACCCCGAAATCCCGAAAGGACGTTGTTGCTTTTCCGGAAAAGTGCAATCAATCTTTCCGAGGGTCTGGTACTCACGTCGCTCTGGGTAACGCCAAGGCACGACCTACCGTGTCGCGCTACGCGAGTCTCACGAAAGGCCCTTGTACCACGCTTTTCTTAATACCTCGACACCGCAACGGCCTCAACTCACCCAACACGCCCCTTCCCTTCCGACGGTTCGTGTATTCCGACACCTGCTCACACCGTAGAAGAGTGCAAGCCGTCTGATTCAATGCATCGCATCGCGAGCCTCGGCGATGTCCAGGAAAGCAACAAGCACGAGCGCCACGTACAACACGGCGCAAACGCACACGGTAACAACAGCAGCGTGTTGTGGGACAGCGACGACGAGCAACACGCGGCTTTAGTCGACCTGGGGAACGTTTTCGAGTACGTTTTGAAAAACACCCTCGTCGCGCTGGTCGCGGCGGCGTGGCAATCAGTCGCGGGGCTGTACCACTTGGCACAAAACGGAGACTACGACTCGCTGTGGGAACCAGCGACTGAGATGTTCCACGGAGAGAACTAAAAAAGGACCGAATGACAAACATGTACGTGTATTTTTTGCCATCTAAACCCTAAACCCTAAACCCTAAAGCCAAGCGCGCAGCCGCGCGTGGCGGACGCGTACGGGACAAAGACTGAGACCCTGGTTGTAAACGAAGATGCTCGAAACTCGGTGTCGTAGATGCAAAAACGTCTCACTGCGCTTCAGGGCAGCCGTTCGCTGTTGCTCAGTGTAACACCTCGAGATGACCTCCATGTCTCGCCGCTGTGAGCGTATTTTGTCCCACGGCCAGCCGTTCGCGCGCTTTTGGTTTTTCACCGGACATCGCGTTTGTCACACAAACGCGGAGGGGTCGCGCGCGCGCGTCGTGGTGCGTCGACGCTTCCCAGATTGCGACTGTTCGTCCACGCAGACGGTTTCATAAAAACTCTTCACAAAATCCCGACGTGGCTTCCCAAGCGTCGCTCGTACGTTTCCTTCCTTGCATGACTCGCTTGTTTGATCGCCGTTCTCGCGGCGTCCATGGACCAACTCCAGTGGTACGCGTCCTGACCTTCCATGGAAACGTTCAGGTTCCGCAAATCGCCCTCCACGTTTTCGCGTTCTGGCGGTCGTCGTCCGTGGTTCACGCGAGCGCCGTGTTTGGCGTTCGCCAAGTCACACGCCTCTCTTAACCCACCGGGCGCGCGCGTGTATCCATCGCCTCCCGCGCCATGGGCAATGCACCCAGAGAATACGCCCTCGGCGGTGTCGTGATTGTTTTCTTTATCAACTTTTATCAGCCTTTTGTGTCCTTTCGGTACCTGCACCCCCACGTTCCGCGCGGGCGTCTCGCCGAACCAACTGGGTTTGGCGTCGTCGTCGTCATCGTTGTCGTCCCCCCCCCCCCCCCCACCCCCCCCCCCCCCCCCCCCCCTTTTTGCCCCCCCCCCCCCCCCAAACCAAGTCTCGCCCTCTACGCCTGTTCATATCGTTTTGAATTTCATCACCAGAACCGTCCCTGAACGCGACGAACTCCCGATTAGCCCTCGCCACCCGTACAGCTCGTGCGGGCTCGGGTTCCCGGGGTCCCCCTAACGTCGGGTTGTCGAAGAAGTCACCGGCGCCTACTCCGTCCACTTCCTTATGGTACGCACCTCTTTGTTCCCACCGCCCTTCGTGTTCGCGAGTCAAGTGCTCCAGCTTCGGGTGCACTCTTTCTTTTCCCCACTCCCCGCGTTGCTCCCACCGCCCGGAATGCGTGTCCGCGCCGTTGCGCACGTGCCCTAACAAACCCACGTCTCGCAAAGCGTGGCCGTTGGTATCCCTGTGTACGTCGCCGCGTTTCTCCCAAACCCCTTGCAAAGTTATCGACTCGTTCAAGGGGCCGATCGGGCGCTGGCCGTGCGGGCCTTGTGCCGGGTCACCCACCTTTGGCTTGTCCCTCCCACAATGCGTATACGCCCACCCAGCACGACGCTCCCACAAGCCGTCATCCCACACCCCATTTTTGTACCCAGCCTCGTGAATCCCTTTTTCTAACTTTAAATACCCGCCCGCTTCCCAAACGTCCCGGCCCATGTGCGGCGCGTAGTGCCCAAAGTTCGGCATCCGCAGGTGGTAATTCCCGTCACACCACTTCCCGCGTTCCTCCCACCGGCCTTGGTTCGATCCCCCGCGAAATTTTGCGTCTTTTTCAGCCTGACTAACAGCCTTGTGGCCGCGCCCGCCGTCCCCCCAAAACGCCCGGTCCTCGTGTCTCCCGGCGTGCGCGTCCGCGGGGCGCCGGTTGTATCCTGCGGTTGGGTCATTTTTTTCGCCGGCGCGGTTCTGCCACCGGTTTTCGTTTACTCCAGGACCAAGTACCTGCCTCGGGCCTTTCGCCGCGATTGAGGCGTGGAACGCATCTGTGCGTCGCGCCATGTCTTTCGCGGTGCGGCTCAGGTGTTCCTTTGACTCGTCGTGACTCGTGAGAGACGCCACTGAAGATGAATCGTTTTGGGAATTCTTTTCGTCGGAAACGACGTTTTCGTTTCGGGCAACCGAATCTCTTTCCACCGAATTCTTCTCGGAAGTCCCGACATCCTCTCGTTTGGGTGGCGGCCAGATACCGTCCACCGGGCCTTCCCCGCCGTCGCCAAACGTAGCTCTGGCTTGCCACCGGCTTTGCCCGCCCGTCTCGTTGTAAGACCGCGACCGGTCCTTTGAAAACGCGGACTGTTTCGTGACCCCGATACAGCCGTGGTCCTCAAATCGCCACCGCGACTGTGCCCCGAGCGCGCGGTCGTCGCGCGCGCGCGCGTACGCGCGAACCGCGTCCTCGGCGGTGAGTCGTTCACCGTGTCCGCCGTGGCCCCGCACCGCATCGGGAAGCATCCCCGTGGAAGCCTCCCGGCCGCCGCGGTTGAAGCGCGACATAGAAGTGAGGGGTCGGCACTTCACCCTCGAAACTCAACGGCCGAAAACGGAACGCGAAAACGAAAAGCAAAATCTTTCCCCGAGAGCGAATTCCCTCGTCACAGGTCTTCGCACCGCCCCGATGGCGGACGCTATGGCCCTCGCCTCGGCGCGCGCGGAGAGCGCGCAGATCGTGGCGCAGAAGGACGCGGACATCGCGCGTTTGAAGTACGACCTATTGGTGGAGCGCGGTGAGAAGGAGCGTCTTTCGAAGGTTGGGGAGAATCTGGGCCGCATCAACTCTGCGCTTGAGGGTGAACTCGAAACATGTTTGGAGCTTCTGCGGTTGGAGCGGGGAAAGACCGCAAGGTTGTCCGCCGCGCTTACCAAAGCGCGCGCGTTCCGGGACAAAGTGGACACGATGCGGCACGAAATGCAGCGGGGGGTGGTGATTGCGTTTAACCAGCTGTCACGGGCGGCTACCGCGCTTGACGGCGAGATGCATTCGTTCTTCGGTTCTATGAACAACCGGGAAGAGTGGAACTTCGATTTTGACGACGACGCGGATGGATTCGAAAACACGGGGTACCCGGGACCACCAAACACACACGAAACCGAAACCCCACCCAAGGTGTTGGGCATGGCAGCCACGTTCGAGCAAATGGCCATGCCGGATAGCAGGACGACGCCGGGAAAGAAGGAGGACTTGCTGTCAAGAGTCGCGAGTGAATATTGATTGTGTTTGACGTCGACGCGACTTACATTTACGCCCGGGAGATTACCTCCTCCGGTTAAAACGAATCGTCCGACTCCGACCCCCGCTCCGACCCGCTGACTTCCTCGAACTCGTCACTCGCGTCGTCCATGTCGGGGTTCAAATCGAGCTGCACGAACGGCACGACTTTCCGCGGTTTCGGTGGCGCCGGCGCGGCGGCGTGCTCCGCTTTCTCGTCCACTTTTTGTTTTGGTTTTTCAGGCTCTGTTTTTTTCGCCCCCGGCGCCGACGCCGACGCCGCGCCGATGTGTAGCGGGTCCCCTGGTTTCCACCCCGGCGGCGGCGGCGGAATTCCTGGCGGCCACGGCTCGCCTGGTTTCCATCGCGACAAAAGCGCTATGACCGTCTCCAGCGGGGGCATGTCACCAGCCACGGCGGCTTTCCGCGCCTCTTCCACGACAATCGCATCCGCAACGCGCGACGCCTCCCGCTGTTTCACAACAGCCGCGTGCCGCGCCAAGTGCGACGCCGCGAAGTGCTCGTCCTGGGGCGCGGGTGGGACGATGCCGAACAACGGCGCACCGGGTTCGTACCCAATGGGGGCGAACGTGGTGTACGAAATCCGCCTGGCGTAGTCCACCACGTCTTTCGCGGAGACCGGCCCTGCCGCGGGCAGGGAGACGTGATCCATGGACCGCGCGTCGTCGATCGCGGCTTGCAGACCTCGGCGCGCGTCACGCAGCTCGGTGGAGAAGGACAAAAGACCTCCCAGCGTGCCGTTGGCGGCTGTCATCCCGGCAGCTCACACGGAACGAACACAGCAGCGAGAGGATGGCCCGGCCGCACTACCTCCGCGCGGGGTCCTCTGAGAAGGACGAGGGTTGGGGGAGGAAAGAAGATGGAAAGAAGATACGGTTTCCCATAAAAAAAAGCAGAAAAAAAGCACCTGCCCTTACACCGCTCGCGCTGGAGTGGCAGCGTGAGCTAGTAGACCGGATTATGAATAAAACTCAAGACCTTTCCTAAAAAACAGCCGACGCGTTTGAGTATTACAACACGCGTCTCGTCTTGTCTCCGTCTCCGCGACTACATCGTACGAAAAAAAGGGCTCTATTTCTCGTCTGCATCGTCATCGAACGAAAGCATCTCTCTCCATCCTCTCCGTCTCTCCAAACCCTTTACTCATCCTTGGTGAGCTCCGCGATGGCCTTGCGTCTTTTGTTTGCGGCGATTGCCCTCTTACCCGTGAGCAAAATTTGGTTCACAAAAAGCAACCCCACGAGTCCCAAGAAAACAACCGACCCGTTCGCCCAGTCCTCTTTGGTTCTACAAAACCCGAAACTCAGCACGGATCCGATTCGCAACGCCAGTTTCAAGTGCTCCTCGAGTTGCGAAAGAATTGGAATCCTTGGCAGGGCGTTGCTGGTGCCGCTTATCTCAGCGCCCTTGCTGCCTGCTGCAGTGCCCGCGACGTACGTCACTAAACTCGGCCCCGCGCTGAAAACGCCGGTGGATTTGGGAACCACCACGAAGGAAAGGGAAACGGATTTGCCCGGTTCCAGAACAGGGAAAGACGCCCGCGTCGCACCCAACACGTGGAAGTGATCGGTGTCCCACATCGGGTCGTCAATCAACACCGCGCTGGCGGGGCTGTTTTTTAAGAAAGGGGGACGGGAACAGAGTCAGCCGGTGCATTGAAAATGATTGATTGATGAGGAATGCGTAAAACGAAGGCGTTGAAGGCGCGAAACTTAAGATCCGACTCCACGGTGGGACCGATGGGTGTCGCCTCGCGTCGTGATGTTCCGAGATGCGCCATTCCCAATGCGTACCTCTCCCCCGCGTTGTACACGTCGATCTTGATGGTCATGTTCTTGCCGATCACGAGCTGGTCCTCCACCACGGACTGGGTATGGGGATGCGGGATGGCGGGATGGGGTCAGATTCAGATCGAGGCCGAGGCGATCGGCGATTGCGTTCCGCCGGGTCGCCGGTTTGGATATCGATACCGACACCCTATGAAAAGGCCATCGTAGTCTATCAAGAACACGAGTCGCAACACGTACCTTGTGCACGATGAGGTGCGCCTGGGAAGGCGTAGTATCGTCCTGCGCGGCGGCGCCACTCAGGCAGGCGATGGCGACGAGCGTGACAATCGCGAGACGCGTCAGGGCGCGAGACTTCCACATCATCGTTTCGGTGACTCTTCGCGTGGACCGGAGCGGGGACCGAGTTACTTTCGGACCGAGTTACTTTCGGACCGAGTTACGGCGATGCGACGCGTCACCGGGGACGGATCGAGAACGGGGACGACTCGGGGACGAGGCTCGCGCGGCACGTGTGTGGTCGTGATGATGAGTGGAAGAGGGAAGGGAAAGACAGAAGAAAAACCTCCGCGGCCTCGGCCGCGCGTCGCGAACGAAACGAAACTCGAGCTCGTAAAATGAGCTCGATTTGGAACGGCCCGCTTCGTCACACTCGCCCTGCACGAAACACGTGGATTCCACCCTCCTCCTTTCGCGCGTGTCGCCGCGATGGCGGACGAGGAGACCGCCCCGCCCCCCCCCAACCCCCCCGCGCCCGTCATCCTGCACGCGTGGCTCCCCGCGAACCCCCTGCCCATTTTAGGTGAGGACGAAGAGGCGCCCAAACGCAAGCCCATGGGCGTGCTTCTCCTGGACATCCCGCGACGTTTGAAGGCGTCCGCGCCGGTGGCGGCGCAAAGGCGGTGCAAGGCCGCAATTCTCGAGTTAACCGCAAAGATTGAGGAAATAGGCGAGATCAAGGTACGGATGGACACGACGACGACGACGCGGGAACGATCAAATCAAATCAATCCAACGAACGAAAACCGAACCATCGATCCAATCGTCCCGTTCGCGCCGACGGAAGAAACTCCAATCCCACACGCCAGCGCACGAAACGTGGCCCTTTGGAGTTTATACACGTTCTCTGACCCGTCCCAAAAACGCATCACACGAAACCATAGGAGGACGACCCTGAGGCCGAGCGTAAGACCGCTGAGAAGACGGCTTTGGAGTCTGAACTCGCTGCCACGGAGACGGCGTCGACGGCGGCGGACGCGGCGTACGAAGCGCTCGCGGTGGCGTTGTGCGGGGGCGAGCACACCACGCGATTTTGGATCGATGTGCTGAACCGACACATAGACGCGGGCGCCTGGGAGATCATCCCTGATGCGGACAGGGCGCACGTCGTTTCGGTACCGGACGCGGCGGAGGGCCCCGACGCGCGTGCCGTGGTGGGCGACGCCGATTCGGCCGCGTTCGCGACGGCGCCGAACGCGAGTGTCACCAACACCGCGCTGCTGCAGAGAATCGCGTGCAAGGCCTTGGGCGAGTTCCTTGCGCAGTCGCAGGTGGAGAAGCGGTCGCCGCCCTCGAGTACCGACAGCGGTTCGCAGCCGAAAGCGACGCCCCGGTACGAACCCAACGTGTTCCTCGGCGCCGAGACGGCGTGCGCCGGGTGCGAGCCCTGGGCCGACGCCGTGATTGCCGCGCTGGGGGACACGGTCACACGCCTTGAACGGGCTGTGATTCGGTGGCGAGACACGAGCGTTCCCGGCATAGCCTCGGTGGTCAAAGCCATGACTACAATGGGCGAGGACGGCGACGCGACCCCCGAAACCAGGAAAGTGGGAGGCGCGTACGTCGAGCTGGACGATTTCGGCGACGGCGCGCTTGCGGTTTTGCGGGAGTGTAATTTGCGGGGCGTCTTCCCAACCGGTTTGATCCTTCCCGCCACGCTCGCGTTTTCGAAACAAGCCGCAAAGGTCAAACACGAGTGCGAAAGGCTGGGTATCGAAATTCTCGCGAAAGACGTTTTGATGGGAGGCTTGATTTCCGAGAAGTACGTCGGCGTTGCGTCGACGTCGATTCACTTCCCGAATTTGGCCACGAAAAGAGGAACCCCCGAGTTCGAGCCCCTGCGGTCAGTGATGCAAACGCAGGGGGGGTGGGAGAAACACCAAAAACTGCTGACGACGCTGAAAGCCGTGGTACACGACGGCGTGGGAAGTATCGAAACCGCGGCGGTGAACTGTTTCCTCGAGGAAAACATGAGGGTCGTGGTTATGACTGCGCTGGACGCGCCGCCCGCATTCCAAGTGCTTCCCGAGTTTTTGCCGAAACAGTGCAAGCCGAAAAAAGTGGAGGAACTCGTCACGAGCGAGACCGAGGCGGAGGAACCGGTTACGAGCGAGACCGAGACTGGCGAGGAAGAGTCGGATAAAAAAGAAGGAACCGAAGAGCCGGTGGTGCAGGTGGAGGTGGCGTTAGAAGAAAAAAAACCCTCCGTGTTTACCGAAACCCGCGTCGCGTGGAACGAGGCGTATGGGGTCACCGATGGTGGCGACGCGGCGGCGTGAGGGTATTAGACCCGGGTGTATTTATCAAAAGGAACGTAACGTCGCGCGCGCTCACAATCGACTTAAGTAGTGCTCATAGATAATTGTGAGTGCACGTATTAATACCGGGTACTACTTAAGTCCATACTAACCCTATAAAACCCTACTTCTGCCACGTTATGTCAAGCCCCGCGTACCCGTCTTCGTACCAGTCGTCGCCCCTATTTCCCCCCAGCTTTGTTTCAAGCACGGCGAGGCCCAGGTCTTCGCATTTTTGAATCGTCTCGTCGAGCAACGCTCGGTCCCGCACGGCGCCGAATATCCTCGCCTCGCCGTTTTTCTGTAACCGCCTTTGTAACACCCACGGCAGCGTCTCCGCGTGCGTTCGTTCGTACACAAGGTCGCTTCCTATGATCCGGTCGAACTTTCGGTGTGGGTGTAGTCTCGAAACCCACCCGCCTTTCACTGCGGCGGCGTCGACGTCGAGACTTTTCGTCGGTTCGTTTTCGAGAAGTGGGTTTTCTTTTTTAAAAGCGTCCGAGCCGGTTTTCCGGGTCTCGCGTTCCACGCGTCCGTCGATTTCAAGTCCCCCCGCCATTAAAACCTCACCCGCCGCTTCTTCCCTCCAGTCGCACCGAACCACCGTGGGTAGTATCGGTGGGTCTTTTTCACCTTCCGCCGTGTCGTGGTTTGCCTTCGCCGCCAGGACTAGCGAGTCCAGTAGCGGAAACTCAAAATCGGAAAGCGCCACGGACTCGGCGCCCAGCTTCGCCACCAGCAAACCGCACAGCCCGACCCCGGAGCCGAGCTCAAGCACGTTTTTCTTGTCGCACCACATCGCATTTACCGCTAGGTTATCTGCCAGCATACCCGCCGCTCGCCACAGCTTCGCGCCGACGCCCCGGCCGAGGGCGAGTTCTCTAATTGTGATTGTGTGCGTGCCTATTTTTTTGGTCACGGTCGTGGCGACCAAGTCGGCAGCCTCGAGGCACGCCGACCTCGCCTGTTCCAAAGCTTCCCTCAGGGTTTGGGTGGCGTGTGTTTCATCTCCGGCCAGGTCCAACGCCGCAATCGCCGCCTCCAGCCTGCACTTCGCGCCCGCCTCGGTGGCTTCGTCCGCGTACACGCGGTCGCCGCGAACCTTGGTGGCCAACGATCGCGACGCCCGTTCGCGCCGACCGGAACTGCGCACCACGTTCTCCACCGTTTCGAGCCACTCGCCCACGTTTTCGCCAGCCACAAGCGCGGCGTACCAGTCCCCCTCATCCGCCACGACCTCCCCGGTGTCGCGCTCACCGGCCATGACGCGACCCCGCCGCAAACGCTTTGCGCGGGCACCAGGCGCCACCACGTGTGGGTGGTGGTCATTCATTCGCTGATGAGGTAAAAGTTGTTGGATTTGGTCGTCTGCGTCAGCACTGTCAAATGTCTACAGGCTTGATGAAGTTCGAACGGAGTCGTCACTCACCTCCGCACGGCTTTACCGCCGCCCGGTCGTCGAGTGCCTCGGGTACATGTCTCCGCTAGACGAGGTGGAAATCGAGGTACGTGCGCTTCCACCGCGATCGCGTGTTGAATGTGTATCGTCCGCGATCGCGGTTGAACGATTTTAAGTCCCGCCCACCACGCGTATTCCGCGATGTTGACGCGGTTTGGTTGTTGAATTCGCCTCGCTCGCTCGTCTCCTCGCTGACCATCCCGCGTCTCCTTCTGTCCGCGCCTCCTTGTTCGTCTCCCCAGGCCGTCTCGCCCGTCATCGAACCCGCGCGCGTGTTTCGCGGCTCGTCCTCGGACGAGGTCGTCTCGCCCGTCCCCGAACCCACGCGCGTGTTGCACACCTCGCCCTCGGACGTATCTCCCGTGCCCTTTGCGTTCGGAGTCGTCATGACGCGGGTCGCTCCCGCCCCAGAGAAGGGCAGAGACGTGCCGCCTAACATTACCGAAAAAGAGAGCTGGACCGAGGGCACCGCGAGCCCGTCGGTGACGGACAGCATTCCCCTGACCCCGACACAGCACGTGATGGTGTACGGCGCGGTTTTCGTACCAATCGCATGCTTCCTATGTATCTACAGCGCCATGGGCGAAGGTGTGTACGTGTTCACGCAGCTGTCGAAGGATGGCAACTACGAAGTCGCGTGGTGGCTGTGCGTGGCGGCGGTCGGCTGGCTGGCGCTGCTGTGGGTGGTGGATGCGTTCGACAAGAGCATCACGGGTACCAGCGCGAAAAACGCGGTGTACGTCCTTACGATAATACCCCTGGGCGCCATGTTCGTCGCGTCGCTGCTCGCGGTGGAGCACTACATCAGCGCGCCCATGGTGTTGTTCGTGGTGTTCAAAGGTACGGCCTTGCGCCTTTCCCAAATCCGCCACGCACTGTTTTACCGAAGCTGGTGACTGTTGTCCATACATCGCGATTTACAATACTGACACGTTTCGTGGACACAATCAAAGCCCTGGTGGACAAGGTGCTTTACGACGCCGTGTTCCACGGGTACGTCGCGCTTGGGAAGTTCATGCGCGTCAACGGGCACGCCAACTTAGTGGCGAGCCTGATCACGTGCACGTCGTGGTTAATCTGGATGTGCGCGTTTGACAACGAGTGGAACAACACGGTGATGTTTGCGGCGTACCACTCCCAGCTGGAGTGCAACCGCGCGACGGATTCGCTGGAGGAAGCGCAGTGTCAAGCCGCGTACCTTCTCTGGGCGTCACCGCTGATAATCTCCGTGCTTTGCGGTTTCTTCGGAATCGCGTGTCTGTACCTGAGCAAGGACGGCAGCGCGGTGCGCATGCTCGTGGTGCAGTTTTTGGTGCTGGGGATGGGCATGTGGGTAAGCGTTTCGATTTCAGGCGCGGAGATGGGCTTGGCGGATGATATCCTTCAGTTCGCGTTGCTGTTCTGCTCCATGATGATCGTGGTGTGCGTGAACATCATCGGGTACGACAACCTCCGCGTGCAGCTCGGGTCGCTGAAAATGACGCAGAAGATATCGGAGTACTCGCAAAGCAACTTCGCGAAGGGGATGATCGTCGTTTTGACGTTACCCGTAATTCCCGGGTTTCTAGTGCTCTCGGCGCTGATCAGGCAGGCGCGCGTTTTCGGGTTGTCAATGGCCAGCGCGAAACGAACCGCGGACGCCGAGTTCGCGTACTTCACGAGCGCCGGGTGGGCGATGTTACTTTGGCTGTTTGCCGACGTAACCGCCGTGTTCACCTGGGCCGGTACGTGTTGGGGCTTTCCCAAATCCAGGCACACTGTTTACTGCCCCTCTGTGACTATTTACTGTTTACTACATACATCACATGTAGACTGTTTGCCCATATAGGCTACTTGTACACTCGCGACTGACACTTTTCGTTCACAATCACAGCGTACATCGCCATGTTCTACTTCATCTGCGACGTGGGCGTGGGTAAGGGTGCGGTTTTGTTCCTGGGGTGGATGATCAGCATCATGAAGGAGTTCTCGCCAGTCGTGGTGTTGTTTTGTTTCATTCTGTTGGGGGTGTTTATGTTCCTCCTGCCGCCCGTGCCAGGCCCCCCCGTGTACCTCACCGGAGGCGTGTTACTAGTAGGCTCGATGCAGGACACGTACGGGTTCTGGGGCGCCACCGCGATTTGCGTGTTCGTGTGCTGGTTCGTGAAGCTGCTTTCGTGCGCGCTGCAGCAGAAGATGTTCGGCGAAAATTTGGGGAGCTGTACGTATTCCCTTTCCCAAATCCTGACACACTGTTTGATGCCCCTGGTCGAGTGCACTACGGCCGTAACAAGTGACTGATAAGAATCCAACTCGGGTGACTGTTTGCGGATACTGACACTTTTCTTTTACAATCACAGACGTCGGGGTGCGGTACATGGTTGGCATTAACTCGCGGCAGATGCGCGCCATCCGGTACTGCTTGATGCAACCCGGTTTGAACCCGGCGAAGATCGCGATTCTTTGTGGAGGGCCGGATTGGCCCACAAGCGTGCTTTGCGGGATTCTGGGGGTTCCGCTGCGCGAGTCCATGATCGGTACGTATTGTATGCATTTCCCAAATCCCTCCAACTGTTTGCCAATACAAGACTGACACTTTTCTTTACAATCACAGGCACCGCCCCGGTGCTGGTGTTGTACCTGGCCTACACGGTCTTGGCGGGGGCGTTTATGTTGAAAACAGGCGGGACGTGCGCCTCGGACTCCGTTGTGGTTGACGTTTCCGTATCCCCCCCCCCTCCCGCCTCCCCGTACCCGCCCCCCTCGGAGTACGCCGAGGTGGGCTCGGCGAACTACTGGGAGATGGCGAGCGCCGTGGCGCTGGGCGTGGCGATGATCAGCATGTCCTGCACCTCCTTCGCGGCGGTGTACTACATGGAGCACACGATGGAGACGAAACAAAGCGAGTGCGCGGCGTACCCCACGGACGAAGAGGTGGAGGCGAGGGAGTTGAAAGTCGCGGCGAAGAGCGTGGCGTACAAGCGCGTCACGCGCTGGAACAACCTGCCCGTGGTCGACCGGGTTTTGCTGGCAGGCGCCGTGACGTTGATGACGTCGGCGTGCCACATGGCGGGCAACTTCGGCAGCGATTGCTTCAGCACCTTCACCGTGACCTGCACCGTGGAGCTGGTGGATGTGGTAAAAACGTTAGGGTGGGTCGCTATTGGGTGTTTCGTGTTCGGGGTGGTTCTGTTCAACCTGTACCAGCGAGGGGCGAAGAAACGAACGAGGAGCGTGATGGAGTCGAAATCGCGGGACGCGGAAAACACGCAGACCGCGGAGACGCCGAAGTAGTGGTGATTTAATTTACATTATAAACCACAGTATCAACCATTAGCTTCGCAGTAGTACTGAAACCGTAGTGCTCGTCCCTTTCCCCTAAACATCTCTGCACCTCGGCTGCTACCTCGCTCTCTATAAAACAGAGATGAGATTATTTTTTCGAATCTGTGCAAACCTCGGGCGCGCCGCGCCCCCGTCTTTTTCTCGTCGACATTTCTTCGCTCTCTCATGCCCTCCTCTCGCCCGCCTCGGCGTCCCTTTCCGTACCGCACATCGCCAAGGTACGTGCCCGGGTTGATTCGCCTTGGTGTTCGTGCTGCGATTCCCCAAACGCGGTCGTTTTGCAAATCTCGCGCGAAACGAATGGCGCCGGTTCCGGCGCGCCGCGGTGCACATCGTTTCACCGCGAATAATGCGCCTTCCCGCTCATCGATTTTCCGCCCACTGACCCGCTCTTGCTCTCTCCTTCATCCTCACAGGGTCGACTCACCCTATAGACGCGCACTCGTCGTTGATAAACAGCACTCACTCAACATGCTGATTCCCAAGAAGAACCGTAAGGAGGTGTACAAGTACCTGTTCAGAGGTGCGTGTCCCGACGACTCCTGTCGATTTCCATCCCGATCGGCGTTTCGAAGGAGCTCCGTCGCGTCGCCGAAGATTTCCCGGCCACGTTCCTCCCCTGACCCGGCTCCCTCCCACCAATCCCACCCACCATCACAGAGGGTGTCATCTACGCCAAGAAGGACTTCAACCTCCCCGCGCACCCCGAGATCGCGAGCGTGCCTAACCTGCAGGTACGTAACACTTATTGCCCGAACGCCGGGGACGGGATATGGGAAACCCTAGACCCAACATTTGGCATACATTCGCGGGCGAAACAGGAGGGTCGACAGGAGGGTCGATGCGCGCGCAAGAACACTCGGCACTCGGCACTGGTTCGTGCGCGTGACGCGACGTATGTGCAAACGCCACCCGGATGGCGTGACGAACGTCGTCCTCGGTGTTACACGCAATCGAAACAACTCATTTAGGTAGCAATCACACGCTACCGACGCAAACGCTAACCGCTCTCGTCTCTCCCCCATGAAACAACCCGGACACAGGTGATCAAGCTCATGCAGTCGTTCACCTCCAAGGAGCTGGTGAAGGAGATTTTCTCCTGGCGCGTGTACTACTGGTACCTCACCGACGAAGGCATCGCCTACCTCCGGGAGTACCTCAACCTCAGCGCGGATGTTGTGCCCAACACCCTGAAGAAGTCCAACCGCCCTGCCACCGAGCACGCCGGCGCCAGGGACGAGCGCCCCGCGCGCGGCGGCGACCGCCCCGGCGGCGACCGCGGCGGGTACCGCGGCGGCGACCGCCCCGGAGGCGACCGCCCTCGTGGCGACCGCCCCGGCGGCTTCGGCCGCGGCGGCGGCAGCGACAAGGCCGGCGCCCCCGGGTCCTTCAACCCCCAGTTCGCGTAAGCGAAGTTTCCAGGGTGGTCGGGATCGACGGCTGAGTCGCGACTGTGTCTGCGGGGTATACCATATTGGTACGCCCTGAAAGACATGGAAGCGACGTTAAGAATGAGGGAGTGGTAATACGCGGTACCAATTGTTACAGCGTCTGCGCTCGTTGATTCATTCCAACGTCATTCACTCGTCGATTCATTTCATTCTCATTCTTTCATTCAAACCTTTCTTTTCTCTGCTCATTCTCCTCCTCACTATCTCTTCGCTATCATTCATTCAAACATTTCTCAGTCGCGCATTCTCCCACTCAAAAGTCACTTGGCAATCTTCCTCACCGCGTCCACGTCCACGCCCTGGAACCCTTCGCGGTCGAACCACTTCAGGAACTGCTTCGCCATTTTTTTCACCCCCCCCTTGGCGTCGCTCTCGAAGTTCAAAACGCACACCGGGTCGTGCAGGGACTGTCGCAGCAAAAACCACCCGGCCTTCCCATCGCCCTCGTCCACGCACACGCGGTACCCTTCGTGGTTCACGCTGATCGGTGAACTATTTTCAAAAACGCTTTCAGGGCCTTTCAAAACCTCACGCTTGAGCCCTTCAATCACCAGAGCACCTATTGGTTTGAAATCTTCCCCAGTGATCTTCAACCGCACCTCCGCCTCTTCCTTGGGTTCCTTCAGATCTTTCAAAAGATCCGCGATCCCTTCGCCGCCGCTTCGCCGGCGCCGCACCGCTTCGACGATTATCTTCACCGCCAGGAACGCGCCGTCGTCCAGGTTGTGGTTTTCCCGCATGGCGCCGTGCCCGGAGGTTTCGATCATCAAAAAACAAGCCTCCCCCGAGTCGTTCAACGCGACGCCCTAGTTGTGAAAAAGAAAAGTGGTTAACGTCTTGTATATCGCGATGTATGGACAAACAGTCAGAGGTAATAGTCCCTTCTGGTACGGGTATATCGCGATGTATGGACAAACAGTCACCAGCTGAGAGATAAAACAGTGTGCCGCCTGATTTGGGAAACGCGCAAGGCCGTACCTTGTCGATGACGTTTTTGTACCCGCGCATGTACCGCAGGTGCTTGCCTCCTTTGTTTTGGATGTACGCGGCGAGGCCGTCGCTGGTCACCGAATCCGTCACGATCGTCGTTCCCGGGTGTTCCCTAAGCACGATAGCCGCCAACACCGCGATGAGCTTGTTCCGGTTGATTTCCAGCCCAGCCGCGTCAATCACCGCGCTGCGGTCCACATCAGTGTCAAACACCACGCCCAAGTCCTGATTGTAAAAGAATAAATGTTAGTCTTGTATGGGCAGTCAGTCGGCGGAATGTGGTAAATGGGGAAATACTTACCGATTTCGATCGCAAAACAGCCCCCACCGCGCTGGCCATCGCCGCCGCGTCCTCCGGGTTCGGGCTGCGGGTAGTACGGAAAAAGGTCAGTCTCTTCCGTCGGCGAGTGGCCGGTTCGTAACAGTTACCAGGGCCCTGTGTCAATTTACCACAGGGCCCGCCAGGAAACGTTACCAGTAGTGCGCTTCCTTTTAACGACGGCTGCGTACGCGGCCGTCAAAGAGGGGCGGCAAACGAAAGGCCCAACGCGTACCTGTGGTTGGGAAACGTGCCGTCCGGGTCCAGAAACTGGCTCCCTGAAACGTCCGCCCCGAGCGGCGCCAACACGTCGGTGGCGAAAAACCCCCCACTGCCGTTCCCGGCGTCCACCGCGATTTTCATCCCCCGCAACGGTTTGTCATGTTCGGTTTCGCCCACGCCGTCGCAGATCAGTCGCCGCAACTGCGCGGCGTAGAGAGGCAGGAAAGGTTTGGTTTCCACGATTTCAATCGCAGACGACAAGTCGTCATTGAGCTGCGGAATCGGGTGCCCACCCGGTGCGTGTTCGCATTTAGCAGACGCGGCTTCCATGATCGCGGCGATGTCGATTTTGTTTAAACCGCCTTGCTTGGTGAAAAACTTGGCGCCGTTGCGGTTGAACGGCAGGTGCGACGCCGTTAACATCACTGCCGCGTCGTAGTTCGTGGACTCCGAAATCGTGGACATGAAACAAGCGGGAGTCGTGGCGATCCCAAGGTCCACAACCCTTGTGCAGCCTGCGCTTTCGAATCCGGCGAAACAGGCGTTGGCGAGGTTCGGGCCGGACAAACGCGGATCGCGGCCCACCGCCACGACCACGTCCTTCACGTCTTTTTTCAACGCAACCGCGAGCCACTCCACGAACGCCTCCGCGATGAGAAACGTGGCTTCCTCGTTCATCGTGACGCTCTCGCCCGCCACCCCCTCAAGCGCCACCCCGCGGACATCAGACCCGTTCTGCAGCTTCAAAAGAAGCTCAGGGGTGGTCGTGGTGACGAACGTCACCTTGGGTTTCACGGGGGCCATGGCGAAAACGCGGCAGGCGCCTCGGGAGGGACGAACGGTTCGGGGTTTCGGGGTGAAACAGTGTGGCCCTTGGCGCACACCGGGTCGTGTGCTGTGGGAACCTCCGGTGAACGCGTTCGCGGTGACGGAAACGCACGCGGTGGTGGCCAGGGCGCGCATACCGGTCGACGCTGGCAGCTTCTCTCGGAAAGATAAAGAAGATACTTTCCACGCGTCCTTTCCAGCTTTCGTTTCGTCGGACGAACAAACACGTGCGCGAGACGTAAGGGGTTGGGGACGAAGAGAAGACGCGGCGAGTCCGGAAAACGACCGAACGCGAACGCGAGCAAAGCGAGACGGGCGGGGGGATGGACCGAGACCGGCGTGCGGTGCGCAGCAGGTTGTGTGCCACGTGACGTCGGATGGATCCGGGGAGCGCTTTTTTGCCCCTTCGTTCTTTTTCGTCAAAAAAATCCTTCTCGAGAATGCCGAGAAAATCGTTTGGCCACTCCTCGGTGCTCCGCCCGTCCCTGTTCCGGCTTTGTCGCGATGGCGGACGCGAAGACCTCGGTGAGTAAGGAGGAGGATGCTTTGATCAAGAAGCGTTTGCTTACGCAGACCACGACGGCGAGGCAGGGCGCGGACCCTCCGGTGAAGAGGCTCGTGAAGAAATACCTGGCGTTCTGCGGGGCGCTGGGGGGCGACGGCGACGATGGGGCCAGCGGCGAGGAGGAGAGGGAGAAGCACAGGGAGAGTTTTTTGAAAGAGCTGGCGTTGTACGAGTTCACGATGGGACGGGTCGCCGCAGTGACCAGCGCGAACACTCGGGAGATGGCGAGTTACTCGGCGGCCAGGGGAGAGGTTGACGAGGCGGTTTCACGCGCAGAAGCGGACATTCGCGCGCTTCGGGACGATCTCGACGCCGCGCGGCAAGACCGGCGGCACAAGGAAGAGTACGAAACGCTAAGGCGGCTGTGCGTGCAGCTCCCATCGAGAAGTGACACGCAGGCGGCGTGTGCTGATTTAGAAACGCAGATCGCGGCGCTTACGAAGGAGAGCGACGAGGCGAGTTCCAAACTGGACTTGCGGAAAAAACAGTTCGCGCTTTTGCTGCACGCCGCCCACGAACTACGGGACGAGCTCGAGGAGGACGATGCCGCCGGGGTGGGTGGGGGTGAGGCGATACCCATGGAGACCACCTGATTGCGTCCTTAATGAAGAAGCAGGGGTAGGTAGAGCGGTAGGTAGTGCATCAATAGTACAGCAAGCATTCAAGCAGCGTCATCGTCTAATCGATGCGTACCCAAAGGAGACATGATTGCGTTCCTCATTTACGCAGCGGTGGGTAGAGCGGAGGTAGTCTATCAATAGTACAACAAGCATTCAAGCAGCGTCATCGTCTAATCGACGCTATACCCCACTCTAGTGACCCTATCCCGCGGCTTCGCGAGTTCCACCAGCATCGGCCGCGTGCTTTTTCCCTGCGCCGCCCACGCCGCGACGCACGTGTCCGCGTAATGCGCGAACAGCGCGTCGTCCTGTTCCATGGCGAGCTGTCCTCTTTGGTGGTCCTCCATCTCCTGTTCCAGCTCAAATCGGGCCTTGGCTTGTTTTCGCCGCATCTGGTTTACCCGGGCCGTTTGTATTCTCCGCGCCTCAGCCTTGGTTTGGGCGACAGTCTCCTGTTCCTCCGCTTCCAGCTCAACGCTTCGCAGTTGCCACCGCGCGACTTCCGCTGTCTCCTCGTCCCGCGCGCGGCTCCGTTCGTGTTCCCGAATCGCAAGCTGCTGCTGCCGCGAGCGGTGGATCATCGCCGCGTCCTCCGCTCTGTCCGCCGCGACGGCTTGTTCTTTTCGTCGCGCAGCCGCTTCCACAACGGCGGCTTCCCGCGTGTACCGCGACTCGTCCTCGTTCTTCTTCGTGCGCAGCTGCGTTTCCATCACCGCGACGATCTTGTCCCTTCGCACCTGCGCCTCAGCTCGCTTGGCGGTCTCTCGAGCCGCCCGCGCTAAGTTCGTGAGTTCTTTGCGCCGCGCAAAAGCCTCCGCGGATTTCTCAAACCCGGCAGCCTCAACCGCCTCCGCGAACCGGTGCGCTTTCAGCGCGTCATTCGCCTTCGCAGTCGCCGCCGCGTCCGCAACAGCGGTTGCCCTCTTTTGCTCCTTCTCCAAAACCTGTTCCTCAGCCTCCTCAAGCGCCCTTTGTCGGATCATCGCGCCTTCCTTTTTGTCAAGCGCGAACTCCGCCCTGGCGTTCGAACGCACTTCCTCAATCTGCGCAAGCACGAAATCTTTCGTCTCCGCCGCTCGAGCACGGCGCTCGGTCAGTTTGATTTCCTCCGCAGTGCTGGCCACCGCTATGGCGTGCGTTTGTTCCCGGACAAAAGTCGCGTCGTGCCGTTCCAACCGACTCTTCATCGTTTCCGCGTGTTGAATCTGCGCCTCGCGCTCAAACAACACGTCGCTGAGAAGAAGCGAGGAGTGAAACGAAGAAACGCGCTCGGTGCTTTCGTATAGTTTCTTGGAAGCGCGTTGGATGTGTTTCGAGCGTTCCTCGGCTCGAGCCGTGGCTTCTAAACGGTCAGTAACCCGCCGTGCCTGCTCATCAGCCACACTGGAAGCAGCCCGGGCGGCTTCTTTGTTCTTGCGACCAGCCTGTTGGTGGGAAACGAGCGAGGGATTTTTTGTTTTGGTCAGCTTCGAAGCTCGAAATGCCAAATCAAGATCGACGGATGGACGGATGTGTCTGTTCGGGAATCCCGCGTACCTCCAACGTGTTCGGCCACCGCCCTGACCGCGCGTCGCTTAACGTCTTCATGTTGCCTCGCTCGTCCTCCCTCGTGTCCGGGATCGCGCTGGAGTCGCGAAGCTGTGTTACGGACGGAGGAACACGGTGGTCAGAAAAGATGAATGGAAACAAAGGGGGTATGACGAAAGCGGAAACAGATTGGAAAGAGCGCCCGGCGTGACAGGGAAGGCGGTGGGACGCGACCCTGACCCTAAACCCTAAACCCTTACCTGCTCTCGCATGCGCGCGAGCTCGCGCGAGGACAAAATGACCGGACCCATGGCGGCCGACACGCCCGGGTGCGGTCGGGAATGCGCGCCAGTCCGGAGCGAGTACATTTTTGGCGCGTCTCATACAATAACCAAAACCACAGGCGATTTTGTGCAACCGACCGCGGAAATCCAGCTGGTGCCGCGGACAGATCGCCAACGCCTAGCCGTCTGCCACTGTCCGCTCGCGCCCGCCGCTGCGCCCTTTCAAGCCGACTTATGGCCGAGGACATTCTCGCGGATCTGATGGGCAGCGTACTGATCGTCGCGCCGGCGGTGTTCGGCATGATTTTCGCGTACTGGCTGTTCAAGAAGGTGCGCGGGTCCCTTCCCTTTCCTTGAACGCGTGAAGGCGCGAAAATTGAAACGACGGCAACCGAACACGGATGGCCATCGCGTGGAAGTCTCATCTCGCTGACACCTCAATCCCCTGAATACTCCCCCCCCAACCCCCCCTCCCCCCAACTCCCACCCCACCCCGAACCAGGTGGCTAAAATCTCCCTGTTCCGCCAGTCACGCGAGGACGACGAAGCGCTGCTTCGACGCATGGAGCGGGCGGATGAATCGGGTGAGGAACTTTCCCGCTTCACCACATTCCGCCTCCCTGATTGCTGATTGCGCACACGGGACTGACACTTCTTTTTTCCCAACAAGGGGGCGAGCCTGATTCGTACCAAAAGCTGCGGCAAATCTACCGCGACATTCAAAACGGCGCCAAGGCTTTCCTCGCCGCGGAGTACCGCATGTGCATCATCTTCCTCGCCGTGTTCGGGTTCGCCATGGTGTTCTTCGTGGCGAAAACGGAGTTCGGCAAGTATTTCCCATTTCCACATTCCGCCTCCCTGATTGCCCATACTCGTACCAGAAGGGACTATTACCTCTGACTGTTTGTCCATACATCGAGATATACTCGACTGACATTTCTTTTTTCACAAGCAGGCTGGGACTTCAAGATCGGCATCCTCACCGCGTTTTCCTTCGTCGTGGGCGGCGTCACATCCATGGTCGCCGGGTACGTCGGCATGATGATCGCAGGTACGTGTTGCGCGTATCCCAAATCCTGGGACACACTGTTTTACCTCTAACGCTGGTGACTGTTGTCCATACATCGCGATATATACATGACTGACACTTTTCTTTCCCAAACGCAAAGTATACACAAACGCGCGGTGCACAATGTGCGCCACCCTGACTCCTGACGCTTTAGCTTGGAGAGAGAGTTTCAACTCCGCGTTCAGAGGGGGCGCGGTGATGGGCTTCGCTCTGTCCGGGCTTGGCATTTTAGTGATGTACTTCCTGATGTGCGTCTACGTAACCGCCTTCGACGTGGCGAGCGAAGGTACGTGCTACCTTTCCCAAATCCCGGCCTCCCTGTTTCGCCGATTGTCGCCCGTAATTACTGTTTGCTACATACAGCACAAGTGCACTGTTTTACCGAAGCTGGTGACTGTTTGTCCATACATCGCGATATACATTCTACTTGTACACTCAAGACTGACACTTTCTTTTACCCATCTCAGCGGTGAAGCTGTTCGAGTGCATCGCCGGGTTCGGGCTCGGCGGCAGCGCGATTGCGATGTTCGGCAGAGTAGGCGGTGGCATTTACACCAAAGCCGCTGATGTCGGCGCCGATCTCGCGGGCAAGGTCGTCGCGGGAATCCCCGAGGACGACCCGAGGAACCCGGCGACGATCGCGGACAACGTCGGGGACAACGTCGGCGACGTCGCCGGCATGGGAAGCGACTTGTTCGGATCCTTCGCGGAAGCCACGTGCGCCGCGCTCGTTATCGCCGCGCAGTCGCACGACCTCGTGAGCGCGGGGTGGGACACCCTGGTGTTCCCCTTGTACATCTCATCTGTGGGCATTCTGGTGTGCGGCGCGGTCTCGTTCGTGGCGACGGATTTCTACCCGGTCAAGAACGAGCAATCAATCGAACTGGTTTTGAAAACGCAACTCGCGCTGACCACGATCGGCATGACAGTTTGCATGTACCCGATCTGCGCCATGTTCATCCCGGAGGAGTTTTTTCTAGGCCCGAAAACGTTCGTCTCCGCGTGCATGGACGGCGCCGCGTCGTCCAAGTGCGTCACGAGCGGACCGCTGAGCGCGTTTTGCTGCGTCTGCGCCGGTTTGTGGGGCGGCCTCATTATCGGCTTCGTCACCGAGTACTACACCTCGCACTCGTACACCCCGGTTCGCGAGGTCGCGCGCTCCACGGAAACAGGCGCGGCGACCAACATCATCTACGGCCTCGCGCTTGGGTACAAGTCCACCATCATCCCCGTCACGATTCTCGCCGGCATCGTGTTCGTGGCGTTTTCGTTGATGGACATGTACGGCGTCGCCCTCGCCGCGCTCGGTATGCTTGGCACGTTGTCAACCTGCCTCGCGATTGACGTGTACGGCCCCATCTGCGACAACGCGGGTGGTATCGCGGAGATGGCGGAACTGCCCGCGGGCGTGCGCGAGAAAACCGACGCCCTGGACGCGGCTGGGAACACCACCGCCGCGATCGGCAAGGGTTTCGCCATCGGCAGCGCCGCGCTCGTTTCTCTCGCCCTGACCGCCGCGTTCGTTACGCGCACCGCGGTGCTGGAAAGAGGCGTGAACATGCTGAACCCCGTGGTTTTCGCGTTTCTGTTAATCGGGAGCATGTTGCCGTACTGGTTCAGCGCCATGACCATGAAGTCCGTGGGCGTCGCCGCGATTGAGATGGTCAAGGAAGTGAAGCGCCAGTTCGACACCATCCCGGGTTTGTTAGAAGGCACCCCCGGGCACGCCCCCCCCGACCACGAGCGGTGCATCAAGATCTCCACCGACGCGAGCCTCCGGGAGATGGTGCCACCCGCCATTCTGGTGATCACCGCGCCGATTTTAACCGGCGTGTTTTTCGGGGTGGAAGCCGTCGTCGGGCTCCTCGCCGGCGGCCTCGTATCAGGCGTGCAGCTCGCGATTTCCGCCTCGAACACGGGCGGCGCCTGGGACAACGCGAAGAAGTTCGTGGAAAAAGGAGGCCTTGTTATTGATATGCCCAAGATCGACGAAGTCACGGGCGAGGTGGTGCGCAACATGGACGGCACCCCCGTGTTGGTGCCGACGCGCCAGCGCAAGGGCGGGGAGTGCCACAAAGCCGCGGTTATCGGCGACACCGTGGGCGACCCCCTGAAGGACACCAGCGGCCCCGCCTTGAACATCCTGATGAAGCTCATGGCCATCATCTCCCTCGTTTTCGCGGACTTCTTCATGTCCATCAACAATGGCCAAGGGTACTTCAACGTCCCGCGGCAGGCGTTTTAAGGGGAAGATACGAAAAGAAGTGATACGAGTACACAAACGCGACGCGAGGCGACGGTACTTTTCGACAAGATTTATGAATACGTGTTCTCAAGAACTTGCTCAACAGTACGTTTCTGCAATTTCTAACTCGCCTCCGCCTGCTTGTCCGCTGACTCCAGGCTCAACTGCAGCGCTCTGGCTAAGTCGGCGTCGCTAAATCCGTCGACGTCGCGCGCGATCGCGGCGGCGGTCAGCGAAACCGGACTGCGCGTTGTGTGGTGAGAATCGATGTTACCGCTGCTAAACTCGTTTGTACGACCACCACGCGCCTCCTCCGCCGTTCGCGTCTCGTCGTCCAAGAGAAACCCAAGCGCGCGCTCCAAGTCGCCGCGCGTTTGCCGCGACGCTTTGGCTGCTTTTGTTTCGTCAAAGCCCATGGAGTTTAAGAAAAGCGTGGTTTCTGTTACCGAGGCATCGCACGACCCTCGGGGTGACCCCAACACGCCCCTCACCCTCACCACGGAGCCGTTCTCGTCGTCGTCGTCGTCGTCGTCGCGCTCGTCCCCGACGTCCCGCGCACCAAAGTTTTTTCGTGAAAGAAACGTCCCCGCGACGCCCGGCTCGTCGCGAACTTCGCGTCCGACCGAATCGCGAACTCGCCCTTCCCCCCCGGACGCGGAAGCGGAACCGCTTACCTCGCGTTCGCGTCGCCGCGAGGAACTTTCCTCCACGGTTTCCCACATCGTCTGCTGGAAGAACAGCTCCACGTCGTCGAAGAACTCGGAAGGGCGCGGGGAGTTGTGGTCGCCGTTGAACACCAACAGTGGTTTGTGGTCGCCCGCGTATTTCGCACACAAACGCTCCGAGTGCCTGATAAGATATAAGCCGAAAGTGTCAGTCTCGTATGGGCAATCGCAGAGGCGGAATGTGGTGCTTCGGAAATACGCACCTCTTGTCGATGAAGTCATCGTCCCGGCCGTGCGCGAAGAGCGCGGGGCAGAACGAGGTTTCCGCGGCGCATTCTACTTCCAAGTCGTCTGTGTCGAAGTTCGCGCGTGACTTTATGCTAGCGCGTATCCACCCAACCGCTAAACGCGTCGCCGCTCGCGGAACGCCGACATACGACCCCTCCGTCCATCTCTCCACGAGCTCCACCATCAAATCTTTTAAACTCGCGAACGGCGAGTCAAGCACCACGCCCGCGATTGACGGATCCTCGTTCGCCGCGAGCAGCGCGGTCACCGCGCCCATCGAGGTTCCCCACAGACCTATTTTGCCAACCGAGTTTCGCGAGCGGAGGTGCGACACGACGTTGGCGACGTCCGTTTTCTCCCGCGAACCTGCGGAGGTGCACGAAAAGTGTCAGTATCGGACGCGCACGCAGTCGTCGTCCGGATTCCAGAAAACGCGCAACACCAACACGTACCCAAACTCACGTGCGTCCCCTCGCTCAACCCACTGCCCCCGAAATCAAGCGCGAACACGTCTATACCTATCGGGAGTAACAAGCGCACCGCGTCCGTGGCGTCGCACCGGCTTCCGGAGTTGCCGTGCAGGTAAACGACACACGGCGCGGGTTCATTTTTGTTTTTGTCAAAGGCCTCGCGTTTGTAATGGCTGCATCGTAACTTCAAACCGAGCGCGCCGACCACCTCCACGTCCTCGCGTGCGCAGCTCACGCCCCCGATTCGGAACCTCGGGCCGGGGAGGTGCCGGTCCGGGTCGTACGTGGCTCGGGGAGGGCGAATCACCAGGTTCACCAGTTTTGTCCACGTCGAGGTCATCGAGATGGCTGGATTATGCTTGGGACGGCGATCAACAGCAAAGTTGGCACACCTTTAAAAATGTGTTCCCAGATGCCGCGGCTTTCCGCCCTTGCCCTCGAGCGGCCCTGGAAACGCCTCTAACAGGTCCCACTCGTTTCGTGGCTCGTCCGCGCGACCCGGACGCGGTGAAAGTGCCGGTCGCACCGTCGGAGTGCCGTGGTTCGACGCCCCGAGGCGACGTGACCTGTGAGAGCGGTCTGGGACGTGCCGAAAAGAAGTCAAATTTGTCGCGTCAGCTTTTTCTTCACCACGACACAAGCTCCGGCGCAGGGCCGTGCGCTCGGTCGCGGCACAGCGATGGGCGGCGCCCGCGGCGCCCATCCCGCGCCGCGCGCGCTTCGAACCGTGAAACCTGGTAAAACCCGAACACTCGGTGGCTGGGCGACGTGGAGTTTGCTTTGGACGTCTCCGCTGCTGATTCTCGCATTGTGTCACGCAAAAGCGCGTCGGTACGTCGTGCGTGCGTGCCTTTCCGTCGTTTTACCGGTGCTAAGCTGGGCTCGTGCGCTGCTACTTCGCCAAGAATCCGACCCGAACGCGAGGGTGGTGGAGGACCCGGATTTGCCGGTTTGGCTCGCGGGGGTGAGCTCGCTGGTGGAGGCGGAGCGCCGGGCGAAGAAAGCTCTGTGGGAGTGGTGGCTCGATGCGCTTCGGTTTTCGCCCGACAGCGCCGGGCGCGCGCATATTCGACAAGTGCTGGCGCATCCGGAAACGGAAAAGAAACTGGAACGTTTGTTCAAAGCCCTGGATACGCGAAATTGCGGCGCGCTGGACGCGGAGGCGCTCACGAGGTTTAGCGCCGGCATCAAAGGCACCGTGCGGGTTTTGCTGAGTCGCGACGGGGCGGCGGCGAGTGACTTGAGAAAAAGAAACCCGGGCGATGACTCGGTAAAAAAGAGAACCACGCGCGACGATCAAGTACCTTCTAACTCTCAAAACAACTCTCACTCCGGATGCATCTCCCTGGAGCCCGCGACCGAACGCGAGCACGCGTTTCTGGTGGACAACTTCGCGTTACTCTTTCCGGAACACCACCCGCTTGATTTGAACGCGTTTACCTCGATGGCGAAACTGGTGCTGGTCCGGCGAATAGTAAAGGCGCTCGTGAAAAGGCACGGGCTGCACACTGTGCGGGTGGGGATGCGATCGCCGATCGTGGTGGATTTGGCGGTTACGAACGAAAACGGCGTCACCCTGTTCGCCATGCACACCGTCGCGCCTCCCACCGCACCGGGGGTGGACGGACACAGGCTGGGCGCCATCGTGGAAAGCCCGATGAAACGCAGACACGACGACGCGTAGAGGAAGGGAGGATAGAGAGAGCGAAGCACATAATGGATAACTCCAAGAGCGACGGCAAAGTGGCGCGCGATAAAATTGAACGTTATCGAACAACAAAATCGATAAGTTACAGACAGCAGAACCGGTACGGCATGTACACGCTGTACTACCAGAACCAGGACGTGACCGGTACTGCTTTTCGTAACTCGCCGACTTTGTCGTTCGCATATCGTTCAACTTTATTGCCAAAATGTCGCCGGCGTCGCTCTGCTACCACCTCTAAGTAATATCTCTTCTTCATTAAAATTCGTGCGGTTGCCCTAAATCCAGCTTCAAGCTCATGACGTGCATCTTCGCCTCGTGTGGTGCGCCGCGCAGACCGGAGACGTAGCGTATTGTTTTAGGCATCGCGGTTGCTTTCTCGACGAGCGTCTGCGACGACCCGGTTTTCGGCGCCCAGGTTTGCGTTTGCCCCGCCCGGCGGAAATGCGACAACGAGGTCTGCGCGCTTTTGGTTTTTTTTTCAAGGAGGTTCGCCATGCGAAGCGCTCGACGCTTGATGGCCCAGACGTTCCACTCGTAGGAAGGGTCCATGTTTTTTTCGGTGAAATGAACTGGGGTCTGTGCGCCGAAATCGCAGGCGGTGACTGGGTGTAAATTAACAGCCACCGCGTGTTGCATAAGCTCCGCGGTGGTCTCCGCGATGACGTTGCTAACGTTGACGGTCTCGAAACATTGCACCGCGCATAACAACTCAGGCCGGACACACGCGACGCGCGTGAGTTTTTTCAAATAAACACCAGGCTGCGACGCGAACTGTAACGCGCCGTCTTCATCCGCGAACCCGTACGCCTTGCTTTCGAAAATAACCGCGGTGTTGGCGTAAGTGGTGACATCCGGCAGTGTGGTTTCCGGATCGTGGTTTTTGTCGCCCCACACTGTTTTAGCAGCGCTCCCGTACCCCGCTCGCGCTTTTCGAAGAAGCCCCCCTCGTTTCACAAGGGCGTGCGCGTCGTACCCCCCCAGCTGCAAGTCGTGAAAGTTAACAGTGTTCCCGGGAACGATCTCGGCGCTCTCTTTCTGTGATAGTGAACGAAAAGTGTCAGTCTTTTATGGGCAAACAGTGTGCCTGGATTTGGGAAACGCGCAATACGTACAATCGCCATGGCGCGGCACAAGTCGTCGTCGTACACGCGGTCGGGGATGTGTCTGTCCTGTTCGAACTTGGGCTGGGGCATGGGTACCTCCCTCGCGTTCGCGACGCGACACGCCTGCGTGGCGGCGTGCAGCATGCCGTTCGTGAGGCTCGTTTTGAACGGCTGCGCGTGCTCCATTAGTGTTTTGAAAACCGCGCGGACGTCCAGTAACGCCAAAATCTCCTCCTCGATCGCGACGTGCAGCGCGCCCATGGCGTCCAGGGCGGGAAACGCGACGCTCGCCGGAACGCCGCCCGACCCGACACCGTCCTCTTTGCGTCCGGTGTGCGCAAAGGCACCACGTGGTGCGCCCGCTGTTCGCGAATCACCGCGCGTCGCAGCAGTCAAGCCGGTGATGTCCGCGAAGGACACCGACGGCCCGCCGTTCGCGTTGTCAAGCGCGGTTTCCGTGGCACTGACCTCGGCGTTGAGGGAGTCGTTCAGCGCGCCCACTGCCGCTTCGCCTTTGTCGCTTTCCTCAAGCAACCCCCGCAGCGCGTCCGCGAACACCATCCGGTTGTTCAGCTCATCCGTGACCACGCGCACGGTGCCGTCCCCGGAAGGCGTAGACACACAGCCGAGGTGCTCCACCACCACGGCGTACTGCGCGCACAGGCGCTCCGCGGAATTCAGTTTCAAACGCAAATCGGTTTTGGTCTTCGCAACCTCCGTGAAGAAAAGGGGGGTTTGGTCGCGGAGCTTGGCCAGGGAATCGGTTGTCGGGTCTTTCGTGAAGAAAGGGTTTGCTGATGCAGTGCTGAGTGTGTTTTCGTCAAGGAACGGGTCGTACGCTTCCGTGGTCGTTTGAGACCACCGCTGAGCGCCATTCGTGGTTTCGCTCGCTCCATTTCCATTTTCTCCATTTTCCCCGTCGCGCCGCCGCGCAAACACGAGCGCGCCGACCACCACGGAGGCGAGTTCTCGCAGCGCTTCTTGCCTTTCGGTGGATGGCAGCGTGAAGAACCTCCGCGCGCCGTGTCTTGGGAACACGCTCTCGAACGCGGCGTACGCGTCGTTTCGTGCGGCGTCGTCAAAATCAGTCGCCAAAACGTTTGCCAACCCGGCGGTCACGAAGACGTAACTGAACGCGGATTGGTGCAGCTTGTCAAGCAACAGCCGCTCGTCACGCCCGGAACACGTCGCAGGGTCCACCACAGTGTCAGAGAACTCGCGCTCCAAGTCGCCTGCTTTCAAGTCGCGCGCGCGTCTTAGGGTCAGCGCGCTTTGCGCCCGCTTCGCCCGCGTCGCAAGCACGTCCAGCTGCATCTTCAACGTGCACAGCGCCGGGTCCCCGTTTCCTTTTTTCGAAAGCCGAGCCACGCAGTGCTGCACCAGATCGTTGGGGTGCACCTTCGCCAGCCTTTGCGCCTGCACGAACACCGCCGCGACCGCGGGTGATACGTCGTGGCCACGCTCGCGACACAATCGGAGCGTCTCCGCGGACGCATCGCGCACGGTAGCCTCCATGCGCGCGGGCGTGTGGACCAGACGATTCCCAAGGCGGCAACGCAACGACTCGTCAAGGACCACGAAAACGGAAACGGAAAATCGAGCATGATTTGACGACACATCGCTCTCCTTTTTAGCGAACGGGTGTACTCGTGGTCCCCAGAACGCGGGTGCGCTGGCGCATCGGGCGGTTCGCGGACGCCGCCGCGCGGGTTTCGTCCGTGGCGATCCTCGCGGGTTCGGTTTTATTCGAGTAACGAAAGTGTGACGCGTCGGTGAGAGGGGCCTCGGGGACGCGTACGGGTTTGAGAAACGGAGAGAATCAATCATTCTTCAACACCCCAAAGCTTGAGATTTCCGCTTGCCCTCGGGCTCGAGACCTAGGGGGCTTCGGTTTCTTCCACCGCCACCATGTCCCGGCACAAGTCCTACCACAGCGTGCACATCACGGCCCGCCACAAATCCACCGGGTCGGACGACATCTCGGACCCGTTCGAGGAACCCGCGTCAAGGCGGCTTTGTCAGTTGCTTTTTGTGAACCTCGGGCTCCTGTTGTTCGCGCTGGGCGGGGTGATGTACCTGACGCACGGTTGGGACCCGACCGCGTTTCTTTGCACCGCGGGGTACGTGATGTGCGGTTTGGGTTTAGGGCTGCCCGTGTTTATCGGCCAGAACGAGGAAGAGAAACTACAGTCATTCACCCCGACGTGCAAAGGGATGTACACCGTGGTGGGGACGTTTCTAAACGCGGTGGGGCTGGGGCTGGGCATCCTCGGGAGCTTGATGTACTCGCCAACCGTGAACAAGGCGATTGTCAATCTCCACTCGGAAAACGAGTTCGAGTGGATGAGGCAATTCGCGAACGTGATTTGGGCCGTGTCTTTCTTCATGTTTCCACCAGGAGTAGGGCTGTTTCTCCTGGAGCGAATGCAAACGCTGAGGGCGTACAACGCGCACGTGGGAAAACCGCCGCCGTCGATATTCGACAAGAACTTAAGGCTCCTCTTCTGGTCGTTCGTCATGCTGTGCATATGCGCGCTAGGCGGGGTGTTCTTTTGCTTCGACGAACAACCGGGGTGGGAACTCACCGCGTGTGTTCTTTTCGCCGTGGCGGGGGGCATTAAGGTAGCGCTGCTAGTGGTGGAGGTGGGGGAGGCGTGTTCGCCGAAAAAAACGCGCGACGAATCGGGAAAAAGTTACGCGCACACCGCGGAACTGCTGGGTGACGCGTGACACTTTCGGTTCCGGCGAGGTGACGAGGTTCAGGCGAGGTAGCGCAGGGACCTTATAGCGAGGGGAGGCGACGAAGTAATAGTCGGGAGGGACGTGTTTTTATGAAATTTAAAAACGTCCAGCCGTTACTTCATATCATTATAACACTATCAGCTAAAGTACTCTCGGTATTTCACTCACCACAGCGGCGCGCTCGTCTCCGTCCTCGCCGTGAGCACCTCCACGCCGGTTGCCGTGATGAGCAGCGTGTGTTCGTACTGCGCGCTTTTCTTGCCATCCATGGTTACCGCGGTCCACCCGTCAGGCCACGTCACGCACTTGCGCGTCCCGGCGTTGACCATGGGCTCGATCGTGAAGGTCATACCCGGCTGCATCGCGCCAACCGCTTTGTTTGTAAAAAAAAGATGTCAGTCCTGAGTCGGCGAGTGTGGGTGTACTTCGTAACGTGTATGAGGGATTGGGTATAGTAGTGGTGTGACTTTCAACCTGTACTCCATAAAGAGCAGGTAACAGTGCGTTTGTGCTGTATGTAGTAGTTGCCAGTACGCCAGTAAATGTTACGGCCGTAAAGGGCATCAAAGAGTCGTCCGGGATTTGGGGAAAGCCCCTACGGCCGTACCTTTGTTTCCGGCGTAGTGCGGTACGTTCGGCGCGCAGTGGAAAAGCGTGCCGATGCCGTGTCCGCAGAAATCCTTCACCACCCCGAACCCATCGCTGTCCGCTCTTTGTTGAATCACCTCGCCTAAATCGCGGAACCGCGTGCCTGGCTTGCACAGTGCAATAGCGTCCTGCAAACACCCGAGCGCGCAGCGCATCAACTTTATCGACTCCTCCGCTTCCGCGTGTTTTTTTCGGTCCTCCAGGGTGGTACCGCCCGCCCTAATCTCCCCAAACCCCACCCCGTACGTTTCGTTCAAGTCGCCGTGGTACCCGTCCAGGCACACGGTGACGTCCAAATTCACAATGTCCCCGGCCTGAAGCGCACGCGCGTCCGGAATGCCGTGGCACACCGTTTCGTTGACGCTGGTGCATATCGACTTCGGGAAGCCCTGGATTGTGTCCACGAAAAGTGTCAGGCTTTCGGGCCATGTGTATGCGTAATTACTCCCAGACAATCGGTAAATAGTCGTTGGGATTTGGGAAATGCCTAACACGTGCGTACCATGTAGTTTCTTGGGCTCGGGTACGCGCCGTTGCTAACGGTCACGACGTGGCATATCCGGTCCAGGTCATCCGTGGTGACGCCAACCCCAACTGCTCGTGCCACGCAGTCCATGACGTGCCTTGCCAGACGGCAGGAGGCGCGCATTTTTTCAATCTGGACACTCGACTTCACCTCCAGTTTCCGTTGCAACGGCGAGTTGAATTCCGTGTCGGGCCATCCCGACTGCGCGTAGTCGGGAATCGGCGAGAGCCACCCTTTTTGTAACGACGGAACTTGTCGTCTTGGAGACACCAGGTGCGGCCGCAAGTCGCCCGTCCACTTGAACTTTGGACAAATCAAACTCCGGCGGTGGTGTTTCGCACCCGCGGTCTGCAGGTGAAACGCCCACGTCGAACTCGACGGCGCGTCCCATTTGTACAACGCGCTTTGCGTTTTTGCCATGTTTTTCAACCCACCTTTTTTCACATCCGCCACCGGGTCCAACCAGCGGTTCGATTCCGACCCGGTAAGGGCAGCTGCGGCTCGAGCGGCAGCGTCGTTCTCCGTGTCCCGCGTTCCTTTGGTGCCACCAGTCACCACACCCGTCGCCAAACCTTCCGCTTCGCCGCCGACCTCACCGTCCTCGTCGAGGTCGCTTCCCCAACTCTCGCTTTCGCTTCCCCTGTCTGTCGTCTCGCCATCACTGGCGTGCGTCGCCGGCACGTCCTCCGGCTCAGGCTCGGACTCGGACCCGGATGACGCGTCGTCGTCATCCTCCTCGTCCCCGTCCCCGAACTCGAACGTCTCGTCGTTGACGTTGCCGGTCAGGTGCACGGCGTAGTTCGCGTCCGCGTCGGCGGCGGCGGCGGCGGAGGCGGTTATGACAGAAACGCTGATGCGCACGTCCTCGGTGAACACGACGTCCAGAGCCACGGACTCGCTTCGACGCGGCACGAGCGAGGCGAGTGTAAACGACGGGCCTGCGCTTGCGGGCAACGGACGGTCAGCACGAGGGTAGGAAGAAGGTTAGGTTAAGACAGGCGATGTGGAAGGCGAGGCGGGTGCGAAAACGCGAGAGACGCGCACCTCGGTCCACGCGACACTTCACCACCACCCTGGTTGGCTCGGTGGTGTCGTCCAGCATCAACAGCGTGGCGCGTCGTAACCGAACGCTTCGCAGGGTATCATCGGGACAGAAGTATGCGGGCTCGCCTGGCGCGACCTCGATGCCGAAGAACTCCGACATGGCGTCGCGCGCGGGACTGTGAGGATGTGAGAGTGCCGTGTCCCGAGGAAAGGCCGACATGATATTTAAGACGATTGCGATTGCCTGCGCAAAAAATGACTCGTCTCTATGGTTCTACTGTACTACAACTTGGATGCCCCCACCCGGGACACCGCCGGGTTCTCACTTCGCGCTCTCCGAAAGCGCCGTCACTGTGTCCTGCGTCCTGCTCCACTGGAACCACCGCGCGAAGTTATATCCCTAGTGTAGCGAGGATGAAAAAACGAAGGTGGTCAGAAAAAAACGAAGTGCTTTGGAAACATGGCGGCGACCCCTCGCGCGAAGTGGTGACCCTGTTCCTCCTGGTAAAACCCCGGCGCGACGAATGTAAACAAAACACGTCATCGTACCTGTACCGTCCCGTTCGCGGTGTGACACGCGAGCAGGATGTAGTTCCGGGGCTGGACTCTCCACGCGAACCTCATGAACAATGCGGAGTAGACCGTCAGCGCGCCCGTCATCGGCCCCGAAATCATGTGCTCCGGCTTCGTGGCTTGCTCCAGCCCAGCCACCACGAACCCCCAGTTCGCCACAGGCCCCCAGAAGTGCGTGGTTTTCGGGCCGGTTGGGGAGTTGATGAACCGGATGAGCGCGGACGACATCGCGATGGTGGGGCGGTGGGAGACGCGCGCGCGGCGAGGACTGCGGCGCGAATTGAAGGGTGCCGTCAGGCGGATGATTTGTTTTTTGGTTCCTTGAAAAAGCTCGTCAATTTAACTTCATCACCCTCCAGATCTCACCTGCGCTTCGTTGGTGTTCTCGGGGTTCTCGGCAGGCGTCCTTCTTGTTCGGTTCCGGAACAATGGAGCGCGCGCTGCGCCAGACCCCCGGCCCGTACCCCGGCGGGGCGGCGTGGTCCAAACTTGGGCTTTTGGCAATCGGGTTGGAAAAGGCCGTGGTTATTGTTAGCCCGAATGATTTGGAACACGGCGACGCCGGGCACGTGGTTCTGGGGGACGACACCAGTAGTGGCGCTGGCGACCTCGGGTCCGTGTTCCCGGCTTGTATCGTGGGAAACGCACGCACTCCGGGTGCGATTCATTGCAGACCCCTGTTGAGACGAGGCTCGCGGCCGGAAGTCACCGCGCGGTGCGTGGCGTGGTCGCCGGTTTTTGACGAACCAAACAACAAACACACGCGACCGCCGCGCTGCGCGCTCGTCGTGGTCAGCACCTCGCACGCCGTGTCCGTGCACGCGCAGAGCACGCTTGGTACCACCAGCGAGTGGCTTGAGGTGTGTGACCTCGCGAAGCTCGAGCGCGAGGCACTTGAAACCGAAACCGAAAACGAAAGCGCTCCGAACGCGTTCGCAAAAGGACCGGCGCCGGCGCCGCGCGCGCCGGTTGATTTGTCGAACGCCGTGGTCTCCGTGTTGACGAGGGCGTCCGCCGCAGCAAGACCTGCCCCTGCCCTCCCCCCCACTCCTGCGACCGCAGCAAGAGCGCCAATCAGAAGACAACTCCCCGTGCCAACCCCGACCCCGAAACCCCAAAAGCCGCCGCCCAGCAACGCGCTCGCCCCCGGCGTCCGCGCCAAGACGCGGCGCGGGTCCACCACCGGGTCGTGGCGCCCAGGGACCGTGACTTTTGTGATTTCGGAGTACGTGTTCCGTGTCAAGGTTCGGTACGACGACGACGACGAGTTCGACAACAATGACAACAATGACAAAAACGAATTGAAAGAAACGTGGCTCGCGTGGGACGAAGCGCCGCCTGTTTTCGTGGAGCTCGGCGAGAACGGAGACCCGCTCGCGTTTGCCGCGACTTGCTCCTCCGCGTTCGAGTTCCCGCCGAGCGCGTCCTCGAGCGGGCATTGGCTGTGCCTCGGGAGCCCGAGGCCTGCAAACACGACGGGTGAGGCTGTTGCAAAGACGAGTAGTTACGCTGTTCATGACCAAACATGCAAAACTGACAAGAACGGGTTCGTGCCCGCGAAGCCGGAAACGGAAGAAGCGTTAGTACGTTTGGGTTCCGTTTCCGATGCGGATTTGGACGACGCGCCGACCGCGACGAAAAAAAAGACGCTCGCCCCCGCGAAAGCGAAAGCGAAGAAACCTCCCGTGGCGAAGATACCCCCGGTCGACTTAGCAGCGCCCCTCGCTGCGGACGGACTCGCGAAAACAGGCACTTACGAAAACGCGATCGCCGCGTGCGCGGCGGCGAGAGTTGCGGTGGCGAATAAGCAAACAGTCTTAAGATTTGTTGAAACCACCGCGCCCTCGGGTACGCTCGGTTTGGACGCCGCTGTTGCGCTCGCGACGGACGCCGTTTTCGCGACCGCGCCGCCTTCCCTTGAGTTGGTAACGCAAGCGTTTGACGTTTTGGCGAAGAAAACACAAAACTTCGCGATTTCCAAATTGGCGCTTCGCGTCGCGGACGCGTTCATGGCCGCGCGATACGGTTTGGGCATCGACACCACGTATGCCAAGGGGAAGCACGTCGTGGGAGACGACAAAGCTTGTTTGAGTAAGACGTTCGAGTCGGCGTTTTTGAAGATTTTGAAGATCGGGAAACAGGGCAAACAGGGTGGAGCGGAAGCGAAACAAACAGAGCTCACGAAGTCGGAGCTGAAGAAGGTGTGTTTCAAACAAGCCAGGGAGCTGGTGAACGTCACCGCGGAGACAAAGGAGACCACCGATTGCGGTACGAACCGCGCCACGACGCGCGGAGGAAAAGCACCGACAAACGCGATCGCGCTGTCGTCCGATTCGGACGAGGACGGTTTACCCCGGGTTTTGGACTCGGATGCGGAATTTGTGGTAAAACCAGCCGCGTCCCAAACCCCGCGGTTTCCCGCGCCCCGAAAAAGAAAACAACCCGATTCGCAAACGCTTTTCGCGACCGGCACCGCGGTGTGCGCTTCGAAAAACATCCGCCTCGCCAACCGCCTCGCCGCGCTGTGCGTGGCGTGGAGGTACGTGTTGGGGCTTTCCCAAATCCCGCCGTACATGTTTTACCTCTAACGCTGGTGACTGTTGTCCATACATCACGAATACAACACTGACACTTTCTTTTATTTATTTATCGTAAGTGATTCTTCCCTCGTCGCGGTGGGCGCGAAGTCGGGCCACGTCGTTGTGTGGCGCGCCGTCGCTACCGCAGGCGCCGGTTGCGCCCGCGTCGGCATCACGGCGCATCGCCTCGGTGCGACGCGCGTGGCGAACGCGTGGGTAACGAGCCTTGCTTGGGCGGACCACTCGTCGCGAATCGTGATCGGCGCGTCCGACGGGAGCGTTCGCGTTTGGGACGTTTCCGTCGCGAACTCAGGGCCGAGCGTTTCTTCCGTTCGCGGGCGCAAAGAAACGGCCAAAGAAACGGCCGCCCCGCGACCTCCCCTGTCTTTTCTTCGCCAGATCTGCCCCCCCGACGGCGTCCCGGTAACCCTAATCGCGGTTGACGTGAACACTGCGCCCGCGGACGCGCGGCTCGTCGCGTTTGGCAAGGCGAGCGGCGCGGTTGTGGTGTGCGGACTGGACGAACCAAGTGAAGTTCCGTGGCAGCGACGGTATGTGTTGTGCGTTTCCCAAATCCCGCCTCCCTCTTTTGTCAGCAGTGCACTTTGTACAGCTTGTGTCTGTGAAGAGTCTTTTTGACCGACGACTGAGTTAGGGACTCCGTAATTCCTCACACACATTACGAAAGACTGACACTTTGTTTTACCTATTGCAAGTTTGTTCGTGACCCCCGTGGGCGGGTTAGCGTGGTGCGCCTCGCCGGTCGCGAGTAAGGACGCGAACGCGTCGCGTCTTTTTTGCACGACGCGCGGCGAAACGGCCGCGGTGTTGGACGTGGTTTCGCAATCCACGCGGGGGTTCGCCGTCCGCGAAGCGCCGTTGACCTCACTCGCCGCAGGTACGGCCTTGGGCCTTTCCCAAATCCAGGCACACTGTTTTACCGAAGCTGGTGACTGTTGTCCATACATCGCGATATACTCGCACCAGAAGGGACTATTACCTCTGCCGATTGTCCGCCCGTAATTACTGTTTACTGCATACATCACAAGTAGACTGTTTGCCCATACAGTAAGACTCAAGACTGACCCTTTTCGTTCCCATTCGCAGCGGAAACGTCGCTCGCCGGCGCGGCGCAACCGGACGGCTTGGACGTTCCGGTTGATTTCTTCGGCCCGATCGCGTCCTCCCCGAACGGTACGTACGTAGCCCGGGTCCTATCGTATCACCGCACGGAAACCCTACCACAACGAGGAGGGGATGACACGGGCGGCGGCGTGGGGCGCTTGATCATCGCCGCGCGCATGCGGCGGGGCGCGATTGTCGTGGAACAAGCGCTTTGTTTCTCGAAACGCCTTTCGGACGAGGAAGTAACCGCGGGTTTGGGTGTACACGCTCCACGCGGCGTTTCTCGAACCCTCGCGCTTGAAGCCGCGGTCTTCAGGGTCGTATCGGCTCGCTCCTTGTCCACGCTCTCTGCGCAGACAACGGTGTCCTTGTGGGACCTGCGCCACGCCGCGGAGGCGTTGGGAGGGGCGGGAATCGACGCGGCGCTGAGAGGCGCGAACCGCGCTTTGACCGCGGCGACGGGCGACGCCAAGAAACGCGCGGAGGAATTGGTTGGCGCGCTGACCGCGGGGTTGCGGGTTGACTCGGTTGACGTTGTTGGCGCTGACGATACGGTCATAGGGCTGAAGAGTGTCATGATTTGAGGCAGCTTTGACGGGAACGGGAAACGACGATGTAAGATGATGTAAGATTCCAGAAATGATGGATGATGAAAAACTATAGTCTACGAATAACTTTCAGCCCTTTCTTCTTAAAACCTTCGTCAGCTCTCTTTGCGTTCCTCTTTTCCAACTTCCTTCAGCTCCCACTCCGCAAACGCGCTGTGTCTCTCTGCGAGTTCCGTAACAATCAGCTTTTCAATGTCCCGTTCCCCCGCGGGTCGGCGAATTTCATCCACGGTTCCTTTGGACCGCGTCCCGTCCCTCGCCAAACGCGTTAGCGACGCGATCCAAACCACGTCGCGTCTTTTTTGCATCTCGTTCGCCACCACTACGTGCGCGCCGTACACCCGAAGGGACGCGGCTGCCTTTCGGTGCAGAATTTCCGAATCCGTCTCTAGTTTGAAGCTCACGATGAACGAGCTCGGCGCCCACACCCGCCGCACGTGGCCAAGCATCTTGGGGGTTTGCGCGAGGCGCAGGGTCAGCCTGCCCGCTGGTTTGTTTTGATCTGTGGTTGTTTTTGTGTCGTCCCTCTCCGCGTTTCCGCCGTCTCTGCTTTGCATTTTGTGCTCCGGCAACCCGCTCCACGGCGCGTAGAAGTCGGATACCGCGGCGGCGAGGTATACCATCGCGGACGGGCCGCAAAACGTGCCCACCACGGAGGACACTTCTTTTAGGTACCGCAAATACTCAAACACGCTGGTGAACTTCAGGCACAGCAGGGTTCCGTCGCGCGCGGCGGTGAGGTGCGCGTCCACCACCGGCGCTAGTAAACGCGACGCGCTTGGAATCGTACGCACCACGAGTTCTTCCTTGTCATCAATACGTAGCACGCCTAAAATTGAACTAGCAGCGCCTACGCTTTTTGTGTTCTCCAAACACTCAGTCGCGATGGTCGGCAGCGAGCGCTCGAACGGCCGTAACGATCCTTCCCGGTGCAGGAAAACAACCGCGTACCCTTGTGCAATCAAGTACTCCGCACTCGCCGCGCCCCTGCTTCCCGAGCTGAAATTATCGATGAACCGCACCGCGCTGCGCTCCAAAGGCGCGGTGGTGCCTCCCGACGTAACGAGCGCGACCGGGCGGTGGCCTTTGTACCCGCCACCGGCGGTGTACCCGTGGTGGGTGCAAAACGCGCACGTCTCGCCCCGGGCTTCGTGTAACCCAGGCGCAGCAGGCGCCTCATGGAAGAACGCCTGCGCCGCGGCCTCGGAGTCCACGGCGGAGGGCGGGGCAGTGACATCGGCGCCGACCCCAACGTCCGCACCGCCCATCGTGTGGCGCGAGGCGAAGTGCCAGCCTTGGATGAGTCGGATGAGTCAATCAGGCAATCGGCATTTCCGCGAACTCGGTCTCTCGCCTGCCGGTCAAAACGCCGCGATCAAAACGATCACTGACCCATGTATATCGATGAAATCCAATTCACGTTGACCGAGAAACGGTTTGAACTTTGAACGCAAAGCTTGCTCTTCACCTTTCTCGCAGCAGAGGTTTTCCCCTCCTCGAGGTGACGTCCGATCGCACTCCGACGTGCACCTGACCTCCGTCAGCCACGATGGGCGCGGACGTGGAGATGAAAGACGAGGGCGACGTGGCGAAGAAGAAGCAGGAAACCGAACCCCCCGTGGTGCTGGACGTGCTGGACGTGGTGCGTGTCTGTCTGTCGTGCTAAACCTGCGTTGCGTGGTGCGAGTGTGCCCTTCGATGAAAAGGAACTCGATCGGGCCCCCCGCGAACGGACATCCCCGCGAGCTGACCCTTTGCTAACCTCCCCGCCCCCCTCCTTCCGTCCAAACGCAGCTCTTCGAGAATGTCACGCTGCTTGAAAAATCCGTCGCCGCGAAAGGCGAGCCGCGCTTCGCCGCGAAAGTGCTGAGACAGGTGCGTGTTTCTCCGCAAACGGTCCTCAGATCTGGCAAGAGAGACGGGACCGTCACCAGATCTGGCACCGGGCGGCTCGTCGATCCAGTCGCCAGGCGGCTCGTTACCGCAAACGATTGACTCGCGATACGCGGCGCACACACACCGCCGCGTATCCCACGTCCGCGAACCCCCAAACGCACCGACTCACCGCGCACCATCCCCCGGGGCGTCTCTTCGGTCATCGGTTGCGTTTTCGCATCGTTTCTCCTCTCGTCCGTAAACTAATTCTTTTTTGCTAATTTCCACTTGCAGACCATGGCGTGGCGCAAGAGCCTGACCCCCGCCAAGCTGGTCGATTTCCTGGAGTTTGCTTTGGACGACACGAATCCTAGCAAGGCTGGCTTGGTGGCGCTGGCGGGCGGCGTGGGTACCCCAATCGCCCCCCCGCCCACGCCCCCCGCGGAGGGCGAGGATGCAAAAGACACGCCGGCGCCGCCCACCCCGCCCACCCCGGCGCAGCGCGCCTTGCCCGAAACCGAGGCGTACGCGCATTTGCTGTGTGTGATTCGCTTGACGGACGACGGGAGCGCGGCCGTGCTCACTGCCACCGCGAATGCGCTTGGTTCGCTGGACAGGTTCAACCGCCGAGCCCTGGACCCGCTGCACGCGAGGTTGGTGTTTTACTTCTCCCTGGCGCACGAGCGGCACGGCACTTTGAGCAACGCGCGCGGCACGCTTTTGAAGCTGCACCGGGTCGCCACGACAAGGAGGGACGACATCGGCCAAGAAACAACCCTGAACTTGCTGTTGCGGAACTACCTGCACTACAGCGAGTACGACCAGGCGGAGAAGCTGCGTTCGAAGGCGCAGTTGCCGTCGTCGCGGTCGAACCAGCAGCAGTGCCGCCATCTGTACTACCTCGGCCGCATACGCGCGGTGCAGCTGGAGTACAGCGAAGCCAAGGCGTGTCTTACCCAGGCGCACCGCAAAGCACCGGCCGCGGCGAGGGGATTCGCGGTGGAGCTAGTGAAGTGGATCACCGTGGTCCGGCTGTTGTTGGGCGAGATCCCGGAGAAGCGCGACTTGGTGCCTTCGTCCGCCACGGGCGCCAAGGCGACGAAACGCGAACGCGAAGCCCTGGCGCCGTACATGGACCTGGCACAGGCGGTGAGGCTCGGGGACCTGGATGGGTTCAAGCACGTCGCGGAGACGCATTCCGCTGCGTTTGTGGACGACAAGACCAACCTGCTCGTGCAGCGTCTGCGCCGGAACGTGATCCGCGTGGGGTTGAAGCGCATTTCACTGGCGTACTCGTCAATCGCGCTGAGCGACGTACGTGTTGCGCGTTTCCCAAATCAGGCGGCACACTGAATCTCCGCCCCGTTCGTGACGTCCACGGCCGTCATTCAAAGGAAGTGCACTACACACGGCACAAGTCGACTGTTTGCCCACGGACTCAAGACTGACACTTTTCTTTCCCAACCACAGGTCGCCGCAAAGCTGGGCCTGGCGCCCGGCGACGACGTGGAGCGCATCGTGGCGAAGGCGATCCGGGACGGGGGCGTGGAGGCGAGCCTGGATCACGAAGCGCAGCTCCTGGTTGGGGAGACCCCCGGTGATGCGTACGCCACGCGTGAACCTCAAGCCGCGTTTCACGCGCGCATCGCTTTTTGCTTAGACGCGCACAACGAAGCCGTGAAGGCGATGCGGTACCCCCCCAAAACGGAAAGCGGGCCCAAACCCGGCGGCCCCGGCCGCAGCGCCAAGGACCGCGCCGCCGCGGAGGAGGAGCTCGCGACGCACATCATGGAGGATGACGAGATGGACGAGTTTTAACGGACGGCGCGAGGTGGAGGTTGAGACAGGATTTAAGGAGTTGTACACGATTCAGGACCTGGCGGAGTGTGTGTGTAGAAACTTCGAGTGTTCTTAATTCATCTTACAAACTCTTAATTCGGAATGCATCTTTCAATGTATGTAGCTTACAAGTAGTCAGGTGGCCCGGCTCGGTTACGCGAGGCGGACAATAAAATGGGCGCGAAATGTTGTACAAGGATCTCAATCAACTCACCGATCCGTCAAGAAGTGTTCAAAGTTTAACATGAACTGCTGGTCCTCCGCGGTGGGAAGGGTGGACGGCAGGTTGGCGAAAATTGGCGACCCGGCGTCCGGGGTCGGTAAGGGCCGAGTCGGGGACGCGTCGTTTGAGCGCGGCGGCGACTTCGAGATGGGCGCGCTTGCCCACTGCCCCGCCGCCGCAGCCGCCGCGGCTTTCGCGCCCAGCCGTCTGACCGCGATTTGCGTCCCCGACACCCCCCACCCCCCCGCGCCGATCACACTGGCGGCGACGTCCGCGGCGAACCTCTCTCGCTGCGACTGCAGGGTCATCAAAATGGGGTTTGTACTGGCGAGCGCGGTGAGGTCGGCGTCGACTTTTTAACGAGAGTAACAAGAAAGTGTCAGTCTCGTGTGGGCAATCAGTCGGTGGAATGTGGTTATTGGGAAAGACGTACCTTTCTCGCCGAGCAGCGCGACGCTTGACGCGAAGGTTTGCTTTAAAAACTCCCTGCTGTTGAAGTTTTCCATCGCCGCGACTTGTTGCTTCGTCACCTCGGCTTCCTGTTTCGCCTGTTCCTTCATTTTTCGGCGCTTTAACCGGCGTTGCTGGCTGCCGTAGCAGTTGTGCAGTGCCAAAACGCTCCCGTCGGGAGCGGTGAACTCGCCAAGTGCGTGGAACTTGTGGCACTGGTAGCAGTACCGGAACTCGCTCCCCGGTTCGCGGCCCTCCAGCTCCACAGCCTCCGCGCTGCAGTGCGCCGTGCACGCGCGCGCGCGGCACTCGTGCACGGACCAGCAAGTCTCTTCGCAGCCTACGATCTGGCACTGTGTGTGTGACGGGGGGGGATGAAAAAGAAAAAAGATTGGTCGGTCAGCGTGGGGACGAAGTGCGGCTGTTTCTTTTCGTTGGGGATCGCGCGCCGTCGGCGTGCGTGGGGTGTTGCGGAAACACGGGAAAGGCGTCGCGCGTCAGCGACGTACCACTCTCGAGTTCTCCTGTCGCTTGCGTTTCAGGATGTCGTCGTCCTTTGCGTCCGCGGCTTCCGCGGCTTCCGCGACCGCCGCGGGCGCGGAGGTGGCCGCCAAGATGGTTTCCATAATACCGCTCATCGTGGGGTCTTGGTCGGTCACCGTTTTGAAGGGACGCGGCGCAGGGGATCGACGGACCGCACCGTTCGCGAGCGCGGGGACCCTTTGCGGGGTGGCGCCGTTGGAAACCGCGAACCGAGCGCGAACACGGTTCGGAAGCGGGGCCGGCGCGTGCGCTGAGGACTGCGACGCGGCTGCCAAGAAGTGGCCTCCAACATGACGCAGCATCGATGAGGAGGTGACGCATCACATAAATGGGCAGATTCGCTTGCTTCCAGCCGCCAGGCCTACCTGTTTGCCCATCCTGTACCAGGTACACATTACAGTCATCATCTGAGAGGCAGGGAACAGCGGCGCATTCAAATTTCTTTCCGCTCCAAAAAACAGAATCTCGCAAAAGTCAAAACCACGACAAAAGTGCCAAATTTTTCTCAGATCTGTCACAACGCGCATCACGATGGACTCCGATAAACGCAAGGCGGAAGTATCCGACTCGGACGACGACTTCGCGCCTTCCGCGGACGCGTCCCCGGTTGCGAAGGCGAAACCCACGAAGAAGAAGGCGAAATCAGCGAAATCGACGGACGACGCGGTTGGCGCCAAGGATCCGAAGGAAAAGAAGGAAAAGGTGAAGGAGCTTGACTACGGCGTGGACCTGACCCTCGCGGACCAGTCCCCCGAGTTGACCGCGAAGTACGACGCGATGTCCGTCACGGAGTTAGGGCAGTGGCTGAAGTCCAACCGGATGAACCAAGGCGCGGCGAAGAAGGACAAAGTCGCGCGGTGCGTGGACGGCGAGCTTTTCGGGGCGCTTCCCTCTTGCCCGCGATGTTTAGTGGGCAACCTGAAAGTCGTGTATGAAAGCGTCGACGCGCACGGAGGCCAAGGCAAGTGGACCTGCGGCGGGTACTTCGATTCCGACATAAAAATGAGGTCCAAGTGCCACTTCTCCGCTTTGCCGGGCGAGGTCACGCGTTTGCCGTGGAGGGACCTGCACGACCCGGCCCCGGAACCGGCGAAGCCGGGCGCGGGTGGAACGCCGAAAGAAATCGTTCTGCCAACCGGGTTCGAATCCCTTCCCCCGAAAGACGCCGCGGCGGCTTTAAAGGAAATCGCAACGACGTTGGGGTACCAGCTGCCCATGGAGAACGCGAACGCGGAGATCGGGTCTACGCTGATGATGACGAAAAACGAGTTCGGGTGGGACGGGCTCGCGGCGCTCAACGCGCTGCGCGAAATTTACCCGCCCCTCACGTCCGAAGAAGCGGCGGGGGGCCCGCCTTGTTTGATGCCAGAAAACGACGGGCTGTGCGCGTGCCTCGATAAGCTGGTGCGCCTGGAAACGCAAGGCAACGGCGATGCGTTCAAGATCAGGGCGTACAAAACAGCCGCGATGGAAATTCGCGCGCTCGACCGCGTCGTCACGAGCGGCAAGGCGTGCGCCAAGGCTGATACGAAGAAAAGCCAGACCAAGGTGAAGGGCGTCGGGAAAGGGCTGGGGGAAAAAATCGACGAGTTTCTGCAAACCGGCACGATGGCCAGAATAACCGAGCTGGAGGAAAGATCCGGCGCGGGGGCGTGAGGGATGGGGAAGCAGGGGAGACGATGAAGACGATACGATATGATACTTGTGACAGAAAGAATTTTGTGTAAAACCATCAGTTGTTTGCCGTCGCAGACCGTTAGCGCTATTCGGGTACGCCGTTCGCCACCGCCCACTCCAGTACGGACCCGCTCGCACAATTGCGCGTGTTCCGGTCCCACGGACAGCCGTTCGCGCGCGCCCATTGCAGCACCTCGAGGTGCCCGCACTTTGCCGCCCACGCGCACGTCAACTCGCTCCACGGGCAGCCGTTCGCGTGTAACCACTGCAGCACTTCGAGATGCCCGCCCTCCGCCGCCGCCGTGCACGTGTACTCGTCCCACGGGCAGCCGTTCGCACGCAACCAATGCAACACATCGAGATGCCCGCCATCCGCCGCCCCACGACACGTCTTCTTGTGCCACGGGCAGCCGTTCGCGCGTGCCCACTGCAGCACCTCGAGGTGCCCGCCCCTTGCCGCCACCATGCAAGTATCTGCGTTCCACGGGCAGCCGTTCGCGCGCGCCCACTGCATCACCTCGAGGTGCCCGCCCTCTGCCGCACCCATGCACGTCCACGCGTCCCACGAGCAGCCGTTTGCGCGTGCCCACTGCAGCACCTCCAGTTGCCCGCCCTGCGCCGCGCCAGTGCACGTCGTCTCGTCCCACGGGCAGCCGTTTGCACGCGCCCACTGCAGCACCCCGAGATGCCCGCCCAACGCCGCCAGCGTGCACATTCTCTCGCCCCACGGGCAGCCATTCGCGCGCGCCCACTGCAGCACCTGGAGGTGCCCATCACCCGCTGCCCACGAGCACGTATACTCGTTCCACGGACAGCCGTTCGCGTGTAACCACTGCAGCATCTCGAGGTGCCCGCCCTTCGCCGCCCTCGAGCACGTCCAATCATCCTACGGACATCCGTTCGCGCGCGCCCATTGCATCACCTCTAGATGCCCACCAAACGCCGCCTCCGCGCACGTGTCCTCATCCCACGGTCAGCCGTCCGCGCGCAACGCCTTCAACTCTTCGAGCTTTCCACTCCTCGCAGCTACCTCACAAAGGAGTTCTTGACGCGACAGGCGACCTCCCCGTTGCAGGCGCTGAAGCGCGCTTAAACATCCGAGCTCTACGGCTGCATCCCCACCAAGCTCCATAAACCGAAGCCCCGTCGCCGCCACCGCGTCGCGCATCGCGCGGCTCACCGCTGGGAGCCGTGCGAGATCGGCGAGGTCGTCGAAATGCGCAGATCTCATAACGTGAGTGACGACGATGTCGTTTAGAAGGCCGGGGATGCCATCGTCCGCCACAGCATCGCGTTAGCGCTTTCTCTTACGCGCGCGAGTTTCCAAACCGAGCGTCGCGTCGGAAGACATCGCGGAGGGTGTCGTGTGCGCGTCGTTGTGGTCGAGGCTTCCGAGAGATGCGTTTATTTAACTTCATAATCGACACGTGTATTTTATTTCATTCGTGCACGTCGTGCACAGAGGAGCGTCACATATCGCGACGCATCCACGACATCGCGCGTGGAAGGTCACCCACGACCACCCACGATGCCACCCCGTGCTGTGTGCCACGTCGCGTTCCTTTTGTTGTGTTTCGCGTCCGTGGTGGTCCCCGGCAAGTCGTGCACGAATGTTTTGGTAAGCGCGGGCGCGTCACTCGACGGCTCACCGCTGTTGGCGTACAACGCGGACTCCGGTTCTTTGTACGGCAGCGTTGGTTTGTTTCCCGCTAAGACCCACACACCGAACACAACAAGGGAGGTGTGGTCGTGGGACGACGCGGTTTTCCTCGGCACCATTCCCGAAGCGGAAACAACGTACAACGTCATCGGCAACGCCAACCAGTTTGGTTTGGTGATTGGCGAAACCACGTTCGGGGGTTTGCCTGAGTTGGATTGCCACGACAGTGGCGGCGTGATGGACTATGGAAGCCTCATCTGGATCACACTGCAGAGGTGCAAAACCTGCGACTGCGCGATTACCACAATCGACGATTTAGTGCAAACGCACGGGTACGCCAGCGACGGCGAATCGTTTTCGTGCGTGGACACCACTAGGTGAGTAGTCTATGTATTGTATTTTCCCAAATCAGGCGGCTCTCTGTTTGCCCATACACGACGTTAACCACTTTTCTTTCATTCACACCGAAAGCGCCTGGCTCATGGAGCTCATCGGGAAGGGCGCTTTCGAAAAAGGCGCTGTGTGGGTGGCTACCCGGGTACCGGAGGGTGCCGTGTTAGCGCACGCTAACCAGGCGAGGACGTCCACGTTTTCCATGAATGACCCGAGCAACGTGCGCTTCGCAGCCGACGTGGTGGACTTCGCGCGCCGAATCGGCCGGTTTCCGGAAAACGCCCCCGACGCGAAGTTCGACTTCACCAACGCGTACGACCCCCTAACGTTTGGGGGCGCCCGACACGGCGAGTCCCGGGTGTGGGACGTGTACCGGCAACTAGTTGGAGATGCAGCAATGGCGCCGTACCTGGAGTACGCGAAAGGGAAAGACTTGGGAAAGCGCATGCCGCTGTTCGTGTTCCCGACTGCTGCGACGGCGACAAAAAACAAACGGAAAGACGAACCTTCCTCCGAGCCGGACAAGAGAGAAACAAAACTCACCGTCACCCAGCTCATAGCCCTGATGCGCTCCAAGATGGAAAACTCGTGGTTCGACACCCGGGGCTTGCACCGGGCTGATTTAGGGGCTGGGCCGGGACACAGCGCGTACCGCGCGCGGCCGTTGACGTGGTCGGACGGCGACACGGAATACGCCAACGAGCGAACCGTGTCGACGCAGCAAACCGCGTGGACTTTCGTGGCGGCGTCGCGCGCCGATCTGCCCGCCCCAGTACGCGCGATCCAGTGGTGGGCCCCGGATGACAGCGGCACGTCGCTCAGGGTGCCCATCTGTACGTGTTGGGCTCGCGTTTCCCAAATCAGGCGGCGCCTACGTTTGATGCCCCTGTTTCAGCGCACTACCGCCCGTAGCAACTGTTCAACTACGTACAGCACAAACGCGCTGTTTTACCGGCAACGCGCCGTTTGACTGTTAGACGACCGATGGCCGGTGACTGTTGACCAGGCCATCGTCCAACACGGCGCGATACGCAGTACACCCATACTCGCCGACTCGCGACTGACCTGACCCTTTTCTTTCCCAACCCCAGACGGAGGCGCGACGCGCGTTCCTTACCACTTCGCGGACGCGTCTGGGCCGGACCCGGGGTCGGCGGTTCAGGTTGGCCACGCCCCGCGCGCGGACGCCCTGAACCCGTCCATGGACAGCGCGTTTTGGGTTTGGAATTTGGTGTCGAGCTTCGCGTACGGAGACCGGGCGCTTGAGAGCGAGAAAATTCTGACCAAGGAGCTCGAGCTCCATCAACACGAGGCGCTCGCGAAGGCGCTTGCGTTTGAGGAAAAAATCGTGACGAGTACGGCGGACAACTCCAAGGGCGGTATAGCCCGTGGAAAGGCCCTTAATACCTCTGCTGCTCTTCTTTCGTCTTCTCTGCGCGACGCGGAAATCGCGGAAGCCGCGACTGTTTTCGTGGAGGAAACAGCGGAGTTCTATTTCCACGCGTGGCAAAACGTTTTTCTCAAGCTCTTCGCGCACACGCGGGACGGGTTTTCCTTCGCGCGTAGTGCCACGAAGAAAGTCTGTCCCCCCGCACCGTCAAAGAAAGCGCGTCGTGCGTCCGGGAGTCCGGGAGACGAGCCGGGAGACGAACTCGAATCGAGAAACCCGCCAGGATGCACGTCCCGCCTGGTACCGGACGCGAACGAGGTGGGGTACGACAAAAGTTGGCGCGCAAGAATCGCAACCGACGGCGACAACAGGGAACACTACCAAGTTCCGAAAGAAAACAACGAGGAACACCAGGATTGGGTGCAGTGGAAACGCGCACGGATGGAGAAACGCAGGCCGGCGGAGACGAAAGCGCGACTGCTGCGGGTATCCGCGAACGAGCGCTCGAAAGTAGCCCGGGTTTAATCGTGTCCAGCGTTGTGTCCTATTACTTGTACCACGCCGTTTCTTACCGTGTTCCTATAATAACTCTTACCTTACTGTTGTGTTCCTATGATATGTTCGCTAGTGTGTGGGTATCCTGTTTTTGGTTTAGCGTTTCGCTAAACCTGTGGTATCCCCGTCTGGTTCGGCGCCGCGCCCTTTTCGCGTGGTCATCACCGTGGGCCTTTTCGTGCCGAATCGTCCAACTCGCCGAGCCACCAACTCTCGAACCCATCACCCGAGGGTCTCGGCGCCCCTTTTTTTGGTCGTGTCACCCCAGATGCCCCGCCCTCTGCCGCCCCCGCTTCCCGTCGCACCCCGAGCGCCAGCGAAAACCCACCGTCGTCCACCACCCTCTCGACGGATCGGCCGCCCGCCACGGATAGCGTCTGGTTCTTGCCAATCCCCGTTTGATGTTTCCCAACCGTCCACCCGATCTGCGCGGCCAGCAAAGCGGCCATCAGCGCCATCGCGCTTCGCGGCGAAGGCGGGCGCCCGCCGTGCTTCGCCAGCGACGCCGCGAGGTACGCCAGCACCATCGGAGCGCCCCCGGATGTGCTACAGTGTTGAGAGGAGAGTCGCTGAGTCTAAATATTCCTGCCGAAAAAAGCTGCCACTGCAGATTCGTGAAAACCTCGTCACGAGGTCGTGGTACCCGCCACTGCGCCGCGTGGCTCGCGTCATCGCGGGCGCGTGTGCGTGCCGGCGGTGATAGGCGGTGCTGTCATCACGAAGCACATCACGATGGACGATGCCCCCCCCTGGACACAGAACCTGGCGCAGCTCCTCAGCTTGTTCTGGTGCATGTGGTTTCACTTCGCGCGAGGCGCGCTGGGGGTGCTAGTTTCCCTTTTCCATCCGTCGACGTGGCTGGGCGAGCGTTACGCAGGCGTCACGTTCGTGACAGGCAGAGTGCACCACACACGTACGCACCCCGTGCGCCGCGCGTTCTCCTACCCCCTGCGCCTAGCGTTGGTGGACCTTGATGCCCCCCCGCCGTGGTTCACAAAATCAGGCCAGGCGGCCGACCACATCAGCGCCGACGCGGCGCGCGCGCGGTGCGGCGCGGACGGCCGCGTGCTGCTGCTCACCTCCCCGTGGAGCTTCGGGTACGCGCAGAACCCGATCAGCGTGTATTACGTGTACGAACGAGTTCCCGGTGTTACCGGTAAAGATGCCAACCGCCAACCTCTGTATAGTAACGCAAGACCTTTCCTGAAAGCGTGCGCTGCTGAGGTCACGAACACGCCGTGGGGCGAGCGCGTGGTTTTCGACTTCGACCCGCGCGGGCAGCGCGTGCCGAAATCCCTTCACGTAAGCCCGTTCATGGACGCCCAAGGGGACTGGTGTTTGCGGGCCAGTGACCCGATGGAGGTTTTGGGTAGTGATGGGGATGGTAAGGATCCTATTGGCGATAGTAACGGGGACAGTAACGCCAGCGAAAAAAACTCAAAAGAGAACACGAACTCCACGTCTACCTCAACCGCGGCGAAACCTGGAACGCGCAGAAAGCTCGCGGTGCACGTCAACGTGGTGGGGCACCCTGTTTTCGGCGATTACTTCCGCGCCAGTTTCGTGGGGTCGGTGGATTCGCATTCAACAAGACACGCGCGGAACGAACGCGCGGGAATCCGGACCTTGCTGAAGCACGCGTGCGCGCCGCACCGCGTGGCGTTTTGGATATACAAACAAGCCGCGCAAATTTTGCGCGCGGGGGTTCCGTTGTTTCCGCCGCCAGGCCTAGGCGTTTTCGCGAAGCGCACACACAAGCGCGACGGCGAGCTCGTCGCCGGTCGTGCGAACGAACGAAGGACGCGCGGGGAAACCGCGAAAAATAGCCCGAACGCGTACCCGAAAGGAGGGTGTCCTTTGCGAGTGACGTACCGGGAAGCGAGGGGGTGGCCGTGGAAAACGTAACGATGGTATTCAATCGTCGCCGTCGTATCATAGATGCTAAAAAGTCTCTCTACTCTTCTTCTTCTCCGTCTTCTTCAGGGCAGCCGTTCGCTATCGCCCAGTTTAAAACCTCGAGATGACCTCTACTTCTCGCATACATGAGCGTTTGGTTATCCCACGGGCACCCGTTCGCGCGCGCCCACTGCAGCACCTCGAGGTGCCCGCCCTGCGCCGCCTTCGCGCATGTATAGTTGTCCCACGGGCAGCCGTTCGCGCAAGCCCACTGCAGCACCTCGAGATGCCCGCCCTCCGCCGCCCACGAGCACGTCTTCTCGTCCCACGGGCAGCCATTCGCGCGCAACCACTGCAGCAACTGGAGGTGCCCGCCCCACGCCGCGTACTTACACGTATCCTCGTCCCACGGGCAGCCGTTCGCGCGCAACCAGTGCAGCATCTCGAGGTGCCCGCCCCTCGCCGCACACCAGCACGTGCTCTCGTTCCACGGGCAGCCGTTCGCTCGTGCCCACTGCAGCACCTCGAGGTGCCCGCCCGCTGCCGCACTCGAGCACGTCTCCTCGTTCCACGGTGCGCCGTTCGCGCGCGCCAACTGCAGCACCTCGAGGTGCCCGCCCTCTGCCGCACCCATGCACGTGCTCTCGTTCCACGGGCAGCCGTTCGCACGCAACCAATGCAGCACCTCAAGATGCCCGTCCTCTGCCGCCCTCGAGCACGTCCAATCATCCCGCGGGCAGGCGTTCGAGCGCGCCCACTGCAGCACCTCGAGGTGCCCGCCCTTCGCCGCACACGCACGCGTGCTCTCGTCCCACGGGCAGCCGTTCGCACGCAACCACTGCAACACATCGCGGTGCCCGTCACCCGCTGCCCACGAGCACTTCTCCTCGTTCCACAGGCAGCCGTTCGCTCGTGCCCACTGCAGCACCTCGAGGTGCCCGCCCTTCGCCGCGCCAGTGCACGTGTATGCGTCCCACGGGCAGCGGTTTGCATGCAACCACTGCAACATTTCGAGGCGCCCGTCCTCTGCCGCCCTCGTGCACGTCATCTCCTCCCACAGGCAGCCGTTCGCTCGTGCCTACTGCAGCACCTCGAGGTGCCCGCCCCCCGCCGCTCCCGAGCACGTCTCCTCGTTCCACGGTGCGCCGTTCGCTCGTGCCCACTGCATCACCTCGAGCTGCCCACCGAACGCCGCCTCCGCGCACGTCTCCTCGTCCCACGGGCAGCCTTTTGCGCGCGCCCACTGCAGCACATTGAGATGCCCACCGAACGCCGCCTCCGCGCACGTCTCCTCGTCCCACGGCCAGCCGTCCGCGCGCAACGCAGTCAACTCTTCGAGATTTCCACTCCTCGCCGCTGCACCACAAAGGCGTTCTCGACGCGACAGACGACCTCCCCGTTGCAGCCGCTGCACCGCGCTTAAACATCCGAGTTCCACGGCTGCATCCTCACCAAGCTCCATAAACCGAAGCCCCGTCGCCGCCACCGCGTCGCGCATTGCGCGGCTCACCGCTGGGAGCCGTGCGAGATCGGCGGGGTCGTCGAAATGCTCAGATCTCATAACGTGAGTGACGACGATGTCGTCGAGAAGGCCGGGGATGGCATCGCCCGCGGTAGCATCGCGTTCGCGCTTTCCCTTACGCGAGCGGGTTTCCACACCGAGTGTCGCGCTGGAGGACATAGCGACACGTGTGGGTGTCGCGTGCGCGTCGTTGTGCGTCGGGGCTTTCTAGAAGTGAAGAATCGGCGGGGCAAAGGATTTTGCGCGCGACTTTTTATCAGACGTGCTCGAAATGCCTCGTCACAGATCTGGGTCGCGAGAGATGGCGCGCCGGTGGAGCGCTCGCTTGGCTCGGGTTTTGGTGGCGTTGGCGCTCGTGACGTGCGCCGGGGGCGTGCGCGAGCCGCGCGCGCGCGGTCGTCTCGCGTCGCCGCGGATTGAGGTCTCCGACCCGGCGCGGACTTTCGGCAATGCCAACGTTCTCGGCTCGGGCGGGTCATCTCTCTCTGCCCCACCGGTCCGCCGAGCGCCGTACGACCACACGGAATCCCAGCGGTTCGTTTTCCTAGCAGGCGCGGCGTACTGCGACGCGGGTTTGGAGAGCTGGACGTGTCCGTACTGCAACGACACGAGTTTGGTTGACGTACGGGTGACAACCGGGGCGAAGAACATGCGGGGTTATGTTGGGTGGGACCTGGAGCGCGGTGTCGCGGTGGTCGCGTTTCGCGGAACAGAACCGAACTCGTTAGAGAACTGGCTCGAGAACCTGGACGCGCACCACACGAGTTGGCAACTCCCTCCAGAACCTGGGTCTATCGTACCCCCACCGCCGCTCAGGGTGCACGCGGGTTTTCTGGATTCGTGGAAAGAGTTAAGGGCGGACACGTTCGCGGCGCTGAGCGATATCCAATTAAATAGATTCAAAAGTAAAAACGCCCCGCTACCCGTGGTGGTCACCGGGCACTCCCTGGGAGGCGCACTCGCTACGCTTTGTGCGCTTGAACTCGCGGCAGCGGGGTACTACGTCGAGACAGGGTATGCGGAATATCCGGGATCCGAGGGATCCGAGGTAGGTCATGAGGGACCAGACGTGGTATCGGAGGGACACGCCTTGAAAGATTCTTTGTCCGAAGATGAAGAATCTTTTTTTGTCATGAAACCTCCGCCCCCGCCCCCCCCCGTTCGCGTCCGCGCGGACGTGCGCGGCGTCCGAACCTTCGGGTCGCCAAGAGTCGGGGATATTTTGTTCGCCGCCGCGTACGAAAGCGTTTTGGGTCAGAAAACATGGAGAGTCACGCACGCGCACGACGTGGTGCCAAGCGTTCCGCCCAGGCTGGTCGGGTTCCACCATGTCCCCACCGAGGTTTTCTACCGGCCGGAGGTACGTGTTTATTTCATATTCCAATCCGACGATGATTCTTTTTCTTTACATGACTGTTTACTGTGTGGCGGGTAACAGTCACGAAGTCGCACATCCTTACCTCCTCCGTACCCACTTGCGGTGTGTGGCTAGTAACGTTTACCAGTACGGTAACACATTCCTCTCCCTCGCGAGACTGACCCTTTTCTTTTCCATTCGCAGGTCAACGCCACGGACGTCGCCGAGCCGCGGGTGTGCGACGGGGGGGGCGAGGACCTGGCGTGCTCCGACTCGGAGTGGACGCACACGTCAATCGTGGACCACCTGTACTACCTGGACACGTATATTTGCGGGTGCAACGCGTAGGGAGGAGAGGAAGTTTAGATTTTGTGCAAAATTCCGTCATTACTTTTCAGCCGCTCTTGGCACTAGCACGTCTCGCGCAGGTGCACTTCGGGCACCCGGTGGGGCTGACGCGCCTCGTGCGGTGGTTTATCGTCGCCCTCCACGTGTGCTCGCACGTGCCGCACTTCCACAGCGCCTTCTTGTTCGACCCCTTCAGTACCTCCGTCGCCTTCTTGTCCGGGTCGACGTACTCCCCTCTCAGCACACGGCGAGGTTGTTGGTCGGGCTTAACCTCCACTGACCCTTGCACGCCAAGCACCCGGTAGGCTTGTCTTTCATCGTGCGTTGGCTTATCTTCGCCTTCCACTCGTACCCGCACTTCCTGCACTTCCACTTCGCCTCGTAGTCCGACGCGTACGTCACGTCCGTCATCACCATGTCAACGTCGGCGTACTCCTCGATTAGCGTCGCGCTGAGCTCGCCGTTCGCTTCGCACCACGCGAGAAAGTTGTTGGTCTGGCTCAGGGGGACGGGGTGTTCTAACCCGCACACGATGGGCAGCCGGTGGGGTTGTCGCTGTTCGTGCGGTTGCTCAACACAGCCTCCCACTTGTGCTTGCACTTGCTGCACTTCCACCGCACCTTCTTGTTCGACGCGAACGCCACCTCCGTCGGCTTTGTGACCGGGTCGTCGTACTCTTTCAGCAACCTCGCGCCGCGCGCGCCGTTCTCCTTACACCGCGCGGCGAAGTTGTTGGTCGGGCTCAACGGCAGTCGGTTAGAGCACGACGGGCAGCCCCTGGGGTTTTTCCCCGTGCGGTTGTATATCCTCGCCCTCCACTCGTACCCGCACTCGCGACACTTCCACAGCGCCTTGAATGCCGACCTGTACGTCACCGCCGTCGCCTTCCTGTCCGGGTCGACGTACTCCCCTCTCAGCCTCTTGCCGAGATCCTCCTCGTCTCCGTCGTTCCGGTGCTCCTCGCACCACACTGCGAAGTTGTTGCCCGGGCCGGCTTTGCCCGCGTGCGGGGGCGAGCACGCCAGAGACGCGCGGCGCAGCCTCACGAGCGTGCTCCCGAGCCCCCCCGCGAGCGGCGGCGGGGGCGGGTGGCGCGCGCGCCAGGGCAGGGGCGCGGCGGCGAGGCACGCCACAGTGCGCGCGGCGGAGTGAAGGACAAAAAGAGAGCTGCCTCGAAACTCGCCAAAAATTTCTGCCCGATTTTCCATGCAACTTCGTGTATGGTCAAGTAGTCTTGTAATTTGGACTTGCACATTTGAAAGACTGTTTTTCGCATGATTCCATTTTTGGCTTCGGGTTCCGTGAAACACCCCTCCGATAAATCAGAAATCAACGATTTCATCCCCGGGCTCCAGAGTTACCACGCACCGGCGCGTGTGCGAGGAAGAACGCGTGGGCGTTTTTCCTTGGCGACCGCGATGGGTGCGACGTCGGGTTTCGGAGCGGAGCGGATCCCGCTGAGTACGTCCACGTCTGCAACCGCATCGTCGGGTCCCGTGGTTTTTTCGAAGCACATGTGGTGTTGCGCCTTCCTGATGTTTCACGCGCCTCCCCTCCTTCCGCTGCCGGTTCCGTGACCCCCCCGCTGACCCCACGTCTGTTTCCCTCCCTTCCCCTGTTTATCGAACACAGTCCACACCGAGTCCGCGAGTCGTGATGGTGAGTCCGGAGGCACTGCGTCGTCTGCCTCCACGTCGGGTGGCAGGTCTTCTTCTCGGATCGTGTTGATGGCCACCACAGTGACCGCGATCGCGGCCGCGATCTTCGGCGTGTCCGTAGTGGCGAGCGGTGAGGGCAGCGTTGGGTTCGTTCCAGGTTTAGGGGCATCACCTTCGGTGTCCGTTGATTTCTTCCCCGACGTCGCGGTGGTGGGGGGCGCGTCTGCCGAGTCTCGGGTGCGGTTGAGGAAGGACTGGAACACGAACCACGCTGGAGGTTTCGATTCCGTGCGCGTGGTGCCAACCGTGGCGATGAACGCGTGGCCCGACGGTGACTACGGGCTGGTACGGAAGCTCGTTACAGCGGAGCTTGGCGACACCACCCAGGTTGACATCGCGACACTGGACCCGAACGACCCTTCGCGTGCGTTCGTGGTTGGGGAAGCCGTGGACGGCGAAACAGACGTCCACGACGCGGTTGCGGAAGCGTCGAAATCGATGCAACACCTCGTCGCCATGTTGGACGCCAAAGCGCGGAAATCGCCCGCCCTTGTCGTTGTGGACCGAGACGCCTCGATCTCGCCGCTGGGCGACGACTTCACGCACGCGCACGTTGGCCGACCGGAAGAGTTCGACTCCCTGCTCCTGTCGTTTCTGTACAAGGGGCCGAAAAAGTGGGACGTGCTTTGGTGCGACAAAGGCCAAGCCGGCGTGAGCGCCTCCGCGGCGCGGACGCCGGCGCTGCGAATGACAAACAAAAAGTGGGTCGGTGATTACGACGTGTACCGCTGGACAGGCGAGGACGGCATGGGGGGTTCCGGGCTGTACGCGGTGTCCGGGACGTTTCTTAAGAATTTGCCGACCGCGCTGCGAAAGAATCAGTTCGCCGACGCAAACGAGTGGCTCGCGCGTTTGTGCCGCTCGGGCGACGCGACTTGCTTTTCCTACCTCGAGCGTAAAACAGAGGGCTCGCAGGGGAAACTCGCGGCGCGGCTCGGGGGGGTGTCGCAGCAGGGGCTGTTCACACAGATCTCGTGGAGAGACACCACGGTCCACGTGGGGGGGGCGCCGGAGGCGTCTTTAGGGGCGCTGATGGTGGGCGGCGAAAGCGCCGGAGAAGGGAAGGCGCTGGAGAGCTTCACAGTTGGCTCGGCGGCAGAGCTGGGAAAGAAACGACGCCCGAGGGCGAAGACGACGAAGACGACATCAGCCAAGGCATCGAGTGCCAAGACGACATCGTCAAAGGCGTCGAGGGCTAAGACGTCGTCCTCAAAGGCGTCGAGCGCTAAGACGTCGTCCTCAAAGAAGCACTACTTGGGGAAGAGCGAGGGCGCGGCGAAGGTTGTCACTCTGGTTCACGACGCGTCGGATGATGTTTTGGGTACGGCGAAACCGGCGTCGAAGCACGCGAAGATCGTTGGCCACCACGAGCGCAAGGAGGCGAGGGCGGCGGATCTGTTGCACACGCTCGCGCCCAAGGGGAAGCGCGCGAAGGAGACGACGGCAGCAAAAGCTACGGCGAAAGCGACGGCGGCGAAAGTGACACCGAAAGCGACGGCGAAGGGTTCAAAATCGACGAAAAAAAAGGTTGTCGACGAAGATGACGTCGACGCCATGCTGGACTGGTGGAGCGACGTGCCTGAAACGCCGATGGGTAGTGCGAAATCGGCAACGGCACACCCGGCGCAATCGTCAAGCACGTCTTCCCGGTCAACAGGCTCGCGTCGCGCGTCGCGTAACAAGACGCACAAGCACGACACCACCACCGTCGTGGAGGACGCCGAAGTCGACGCCGCGCTGGACGACGCGCTTGACGCCGCGTCTGCGTCTTTCCTGGCCAAGAGCGAAACGCCGGTGCCTTCGTCGCAGCAGGCTTCTCACAGGAAATCAGTGCGCGCTTCTCACACGCAAACGCGGGACTCTGTCACGCCCTCCAGTGAAACCGTGGCCTCCGTCCCTCTTTCCGTGCCGCGCGGCATCGAGACCTCGCCCGTGCTCGAGCGCGAGGGGGACTCGTTCGCGGACGACCAGCAAACGCGCGAGCGCACGCGGTTGGTTTCCGAGAGCGTCGCGAAGGGCGACGCGCGTGATATGCGCGCGGCGTCGCGGATGACGGACGCGGCTGCTGATTTGAACGCGGAGGGCGGTGTGGCATTTGTGGGCGAGGGCGCGATTACGCTGCACACGATTTCCCCTGAAGAAGCCCTGAAGCACGTCAGCCGGGTGCACCACAAGGAAGAGGTGGAAGCCGCGGAGGCGGCGGCGGAGCTGGCGAAGCAGGAGGCGGATGTTGAGACGGCGCGGGCGAAAAGTGAGGCGAGCGACGCGGTGGACCGGGGAACCGAGTTGCTGGACGCGGCGGATGAATCCTACGCCGACATCGTGGACGAGAGCTACGCCGATATCGTGGGCGAACGCGATTTGAGCTGGAGAAGCGCGGTTGGCGAACGGGAAGCGGGTGACGCGGACGAAGAGGAAGAGGAAGAGCCAAAGGAAGAGGAGGACGACGACAAGACATACGAAGACAACGCGGAGGTTGATTACGAAGAGGAGGAGGTTTCTGCTAACGCGAAACCAGCCTCGAGGACTTTTTCCAAGTCACTGGCAAAGCCCATCGCGAGGTCCAGTATAAAGTCGTCTTCCAGGTCTTCGACCGAGTCAAAGGCTTCGACCGAGTCTAAGACTTCGACCGAGTCGTCCGCCAAGTCGTCCGGGTCGTCTCGCCACATTTCCCGGCCGCCGACGCTGAAGCGGTCGCCGCACGCCACGGACGTGCACGCCAAGCACTCCAGTGGGAGTGCGGCGAAGACGCCGGTTCATCTTCACGCCGGTTCATCGTCAACGGGTCATCACTCGGAGCGCTCCACTTTGGGGTCGAAAGGAGAGACAGTGGGAGACACCGTCGCGCTGTCTCCCAGAGCGGAGGCCCGGGTCGTGGCGAAGGCGGCGGAAGCGCGCGCGGAGGTGGCGCCGGCGGTGCAAATCGAAGTCGCGAACGGCGGCGCGTGGCGCTCCGCCTTCACCGAGGCGCAGAACCAGGTTGCGTACGCGACGCGGAATAAGGCTGTTTTCGAGCCGACCACTGGGCCGAATGCGGCGTCGTTAGGTGCGACGTACGATTCGAGTTTTCGAAATCTGTATGGGCAATTAGGGGAAGCCGAGCTCGCCGCGCTCGTCACGGCGGCGGATTCCTCGCTGGACGATTTCGGACCGGGGTCGCGGCCCCTCGCGGGGGACACGGAAGCGCCGGCGAGGTATTAGGGGTTGCTGTTAGAACATCAATCTTAATATTGAATTCCATTATCAATGCTACTTGTCATCGGTACGCCTGAATCTATTCATCACGCTACTCCGCACTCGCGTCATCTTTTGTCTTGCGAATCGCGTTACGAAACGTCGTCTCTGATTCCGGCGTCCCATTCCAGTTTCGTGTGCGCCTTTGGCGGTCGATGGTCACCGCCCAACCGTATCGCGTTGCTTTCTTCGAAACGCACTTCAAGCGATTCCACGCGTTTCTCGAGCCGGTCAAACGCCGCGAACACGCCCCGCTCCATTCGCGTCACGAGCGTTTCTATTCGGTCCATCTTTTGGGACAACGCGCTTAACGTACTTGCGGTGCCGGACTTTAACGCACTTAACGTACTTGTGTTAGTTGACTTTGCACCAAGGTTTTCCGATGCTTTGGCTCCATTCTGTTGCGTATTGTCAGATGCTTCGTTTCCATTCGATCCCCTAAACCTGCCCGCCGCCGCGTCGTCCAGCGAGTTTGTCATGGAGCGCAGCATGGTCACCATCGCCGCCGCGGACGCGCTTGACATGCCACCCATGCCACCCCCCATTCCTGTTCCCGGCATCTCACGGAACGGCAGCCCCGCCACATCACGCGTCACCGACGCAAGCGCGTCTAGACGAAGAGGCGAGCCCATCGGGACCGCGGGCGTGGCGAATGTTTCGTTCGATTCGTTGCCGCGGTGACCGCTCGTCGCGGGCGTGGCGTTTCGCGTGTCGTTTTGCGCCATCAACGCCATCGACGACTCCAGCGCGCGCCGCACGTCCGCGTTTCGCTGTTCCGTAAGCTCCACCACGATTCCTGATAGACTAATCTTTAGTGTGCCGTGCGTCTCTTCGCTTTCGCCGTTGGAAAGCGGCACGAACAAACGCACCACCAGCGCGACGCACGACACTGAACCGAGCGCCGCGACGCACTCGAACGTGTTATTTGGGGATTCGGTCATCGATTTGTAATTTGGCGTGACCACCGACGCGCGCACGGTCTTGACGTACCCTCGGTCGTACGACGGCGCGCGCACCGCGTACAGCTCGACGGTTCGCGCGCCGCTGATCACGGCGACCGCGCGCACGCAGTTACCCGGGGGGATGGGCACCACGACCTCACACGGGGTCTTGGCCGTGTTTTTTTCGCCTGAGAACCACAATTCGCTCCCGGAAGTGGAAAACGTTTCAATCGCGCGCTCAAAGGAACCGTCAAAGTCACAGGACGCGGCGAGCACGCGGACGCGCGCATCCAGGGAATCAGCGTCGTCGCCAACTTCACACCGCCAAGAACACGTCGCCGGCACACCCTGTCGCGACATGGCGCGACGCAATGGACGGGCGATTCGACGGAAGCAACGAATGAGCGATTTCGACGGAACCGGAATGAGCAACACAAGAGTTTTGCATTTGAGGGGGAAACGAACCCGTCGCTCTCTGTATCTGTAACCTGTCAGCCTGTATCCGTAACCTGTCGCTCTGTATCGATACTTATTCTGCATACCAATAAAACAACACTACACGAACGTCGCGGACGGCCGCGTGCTAAGCTTACGCATGCTGTCTTCCCGGCGCACCCGCGCGCGCGCCGCGCTGTGCCGCGGCAACCCGGCGACGTCTTCCATTTCGAGCGACGATTTTTGCGGCGTTCGCGTGTTGCGCCAGGTCCAGTTCCCAAACCGCGCGCCAGGGTTAACTCCTTGTGTTTGAGTTAACCCACCCGCGCCCCCGGGAGTCCACACCTCTCCCGTGACTAATTGGGCTGTGCCCATGGTCAGTGCGCTGTACTCCCGCAGCATCGTCCCTGGAGTGGCAGTGCGTTCTTTTTGCAAATCAGTCACCGTATCGCTCCTCCTCTGCCGCGGCACACCAAACGACTCGGCGCTCGCCTCCGCCAGGGCATTTTCCTTTCGCCGGCGGTCCCACCCGAACCCGCCCGTGGAGTGGATGTCCCTGGTGTACGCCCTGCGCGCTGTGTTTTTCGTTTCGTTTCTTTGTTGGGTATTTTTTTCGTCAAAGCGCGTGGCTTGTTCCAGCGCGACGCCTTGAAAAGCGCCTAAAGGCGTTCCGGCGCGCACGTGCGCGGCAGCGGTGGCGCCGATCAGCGGGTTTCCGAGACGTTTTCCACCGCCGTCAACAGGCACCACCACACCACCCACCACCCCGCTCGCGATTAAGCGCGTGGCGTACGCGGAACATGTTTTTATTCCGCGTGTCGCGACGCCGTCCGCGTCTGGGTTTGGCGCGAAGAAACCGCCGCTGGAAGACCCGGCGCCCGCCAGCCGAGGGTTGGCTCGCGGCGCTGCGTAATCAATCGCAATCTTTTCAAATTCGTCAAAGGCGCTCTTCTTTTTTTCGGTTTTATTCAGACTCGTTGCTTTCGTGACCACCAGCCGTCCGTCCGCATCCAAGGACCCGTCTTGTTGTGTCACCGGACGCGCGTTGGCGAGGTGTCCTGGTTTGTGTTTAAGTGTTTCCGCGAACCTCCGAGGCGGTTTGTCGTGTGGGCCAATTTTTTTGTGACACTCGTCGTACCGCCGCGCCCCTGCTCGTTCCGCCCGCATTTGTTCCGTAACCGTCCGCTCGGCTTCCACCAGCGCGCGCAAATCCACCGGCTCCCCAAGGCTACGTTCAAGGTGCACCGGTTTCAACTGTGGAAAGTGTCGCCGGAACGGCTTCGCGGTCGCCGCGTCGACGTTGTCGACGTAGCGAGATTCGCGGTCAAACACCCACTCAAACTCCGCGTACGGCCCGTTCGGGTACCGGCTTCCGCTCACCCCGCAGTCCATCGCGGCCGCCCGCCTCATATCCTGACCTAGCGGTATGGCAGCTGGTCTGGTGTGGAAAATTGTTTTTGCTAAAGCCTCCTTGGCCTCGCGCTGCGCCGCGAAGTCTCGCTCAAACGCCTGGAGCGGCGTTTCCCTTGATTGGCTTTGCGTGGCACCGCCTTTTAGCGTATGCGACCTTTCCGCGATGTCCCGCACCGCCCGCACCACAGCCTCGCCACGCGCCGCGCCTGAAAATTGGCGTACCGACACGGACGACCCGGACCCGTCTGCAGCCCTGACGCCGCCCCGCTTGGAAACGGCGTTGTCGTCAAACCCCGAACGATTCCCCGAACAATTACTGTCGTACACGCGCGTGGCCCGGTTCATCTGCTCCGCGGTCAACGAGTCCGCGAACGCGTGGAACGCCCGTTTCGCCTCGAACGTCACGATCGGCGCGTCCCCCGGGCCACCCACGTGTCCCCTACCGAACGCGACCCCGATGGCGGGCGGCGGCGCAGCGATCGTGCCCATCGCAGCCGGACGCCGCGCGTCCCGATTTGGGATCGTGAAGAATCAATCGTGGTTTGGGGACTTGAGAACAAAAATCGGCGGACGATTCTTTGGCGTTTCCCAGACAGAAAAGCGTTTTTCTGGGAAGCCTCGACACACAACGACGCACAAACACGCGCACACGACTCCCTCCGCGTTGTCTTCCAACGTGACGATCGGTATGGAGACTCGCGCGCGAAAGAAAAAGCGCCTGGATGCTACCGCGGCCAACGCGGGGGAAGCTATCCCCGGCCTTCTCAACGACATCGTCGTCACGCACGTTCTCAGAACTGAGCATTTCGACGACCCCGCCGATCTCGCACGGCTCCCAGCGGTGAGCCGCGCGATGCGCGACGCGGTGTCGGCGACGGGGCTTCGGTTTGAAGAGCTTGCTGAGCATGTTGTCGTGAACCTCGGATGTTTAAACGCGGTGCAGCGCCTGCAACGGGGAGGTCGCCTGTCGCGTCGAGAACGCCTTTGTCAGGCAGCGGCGAGGAGCGGACAGCTCGAAGAGTTGAAGGCGTTGCGCGCGGACGGCTGGCCGTGGGACGAGTGGACGTGCTCGTTGGCGGCGTTGGGCGGGCACCTGGAGATGCTGCAGTGGTTGCGTGCAAACGGCTGCCCGTGGGACAAGTACACGTGCGCGTGGGCGGCGCAGGGCGGGCATCTCGAGGTGCTGCAGTGGGCGCGCACGAACGGCTGCTCGTCCGTGCACGTATGCGGCAAGGGGCGGGCACCTCGAGATGCTACAGTGGGCGCGCGCGAACGGCGCACCGTGGAGCGAGAAGACGTGCTCGGGGGCGGCGAGGTACGGGCACCTCGAGGTGCTGCAGTGGGCGCGCGCGAACGGATGTCCGTGGGACGCATACACGTGCACTGGCGCGGCGAAGGGCAGGCACCTCGAGGTGCTGCAGTGGGCACGAGCGAACGGCTGCCCGTGGAACGAGAGAACGTGCTCGTGGGCGGCGTTGGACGGGCACCTCGAGGTGCTGCAGCGAGCGCGCACGAACGGCTGCCCATGGGACAACTATACATGCGCGAACGCGGCGCAGGGCGGGCACCTCGAGGTGCTGCAGTGGGCGCACGCGAACGGCTGCCCATGGGACACAGAGACGTGCTCGTATGCGGCGGGGGGCGGACATCTCGAGACGCTGCAATGGGCGCGTGCGAACGGCTGCCCGTGGAACGAGGAGACGTGCGCGTGGGCGGCAAAGTTCGGACACCTCGAGGTGTTGAAATGGGCGCGCGCGAACGGCTGCCCGTGGGACGTTTTGACACGTGCTAAGGCGGCGGAACTCGGGTACGTCGAATAAAGGTACGGATAAATAGGGACTGACAAGAGATTTCCGGACGAGTCGTACGTAATTTCTCTAAGCTATAACAGTGCTAAAAACGCACCCTCCCTTGTCTCACCCCGTGCCCACCAAGCTCGCCATGACGACCCGCCTTCGTTTGAACCCCGTTCCCACGCCAGGCGGCACCTCGACTTCGTTCCAGGGCGGATACACGCGGACGTGTGCGCCGCTGTTGAGTCGCAACTCCCTGACGGTTTTGGCGTCGAAAACCACCACCAACCCGGGCGCCGGCGCGTCGGCGCCGCGGCGAAGCCAAACAGGCGAACCCGGCGACTCGGCGTGTTCGGTGTTATTGTCTTGATTTTCGCGGAAGGTACTGCCATTTGCGTTTGGAAATTCCGACGCGCCCTCGACGCACTCCCAAAGACAAAGCCCGGCTTCAACCGCGCCTTCGCCCACCAGCGTCAGCGCCATCGGCGATCCCCACGCCGCGGCTCTTTTTTCCAGAAGATGAAGCTCTTTTTGCGTTTTCTGGGGTTGGTCTTTTTGTGTTTGGGTCAGGTCCGTCTCGTCCCGGTCGCGCGCGTGCGCGAACTGCGCACTCCGCGCACGCGCGCGGTGCGCGATGCGCTGCAGCCTCGCCGTGGGTGCGTTATGGCCGTGGCGGTTCGCGACCGAGCCCCGCTGCGATGCGCTACCGTTTGGTTTCGCGCGAAACGCAAACGGCTCGTCGCTGAGCGCGTCGGCACTCGTTGGCAGGCGCGACATGGCGGACATCAAACCGAGAGGCTTGCTCTTTTCGGTTTCTTCTTTCTCTTTTTCGGCGGCGTCGTCCTCGCCTTCGGTGCAAGGCACGGCATCGTCCTCCTTCGTAGGGAGAGGTGACGTTTTGGGTAACTCCTTGTGCAACTCCGTGTCCATCTCGTGTGCATCATCCAATCCTCTCTGCGAATCGTCCGACGCGGAATCGTCGTCGATGCCGTCGTCTTCGGAGTCGTCTGAGTCAACCTCGTCGCCGTCCGCCTCGCGCCGCGCCGCGCGACTACTCGCGAGCGTCCGGTGTTTCTGCGTCAGCTTCAACGTAGGTTTCCGACTCTGCGTAGGCTTGCTTTTTTGAGTCGGCCGAGCAGGGGGCTGGGACGTGACGGGATCCGTGGGCGCCGCCGCGACTACTTCTCCCCGCGAAAGCGCGCCTAAGCTGGCGAGACTCGCGAGGCCGCCGCCGACGGTACCCGTGCCCTTCGGCGGATTCGCGGCGGCGCGCGCCACCGCGATAGCCTTCGTGGCTAAGTTCGCATTCCCCCTTGGCGACCGAAGTTGAGGTTTCGGTTTCGGTTTTGGTTTCGGTTTCGCCTTCTTTGGGAGATTTCTTTCGTTCGCCATCACCCGCTTCGCCGCGTCTTTATTCCCGAGCGTCTGCTCCAGGAAATCTCGGTCCGCGTGATCCGCATCTGCGGCCCCAACCGCGGCGCGACTTGGCGCGGTTTTAGGGTTCGCGCGTATTGATGGAGAACCGCTCGTAACACGCGCCGCCGCGGGGAACGCGGCCACGAGCTCGTCGTCGTCGGAGTCACTCCGCGTGTCACTCCGCGTGGTGGTGTCCTCGCGGAGTCCACGTTTCTCGCGGACCCCGCCAGATCTGAAAGCCCCGTGAGGTGCGGTTCGTGCGTCAACCCTCGCGGGAGACCGCGCTTGGTCGTCCTCGTCCTCCAGCAGCGTGGGCGGCGGTGCGCTGTCCATGTCTAGCTCGAATGCCCACGGCGCGGCACCCGGCGCGTCTCCCCGATAAGCGAACACACCGCCCTGGCTCGCGTCGTGGCTACCCCTGGAGGCTTCCGCGCCATCACCGACGCCCGTCGCGTATCGCGCCATGCGCCCCTCGCGCTCGGCGTCCGCGTACACCACGCGCGGCGTGTCGTCGTCGTCCATGTCATCCTCGTCCATCGCGTGTTCGCGTGGGGTCGAGGCACCCACGCGCGTCTGTGTTCTGGCAACCCGGACTCGGATTCGTGAAAAGAGGTGAAAAATGAGAAAACAGCCACACAGGATGATGTAAGGCTGTTTCTGGGATATTTTTTTTTTTTTTTCACCCTTCCTTCCGATTTCCGAAAGATGGTCGTTAAACGCGTTCCACGCGCGTGCTATTGCGTATAAAGTACACTCCTACAGCGCTTCCAGCGACGGCACCCGGGCCACTAAAGTGCTGATGATCTCCGTGCTCACCATCAGGCCTTCCGGGTTGGTTAACCGAACCGCGGCGTTCGTGAAATCTTCCCCCGGCGAAAACTCAACCGCGTCGCGCTCGTTTCCGTCGGCGCCGACCACCACGGCTAGGCCGGGTGGTTGCGTTTTTAGGACGGCGAGTACTTCTTTCGGCGTGTTCGGTCCAAACTCGGCGGCTAAGGAGTCCAAACAAACCCCGTCCCGGGTACGCAGTCCCAGCATCAAGCGCTCTAAAAGAGCCTCCGCTTTCGCCTCGTCGTTTTTTTTTTCATCGCTCTCATCGCCTGCAATGCTCGTCGTCGCGACGTCCACAGACATAGCGTCCACCCACGCTTCCCATTCCTTCATTTTCCGAGGCCGCGCCAATCTCTGTTCCCGCGAACTCACGTGCGACGTCGCGGCCATTCCGAAGGCGTACCACCCTTGCTTTCCCGAGTTCCAGTATACCTGGTTGTGTTCACACCGCTTGCCGGGTTTGGCGTAGGACGAGACTTCGTAGTGCTCGAAGTTTTCCGCGCCCAAAATAAAAGACGCGTCTCTGAACATCGTCGCGCCGTCTTCCTCCTGTGGCATTGGCGTGACCCCGGACGTGTACCACCGCCCGAACGGCGTGCCTTCCTCGATCTGCAGGTCGTACACGGAGACGTGGTCGGGGTGTTTGTCAACCGCCTCCAAAAGAGACGCGCGCCACGTGGAGTTCGACGACCCGGGCAAACCGGAGATCAAATCAAGGGACCAGGAATACTTTTTAGCGCTCTTTTTATTTTGTTTTTGTTCCGACGCCTGCGCTTCTTTCAGCGCCTTGTGTACCTCACCGCACGCCACCCTGGCTTCCTCCACGGTGTGTGCTCTGCCTGCGGTTTGCAGCGTGTCCGGGTCGAAGGACTGCACGCCTAGGGAAACTCGTGTCACGCCTATGGCGAGGTACCCCACAAGTTTCGCGTGGTCGAACGTCCCGGGGTCCATCTCGATTGACACCTCTGCGTCGGAACGCAGTCCGAACTTTTCGCGCAGCGCGTCCAGTACTTTTTCCAGTAAGTCGGGAGGCACAAGCGAGGGCGTGCCTCCTCCGAAAAATACCGTGCGCAGGGGGAAGTCGGTTTGAGGGGAATGGCCATTCACAGCCACGGCGGCGGCCGTGGACGGCGCGATTTGCGTGCCGTGAATCTCCCGGACCAGCCGGTCCACGTAGGCCTCCATCCCGCGCCTCACCTGGTCGCTCTCCACGTTGTCCCCAACCACGGAAATAGCGAAGTCGCAGTAGTAACACCGCCTTCGGCAAAAAGGCAGGTGCACGTACGCCGAGGTCACGGGCGCAAGCGGCGCGGGAACCCACGGCGTGGACGACGTCGCGGTGTCCTCCGCAGATGTCGCGGTGGCGGCGAACACGTTTCGGCGGGGCGACGCGTGCGCGTGCCGAAACGCGGGGGTAACACAGGGTGCACGCTGCGCAGCGACACGCATCGCGCGCGCCCAGCACATCGCCGTGCGCCGCATGCGGAACCTTGTCACCCGCTGGCCAGGGGGAACACTCGCAGGCGCGGCGCGCATGGGCGCACTGCGTTCTGTGCCAAACGCCATCACGTCGAGATGAAAATATCAAAACTCACATTTCATTTCAACGAGCCTAACCGCGCCGGTGTTTCGGACGGCCGACGGCCACGCGTGTGTATGTAGGTATACAGACCCGGGATCGATACTTTCGTGTGCTTACTCTCTCTTCTCTCACGCGTTAAATAGGTAACACGTACTCTCACTGGCTCGCGAACCGCGCGGCGCGCGCGGCGAGTTTGGCTTCAAACTCGGGGTCCAGCTTTTTCAGCGTCTCGCCCGTGCCAAACTGCTCGGCGCGCTTCTTCTTCTTCGCGAGCCTCGCCTCCAAGTCGTCGCCAGGCGCATCAGCCTTATCAGCTTTGCGCTTGCCACTGCCTGCGGTCTTCGCGCTGCCGGCTGCGGCGCCGCCTGGGGCGCGGCACTCCCGGGCCCAGTGCCCGAGCTTCCCGCAGTTCTTGCACTTGTCTTCTTTCTTCGCTTTGCTTTGCTGCGGCGCCGAGGCGGACGCCGCCGGCTTTTGGCCGTGCGCGCCCCCGCCAGTCTGCCGGCACTCCCGGGCCCAGTGCCCGAGCTTGCCGCAGTTCTTGCACTTGTCTTCTTTCTTCGCCAGGGAGGGCTGGTTCTGGAACCGCGCGTCGCGTCCCGCGGACTTGTCGCCTTTTTTTGGAGCGTTGGGCTTTGCCATTTTCTTTCGCCGGTGCGCCTCGGCTTCCTCCGCGCTGCCGGGCATGGGCTGGCCGTTCTTGGCGCACTCCAGACGTTTTTTGTCCAAGTCGCTCGGTTCGAAAGGCATGCCGAACCGTTCCGCGCGTTCAGCGCGCTTCGCGATGTCCGCCTCGATGAGGGCGACGAGCGCGTCCCTCGCCGCGGCTTCCGCGGCGAGCTCCTCCGGTGTCTTCTCCTTGCGCGGCGCAGGCACCGCTTTCTTCGGGGTCTCCGTTTTTTTCCCAGCGGCAGCGGCGGGAACCGCCGCCGCGTCCGCGTCGGGGTCCACGAGATCGCCATCCCCTTCGTCGTCATCATCGGGGATGTCTTCAAGCTCCTCCTCCTCGTCCCCATGCGCTGTCCCGGCGGTCACGGCGGGCGCGTCCGCGTCCGTTTCGCCGGGCGCGAGCGATTGCTCCAGCCGCTCCAAAAGCACCGCTTTTAAACCGGTGGAATCAAAGCCCTTCTCCTCGCACGCGTCGCGGAGTTCCTGTTCGCGGAAACAAGACGACAGGTATTGGGAGGCGGTTAGTGACTGATAGCAACGTAGTGGAGGTCGCCGGTTCCAGGGGAGGGAGGGAGGGAGGGAGGGAGGGATCGGGATCGGGACGCGAATCTTACGATCCGGCCGAGATGCAAAGATTTGCGCAATTCCGCGGCCCGGGGGTGATGGGACCCTCCGGGTCGGCACTGGAAATCCGAAACCGGCCATCCCGAGGATCGCCCTCGCGAACCTTCGTTCGATCAAGCGGCGTATTAGTAAGCGCGTACCTGGACTTTCATCTTCTTGTACGCGGCCAAGTCGGCCATGGTGTCGGTGGGGAGTGGGGGCGTTTGGGCAATTCAATCCAGAGGTCGGCACTAAGATCAGGAGGCCCGAAATTCAAAAACGAATCTGAGTCTCTTGGTCCGGTTGTTCAGTCTTCCAGCGAGGCTGCTCTACGCGATAGCCGTGCAGACGTGCGTGCGGTTTTGATGCGGCGGAACGTGAAATCCACGTGGGGTCGCGCTCGGGGTTGTGACCCCCTCGCGCGGAGATTCTCGGGTTCGTCTCTTCGCCTCCGAAAAGAGTTGACCGAAAAATTCGTTTTCCCGCCTTTGCTTGACTGTGGATCCTGTCAGTCTGCGTGCGGCCCGTTGATTGGACTTCCCCCAACCGTTTTCGAAACGCGTCATTGGAAAAAACAAACGCGTCAGACAGACGGTTCGTAAACCGCGTAAATTCTACATCGTAGTTCGTTCGACCGCACCCCCGCGCATACTATGTACGCGCGTTGTGTCGACATCAACACCGGCATCAGAGCTCCGACCGTTCCTTCCTTCAGGAACTACAGGTTCCGCCCAAAGCATACCCTTCCCCGGTCCTCCCGCGACCTCTCCCTCAACCTCTCTCCGACCGCGATGCTTCACGACGCGGTGAAAGTGACTCCCCGAGAAGTCGGAGGAGGCAAAGGCTTGCTCGTGGTTTCCTCCATTTCCAAAGGCGAGGTGGTTTGGTGGGAAGACCAGGTCAACGAGCCGGACTGGGTGTCCGTTCCGCGGTGCCGTTTGTACATCGAGAACCTCCCCGCGGAAGCGCGTCGCAAGTTCGAGCACTACATGTACAAAACCGGCGTCGATGCGTACGAGGCGTTGCCCGAGTACGACCTGCTGCCTTGTGACGAGTGGAAGCTCGAATCGGACGACCCTTCCATGTACATGAACCACTCGTGCGAGCCCACGTGTTTGTTCGAGTGCGACCGGATCAAGGTCGACGGCGTGGTGGTGATGACCGCATCAAGGGACTTACACCCGGGCGACGAACTCACCTTCGACTACGCCACGTCGGAGGACCACGAACAGAACTGGCGGTGCCTTTGCGGCGCGCCCACGTGCAGAGGCAGGGTGACCGGCGACGACTGGCGCGCCCCGGAATTCCAACAGAAGTACCAAGGGCACTGCATGCCGCATGTCGCGAACCTCATCGCCACGGATGGGGCCGTGGGTCAATTCAAAACGTGGACCCCGCCCGCGTTCCTCACGCCGACGCAAGTCGCTGAAGACCGCGTGAAGTACGCCGCGGCGTTCTGGACCAAAGAGGAGTGCCGCGTGTACTCCTCGTTCCTCGCGGACAGGGTGCCGCTGGTGGTGAAGCGCTGCGCTTCACTGGGTAAGCACCTCGTTTACCAAGGCGAAGGGGACGGCGAAATCAACCTCTCACCGGTGCTCGCCGGCGAGACCGTGATGCTGTTGCCGCCCAACGTGCTGCGCCGGGAGAACCAGATCAAAGGCAGCGCCCTCGCGTACAACGCGTCCCTACAAGTCCGTCCGTACAAACAAGCCCCAGGGGCGTTGTTCTCGTTATCGGAAACCCCTGATGACTTGGACAACTTCCTGAACCACTCCTGCGACCCGAACTGCGACGTGGTGGTGTTCCCGACGAACTATGCCATCGCGCTCGTGGCGAACCGCGACATCTTCCCAGGCGAAGCCGTGACCATCGATTATGACGCCACGGAGGAGGATCTGGTGGCGCAAGGCGGCTCCTTCGAGTGCGCGTGCGGCACATCCAACTGCCGAGGAAGAGTGGTGGGGTGGAAATACCGAACACCTATCGTGATGGGGTCATCCAACACGAAAGACAAAAAGGAAAGACTCACCGCGCACTCGTCACCGTCGAGCGTTTCGGACGAATCCGAAAACGAAACCGTCGCCGTGGTGGACGTCGTGGGAGTCGCGAGGTGACGCGACCAAAAAGTGTTTGTTTTGACGTTTTGATTTTGAAGAACAACGGAAAGGAACGGGAAATAACCGTTCGGTACGTTTCAAACGAGCCCTGACAGCGCTCGTGGATACCGTTGCCGACGAGGACGACGACGCGAGAGACGAGCGTAGCGAGCGTCGGTGTACATTTTTGATTTTAGTTCAGTTCCACGTTTCTGGAAGGTGTTTTTTCCAGTTCCTTTTCGTCTGCCCTTCTGCCTTCTCTCCTTGTCTCCTTATCTCCTTCACCACTCCGTGTCTCCTTCTGAAGGTCTATTGTTCAGCGCTTCTGCCAGCGTGTTGTCGCTTCATTTCCCGAAAAGCGTGACTGCTCAGTGCGCACGCGTTGATGGCGTCGTGACTGCAGACGGCGACTGCTGCCTTTGCCCGCCAAAAAATATCAGATTCGCCTCTTCGCGAGAATGGAAGCCTGCACTTTTTCCTGAGATCTCGTCCAAAAGTCGCGCTGCAGCTCTGCAGACATCGCCTGCGCTCGTCGACCCCACCGGACGGATGCAGGCCTTGCGCTCGATTCCGAGCGCGGCCGCGCTCGGCGCCGATCCGCGGACGCAGGCACGACGTTGTGATGTCTTCAGCCTTCGCGCGCCTTCCTCGCGGCGCGGCGCGCCTTCCGCGACGCGAAACAAAACAAGACGCGGCTCGATCTCCATTCGCGCCGGAATGGAGATCGAGCAAGCGGACACCAGGGTGGTTGACTTCTACGACCTGCTCGGTGTCCCGAATGATGCGGACATCAAAACTATCAAACGCGCGTATTATGACCTCGCGATGTACTGCCACCCCGACCGCAGCGGCGACGAAGGCACGGACTTGTGCGTGGTGTTGAACGACGCGTACGCTATTTTGAAAGACCCGGTGTCCCGGGACATCTACGATGCCGAGCTCCAGGTGCAAATGGAGGACGACGACGACGAGTTCACGGGCAAGGCGTACAGCAAGTGGACCACGCGCATGTCTTCGAAAGAAAACGAAACAAGGGCGGTTTTCGTGGATGAGTTCACGTGTATCGGATGCAAACAGTGCGTCTGGGCGGCGCCGGCGACGTTCCGCATGGACGAGGACTACGGCCGCTCGCGCGTGTTCGCGCAGTGGCTGAATAGTGAGGACGACATCGACTGCGCGATCGCATCGTGCCCCGTGGATTGCATACACTGGGTACAGAAAGAACAGTTGCCGTATTTAGAGCACGTCACTAGGTTCGTGGACAAAGTGTCAGTGGGTATTAGTCAGAGCGGGCAGGGAAGAACTTCGGTCACGGATCCGTTCGACGCCGCGTACGCGTATGAAAAGTTCCGGACGCGGAAGATCGAGCAGAAACGGCAACGGCTGGAGCTGGAGCGGAACAACTTAGAGTGGGCGGAGGCGAACGCGGCGACGAAAGAAACCGGGTCGCGGTCGAAATACGACGACGTAAGTGGAAACACGGGGGACGCGACCTTTGGCGGGACCGGAAACGGCGACACCCGCCGGACGCGCCGGGAGTACGGGAAAACCGCGGCGCGGATCAAACAAACCTGGTCCGAAGGTACGGGCGTGAAGATGGAGACCATGAAGCGCCGACGGTGGGCGGACTCGGGGGCCACGATCCCGCTGGAGCGGAGCTTAGTGCGGCTCGCGGACGTGGAGGCGATGTTGACGGAAACGGAAACCGCGTCGGGGTCCAGATGATTGATTAGCGTTATGAAATAGTCTAGTTAGTTTTGTAAATTGCATTTGTATTTCTGTAGACGACCAGGACGGTGCACTACTAACAAGCCAAAGAGGTTGTGCTGTGGCCTTGTTTCGCGGACGCGGAGGTGGTGTTGAAGGGAACGGAAACGGTGTCGGCGTCGAGACGATGCGTTATTTTTGCAATTGGATTTTGAAGCTGCTCCCAAGATTCGCTCCATGTTCGACTTCCCACCCGTCTCATCACTCCTCGCATCGCGTTGCAGCATGTCGAGTGCTCTGGTCAACGGCGTGCGCCGCGCGCTCGCGCAGCGCGCACGCGCCGTGCCCGTGCGCAGCTTCAACACCTCCGCCCCCAAGCGCGGCGGCGACGGCGAGCCGGTGCGCACCCACACCTGCCACACCGGATCACCCGCGGCCACTGCCCATCCGTAGGCGGGTGTAAATTTAGGGTTCCCCTCCTTTGGCCTCGCTGACCTCCCCCCCCTTCCTTCCCGCAGGCGTATATCCACGCTGAGAAGATGTACGACATCGGCGCGGTACGTACAAGATACGTCCAAAACCTGAAGCCAGTTTGTTCTCCACCGAACCGAACCGCGGGGGTCGCGGAGGCCAAAACTCGCGAACCGCAATCACACCGGTTCGGAGGGTGCTTGAACCAAAAACGATGAGATTTTACGCACGCGAAGTCGCGATCTGACCTCCCCTTCGCCCATTTCCCTCTCTTCGCAGACCAAGGGAAGAACCGTGGTGTTCGGCGCCGCGTGCGCCGCGGTCGTGCTGATCGGCGGGTACATTCCCGTGTACGCCGTGCGGTTCCAGCAAAGGAAAGCGGGCGGGTAAATTGGAAAGACAGCGCTCTCTAATGATGACGATTTCGGGAGAATCGTTCGGCGCGCGTCGCCTTATTGTCATTTGAAAACCTGTTCTTTTGTAACGCGCGGTGTTTACAACCGAGTTTGGGCGTGGACCCGAGGCAGTGCTTTGGTGGTGTTTGCGTGGCAATCGCGGATCTACGTAAGTTAGTATTCTAGTTAGTATTACACGCGACGGAGACGGAGACGGCGAGTTCGTTTCGTGTCGCCTTTTTCTCCGCGTCGCTGGTCGCTCCAATCGTCAATCGTCTCTCGCTCGCTCGCGTCTGCGTCGCGCTCACTTGTTTTGCGTATCATTTATCCTTCTGCGCTCCCCTTTTGGACCGCTTCGGTGTCGGTTCCACCGCCGCTCCCGAGAAGTACGGCGGTTTCGCAACTTTCACCCCGTACTCGCCGAGCGCATCGGCGACGTCCTCCATCGTTAGCATGACTCGCTTGTCCTTGGCGTCGAACCTTGTACGATAAAACCCGAAAGTGTCAGTCGGTCGTGACGTGTATCCGGGATTGGAAAGGGGTCCGACGGAGTGGGTCTAGTAACAGTTGCCAGTACTGTGAGTACTGGTAAATGTTAAGTACGCCATACAGAGCTGTGATCAGGGAGGCAGAGTGTGGTGATTGGGAAAGTTCCTTACCCTCGGTCGCGTTTTTCGCGCGCCATCATCTCCGACCTTTGTTGCGCGCATTGCCGCGCATCCGCCGCGATCTGCGTCACGAACTTCTGCGCCGCTATGGATATCAACCGCGTGATCCGCACGTCCGGTTCCGCGATGCCGCTTTGCTTCAAGTAGTGGTTGGTTAAACCGTCGGGGATGGTGGGGGTAAACTCATCCAGGGACGTGAGGAAGGTTGAGATCTCACCCTCGGTCATGCCTTCCACGCCGGGGATGTGCGGGGTCATTGAGGGGGGGGTGACGTTCACGCCACCAGGTGGGCCGGACGGGAGCGCGGACCGCGCGACCGCGTCGTTCGACGCCATGCCGTGCTAAGAAGAAACCGGCTGAGCGTGCCCGGACCAATGGACGTACTGTGCGATTCTTGAAGCTAGTGGAAGACAAAAATCTGCAAGTTTTGTCTCGTCCGCCGTCTCGCGCTTTTCAAGGAGTGTCGTCCTCGCACGCTCAACACACCGGGACGCACCGACGGAGGAGACGCGAACACCGCGAGGTCCACCCGCGTCACCTCCGGTGGAATGTCCGCCGCCGTGGCCCAAAGGGCTGGTGCGCTCGTTTCACGGGCGTGGGCGACATCGGGCTCACGCGCGCGACACCCACAGAAACAATCCGCCGCCGCCGCGTCCTCCGTGGAACGCCGACGCCCCGGTTTGCGGCGGGCAGGCTTGACCACGACGAGGGCGCGCGCTCGCGCGATGCCAGTGGGCGCGCTCGCACCTGAAGAGGAGGGTAACAAGCTCGACGAGGTACGTTGAGTACAAACCACATGGCGTGCGATTACGTGGGAACACACCGTGACGCGAACGCGCGCCCCGACCGAGGATTGGACCGCGCGTGCCCCACGTACCCGAGGGCGCTTCCGTTTCTTTTTCGCGCGCATTTCGCGTCGCCGGCGATTAGGGACGCGCCGCGCATGGCGTGACCCCTCGCAATGCACTCTTCTTTTTACTTTCTTTGAGGGCGGTAGCTCCCTGGCATGATTTTTTCCCTGACCTCCGCTGACCTCCTTACCCCCCTTTCTTTCAACGCAGGCCGCCGTGTTCACGGGCGCGAGCCGCGGGGACAAGGCGAAACAGCTCGAGATTCAGGATTTGATTTTGGCGTGCGAGACGGTTTCGCCGATTCTGGAGATCGTTGGTTCCAAATTGGACGGGTTCTCGCACATCAACGGCGTCACCGCGCTTTACCGCATCGCGAGGAGCCTGACCTCGCGAGGCGGGCGGTTGCGACGGAAGGAAGCGTCGTTCGTGGTTGAAGATCGGCGGTTTCTGGCGCTCGTTGATTTCGTGGAAGCGCACTCCGCGAAACTGGACCGAGTAGGGTTGGAGAACCGGAAATGGGCGTACCACAAGCTTATGTTGCCTAGCGAGTACCGGTCAAGAGCAGCGCACGCGGTGCGGCAGCTTGACCGCGCGAAAGACTTGCAGGGTGACTTGCTGGACGCGATCGACGTGGAAACCATCTTGGTTTTGGTCGAGGACGCCGCCGAGATTTTCAACAAAGTGAACGTCTCCACGGCGGTGCACCGCGTGGCGCGGTTAGCCACGACGAAGATGAACGGCGTCGTCCCAGTGGACGTGCAATCGCTGAAAAACGACGCGCGGTTCAGGAAGCTCATGGAACTGGTGGAGACGATGGCGCCCGAGATGGCGGTCGTGTCCGTAGCGAACGCGCTGTGGGCGATGGCGCGGTTACAGTGGGCGGGACCGGAATCCACCGTGGACGCCCTGGCAAGGCGAGCGGCGAGGGAGTGCGTCACGGGTGAGCCCAGACACCTCTCAACGGTGATGTGGGCACTCGCGGTGCTGGGGCACGAACCGCGATCAAAGCTGCTCGCCGCGGTCGGCGACCGCGCGGTGCAGAAAGCAGACGGGTTCAAAGCGCCGGATATCGTCAACATGCTTTGGGCGTACGCGCGGTGGCACCGCACCGCGGCGGGGGGGGCGCCGTGCAGCGTAAGCACCGTGGACGCGCTGTGCGCGGTGGCGCTGCGTGAGCTACACACGTTCACGCCTTACCAGTGCGCCAACCTTGCGTGGTCGCTCGCGATGCTGGAGGTTACGCTTCCGAACCCGAGGGCGTTCGGGATGATTCTGGACCGAGCGGCGCAGGAACCAGGCAAGCTGGACCCCACCGCGCTGACGCACACGCTGTGGGCAATCGGGGTGAAAGGCACGGAGATGGATGGGAACTCGGGGGCGTTCCAGACGCTGTTAGCGGAAGCGGCGAGGCGGGCGAGCACGAAGAAAATCGGACGGACGGGCGCGGCCGGTGTGGTTTGGGCGTGCGGGCGTCTGAGGGTCACGCCGCGGCCGGGGGAAAGCGACGCGCTTCTTGGACGGCTTTTAGGGGAAGGTGTCGCGGAGAGGGGCGGGAAGGACGGAACCACGCGGCCGCTGAAGCCTCTTGAATCCCAAGCCCTGGTGCACGCGGTCTGGGGGGTTTCCCAGATGGACGGCGTCACCATGAGCGAGCCGCACCGCGCGGCGGCGCTGGAGCACGCCACGCGGTTAACAGGGGAGGGGAAGATGCCGAAGGCGCACGCCGAGGCGCTGCGACAAAGTGCCGCGGGCGCGGGACTAGACCCACGGCAAATGGAAGCGGCGCTAGCCGGGGCGTGAGTTCGGGTATCAAAAGTACTTCTTTCGTTTCTTGTAATTTGCACACCCCGCGGCAAATTTCGTGTTACAGTAGGTGTGCACTGTTCGTCTACACGTTTGGCAGACTTGGTTTGGGACCTCTCTAGACATCGTCTACCGCCCATTTACGGTTTTCCCGTTTTTCAACACGTCCAGCAAGAACCTGTTCTCCACGGTTTTCACCTTGGCCCTCGCGACGTTGTCCGCGGCGCCCGCGTGCCCGCCCTCGATCATCTCGTGGTACAAAACCTTCCCGCCGATGCCGAGCGCGCGCATTTTGTGCACCACCCTCCTGGCGTGCGACGGGTGCACCCGGTCATCCGCGGTTGACGTGGTGAACAGCGTGGCTGGGACGTGTTCTCCGCGCTTCGCGGCCTCGGCGTCAAAGCCCCACTCCGCGGTGGCGCGCGCTATGCTCTTCTCCAGGTTGTGGTAGGGCGAAAACCCGAGCAGCGCGGCTCTTTCTTCGGGGACGCTCGGGTCCCCGTACTCGTCGATCCAGGATGGCCCCGAGGTGAGCAGCACGTACCGCTCCATGTCCAGCAAAGGGCACTGCGAAACGACCGCGCCGAACAGGTTGGGGTAGTGCACCATCATCGCCCCGGCGAGGAGGCCTCCGTTGCTGCCGCCCATGCACCCCAGCGTTTGGTGCGTGGTGACCTTGGTTGCCACCAAGTCCTTCGCAACCGCGGCAAAATCCTCGTACGCGCGCCACCGCTTTTCCTTCTTCGCCGCCCGGTGCCACCGCGCGCCGAACTCGCCGCCGCCGCGGATGCACGCCACGGCGTAGCACATGCCGTTGGACAAAAACGACTCCCCCACCGTAGCGCTGTACCCCGGTAACATGGAGATCTCGAACCCGCCGTACCCGTACAGCACCGTGGGTACCGGCGCGCCACCGTCCACCACGCCGGCGCCTTTGACCAGGAAGTACGGAACCGCCGTGCCGTCGTCGCTCACCGCTTCCCGCAACTCCACGGTCATGCCGTTCGTGTCGAACCACGCCGTGTTTTCCTTACACGGCGCGCTTATTTCCAAGTCAGGCGCGCACGCGGTGCTCAACGTTACTGGGTCCAAGTAACCGTCCGTAGTGACCCACAGCTCGTTCGAGCGGTCGGCGTCGATGCCGTTCGCTTCGAAGGATTGGCAATCGGGCGCGACGTGTTCCTTGACGAATTGAAACGTTGATTTGTTTTTGGTGCGCGCGTCGCCCGCGGCTTTCGTCGCGTCGTCCCCAACCGCAGCCTTAACGAACCTCCAGACGTACACTCTCACCACCATGTGCTCCAGCGTGTGTATCAAAAGGTAGTCCTTTGTTTCCGTGGAGCCCGCGTACGAGCACCGCTCGTCCTTTGGGACGTACAGCTCCGTGAACTGGGATCGGTCGCCTCGCACGAACGCGTCCGCGGGGTGCGCCACCACGCACCCGGCTTTGAATTTCAGGGAGCCAACCTCCCACGCGGACTTGCAGTGAATCACGACGTGGTCCGCGAAGGTGTTGAACCCGAAATCTGAGGGGATGTCCACCAAGACCATGGTTTTAGTATCCGGGTGAAGCGCGAAGTGCTCGGTGTCGTAAAACGTTTTCGCGCGGTACCAGACCTGGTACCGCACGCCTTTGTCCCAGTACGCCGATCCCGCGGCGACGACGTCGGTTGGCTGGCCTCTCCATATCTCGGTTGAGTCTGGCAACGCCTCGCCCCTTTTCCACTCCCGGATCGTAAGCGGGTACCCGGACGGGGACACGGTTCCTTCGCCGAAATCGGCGCCGATCCACGCCGTGTCCCGGTCGATCCAGCAAAAGTTGCTCTTCCCAACCGGCAGCACGAACGGCTTTTCGTCATCACCCACGAACGTCTTCGTGGTGACGTCGAACTCCCTCACCACACACGCATCCGTGCCTCCATCCGAAAGCTTCACCACGCACCGGTCCACCCGGAACGCGTCGTCGCCCGGGCCGTAGTCCAAGAAGCTCGGGCCTTTCCACACCCAGGATTTCTGCTCCGCAGCCGACAACGCGTCCACGTCAAGCACGGTTTCCCAGGTCGGGTCTTTCAGTTTGAAATCCCCCATCGTGGTCCGCCGCCAAATCCCCTTCACGTGCGCGTCGTCCTGCCAGAAGTTGTACACGAAGTCGCCCCGCAAACGCACGTTCGGGATCTTTTTCTCGTCGTCGTAAATCGCCCGAAGCTTTGCGAACAAAGGGTCTCGCTCGGGTGTTCCGTCCGGACCGGAAATCGCGGCGATCGCCCGGGTGTTTTCTTTAGTAACCCACTCCATGCTCCGCTCGCTTTGAAGGTCCTCGAGGAACACGTCGTCGGGGGTGTTTTCCGTGGGAGCCATGGTGGAACGCGGCGACGTGGCGAACGAACGACGCGACGTGCGAACGAATTTACGGGGCGGAAGATTTGCGCCGTGTTGTGCGTTGCGAGACGGGGAACACGCTTTGGGGAACTGAGTCGCGCGAGCGAAGACCAGCCGACGCGCGCTGAGGAGGGCGACGCGCGCAATCGCGAGCGTGAGCCACGGCGATGTTTAACACCGAGGCGCGGGCGAAACTAATGCCGATGGAAGATCGACGAGACTGGATCTCGTCGCGACGACAGTGATTTTTTTTTTGATTTTTAAACACTGCGCAACAGATTTCAGGTGCGCGTGCGTCACAGTCTAAAGGGTTTGGGTACCCTTAACCCTAACCCAAGGTACTCCCGTGTGCTTGTTGGAAGCAACGCGACCAGTTACTCCTCACCGATCCGTATCCCGTGTGTGTTTGTGTATACTCGCCTTGAACTTGAACGCGGACGAGGGCAAACGCGACGTACCCGGCCTTTCGTCGACGGCAAACGGCGCGACGCCCATCGTCGCTCAGGTTCCGCCTCCGCGCCTCGGCGGGTTCCAGGGCGCGGCGACTGGAATCCCGAAAGCGCTCGGTAACGGGTTTTGCCCTGAATCAGCCGGCACAGCCAGGCTTTGCCCGGAAACGCGCCTGTGTTTGCTTGACCCTGTTCTTTCCAGTTCCGTGGTCACGCCCTTTGGCCCTGGTCCCGGCGAAGAGACAAACTCGTTTCCGCCGTCCCGCGCGCGCCGCAGTATCTTCGCCGGTCCGTGAAACGCGGCGTCAAACTCGTCCAGGGTGTTTAACAAATTCCAATCCACATCAATTCCCTTCTCCTCGTTTCCCAGTCGCGACTGCAGATGCGGTTCGTGAGTCGTCTCCCAACAGTCGCTCGCGGTGATTTCCGTGGCCACCGCGCGCAACAGCGCGTCCGGCCAGTCCACGAAAGTGGACTCCAGGTGACCGCTCGCGCCAGCCGCCGCCCACGATTCGCGATGCCCAACCGCGTCGTCTGTTTGTATCGTGCCGCATACCTGGTCGCCACCTCCCGGAGTCGCCTTGGCGCTCCCGAAACGCCCCATCGCGAGCATTTGTAACCAGCTCTTTTCCGTTCGCGCGGGGGACGCGACGGCGACGGGACGCGGAGTGATTTTTTCTTGTTCTTTTTTGGGTTTCGCGAACGACCCACGAGCGCTGCTGTTCTTCCCGGCGCACCCCACGAGCCTCGAACGGTCATCCGTCCCCCTCGTTCCCGTGCTTTCCCCTCCGTTCGAATCCTCCCCGTGTTCACTCGCCTCCGCCGCCGCCGCCGCCCTCTTGCGAATGCGCGACAAACGAACCAAGCTCGTGTGGCACTTCGCGCCGCCGCCCGCGCACTCGCACTGGCGAGCGCACTGGAAGAAAGAAAGGGGTGAAAACAGGTCAGTTTTTTATCGTGTCGTACAACGTTAGGGCTAAAAAAAACGATTGCGTCGCGCGGGCGCCACTTAATTCTTGTACTCTTCGAAGCTCCCTGCGACGACGCGTTGGTATTCGTATCTGTTTTTCGCACAGGTGTTTCATCATCACCTCCACCGCGTTTGGGGCGATGGTGGCCAAACCAGACAGCGTGGGTTCCACGACGTCACGCGCGAGCGCTCGTAACACACGCCGCGTGGTGCTGTGTTTGTGCCGTACCTTCGGACACGAGTCGTACGCCTTGGTGTACCCCGCGTTGGACCTGCGTTTGCCGCAATCCGACGCGTGGTACCGCGTTTTGCAGGACGGACACTGCCGCGCAAGGTTCACGTTACCTCGCCGCAGCGATCCGCCGCAGACGTGACACGTCCCCGAACAGTCCGTCCAGTCAGAACCCCCCGTCGCGAAGGACGCGGAGGGTTCCGCCGATACGGGACCCATTTCGAACGCCAGGCAACGTGCGCGGGTCCACCTGTACCCGTCGGCGTCGAAGCCGAAAAAAGGATCTTGACGTCATTATTCGCCGACACATTTCGTATACAGTCAGAGGGCGCCCACTGACGCTTTCGCTAACCCATAGCCTGCGCAACGCGCGCGTTCCGAAAGACTCAGTACTGTCTACGCACGTACGAGGCGGTGTACCCCCAAAAATGTTGTGCTCGCAAACCCGGGATGGCGCTTTGGGTCGTTCACGACGGCGGTATCGACCTGCTTCGGGACCCCGACCGGTCGCTACGCGGGGTTTTTCTTCACCGTGCAGCGAAACGAGTTTTCTCCGTCGATAGCGTCGAAGTTTTCGTCGCATTGTAAATCGTCCTTCGTCATCTTCACCAGCCAGTGTCTTTCCCCCGGCGTGGGCACAGAGGCTGGTTCCGCCAACTTCCCCAGCTCGGAAATCGCTTTGACCCAGAAACACCGTCTGGCGGGCTTCACGAGCTGAGAACACGCGAAGTCCTGACCCGCCTTTGCTATTTTTTCCGCGACGAGCGGGTTCGCGTCCAGCCACCGCACCGCGTCCAGCGCGTCATCCGCGCTCTCTCTCTGTATCGGCACGTAGTGTCGGAACGGCACTAGGGCGTCGCTGAAGTGCGAGGCGTGCGCGGTGGTGGGCCTTAACACCACCGAGCCCATCCCAAGCATGGCTTCGAACTTACACGACCTGCCCAACCCGTCGGTATCAAGCAGGTATTTGTACCAAACGTGTTCCGCGAGCGGCACCGCGGCGTCGCTTTTCGTCAGGCCCAGCTTTTCCGCCAACCCTGGGTCGCTCTCCACCCTCGTGACGTTTACTTCCAGCACCTCTGGGTGCTCATTCGCGAGCCGCTTGAAATACCCGCGGGGACAGTCGTCCAACGGCAATCCGTGCGTATCCGTCAATTGAGACGGCGTAAACGGACAGTGCATTCCGAACGCGCCTAGGAGTTTGTTCTTTCTCTCACCAAACTCCGGGAAACCCAAACGGCGCTCACACACTTGATCCACCAACGCGTCGTAGTAACACGGCGTCACCACGTCCAGCGTGGCGCTGCCTCGCACGAAGTCTTCGTATTTCATCGTGCTCAGGAAAGGCACGCCGTAGTCAGGGAAGGTTTCCTTCGAAACGCCGCTTTCCAAGGACCCTGGTTTGTCGCCCAGGTTGAGAAAGAATTCCACGTCGCGCGTCAGGAAAGGCGCCGCGTCGAGAATGTCCACGAGCACGTGCGCCATGAACGGAGGGTAGTAATCATCCGCCCTTGATATGTACACATCGCGCGCGTGTATCAACACGTGATGCGTGAACATCACGTCGTGAAACGGGTTTTCGCGGTTGCGTAGTTTTTGCGCCCAACCGTCCATTCGTGTTCGGGGTATCGTTCCGTTCCAATTGGAACGCAAAGGCGCCATGTCCTTGTCCACGCGCGCCAGCACGTCTTCGAACGCGTCGCACGACAGCGAGTTTTCGTCGACATTCACGTCAGCACTGAAGGCATCCATCGTGTCTCGCTGGTCGCCATTCAGGTTGGCATTGAACTCATCCAGCGTGTGCTCTCGCTGGTCGCCATTCACGTTGGCTTTGAACGCATCCAGCGTGTGCTCTCGCTGGTCGCCATCCACGTTGGCACTGAACTCATCCAGCGTGTGCTCTCGCAGCGAGCGCACGGATATCACAGAAGCGCCCGTCGTGAGGAAGAGCGCGGAAAATGCCATTCCCGATATAAACAATCCAAAGCCTTTCGAGGACGCGCCGGCGTACCAAGGCGGCGGCCGCGGCGGCGGCACGTCCATAACACCGGCGAGCTCAGCATCGTCCACAGAAGACACCATCGCGCCGTCGAGGTGGACGCCCCCCTGGCCGGGCGGAAAACTCTGACAAATGCCGGACGTTCGGTGCAGGTAAGCTGTTTGGCAAAAAGTAGAATCTCGATGCGACCGAGAAAACGCGCCTTCACCTTGGAAATCTGCGACGTGCTTTTCGACCGTTTTCGAACCTGCGAAGGCAACCTCCTCTGTGTGCGTTTTTCCAAGACTGCGTAACCGCTTGATGGTCAACCGCTCAACCCTCCGACGGATAAGGTTTCAAATTCGATCCAGAAAAAGTGCTTCCACTGCAGGCGTGACTCGACTCGATTAGTGGATTATGAAGGGCGGCGCTTGCCACACCCGCGCGCGCCACGCTTGCCTCGCACCTCCTCGCGACCCCCCGCGTTTCGTCCCTCCTCACCATGGCTCTCTCCATGGCCAGCATCAAGGTCGCGCCCGCGTTCGGCAAGTCCAAACTCGCAACTCGCAAGCCATCCAGCAGGGCCGTGCGCCCGGGATCCGTGACCGTCAAGGCGCTGAAGCAAAACGCGTCCGTGAAGCACGACTCGTACAACGAGCACCACGGCCCCGAGTACTTCAAGTACAGCGGTATTGACACTACTCCAGATGAGCGCGAGCGCAGACACCGGTATTACAACAAGCGCACGGAGATCGTGAACTCGCACTTCCCGGGTTCAATCGGGATGGACGATTGGTTGTTCCGCGTGGAGAACAAGCTCTCCTCGTTCGGGTTCACGGGCGATAACACGATCGCGCAGACGAACTTCTGCAGAGACGAAATCACAGCGCCCCTGAAGAACGGCATCCACGACATCTTCGGGTACGCCATGGACATCGACGGCCTCGCCGGATTCACCGCCGCCGGGCTCACCGGCCTGGGCGCCGGAATGTCGCACTCGCCCACTGATCCGAACGGCCGCGAGCGGTACGTGTTCTTCGCGATGCCGCACATCGCGGTTGATTCGTCTGGAAGGGCGGGCGACTGCATCCGCGCCGGCAGAGCGGGGTGCTCGCACGCGTGCGGTGCCTTGATTAAGCTCCAGCCCAAGTTCACGGAGCTCAAAGCAGGCGGGCTTCAGATCCGCGCGCCCGGTACGTGCGACCACATGGACCCCGAGTACTCGCTCCTTGAGGCGCGCATGTTAAGCGCGGTGCAGCCCAACGACCTTCCCGCTGGTGGGCTGGATTTGGTGCAGGTCACGAAACTGGCGGACAAGGTGATCCGCAAGCACATGGAAGAACTGGTGCGCGCGTCCGTGGACCCGTCCAAGTGCGACTTCGCCATCATCACCGGCATCCAGATCCACTCCTACGGCCACACCCTGGATGAGTGGCACCCGAACATGGAGTACATCATGCCGAGCACCATGACCGTCGTGGTGAACGGCCAGCGATCGGACGTGAACCTGGTGCAGGAAACCCCCGCGCCCACCGCGCGCCAGCTCTGGAAGCTCGGCGGCGCGGGTGACATCCTGGCCACGCCCAACTCCATGCCGCAAATGAGCAGCGGCGGCGGCGGGCATCACTGAGAGGAGAACTGCTTTGGTTGATGAATTGATAAAACAAAACGAAAAGAAGATTTGAGCGCGGGGAGTAGTAGCGTGCGACGAGCGCGGGGACCGCGTGCGACGCGTCGGGCACGAGTCGGGAACTTTCGCGACGCGACGAACGTGTTGTCCGGTTCCGGTTGAGATGATGAATACTATTATTTCGAACAAAAAGATGAATACGCACGTATCACATGCACTTCGTACCCCAGCCAAGTCCATCAACCACGTCTTCTCACAACCGCGAGTCGTCCGCCGGGTACGACCCTAACACCCTAAGGAACGTTGTGTTTTCCTGTAACTGCCGCAACGCGTTTTGCGCGTTTTCGTCCGCCATCGACGCGGAGAAGTCGACGTAGAAGAGATACGAAAACTGCATGCTTTTCGAGTCCGCGCTTTGCGTCACCGGGTTCGTGCGCATGGGCCGCGATTCGACCTTCGTGAGGTTGATGTCCCGCAGGGCGAAACACGCCAAGGCTTTGAAAAGCGAGCCGCTGGTTTCCTTCATGGAAAACGCGATTGAGGTTTTGTACAAAACGTCCGCTCGCGGCGGCAACGGCTCGCGCGCCAGGGCTAGGAACCGCGTGACGTTGCTCTTGTCATCCTGTATGCCTTTGTCGTAGATCTCCATGCCGTATAGCGAAGCGGCGCGCTCGCTGGCCACCGCGGCGACGCCTTGAGATAAAAAATAAAGTGTCAGTCTCGTATGGGCAATCAGGGAGGCGGGATTTGGTGATTGGGAAATACGCACCCATCAGCTTGTTCGCCGCGATGTGCGCCGCGGCGCCCGCCGTGTCATCCACCGCTTCCTTCACCACCCCCCCATTCAGGTTGGTGAGGTACCCGTCGCACTGCGCGAGCGCTTGCGGGTGCGACATCGCCCTTGTGATGTCGCCCATTTTCTGCCCGGGAAGCGCGAGCAAGCAGTGGTTGACTTTAAAGTACACCTCGCCGACGACGTGCAAACGGTGCGTCAAAATGAGGTCGTAGTTCCGGTGGATGCTTCCCCCGAGCGAGTTCTCGAACGGCAAAACCGCGCGATCGCACGTCCACTGCTCCGTCGCCTCGAACGCGTTTTCGAACTGCGGGCAAGGACACGGCTCGCAGTGCGGGTACGCCGCGAACGCAGCCGCTTCGCTGTACGCACCGGGCATGCCTTGGTACGCCACGCGAATGCCATTCTTGGGATTGACGGTTGGATCAACCCGCTCGTTGTCGGTGGCACCCGCGGCCGATTTCGCGGCCACCGCACCGAGGGAAACGCCGCTTTTTGTTGACGTGCGGTGCGAGGCGTACCGGAACGCGGCAGGCACGGCGTTACCGTCGCTGGAACGCAAAGAAGGGCGACTCAACCTCGCGGTCACCGAAACCGATCGTTCGCAGGGTGCAACACGGGACACCCATCCGTGTTGCGGCGCTTCGTGACCTGCGGATCGACCCCCGCGGCGCGGTTGAGACAAACTCGGGGTGGCCCGCGGAGCTAGGCTCCACGCCGCATGCGTGGCGAACATCAAAACCCGCTTTTCGTGGTGAGGAGTGCGGGGGCGTACCCGAGAGGACGTTCCGGAGGTCGAATCGGTCACGGAAAAAGTACAGAAGATTTTTTAGTGGCGTCTCGTCCCGAAAAGCGTCGCGTTTCGAGGATTGACAAGTGATGAGCGCATAAATAGAAAGGGCTTGACGGTAGTGGTGACTTGTAAATAACAGACAGGAGTCACTTAAATATATACACTGCGGCCGTGGGTTAAATACTCCACCTCACCCGCGGGTCTAGTCTCGTTAGTACTTCAGCCTGACGCACTTTTCCTTGAACGCGCCGACGGGCGGCACGAAGACGCCGACGACTATCGGCGAAAACACGCACGCGAACCCGAGGCCCGCCGTGACGAACACGTTTTCAAACATGATTACTCGTACGGGTCCGAGCAACGACCCCCCCAGGAACCCCAAAAATGATATCGTGGACAGGAAGTGCAGCGGCGACCCCACGACGGACAGCGTCAGCGTCTCCGCCCACGTCCGCCCGGCGTACCTCGGGCCGAACAAGATGCACATTGGGCAGAAGAAGAAAATCCCGAAAAGCACGCCTGAGCAGATGCTGAAGCACATGATCAAGCCAAAGTTTGACAAGATCAGAATTGTGCAGAACGCGGCGGTTGGCACCGAGGCTAGCAACGACGTGCCCGCTGCGCTGATTATGGTGGGCCCGAGGTGCGAAATCGCGGCTTCCACGCGTTTCGACCGGCTTTTCGATCGCCCGGTTAAGATGGTATCGCTGAGGTGCAAGCAGTAATCGCACGACATCCCAATAAGCACCGTCAGCGCGATGGCCTCGACGCCCCCGAATTCCATCTCGTTGTACGAAATCAAACCCACCACGAACGCGACGATACACAGCAAGTTCAGAAGGATGATACACGCCATTTGTAACGACCCGGTACAAAGCACCACCACCAATACCACCAACACGCACGCGATCCAAATCGAAAGCGCGGTTGACAGAATCGCCTCAACCTGGGTGGCCATGGATACGAACTGGTCGCTCACCAGAATCGGTGTTCCCATGGATGAAGGCGCCAACAACCCAAGCTTGTTTTGTAACCGCAACCACTTGTCATAAGTATCAAGCAACTCCCACGCGCCCATTGATTTCTTGAACTCCGCTCTAATCGCGATGCCGGTGTACCGCATCACGCACTTGTTGTTCTTCGCGAAACCAACCAAGCCCTCACGCATCACGTTCGCGTTTGAAAACGCCAGGTAATCCGCGAAGAGGTTGTAGAAATCCCCTTGCGGCACGGGGAAACGGATTAAACGCGTCCGCAGGTACTTTGAGAATTCCTCCATCACGCACTTCCCGTCTTTGATTTTGTGCACCAGCGGGATCTGCGAGAGCTCGTGGCACATCTTGGCGAGGTACTCCTGCGCAAGCGGGTCGCTCGGGTCGAACCGCGGGTTGACGAGGAACGCGTTGTACTTGAAATACGGGTTGATGTACGCCAACAACGTGGACGAGGTGTCCGCTTTGATGCCCCACAACAACTCGATGTTGCCCTTGCTCGCGTCGTCCGCGAGTTCGGGGTAGAACGGCTGCGGGGGCATGTCCGGGGGCTGAGGAGGGGCCGGGG